>JAABUP010000368.1_pt1 | contig 100876 bp, 171 predicted proteins | sample 5559201 | NCBI WGS metagenome assembly JAABUP01 (sample SAMN10711887, study PRJNA513373) | rock metagenome | isolation source: Antarctica rocks | place: Antarctica | reverse complement strand
CACGACTGAGTGGGAGTGTTAAAGATGGCTGGTTCAGGGTACAGGCGTTTCGCGCGTTCGCGTTTATATGAATACATCTTAGTAGTCATGCGTTTTTACTATTGCATATGAACCTGGTTATTCAACAAAGATAAGAGAGATACCCATCCTTCATATACTTAGCCTTCTGTCTGTCAACCGTTGGCTGGGGTAGCGAGAGGTGACAATTTTCTCTCGGTCGCAGTCTTGTGTGGGCGCATATACTGATGACACGACCATGGGTTAAGGAATGTTACAAGTGGGTGGAAAAGCGATGCATGAACTCGACTATTCTAGCCGCAGTCTTATGCAACTCTGTACAACGCGTCATCCGCTCTGCTCCATCCCGCGCGGATACCTGATAGCATCCGCACTGCTACCCTGAGAGCAGCCTACGGCTCTCCCGGCGTAACAAGGAAGCAGCTCAGGAGACACTTATCACCGTCAGAAGACGCGTCCCCTTCCCATTGGATTTTGTTGATGGCCAGAGGATTTGGACATCATTGTGGGCATATTGGCTGGAACTATTAATCCAGCAGTTGGTCCGACTTCCTCATCCTCAAACTTGCACGACCAATATTTACAACATGAACAGATGAATGCATGTCTCAGTACTGGTACAGGTTTCTACAGATGTCCTTGTCCTTCTTGAAGCACTTTCAGACGCGACGATTCGCGCGATAACTCTCACTTGTCGTTGCCGGATTCGCTCCAGCCTGGACTATGCTGGTCTTCGTTCTGAGGTTATCGAGCGCACTATTCGAATGATCAGAGTACTCTGCACTAGTTGTGGTGGTCTTCTGGATAGATCCCAGATCGGGACCAGGCCCTCGGTAGGAGCTGGGCCGTTCATCCTGAGTCCTGCCAGAGTTCCACGGATCGCTTGCCTTCCGACGTGCATATTCGGCAGTTTGCTTCATTCTGTTCACGAGATTGGAGGTGAGGCTCGTCTGATCGGGTTCCCTCGATCCACTTGAGTTAGGATTCTGTCTGCCGGACGACATGTGGACAGTTGTAAGATCGACCGGAGCTGATCGCAAGTTGACTGTGAGATGAGTTGATGTGCTGAGCGACTTGAGGGGCTTTATACCTGGTTGCGCCGCCTTCTTATCGACTGCTCGTTCGGTGAGTGAGAGGGAGGACTTTCTCTTTACCACGTTGGCACATCGACTGGGATTCGAGGGCACAACGGACAATTTCATTTGAAGCCTTCAAATTTCTTCTCGGGGATATGGACAGGAAACCGTCGCAAACAGTGCATTAGAAGGATGAATCAATGGCTTCGATCATGAAGCCATACAGGCGGCTATATGGGATAGATTGATGAGACTGGCCGAAGGCTACGATACTGGTCAACAAAGCCGAGCAGTACAAAGGTAGTCTTTCGACGCGATCAAAAATTCCTTGGTTCACTATCTAGCGTTCTTGCCGCGAAATTTCGGGGAAGAAGGCGAGGTGCTTGGACGACAGCCCATGCTTCGGGTCTTCTCGGGCTGAGGGAATCTTTGCCTCCTTGATCCGGTTCCCTCTGGCTTACCAGCTTATTTGCTCGATCGTCCCCTTCTTTAGATCGTGATGCTTCTCGATTGAGATCATGGAGCCCCTCGAATTGGTCTTCGAAACAGCTAGATCCACTTGGAAGTATGGCTCCACCTCTAGGACTGGGTGTCGCGAGTCGCGCATTTGGTGATGGCTAGAGAGCCAGGAGTCTCCATGTACGGTCACTTATCGTCTCTGCGTCTATCGCACTGCTAGACGTGTGAAGGGACTCTTTGGACTGATCCACCCCTTTGATTGTGCCACGTTGCACCGTCTCACCCTGAATTTTCGAAACGAGGGACGGACGCGAGCCGGGCTACCGCGAGCTACAATCCTCGTCGTCTGACCCTAAACGCACTCATACACCTCGGGGCAAGATGATCGAGGACAAGTACATCGGATTGACCTTGGCTCTGGGTGGTACATTCCTTATCGGGTGAGTCGACTGTTATTGATACGGCCCATTGGTGGGATGGCGATGCTGATTCGGATCTGGGTAGGTCGAGTTTCATAATCACCAAAAAGGTTCGCACCGTTCTCGAGCAATGTAGCAGTCCTCTGACACTAATCATAGGGCTTGATTGACGCGGCGAGGCTCAAAACCGACTATCCACATTCCCATCAACGGCAGAATGCACCAAAAAATGCTTGTTCGTCGCTTCAGGATCAGGTGTAACATGGGATTATGGTTGATTTTTGGATACAGCGGATGATTTTGGGTACCTGCGGAATCCGATATGGTGGGCTGGGATGGTCACGAGTGCATCCTCCACGAGATCCTAAGAGAACAAGGGCTGATAGCTGTGTTGTGATCAGTGACTGTCGGCGAAGGTGAGGAGAGCGCAAACATGTGGGCTTCGCCGTATCTGATTTACGCCGCAGTCGCCAACTTCGCCGCCTATACTTTCGCTCCTGCTATCCTCGTTACCCCGCTCGGCGCAATGAGCGTCATCATCGGGTACGTCACTGTTCTCCTCGAGAACGCTCGAGCTGATCTTTCCCAGAGCTATCCTCGCGTCCTTCCTCCTTGACGAGAAGCTCGGCCGTTTAGGGATCTGCGGATGTGCTTCCTGTATCGTGAGCCGACCCTCACATATCATTGAGAGAGAGACGTCTGATTCAGCCCAGATTGGCTCCGTGGTCATCGTCCTGCATGCACCATCAGATAAGGAGGTCGAGACGGTCGACGAGATCCTGAGCTACGCCGTCCGACCCGGTCCGTCAATCCTTCACCCATTTCTTACGTGCTGACATGCGCTTCAGCCTTCCTGATCTACATCACCTTCGTCGCCGCCTTTTCGACCTACATGATCTACCGCGTCGTTCCGACACACGGGACGAAGAACCCAATGGTGTACCTCTCGATCTGCTCGTTGGTTGGGAGTGTCTCGGTCATGGCGATCAAGGCGAGTCTATCTCTGCAGTTTCCGCAAGACTGGAAAGACTGGACTGATGTGGAATTTGTTTCAGGGATTCGGGGTCGCGCTGAAGTTGACGTTCGCGGGGAACAACCAGCTTACACACATCAGCACATATGTGTTCGGTGTCGTGGTGGTGGGATGTATTCTGATTCAGATGGTCCGTCTCCCGTCACGCCCCAAGAAACAGCTAACCTATCGCCAGAACTTCTTCAACCGAGCCCTGGACACCTTCTCAACGAACGTGTATGCCTTACCTTGTTCCTGGTGATATAATCCCTGACGGCTGACCACAGGGTCAACCCAATCTACTACGTCTTCTTCACCACAGCCACCATCATCGCCTCCGCCATCCTCTTCCAAGGCTTCAACACTCCTGGCGGAGTCAATACCGTCTCCCTCCTCTGCGGTTTCCTGACGATCTTTATGGGCGTGTACCTGCTCAATATATCGAGAGAACCGGATGTGCCGCATCATCAGAGTAGTCTCGAGTCGGGCCTCATGAGTGGGCTACACCATTCTCGTCCTCTGTCACGGGGCGCTGACTTGGTTGTGCCGCAGACCCCCGGATGAGCATGTCGGGTCGCTTGTCGCACGATTCAAATGCCCCAACAACATGGAACTACTCTACTGTTCCAGGCGCGTCATATGCCCCGGACGGATCTCTCCACTCCGCCACCCATGGACGAAGAAGTAGCATCTACCGAGCGCAGAACTCCACCCTCTTCAGCGCATTTGAGGAGGAAGGAGTGGCGTTATCCGACCTGCCAGAGGAGGACGAGTCGGATGAGGAGAGACAGCCGACTGGTGGTGGACGGACATTGCTCGGAAAGGGGAACGCTCAAGGGAGGGAAGTGGAAGGAGGTAGACATCCGGCTTATCAGGATACAGACCGATGATGATCTGACGGGCCTGTTGCATCTATGGGTTGGGATCATCTGCATTGCCTGTATACCCAAGACCGGGGATCTGGGATCCTCATACACCCTCGATGCACAATCTCGACTCCCTCGTCCTCTCCTCCCATTTCCCGATCAGCGCCTTCCCTTCCCGCTCCATAGCCTCGTATTGCCGCCTCATCTCGCTGCGTACCAGTTCTTCAAGCGTCATCCCGCGCTGGTCGTCGGATAATGGATCCCGCAGTCCAGCCTCATTTTCCTTGGCTAGATCCTCGATGACTCGTCTAGCTTGCATCGCACCGTCCTGGACTGAGATATCGAGCGCTTCTCGAGGGAGCTCGGTAGTTTTGGAGGCCTTCGACTTCTGCGGAGTCACGGCGACGGGTGAGGAAGGGGGGAGATTGGCAAAGCGATCGAGCTGGCAGAGGGGACGCGGTCCAGGCTGAGACTGTTGCCGAGGCTGCGGTGCGGAAGGTTGTGATCGTTGAGATGGCACGGAGGTAGACGCGTTGATCGTGTCTCTTCGATCCTCGACCAATTCCTGCTCCTCGTCCGCCAGCTCTGGATCCACTTTCTTCTTGCTCCGACTCTTCGTAGGTCTCCCCTTCATCTTTCGTGAGGGCTTGCTCTTCTCCTCTCCGTCATCCTCGACATACGCCGTTTGAACAGCGGCCTGAGACTCGACATTTTCGGTGGGTGCCTCCTCCTCTAATTCGGGCTCGACAACCGTTTTCCGACTCCGGCTCTTTGACCTGCTCGACCCTGCTGTTGCTCGTGGTTTGACAGGTTTCGCTGGCGATGGCTCAAAGTCTCCCTCGGCTGCTGATTCTTCGGGCTCGGATTCCAGCGGTGGTTCGGGATCGTGCATAGGTGCGGTGGTGGCACGCTTTGATCTGGCCGGATGTCAGCGATTAGCGAAATGTTGGCAGTAGGACACACTTCTTGGATCCTTCAGACTTTGCCGAGCTCCTTGAGGTCTTGCTCTGTGGAAGCTGTTTCAGCTAACTCTTCACCACGATTTCAGGTACGCACCGTCACCTCGACCTCTGCTCTTCCGTGCCCCGGATCGACAGTCGCGGTGAAGAAGGGACATTCTGGAAACTTCTTCTGGTGCACATCCCTTCGTCCCTATCAGCATTATGTCCCCGAGAATGCATGCATGGGAACGTACCAAGGATCATCCGTGGCCTCCCATCCCTCGACCGAGTACTGGCAGAGCGGACACGTCGCGTTATCCTTATCCGACTTTGTCGGTGTATAGATGAAACCCGCTTTAGCAAGCTGGACGGACATCAGCAAGAGGCAGAGTTGGGTTGAACAGGACCTACAGCGGTGACGGTCGGAAGCCAGCCTTTCTTCTTATGCGGCCACCAAGACTTGCCGTCCTTCTCGAATGTCTGCAATCGCAGGGCTGTTGATTGACTCGAGGACGGCAATGCTTCTTCCGTCGGGTAAACCGTCCTACAGAACATCAGCCCATACTGTCTGCCTCCACCGCTTCAACACACCTCTTCCGACCTCCCTCGACAGGATTTCGTCGTCCATCGACCTTTAACCAACAAACGACATCCGCCCAAGCGCATCCTCCTCGTTTAAGATGCTCCTCAAACGGATCGTCTTCCGGATCCCAACCTCCCAACTGTACGTCGCACAAGAAACATCGACAGGTATCGGGTGTAGCCGCGTTGGATTGGGTGGAGGAGTGGTAGAAGCCCGCTTCGGCGAGGTTTATGGGTGTGAGGTGACGGTGAGTGGTAGGTGTGAGGGGGAAGGCGGTTTTGGTGCGGGATTTGAGACGGAGGATGGGAGAGAAGGAGGATAGGCGGGCGTCATGGACTTGCATGGCGGGGCGGAAGGGGAAGGGGAGACGGGAGACGGGAGACGGGGAGGGAGGGGGTTGATAGGGATCTTGGGTGGGGGCTACGGGATTCTGTCGAAGGAGCGAGTGCTGTGATGTTTTCTGGTAGGTTGAAAGCTATGCAGTCGTGGAGCGTGAATGAGAAATCATGCATTCGACCTTGTTGATGCAAGAACACTCGCGTCATGTATGGGGTGTGCATTTAAGGAAATAAAATTCCGCCAAAATGTTTCGAGGAGATCTCGGACCAGAAATTGACATCTGAGCCCATCCAACGGCCTTTACCTTTTCAAGATGCGATGTTCCTGCCGTAGTCTGCACATCATGTTTCACCTCATCCGCCGGACCTTCACCACCTTCCCCCCTGCTCTCGCCCGACACACTCCCGACCTCTCCACCCACCCATCCGCCAAACACACCCTCTTCCCTTCCGCCCGGTCCGTCGAAACCACCCTCCCCTTAGCTATTCGTCGACGTCGAGAGCTCGATCCTCATGGCCGACCCATCCCACCTTCCCAACGCCGGTATCCAGGTTCCCCCCTATCCGACCCGGAATTCCACACCGGTAATCGAAAAAACAAATCCCTACCTATCCGCATGGAATTGTATTTCCAACACCTCCGTGCTCGCGGACGGTTCAAGGGTAATGAGGATGATGCACGAGCGGCGTTTTTGAGAGCGAGACAGATGTGGAGGAGTCGGATACGGGGGGTCGCTTGGAGACCGAGCGATTTTTACGATAAGGTGGAGAAGGAGTTGAAAGCGAAGTTTGACGGGGATAGGGAGGAGGTGAAGAGGTTGAAAGATGAGAAGGAGATGGCGAAAGCTACAAGGGAGAGTGGAGAGAATGTCCCCAAGGTGCGAAAGGGAGAGGTGATTCATGTGGAAGAAGAAGTGCGAGAGGAAGAGGAAGTGCGAGAGGAACGGTATGAGGAGCTCGATCTTTCACCCGAAGAAGTCGCCGCTCTCGCCTCCGATCCAACGAGGGTGACTCCGCGCACTGGGACACCCAAGATCGTCGCTCACCGGATCTACCTCCCCAACATTCAAATTCGTCTCATGCGAAATGCCACTCCGTCAAACACACCCTACGACCCTTACATCGCGACCTTCCGGGTTCCCCCCAGCATGACCAAGACCGACCTCCGCTCCTACCTCAAAGCGGTGTACGACCTCGACACAACCTTCATCCGCACCGACATCTACTGGGGTGATGTCTTCCGAGACCCAAAAGAGGGAGGGCGGATCAAGCGTCGTACCGGTTCGCTATACAACTACAAGAGAGCGGTGGTGGGGTTGTATGAGCCATTCCATTATCCGGACGACCTGGAGGAGTTGTATGCTATGGGACATGAGATGGGGGTAGGGGATCGGTTCGCGAAACAGTGGGAGGAACAGTTGGATAGGACGTTTAGGTTGAAGGATACGCAGTCGCAGAGGAATAGGGCTTTGCAGAAGGTTTACAAGAAGATCACGAAATATAGGTCGGAGACGAGTAGTGCGGTGAGTGCGGCGTTGAGAGGACATTTTAATGGTACTGATGAGGTGTGAAGGGCGCGACGATACGAGCGATCATGGCGAGGAGAAAGGAGAGGGAGGGGGAGCTGTACAAGGTCGCGAAGGACATTCGGGAACAGAGACTGCAGAAGGCGTTGCAGGGGGTCGGCGGGGCACAGCTGGATGAGGAGTTGCAGCCGTCTGAAGGTTGGGCATAGCTGCACACAAAATAAGTATCGCGCACGCATGCATTGGGCGTCTCATGAACGAGTATGACGAAAGACTTCTGACAGCGTCCATGTTATACCGGGAGCGCGGGAAAAATCGCTCATAAGGAGGCCGGGGCTGTGCAGTTGCGACCTGTGCATCTCGCTCCTTCACCGTCTCGAGAGCCATCGCGAGAGACCCTTGCACAGCATGCATATCCTCTTCCCGAATATACAATCCTATAGATGTAGCACAAAGGATAACCCATCGAAGATCGCCATCGAGATCACAGGATTGAACGGTCGCCCTCCCGCTCAGATCGCCTCCCCTAGCTCCCTCGGCCTATTAAGCCTCACCTCACTCCCCACATCTCTCTCCCCTATCCCAATCCTAGAAGTACCCGGACTCTCCAGCTCCAGCTCCCCCTCCCCATGCCCATCCTCCTTCCTCGGCGTCATCGCCATCTCCCACTCCTCCCCCTCCCCGATCCCTTCCTCCAGAGTCAAGCGATTCGAGAAACCCCTGTCCCCACGGATCCCCACGCCAAGCGATTGGCCTTGACCTCGACCCTGAAACTGACTGCTACCCCCGAAATTGGAGGATGTGAGCCCGTAGTTGTCGGACGCGAAGGTGGAGGTTTGGTTGCGCGAGTTAGTGAATGCGGATGACTGGGCGCGGGAGAAGCCGAATTTTCTGGATTTGGAGGGCTTGTCGGGATTGATGCTGGTCGCGCCAAAGGTGGAGTTGCCGACGCCGGTCCAGGTGCTGGTGCGGAGTCAGCAAGGGTACCTAAGCGCGATGAACAGTAACGGTGATGGCTTCAAGCACAAGTTGAAGGGAGATGGGATGGGTCGAGTTATGGCAGAACGAAGGTGATGAAAGATGAATGGCGACGATGATGGACGGCTCACCGGTTCTGAGTAGTCTCTCGGTTGCGACGAGCCCGACTACGACACGACATGATACCCAGAACGAGAGCAAGAGCCACCAAGGCCGAACAGATCGAGCTCATCTGATCCCACCGCAGTCATTCAGCTTGACTTCCTCGATGATCAAGGCAATGTGACTTTACAATAGCCTGGACGTTCACGAATGTGGGATGAAGGGTATTCGGTGCGTGAGAGGTGCTGACCACCCCGTCTGAACTCGCGGTGGTGCTCGCCACAGCAGTCCTGATGCAGTATCAGTCTATCACCTGCGCGCAGGCCGACAGTAACCAACCAGATCGCAGACGACGGTGCGGCTGTGCTGCTGACATTGATTCCCTGGACACCTATCAGTCTGGGCCGGTCGAAATGAGTCAGGGAAGGGGCGTACGAAAGAGGCGCAAGCTTGTGCACTGTAGTTTTGGCCAATCGTGATCTCCGTGGCATTACAGCTCGCCTCCCAACACGCCTGGACCCATCAGCACGGGTCGCACTGAGCTAACGTCGACGGTGGTGAGCGGACTTACCCCGACGGAGTTTGAGTAGACGGTAGACTCGCAGAGACAAGCGTAGTCGGTGTTGGATGTGCAGTTGCCAACCGAGCCCGACGCCAGGCTGTTCACTCGTCAGCTCTGAGTAAACCAGCGGAATAGCAGCGACACGCACCAGCTGGTAACGCATGTGGGGATGCTCGCCGCATCTTGACGCTTCTCATACCAAAGCGCCGGAATGGGCATAGGGCGACTCGGTGGCATGACGACACGTTGAATTTGATGTTGAGCGATATCTACTCAGTAGGGACGATGAGCATAGATGATGATGAGTATCCGGTTTAAGTATCAGCTTGCATAATGAACTTCCTCTGAACAATAATATCGTCTCTGCATATGGCGCATTCCCTTCTTCTCCAGAACCCCGTCTTTTTGTCTGGATCCAGGAAAGGACCTGTTCGGATGGGCGAGGGCGGACAAAACAAAAGGGCGGGAAAGAACAATACATTTGTTAATGTGCCTGATATTCCCCGGGTGCGAGATCTGAACCTGACATTAGGAAGTGTTCCTGTTCCGGACTGGAAATTGAGGATCTGATGCAATGCTGTAAGTTACAACGTGGATAGTCCTTCAATGCTGGGTGTAATCCTTTGTCCTGACGTCAGCTTGTCCCTCTCCCATTCGCTCCACACGCCCAGTACCACCCCACCGCCCCTTCATCCACTTTTCGAACCTGTCCCTCACTACTTCGCCCGCCCCATCCGGCTGATCGTCGTTGATGCCCGCCATGGCGAGATTGGATACCCCATCGATCGATCTTAATGCGTAGTCCAGCTGTCGAAGAGAATGAATCTGGGAGAAGCGAGACGGCGTGGTTGCTGATCAACTGACATCAGCCATCATTAAGAAGAGGTTGAGGGATTGACTTACCGTAGATGTAAGGGTATCTGGACAACAGCTTGATACTCCCATCTCGCAACGATACACCTCCATTCCTCACGCGCTTCTCTCCCGGCCCAAACATCCTGACCAGGTCGAACAACGTTGTGCACCGAGAAATCCGCGTCCTCCCACCGATCGGTCATCGGCAACATCGGCTCGGAACGCTCCCACATCCTCCCCTCCTTCTCTGGCGGGTAGAACACCTGATCCTCCGTCGGAAGGACTGCCGAGAGTCCTCGACGACCTGACGCGGTGACCAACGCGTCGATGAGGCAGTCGCCGCATCCTGGCATGGCGAAGGCGAGGTGGGTGAAGATGTCTATGGCCGAATGGGATTGGCCGGGTTTGGTGAATGAATCAGAGGGGAGACAATCGTTGATGGACAATTCGCAGCTCGAAGGCTGATTGCTCATTCTGGTCGGGTCGCGGAGGGAGGTGGCCATCAAACGATGCTAAAAGTAGATGAGAGGCGTTTATAGGGTCGCATGGCGTACTCATAGAAGAGATAATGCGTTTTTCTTCGGTGCATCCCAGCCTGCCCGCGTCATGGTTCCCGCAGTATCATCCAGAGTTGCCCGCTCTCCCTTCTCCACGTGGACATACCCTCCATTGGTGTCGGGCCGGTCAGTGCGAGGATGATACTTCTGCTTGGCCCCGCCGCTCAAGCTCAACTCGACTGGTGCAGGAGCTTCCTTTGTGCTTATTTGCAAAGATGCCAGTCAGGATGATCAAACCCCAATCTACATCAATTTTTTTGCAAGCTCATCAAAAGTGTAATCAAAACGGATCCAAATTACCACCCCCGGGAATCATGAAGCCCCTTGGCCGGATCGCTGCCCGAGCGTCGCAGCTACAGACCGCCGAACAATGACCTCGCAACCTCAGTCTCGGAGCCAAAAGCTGTTCATTCTTCGACCCAATATCGACAATATCCTTCCTTCCATGCTTGAGTCAGCTCGATCTCGCTCCCGGACCCCATATGTCGGCAATCGTCCCGGGAGCATTCTGACCATCCTTTCATCTGCCATCCGCTCGAAGGTCTCAGTCTCGGTCTCTCGGTCTCTGAACTCAACACTTGGCGGACCGGCGACAACGGTACGTCTATCTCCTCTTGCAAAAGCCTTCGCTCGCTCGGTTCGGACCGCCAGATTTCCCTCCGAGCACCCATAGATGAAAATCATCCTTTCAGCCGCGAAGAATTCGGGCTTCACCGACTTGATCACACGGTCTCGGGCGGCCCAATGTTCGCCTTCCAAGCCCGGTAGCCCGTGGACATCCGTTCAGGCGAGCTTGAAATTGTTCTTTGGCATAGCGACGGGTACGAGGTATAAAAGTCAGCAAACGAGGAGCCAAAATTCCCATAACCATCTTTGAGATACTGATCAACCCACATATCTAGACCAAGAGACCACCATGTCACACCCGACCCAAGCCTCGTCCCAAGTCCCATCTGATCAGCCGCCACCTTCCCCACCTTATGAGCATACCACAACTGGCGACTACAAAAAGATCTTCTGCGCATGTGAGGTCCATACCGATGGCACGTTCCACTGCGGTATCGGACGAAAGAGCGCGACTCGAGAGGAGACGAGGCCATCAAGGGACCAGGCGGTCCGTAGATCAAGGACTACCGAGTTTATCGGGCTATCAGACTACCCCAACCCCACGGAGCCGACCCAAAGTCTACCTCAAAACTTGACGACTCGGCGCAGCAGTGCCGCCTCCCGCACCTCTCGCGACTCGGGGGAAGCTTTCAGGAGAGAGGCGATGAAGAGCGACGATGAGGAATTTGAGCCAACACAGGCCGGGACGTCTCTCCATATCTCAGGAAAAGACGGGAAAAGGAGGACGCTTCAGAGGAACAAGGACCCGATTCCTGAAGCTAGCAGTAGTGCTCAGCCCGCAACGGGCCCTTCTACTGGCAAGAGTGCAGTCCCGCACTTTGTTACCGGATCCAGGCACAGCGGCTCCTCCCGTCACAGTGGAGGATCCAAGCACAGTCATGATTCCGCTCATAGTGGTGCTCGTCGCCCCAAAGGCCATAACGCCCCAAAGATCAAACAGAAGGGTACTTGGGAGGCCCCCTCGGATTGGTGATATCTTCCCAATATTACGTGAAGCATCCTTAGAGTATCGGGATAACATCTTTTCTTACCATCGCGAACCCTTTTTTGGACACTTTTATGCATATGAGACCGATAATACGCTTTCACCTAAGTCCGTATTTCGCCACTGCTGACCACCGAGTCTCAGCCTTTCTGCTGTGTTGGAGGGCTCGGTTAAGGTCTGGGAAAATGCGGTTAAGTCTTTGTTTCCGCTCTTGATTTATGCCCATGCATTCACAATTCATGAATTACAACAGACTATGAGACCTTGCTTTGGCCAACCAAGCAAGTAGACTATCTCTAGTTATTGGATACATGCATCCAGAGAGGACCGCTCGAACGACATCGACCCCGATCGAACTCGTTTTGTCCAACCTTCCTCTCTCCCATTCAGACTCCATTCCTAACACTGACTCGCTCGCCTCAACATGTCCAGCGGGGACAGCGTATCGAAGACGTTAGATGGTGTACCAAAGCTGTCAGGAAAGGAGAAGTTTGTGGATTGGAGGCAGAGGATCACACTCGCACTCTTCATCACATAGTCGAGCTTGTTTGTGAGTGCTATATCAACCCTTCCATTTGCTCCGGCAACCTCGCTCGATCCAAGCGCGACCGCTCTGCCTTCTTTTCGAGCTCTCACACCAGAGCAATCGGAGGCCAACTCAGACTGGCTCGAGCGTGATCATCAGATTGCAGCTGGAATACTGTCGACCACGGTCGCATCTATCCTCTCCGCCCATATTCACCTCCTTGATCTCCCCTTCCTTTGCGCTCGGTCAGTCTATGACGAGCTTGTGCGACTATATGGGACTTCAGGAGCTCAGTACTCATTCGCTCTCGGTCGAAGATTCATTGATGGCAAATGTGGGGAGAGCGAGGATGTCGAGGCTTGGGTGAATAAGGTGCAGGCTCAATATCTCGAGCTCACGCTGCTGACGTTCGACCTCGACTCGCTTTGCATCAATGTCCCGCTCAATGGTCTTCTCGAGCGCTTCACTTCATTTGTTGATCAAGCCTGGATTGCTGGTTCGAACCCGTTGATTGATGATATCAGGAACTCGATTCTTCGAATCAATGCTGGTCAACTCAATCGATCGAACGATGAAGTCATGCCTTGGCAGCTCGGTTGACGTCAACCTCCCTGGATGGTCCATTCGATGCTTCGCTTGTTGCCTATTACGCTAAATTGAGGAGCTCTTGCTAGAAGCCAAGCAAGGAACATCCATGCGCTCGATGCCAGTCGCACGAGCATTGGGTGGTTGATTGTCCTCTACCACCCTCCTCGAACGAAGCCTTCAAGGCAAAAGAACAAGAGGAGATTCAAGAAGGGCAAAGGCATGGCTTCAACAACTTCGACAGCTGCTGCAGTGCAGTCGAGCGAGATAGCAGCATTCGCTTCTCATGAGGTCACCTCATTTGACAACATCGAGCATCTTCTTCTCACCGGTGACACCCTTGTCTCGCCCGCAGCTCAGTCAAGCAAGTGGATACTTGACTCGGGTGCAAGTGAGAATATGACTGGTGACAAATCATGGGTGACTGACATCATTGCCCTCGACTCGACAGTTAGGATCTCAACCGCAAGCGGTGGCTCGCTTGCTGCTACCTCGTCTGAGTGTGTCACATTCGCCAACCACCTCAAGAAAAGAGTCAAGCTCTCTCGAGTGCTCGTGTATCCTGGTCTTTCAATCAACCTAGTTTCGATGTCAAGGCTTGCAAGCATCGGTGCGAGCATCAAGTTCTATGGCATGACCTGCAAGGTCATCAAGGATGGACTCGAGGTGCTCCGAGCAAGACTCGAGGACAAGGTATGGGTGATTGCAGGCAGCCAGTGGACAGCTCAACTCGACGTACTCGATCATATGGCTCGAGCTCTGCCTGTTGTCCTCCAAGCAGATGGTCAGAGGGCTTCTTTCCAAAGGAATCAGTCCTTCAAAGGCTCGAGGCACTTCGCAACTATGGCATCGGCGACTTGGTCACCTCAGCTCGAGCTCGATGAGACTGCTCTTTGGTGCACTCAGCACTGAAAGCTCGATATCCCGCTCGGATGAGGTCGAGTGTGTCTGTGAGGGCTGTGTTGTGGGAAAGAATGTGCGCCCTCCTTTCCCCTCGACTGCCTCTCGAGCTGAAGCCACTCTCGACCTCGTTCACACAGATCTTTGTGGACCCATGGGGGTAACTTCTGAAGGAGGAGCAACGTACATGATGGTATTGGTCGACGATCGAACGAGGTACACCTGGGCTTATTTTCTCACGAAGAAATCCGATGCATTGAGTTGCTTCAAGGACTGGCTCGCAAAGGTCGAGCGGCATCCCGAACGTCAGCTCAAGGTGATTCGATATGACAATGGTGGGGAGTTCGGCATCTACCTCGATCGACTTGGGATCGAGCATCAAACTGCAGTACCCTACTCACCTAAACAGAATGGTGTAGCTGAGCGAGCTAATCGAACCATTGTCGAACGCACTGTAGCATTGCTTCATTCTGAAAGGCTTCCCCTGTGTCCTTGGGCGGAGATAATGGACACAGTCGTTTACCTCAAGAATCGATCGCCTTCGCGCTCGTTGCCAAACAGTACCCCTCTTGAAGCATTCACTGGAGTTCGACCAAATCTTCTCATCTTCGAGTTGTTGGATTTGCAGCCTGGTCCCTGGTTCCCAAGGAACCTGAACCCTCGCCCGATGATTCGAACGAAGCTCTTGTCAAGGGATCAAACCTGTCTCACTCGGTCTCACTTTTATCAAATGATTCGAACAATTCGATAGACACCGACACATTCGAAGCAGTGGGAGATATGCAAGGAATTGTTGAAGCAGTGGGAGCTGAAGAAGCAGTGGGAGCTGAAGAAACAGTGGGAGCTGGAGATGGGATCGAACCGATCGAAGCAGAGGACGTCGAGGAGGTTCAGCCAGTTCCACCATCAGCAGACCTGCCACAGTACGAGTGTCGCCGCCAAGATTCCCTCGCCTCCAGTCAGATTGCTACCTCTCCTCATTCTAGCTTGAGCTCTCGTACAGTCAACTTGCTTCCGTCCCCTCAGGATTCTCTCCTTCACATAGATGACCTTTCCATTCGCTGGGCCAGCCACACTCCTCTCACAATCGATGGTAACCTCGTCCCTGATTCCGACAGCACTTATTCCTCTCCCGATGATCCTCGCTGAGCCCCACAGTCTCGCGGACGCCGTGGTAACCCATAGCCCTAGGCGGAATACGGTACTCTGTATTGAATGATCGGGGGTCGAGCAGTCCGTTAGACTGCAAGGCTTCGCTACATCTTCAGCTGGACGATCTGAAGCTGAAGGAGATCCTTCATGGCGGGTTTCCACCAGACCATGTGTATCCAAAAAGCGCCACGCTGATGGTGAGTTCGAGAGGACGACACAGTCCGTTTTGGAGAGTCTTCCGCGAGAAGCTGCTCACCTTCGCGCTCCTTGGCATATCTTAGCAAACTGCATCAGAATTTATAGATCCCTCGCCGGGAGTCTTCCGCTACAGGATGCTCGGCCTTCGAGCTCCACCGCCTCCTCCAGCACGCTATCTAGATTAAAACGATGCTTCGTCAAGAGTCTTCCGCCATAGACTGCTCGTCGACAGCACTGGGAGATCGGCCATGATCTCCTTTCGTCTCCTCAAACGCATCGAAGTCTCGGGACTATTTTCTGTCGTATCCCGAGCCCGATTGACCAGAAGGACCATTCATGTGAGCTCCACCGCTTCCTTTGATTCCTCGGCCATTTGTCGTGGAAGGCCTGGCCTTTGAGATATATCAACCGCAAGTCCCGGAGAAGATTGCTTATGGAAATCCATTCGACTTTCCTTCACTTGATACCAAGCTATTCCACACATAAGCTGACCAGGAGACGATATCATGAGTTCTCACCCTAGCGCATGTAGGTTTTGCGGCAGTAGGCCTAATGGATGTTCGAAGTGTAGAGGGGGGGACGACGTGACGAGGTCGATGAGGTCCTCAAAAAGTGCTGCGGGGAGCGTCCCTGCCCCTTACGGAGCGTCATTTGGGGATCAGACCTATACCGGGTCTACCGGCGCTTCGATTGCAAGACGGGACGCTGCGCTTCCTCCTCTTCCCAGCCAAAACAGCAAGCCCCGCACGCACAGTGTTCCCAGTAATACCCCTGAGACCCGACAGACCAGCACGAGCGATGTGAATCCAAAATGCCCAGAAAGCAAAGGCAAAGGAAAGCGTCGTCATCATCGTCCGTGCGGTACATATTCCAAACGGGCGAATGATGCGTCAAGTACCAACCATCCTACCGTATGGTCGTCTAGTGATGAGGCAGATTTCGATTTCATCAACGCTCAGAATGCTGGGCTGAGCATCGACAAGCCTCGCGGAGCTACATCTGGACATCCGAAACTCCCCTCACACAATAGGAGTCAGGTCCAACCTCCGCGATCCGCCCTTATTTCTGCCAGTCCGTACACCCGCGAGGGTACTGCTAGTCAGCGTGTACCACTTTCGAAGTTCTCGTTCCCACCATCGTCTCTTTCTGACGATCGGCATCCTTCCCCACGGAGTGCAAGCGGCTCTCGTGATAAGCAACTCATCACGCCAGCGCAAAGCCACGGTTTCAGCAGACTCAGCACGGTCAATACTGGAAAAGATGGATACGGCTTCACGAAAGATCATCTACGAAACATGCTCAGACCGCAAGGTCCACCCGTCTCCACTCCATCAGGTCCAATGTCCCGTCCCAGCCGAAATAACGAGATTGTCTACCTGCCGTCTCAAGGAGCTTCCATGACTGTCTCAAACAATCAGTCTCTCCATTTTGATGAAACATACAACAGCAAGCGAGGCTCACGCAGCTCGTATGGTCTGAATTCTTCAAACCCTCAGCCTCTTCACGCCCCTGGCCATGGCCCAGAGGCTCTATCTCATCCTCCTGCTCATATGAGATACCCCACTGATCGTGCCTCTATCAATTCTGACCTTTCAGGTCTCTCAGATGTCGACTACCCAACGGCTGCGTACGTTCCGTACGAACGAATGCCGAACACGCCTGCGGTGAATCCATTTGTTGAACAGAGCTGGCATGACTTCATGCCTACAAACGACCGCTGGGGTACTATCTTGGAACTGCCAGAGCCTAGGGAAGCATCAAGCAGATATGGAAATCCACCACCACCACCACCCCCACGCTGAATCGTCCGCTGCTTTTGCCATGGCTCTTCTGCCCATCTATGAGGAGATCTTGGGCGGGCATGGAAGGAAAGTTGCGAGATGTTGAGATGAATACAGACCATGTGCTGACGGCCGCGAGGGAGCGTGACTGTTCATGAGTTAGCTTGAGTGGATATTTAGGAAATCCTAGTCGACCTGGTCCTTTTTCCTGTATATTGTCAACACTGTGTATACACATCCCGAGCCTGTAAGATGCGTAGTACCGTCAAGAAGCACAAGACTGAACAGGATTTCTCATCAGCGAGAACTATGAACATCTCAGCTCTTAACGTTCATCCGATTTCGCCACCCAGTAACGGGGACTATCAAATTGGAGCACAGAGTCTTCCTGGTTCGAAATTCGGGCACTTGCTCTCCGAGCCCGTATTATATCAAATGACACCGCTCACCTGCGTGCATCCCTATGCGGCCAAGAAGTGATTCAAGGTAAGCCTTTCTGTAAAGTAGGATACGACATTCACCTCCATTTCTCATCTCAACATCTGTAACCGATATGAGGTGCCGCTTGGATGAGTCGAATCGATCCCCCGCCTCCTGGTACTGCAATGGCAGGATCATCTGAGGTGCGGATAATGCGTCGTTGGCGTATCTTCGTCGATCGAAAGGCTTCTCCGCTCCCTGAGATCACGACATGGAGCTCTAGAACATTTTCACAGTGAGCCTTCTGTCACAGCCTTCATCGGCACATGACCTCGCGTATTCCGGGGGTACGTCAGTCGAGAGAGGCCTGTGTATCATAGAAGGAAAGGTATATTCCGGTCGGTAGCTCCTGTACATATGTGAAACTCGTTCATACAGCTGTTCACATGTACTATGTACCTGCTTCTTCTCGAACCAGCTGATCTGCAGGTACTCCCCTCATATCAAAATCATCAAGCCGATCGTGAGCGAGCACAATCACCAATAGCAGAACGTAAGGGATCACGGGTTGCGGACGTAGCTGATTGAGAGCTCTCAGCTGGTTTGACACAGGGATGACCCTACGATCTACCACAGGCGTATGGGTGGCGAGAAGCGGGAGAGAGACGCGAACCTGGAGTAGACCTCTGACAGGCTCATGGAGCGGGAACGCAGGATGGAGTTTCACTCACATCCACATATGGGCTATCCACCCAGAAAGATTGTTTTTCGTCGCATGAGCGATCCTTGTCAGCCCTGCGGGTTCCGAAGACATGCCTGGACAGTATCTGCAGTAGTAGAAAGGGGGCGTGTGACCTGCTACCAGCGGAACAGGTCTGATGTGCTGGAGCCATCGCAGTGAATCTATGTTTTGCCATCCGACATCGGGGATGTTTTGGGCTTTTCGATCCGAGTGCGGAGGCTTCCGCTTTGAGAAGGTCAAGTCATTTTCTGGGTCAGTGGCACTCTGGGCGAACGATCAGCTGATCACCGGTCCGGCGAGAAAGCGGCGAAGGAAGTACCGCGTACTAGCTGAGACGACTCCGACATACGGAGCACGTCGCATCATTGTCCAATCCAATCTTCGTACTCATCCTTTCGGAAACCTAGATGCATGGGCGTCAGTACGTCGAGGGCGAACTCCAGCGATGCGAGGAATGCCGAGAATCCGCAGGACTGATCGCTATTCCTGAAGCGGAGTCCGTGCAACTGGCGAAATGACTGCTGCTCCAGATGATATTACCGCTATTGAGTTGCGAATCCTGATTCGTCGGACCTTAGGACCCCATTTCCCAAACAAGACGAAGTCGGAAAATCGCCGCGGTCCATCGGACCACACATTCACGACAGAGTCCGGGGACGAGCACGAGTGCACGGATCCAGAACGCCGTTCTCAAGCGTTTCAAGTGCTGGAAGCAGTGCTGCGAGAGACATTGATAATACATGCAGCAGTTTTGCCAGGAGTCATGATAGCTGATCACGCAGCACGGACGACCGCTACACTCATGGCTTTCATCGCCCTGGCGTTGCCACCATCGGCAAACCTAGTGCAACAGCGCTCGACAGTCGTCGCCTGATCGGCAATACACCTATAGCCCTGAAGAGCGTGATGGTGAGAATCGCTGCATGGTAGCGCAATTTCGGAAGTGCGACATATATGGAGGCTACAGAACGACTCCAGTGATACGCGTGTATAATCCATCACTTCCTGCCGTATACAGCCTATCATTGATTTTGAGCATGAATACAAGTGATGTGGGAGTAGCTCACCTCAATCTGCTTCTCGTAGGTCTTCGAGATGTGCGGTCTCTGCAGCTTCATAGACGGCGTCAACATGCCATTATCTGGTGACCTGTTCAACACATGAGCAACCCTATAACCCTTGCAAGGAGGTAAGCACCATTCTTCGGTCGTCATCACGATATCCTTGATCATCTCGTTCCTCCCTAAACCACCGTTCTTTGCCGTATCGAGTAGTTGCTCGAGGATGAACTTCTTGATCGCCGGGTTCATGGCCCACTGGGTGGGTGTGCCACTCACAGGGATGTTGGCGGCTTTCAGATGATTGCGGAGGTTACCCTCGTGCTGAGATGGGTCAGACCTAGGCCAGTCCTTGTTCAGTAAAGGCGGACAGGGTATACGACGGCCATTGGCCGATCAGCGTAGCTGGGCACACAGACGCAGAGGAATTGCACGACATCTGACGCGACATCAGGCTGGAATGGTGACAGAATGATGGTCAATGTACCGCAGAATTTGTAGATGGATTCGACCCGATCCAAGGCCAGATATTCGCCATTTTGTAGCTTCACCTGTGGCTCGTCAGCCTTCATCCTTAGATTGTCAGAAGGGGACGTACCAGATTCTTCACTCGATCAATGATAGTGAGCGTTCCGTTCGCCTCCCATTGGCCAATGTCACCGGACTTGAACCACCCATCTTCCGTGTTACTCTCCCTCGTTAGCTCGGGCTGTTTGAAATACCTGCAATTGATATCAGCTCCTTCCTGCTGCGAGGACGTACCCTTGTGAAACACTGGGTCCACGTATCCATACCTCTCCTTGAGGCAGAGTGTTTGTCGTTCGGTACCCATACTCGGGCTGATCTGTATAGCGGTCAGGGACAAGCAGATGATCAGAGAGGTGGTCGACGTACCAACCAATTTCACTTCAGATGATGGTGCGAGAATGCCGACGCTCCCCAGTTTCCAAAAGTCGAAAGTCGTGACGGCTGACATCCCGCAAGTTTCCGTGAGGCCATACCCTGAAGTTCGGTCAGCGTGACCAGCGATGTCTCTTGAGTGAATGTATGCGCACCTTGCATGATAGGGGCCATCACGGTGCTCAAAAACAACTGCGTGTCACGGCTGAGGCCTCCACCTAATTTACCGTCAGGTCGCCGCCCACTTACTCGACCATCCCGCTCACCTCCACACACTGCGAGCCTCAATCGTCCGCCTGTTGCGGCTTTGACCTTCGCGAATAAGACCTTGTCGATCGCGGCGCTGAGTGGCCAGGGCAAATTCTGTTTGCCCTTGACTGCAAGACCGAAAATGCCTCCGACTACCGGGCCTGCTTCTCGAATCTTCTGCATCATTCCTTTCCTAGAGAGGGCATCTCTCAGTGAGCCGGGCCAATCAGATCGTCCTGCCACACGCACCGTATCATCTCGTATATTCCAGGTACGCCAGCAATGAGCGTCTAACGACAACATCAGTATACCAGCATCAAAGAAGTGACTGGAGACACACCGGCCTGAAAGCGGTAAAGTCTCCTTGGCAGTTCCGCACACTAGCGTCGGTGAGGGTCTTTGGCATGCCATACCCGATGTGCACGCCGAACAAGTAGAAGCTGAACTCGATGTTCTAACGCTTCTCAGCTCATATCGATAGACAGTCGCTCACCTGTGCAAGGATGTGCGCGAGAGGGAGATACGCGAGAAGCAGGTCTGTCTTCGAATCAAACATTGTCCCCCACAATGTCTTGGCTCCCGCGACTACTCCGATAAGCAGCAGCTCCGCCTGCTACCAGGAAGACAAACGTGAAGCTATTATGTTCTTGTTGGTGAGCAAAGCGCCCTTGGGCGGGCCGGTCGTTCCAGAGGTGTACATGATACAGAAGAGGTCGTCTTCTGTTGGTCGCGCACCGAGATCAGAGATCGAGACCGGATTAGCAACACCAAGCGCTTTCAGCTCCGTAATGGTGAGGACACGACCGTTGCGAGGCTCAAGGATAGACCGGATCTTCTCCACTGTAACCTGTTCACCATCAACACTACGTTAATCCGCTCTTTGAAACGGACCAACCTTGTCTACCCTGTCTTCCCCATCGTAAACCACATACCGGACCGTCTTCGCCCGTTCGACGACTCGCCTGACCATACCCAATTGAGCCTCCCCGCAGAAGACAAGCTGCACATCCGGCTCGACAAGACTCGTCAGGAGTCCCTCCTCTCCGAGCGTGGTATAAGCCGTGGTGATGACGTGGCCCAATATTGCGAAGGATTGCGACATGAGCTGCCAGTTGAGGCATGTGTCGGCGTAGATCGATACCCGGGGACGAGAGGCGACAGGGACGGAGGGATCGGTCAAGCCGAGATGGACGAGGCCAGATGTCAATTGGGTGCAATAGGTGTCGAGCTGCTTGTAGGTGACGGGTATGGGCGGAGACAACGTCCAGCTGCAGACGAGATCCCCTGGGTCAGAGGGGACCTTGATACGGTGCGGAGAGACGTACTATTTCCACACCTTCTCCTCTTCCCCCTTTCCATCAGCCTTCGGAACCATCTTCCTTTCCTCCACCGTGTCGATGATACCGCGGTAGGAGCATGCCGGGCGATCGCCATACTTCTTCGCCTAAGACAGGATGCTCAGCATCGTCACTGATGACTGGAGGCGAGAGAAGACGAACGACGTAAGAGAAGATGTCACCGACGATGGTGAGCTTGTCCCCGTCGGGTCGCGAGACGAGCTCATCAGGGGAAATCTGAGAGCGCCTGATGGATGGGTCCGACTTGAGCGGTACAGTCGCAAATTTCTGGCGAAACATCGTGGATTTGCCTTTCTCACTATGGTGCATGGGTTCAATGAGTATATTTATTGTCGATGGGCAGGGTGGCGATCGATTGGAACAAAGAGATCAAAGGAAGTTGATTTGATGGAATGCTTCGGCCCCTCGGTCATTGGGACCTTTGCTTTCCTGTCTTTCACTCCGCCAACTCCGATCTTTCTTTTCAAGTGTGGCAGGCGCAGCGAGCGTCCCGCCCGCTCGGGAGGGTGGGACAGCCTGCTGCTCATATATGCTAACGAAAATCTACAATGGGTGGAGAACAACTTTGCCGACGGGAAACCGTGTGGGACAAACCGGACGGACGAAGGAACCATCCCGCTACCTTTCCCGTGCCAGCGTCGCCTCGCACACCTCCTGAAGGCGCTCCACACTCACGCGGACCGTTGTGCAAGGGTCCCACTCGCACGAATCGAAGGACGTACTTCTAATGGTTGACGCGTCGTCTCCCATGTATTTCCAAATAAGGCATTGGAGGTCCTCGATGACATCGGTATATCTTGTTGAGCAGAAGTACTGGAGGAGTTTCCCATGCCGGGTGAATGAGGTCCGCGTCGTGGAATTTGTTGAATGACATGGGATGCGACGTGGTTAAGGATGGCGCGCTTGGGGTCCGAGGGATTGGCAGGGCATTCGGCGAAAAAATCTGTGTAGAAGTTTAGCGGCTGCGGCCATGGCGACATCGTCAACTGGCACGTTGATGAACGGCCATCTGGGATTGGCGAAGCGTATGAGGTTGTTCCAGATGACGGGATGGTAAGTCCCGAGTCTGGGGTCGAGATAACAAGCGGTGAGCTCCGCTCTCGCAGTTTGATACCTTCTTGAACCCCGCCACCTGACTGCTTCCGCGACGAAGTTGGCTGTAGAGGGTGAAGCGAAAGGTGGGTCGAGTCCTAGGGGACCAACGCGTCTACCGGTGATTCCCCGTGGAAAAGCCATGCGCGAAGCGTGCAAGAATCGGCGTCGTTGAGGTGTTCGGCGACGAACGCTTTCTCGATCGATTCTGTCGCCAGAAACTGGCGAATTCGCCGTCGAGCCAATGTGGTAAACTCGATCGGCGGAAAGGTTATCCAGCTGATATTTGGGTTGATAATCGCTGACATGGTGCGAGCTTGTGGATGGTGGGCGGGGCGAGCGGTGATTGAGTTGGCGAGAGAGGAGGTGGAAGAGGGCTGAGTGACGGCGAGGGGGTCCGCGCATGTTATGTACGCTTGCCTGCATGTCAACATGCCCCAACATCCCCTCCCCTCAACGTTACACACTGTGGGTGTGTCAGGGCGGATGGGTGTGTGAGTGGTCCCGACGAAGCCACGAGGATTCCCCATCCTCACCATTGACCGAGTGCTTGATTCCGGATCAACACATTGGGCCATGATCCGCTTATCAATTTCCGCCGGAACGTCTTCCTTTGAAGGGGACCAATGGGCATCCTGCATGAAAGTGCCATTATCATGTGCCTGGCCCATTACTACGCCCTCCCACCATCTTCTCCAGCTCCTTTGTTCCTAGGACCTGGAACTCTCCCTCCATACCTCCCGCCCTTGTACCTCGCTTGATCCCGCTGTACTCCCCCATCTCTCCGCCACTTTTCGTAGCTCTTCCAGCTTTCCTCACGGCAGCATACATCCTCTTCTCCGTCTCGTTTCGAGCACCACTCTCTTTTCCGCCACCCGCCTCAGCATCCTCATCTGCGCGCTTCCTCTTGATGAGTCCTTTCGCATTCAGATTGGTTGGTGCAGACGAGGACGAAAGGTGACCCGGCGTTTCACGGAGGGCGAAAGACTTCGCTAGATGCCCGAGATGCAGTGATTTGGGGTGGAAGTACTTCTTCTCCTCAAGCGGGTGGGTCGAGTAGGCGCGTACGAAGGACCCGAAGGCTTTGCGTGCGAGTACGGCATTCTCACGGGGGACATCAGCTTACCCGCTAAGATCAATGCAAGCAGAAGAGAGCGCTCACCTTGTCCGACGCCAGTACCCACCGCTCAAAAGCCAGCTGGACATCCGTCGCCCTTGCTTCGTACTCATACCCTTTCCCTCCAAAGCCTTTCTTTAGGACATCCTCCACACCTACTTGACTAAGCCGAACTCCCTTCTCCTCCACCGCTCCCATCTTCCCCTCCACCCAGCCTACCCAATCCGCCTCGCTGGGAGCGACAAAGGCCCACGCCTCGCCACCTTTTCCGGCACGAGCAGTACGACCGACACGATGGACGTACTCGTTCGCCCCGCCTACGGTTGGGAGATCGTACTGGATGACAGCGCGAACTAGTGGAAGGTCCAAGCCGCGTGATGCCACAGAGGTCGCTAGAAGTATGGAAGGTTGGGTTGAGGGCTCCGAGAAGGCCGCAAGGGAGGAGTTGCGTATACGAAGAGGCAGTGAGCCGTGTAGCCGGTGGACGGTGGTTGATGGGAAGAGAGGGGAGGTTAGGCTGATGAGATCATGCGAGGTGATCTTGGCCGCCGTGGTTTTCGGCCGGGGATTGGAGACGTCTCCCTCCTCTGTCTTCATCTTTGTAGATTCTCCGCTGATTTCATCCGACAGCACGTCCTTAGGCGATGGTGCGGCGGTATCACCCATCCGAATACCGCCAAGAAGCGACCAGTGAAAGTCCACAGTGTCTGTTGAGCTCAAGAAAACAATCACTTTCGTTCCTTCGCCCGCAGCAACGAGTGACCGAAGCAGTGCAACGAGGGCGACAAGGCGAAGCTTAGTCGGAGTGATGACATATCTTTGCTGAAGCTGAGAGGGAGGAGTGAACTTGTCGAGTGACATTCGAGGTAGGCTGATTGAGTTCAGGTCGTGAAGCACAGCGTCATCATCGATTCCGTTCCGCTTGACCTTCTTCACCTCGTCGGTATCACGGAAGATCACAGGATCCCGTAACGCCGTACCCGATAGCCTTTCGACCTTCGCGTCCACCGTCGCCGAGCAGAGGACCGTACGTCTCCCGCGAGCCCAGAATGGCCAACGCATCGAACCACCGCCTTCCTCCTCCATCTCCTTCTCCGCTCCAATTTCAATCTTCCGCCGTCCGTCAAGCGCTTTTATGATCCCGGTGATTGTCTCTTCGAAGCCCAAATCCATCAGACGATCCGCTTCATCCAAGACAAGGAAGAGCGTCTTCGCGCTGTTGAATGAAGCGGTATTTTGGAGGTGATCAAGCAGGCGGCCAGGTGTCGAGACCAAGATCGGAACTCCCTTGCGCAGTCGAGCCTTCTCGTGCGTCTTGGTCGATCCGCCAGTCAGCAGACCAGAGACCAGCCACCGGGTCATATGCTCATCACCGCCAGAAGAGAGGGACAAGGACAAGATCTGCTCAAGGACAGTCGAGATTTGCTTCGCCAGCTCCCTTGTGGGGGCGAGAATGATAGCGAGTGTACCGATAGAGCGGTCGATATAGGACAGCCTCGAGAGTGGCAGAAGGGTCTGGATGATTGGCAGGAGGTAGGAGAGGGTCTTGCCAGACCCTGTTTGGGATTGTATGAAGATATCCCGAAGGGGTCCTGCCGGTTCATCCGCGTCAACCTCAGCTTGTCGGTCGATGTCAAGCGGGGAAGACAGCATGTATGGTAGAGCGCTTCGCTGAATGCCGGTTGGTCGGTCCAGGCTCATCTTGCCCTTCAGATGACGTCGAAGAAGGGAATCCAAGCCGAGTCCCTCAAAGGTGCTGGTATCGCCTGTAAGCGGAGCGTTGGAAGGTGCGCCTGCTTTCGAAGTGGACGAAGAGGTCTCGGGTAAGGCGGTGGCCGGGTTGAAGCTGAAAAGGGAAGAGATTATCTGTGGCGCTTTTGAGGTCTTTGGGGGAGCAGGTTGGGAGGCGGGGATGCGCGAGGGGCCAGCCGTCGGGGTCGAGTCGTCTTTGCGCTGGGGGACGGCTGATGCGGACTCAAGGGGATGGCGTAGTCTTTTTCCTCGATCGATTTTGTGATCTTTAGTCCTGGCGATGTTTGCGGGTCGGCTTTCTGTGTAGGGGAGCCCATTGATGGTAGCGTTTGGAGGAGCTACACATGAGTCCGGTACATCACGTTGTGTCGGCTTCACAGATGTCGATATTGGAGTCGCTGACACAGTCGGTACATCATCCACGTTGCTCAGGTACTGCGCAGTTCGTCGCACAGCCTTCCGAGCTTTAGCTCTGCAAGTACGTATAGTCAGCCATGATTACCACCAGCAGATCAATGCTCTTCCGACCTCAACCCACCTGTCCGTCCACCTTCCACCTTTCTTTGGCACGGCTTGCCGTCTCAGGATGGCTGTAACAGAATCTGGCACTGACGATGCAAAGTTAAGCTCGATGCCGTCGTCCATGATGATGGGGTGTTTCAGCCTTGAACATAAGGAAATCCAGGTTTGCCCGAGAACTTTTGGTTAACTGATACCGCCACGTGATTTGATGGGAGGAAATGTTGGTTCATCTCGTTTAGCACATCACAAGAACAACTCCATCTTCCTGATGCTCCGATAGCTGGGACATATGGGAGACGCGAGAGAAGGAGCCGTGATATATGCCGTCTGCTAATCTCGTGAATTACCCTGCCATCCTCCCAATCCCGCGGCACCCTTCACCTCTATCATTCTCCGTCTCCGCTCAAGATGCACCTTCACCACCTTCTCCGAGGTTCCCTCAACCCGCGAGCATGACATCGAAATCTCTTACGAATGGCAATATTCTTGTCACCGGCCCATCACGATCGCCCGACATCACTCCCACTCGCGGACTCCCACCAGCTTCTCCGTCTCCACCCTCGCCAAGTCGAGTGGAGACTCTAGTCCCAACTCATCCTCAGCCTGACTCTTTACTATGCCGGTCGACGTTTGCCGCCCTCGAGCATTCGTCCACTACCCTCAAACGGCTGTCCAAGTCCGTGCTGGCGAGCACTACAGTCTATCTCACCCTTCTCGAGCACCTGGAACGAAGCGAGGATGATCTCATGGCCAATCTCGGGGAGCTTGGTAGATGGCTTGAGGGAGGGTACGGGCTGAATGGAGCAGTCTGGGAGCCAGAAGGTGGGATCAGAAAGATGCGAAAGCAGCGATGGCGGAAGGAGAGGGAGGAGATGGAGGTCATGGTCGAGCAGGGCCTGAAAGCGGTCAAAGCGGACATCAAGCGGAATGGATTGGCGGGTGGAGAAGCGCATGCGAAGTTTGAGGTGAGCGAAAGGCTGCTTGACGAGGGAAATGCCCTTACATGGCGTCAACAGAATACGGCTAAGCAGTTCTACCACCAGACCTCGCAATATCTCTCCCCGCAGCCATCAAGTTTGACATCCACGTTCGGCCCCGGTCCTCCAATTCCGTCGACTCATGCCCTGAACACCTCCCAGCCGTCCGCATCATCTTCGTCCTCGCAGCTTCCCGCTGTGACATCCCGCACACCGCAGACTGGACAAGCAGTGTCTTCCGATTTAGCGCAAGCTGCGCGCTTGGCTCAATTCGACCTCGAAAGATACAGCCATCACTCTACGCTGTTGTATGCTGTCCCGCCGAGCTCCATAAGCTGCCTCGACCTGCTTATGGGACTGTATACATGGGCTGGCGGACTGTTGAGCGAGACGCCAGGGAGGCTACAAGGCGCTGGTGGATCAGAGCGCGAATTGGTTACATCTCTCACCTCCTCATCCCGATATCAAGAGTTCACTCCGCTGCACTCACCTGCAAGACTGCCGTCCAATATCTCATCGAAAGACAGCCTCAAATCGTCCCTTTTCGACTCACAAGCCCATCTTGGACAAATGCGCTCCGACCTTCTGTACGCGTGGGCAATGCGAAACCGCTATACTACCACCTTGGAGGAGACAGCTTCCCTCCGGCAATCCGAGCTAGATGGCTCCGCCCTCACTTCGCCTGTAGGTCAGAGCGAGTGGGCTGTCACGTCAATCTCCTCAAATGGGATCGAGCATAGGAACGATAGGAAGATGCACAAGATCCATCGATCTGTCGGTGGGCGGCTACGAGATCTCCTATCCAGTTCCGGAAGCTCGACGAGCTTGACGGGTATTGCGGCTGGAGACAAGGGTTCGAGGACGACCTTGAATGGGATGTATGGCCGGACCGGCAACGGAACAGAGACACTCCCGGAGGACGACATCCTCATCACTTCTCCTTTGCCGACATCGCCAAGTGATGACGACACGACGACGCGGACATTCCCTTTCCCTGCCTCTACTCCTCCACCTCCGCCCAATGGCGTCTCATCCCGCCCGACCCTTCCCTCTCGCCATTCCGTTCATATTCCACGCGAACCATTCCTCCCTCTACCTTTCGATAGCTCACCTGATCTGCGATCAGCTCCAGCGAGGTTCGGCGGAGTTGGGGGATTGAACGGCACGGGCGACGAGGATGATAAGAGGGAAGAGGTTGGAAGGAAGAAGGAGGGTGTACTTTGGGGTGCTGGGAATTGGGCGGCAGTGAACAAGGCTGGTGGAAGGGGCAAGTGGGAGAGTGAGTCGCCTGGTTGCCTGTAGAGCAAGAGCGGTGGCTGACGAGGTGGGCTGTGCAGAGTTCTGGGTGGTACTAGACCGTTCGAAGATCTACGAAGTCCGCAGCAGCTCGTTGCCAGTCCGGTCACTCAAGCTGATGGTCACGACAGTACCGTGATAATGGGCTAGGACGACCTGAATCAGCGCACGCTGTAGTTGACCTCAAGTTTGCAAGCGTACGGGAAGGTCGGGGGACCGACCGGCGCTTCGGTTCGTGCGGTACCCCGTCACTATTTGGGACTGACATACTGCAGTCTTCGAGCTCGTCACTCCTACCCAAGGTCGACGGCAGTATCAAGCCACATCCGACAGCGAGATGAAGGTATACTGCTGCGTGTCATGTACGGGCAACCTCGCTGATTCAGTACCGACTCCTAGCAATGGCTCTATGCGATCTGCAACGCCATCGAGTCTTGCATCAATGGCATTTCCAGCGTGCGTACTTTCGACGCTTCCAAGCTGCGCACCGTCTCCGGCTCGCTCGATGATCACGCCTTGCCAAACTCATCCAAGCTGGTCTTCCCCCTCAACGGAGGAGTTGTCGGTCTCGGTCTGCCCATGGCACAAATGCTGGCCTCGCCGAGCAGTCGCCAGTCCATGCCTCCGCACCCGAGGTTCGACATGGACGGTCTGGAGAAAAGTCAGCGAAAGACGAGTTTCAAGAAGGTCTTGAAGCAATCTGGCGAGAAGCTGTCCAGTGTCGTCAGCGGACAGCGATACTCGGTGGAGGCACAGAGACCGCCATTCCTCGCGCAGATTGGGAGGATGGGCAGTAAGCGGTCGAGGTCAAGCGGAGAGGAGGTCCGGCTTACACCGCTCACGAGCACGACTGAAGCTTCGCCATCAAGCACCAGGTCTCGCCCAAGCGATAAGACGTCTTGGCATGCGCCGCACGTGGATGAGGATATCGAGAAACGCGTACACGAGATGGCGGGACTTGGTCTAGGCGTTGCGCCCTTACCATCCAGCACTGACCCCCAGAGAGTACACAACGAGGGCGTCGCAAAGCTCTCGCCTGGTGCGATCATGACACGCTCACGATCCGCAGAGGATGACAAGTCTGTGCCGGGGGAGGCTGAGATCCCGGATATGAGGATGCTACGCCGAATCGCGGATCTTCCAAGCAATAACCGATGCGCAGACTGCGGGAAGGGGATGAAGAGTAGTCGTTGGGCCACGCTGAGTGAGCTTGGTCACGACATCTCCTCATGTTTCGCGGAGACTTCTCGTACGGCGCTGATCGTTTACACCAGGTCTGCATGAAGTCCCCATGGTCCTGTTCATCTGCATTCGTTGCTGCGGACTTCATCGCGGTCTCAGCACACACGTCTCGAAGCCACGATCCGTCGACCTGGACATTTGGTCGCCTGACTCCATTCTCCTTGCTCGCAAATGGGGAAACGAGAAGGCCAACGCGATCTGGGAGAGGAGGAAGCCGGCCAGCACCGAGCCGAGTGATGAGTATATAGCCTCAAACCTGTTAAAGAATGGCGCTGATCAACGAGCAGTGCGATGAAGGAGTACATCCAAGCCAAATATGTAGAAGCTCGATGGTTGGGAGAGGAAGATCGGCGGGTATTCGGCCTGGGCACCTCGGACGAGGCGGGAATCCCTGAGTGACACTTTACGTTATAATCTTATTGAGTCACCCGTACTATCCCGCATCGTCGAGTACATGACTTCGACGGTCATATGGCGTGGCTTTGTCCTGCCAAATCGCGTCCGGTAGATTCTGGCGATAGCTCACTCGCGAGATTCACTGTGGGCGACCGCTTGGAAACCTCCGCATTCCCGTTTCGGATCGTCGGGAAAGACACGCCATTTGGTCCTGTCCTTTCCACGTGTCGTCACCGATTCTCGGAGCGCGACTGAATTCTCGCGCCAAAAGTCACACCAAGATTATATTGAAAATGTACCTGGAAAGTGGGCTTGATAGGGTCATGAAGGGACTTTCGGGTGTGCGTTCATCCATTCCCTTTCAGGTTGATCTGAGACGCGCCGGCGGGTAAATAAATATAGAGAAGGGTGATTGGGATCGAGACGCTCTTGACGATCTTACGAACCGCCGACGACATCGCCTGACGACTTCTTCCCGACCCAGACTCACCCGCACCTCCCCGTCCCTTCCCTTCCGTCCCTCTGTTGCGTCGTGACTCGTTACTTGTCCTTGTCTATACTCGCTCTGTGGCCGCCACGACCTCACGATACCGACCACGTCCATCATACCAGGACACAGCCACCATGCCCGCCCCGACTAAACGTTCTCGTACGGACCCTACACCCAGTCCCGAGGAGATGATCGACGCCCCGCCTACTCCCACTCCCACTCCGACACCTTCATCCAGCGGCGCGTCCATCCAGCGGAGGTTCATTATGACTCTCATCACCCCGACTCGACCCACCTTGACTCGCTCAGCTACCACTGAGCTCAACACTCCAGCTCACCTGACGCGCTCATCCTCCCTAGTCGTCCCGACGCGTCTTGGTCTCGGTGGCATTCGAGGAGGCACTCTCTTCCGGACACAGAGTTTGTCGAGCGTTCCCTCGCCCGCGCAGGTGAAGGCGGGGCTCCCTCCAGGTGGGAGTGGGGTTGAGGGGAAAGGAGAAGGACTCGGTTTCGATGGGGAAGGCGCGAAGAGGTGGGGGAAGGGGAAGGAGAACATCCCGCCTAGAAAGGATGAGGAGAATGGTGCACAGCGTTCCGAAGATGGCTCGAGGAAGAGACTGCGGGTGGGAAGGACGAGGAGCGGGAGTGTCGTCAGCATGCGCAGTGAGGGAGGTGGTGAGTCTGCGTCTCGTTGAGACCTCTACATGCTGAACCTCGCTAGATCCCCGATCATCAGTCGCGCCGTCTTCCTCCTCGTCCTTCTCCAAACGTTCCCGCCTCCCATCCCCGTCGCCCTCACTATCATCAACCACTACTCGTTCCTTCGACTCCATCACGTCCGTCGACCCGCTCGACGTCATCAACGATGACGAGGATATGGAGATGGACAAAACACCCACGAAACCGCGACCTTCCGCACGACGGGCCACGACTTTCCCGACACCACCGCCATCATCACCGATGCGAGAAGCTGAGCTCGACGCAGCGGCGAAGAGAATCGAGTTGATCAGGATGAAGAGCGATGTTTCCAGTACCTCTTCCAGGGATTCCGAGATGGAGCTCTTGAGGGAGAAAAGCAACCCTTACAAGCAGCTCAAGGCATTCCTACGCCTTTCTGCTGCTAACAATTCACCAGTCGACCAGAGGATCATTGGTCGTGAGCAGGAGAAGGCGACACTTCGGACCTATCTCAAGGCGCAATCAGGGAGGGATGTGGGGATGTACATCTCTGGTCCGCCCGGAACGGGGAAGACCGCGCTGGTCACTGCTTTGGGTCGAGGATTGGCGAGCGAGGGGTGGCAGGTCGCCGAGCTGGGCTGTATGGGGTTGAAGATTGGGGATGTTTGGCGGAGGCTGGGCGAAGCACTGGGATGCGGAAAGACGGAAAGTGACGTGCAGGCGTCTCTCAGCCGCAGTGGCACAAGAAAGTTGGTCTCGCCACGAGGGAACCAGGACTGCGCTGATGGCAGTAGCTTCATCATTCTTGACGAGATCGACTCGCTCCTCCCGTCTCCTCCGTCTCAGCCACATCCCGCAACCTCACATCTCCTCACTAAACTCTTCTCACTCCCCCTCATTCCCAACACCAAGCTCATCGCCATCTCCAACACCCTCGACCTGACTCTCCGGGCGCGTCTTGTCTTACCTGACAGCCTGCAACCCGACGTCCTGCCTTTCAAAGCGTATGGTGGAGCCGAGATGATCGACATCGTGAATGCCCGCATTGCATCTGCTTCTGGATTGAACGACGGAGAGGCGGTCAAAGTGGATGCGAAAGCTATCGAGCTTCTGACGAAGAAAGTCGAAGCACAAAACGGAGACCTAAGAACATGTCTTGGGGTTCTCGCTTCCGCCGTCACCCTCGCCGAAACCGAGTGGGCAAAGAAGAACTTGGTATCGGAATCGGTCATCCCACTCACCAAAGTCGCTCTCCCCCATACCATTAAGGCATTCAACTCGCACACCCAGCAACTCCGAGCCGCAGCTGGATCTACCACAGCCAGTACCTCGGCAACGGGACGGAAGATCCGCTCTGTCCCGCTGCAGGGGAAGATGGTTCTCGTCTCGATTCTCATTTTCCTCTCTCGCGTCCAAGCCGGCCTTCCTGGCTGTCCTAACGCCACTCCTACCAAATCGACGTCCTCGGAAACACTCAGTACGAGCACTTTGTACGCCACCTACGCATATATCCTGTCTCACCGAAAGTCGCCTTTCCAAGCGGCCTCCGAGTCCGATTACCGAGATCTCCTGTCCAATCTCGAGGTACTCGGCCTTATCTCACTCGGATCGACATCCGCGACTTCGGGCATGTCGCGCTCGTCATCTGGCTCGTCGGGAAGGGCGCGGACCACCTCGGCCGGGGCGAAGATCGAGCTTTGCGTCCGCGAGGACGAGGTGAAGAGTGGTCTTGGGCTTGAAGGCACTGGGAATGGACTGGCCGAGGAGGAGGTCGGCAAGGTCTGGGAGCGGGAAGACGCGAGGATCATGCGGGCGAAAGAGAAGGCGGCGGCGCTGGCTGCTGGAAAAGTCATTGAGAATGACGACCCATTTTGACGCGCTTGGGAAGGCAGGCCGTTTTGTGATCTTTGACCTTGATGCCACGCAAAGAAATCGACACTCCATCTCGACTTTTGTGTCTCGACCTATTTTTGATGATCTTATGACTTGTTTGTAGCCCCTTGTAGTACTCTTTCACTGCCCCATGATCCTGGTGCTCCTCTTGTCCGAAGGACGTTTTGAGTATAGTTTGAAAAATGCATAGTGATGAATTCATGACATGGCTAGACCTCTCCTCGATATCGACCGGGTCCTGAACCAGGTTCATTGGCGCTCGTTTGGGGAAGTCTTGACCCCCTCTTCTCGTCACAAAAGGCTCTGCGGTTGATCTGACAACCCCAGATCCCGTCGCGAGAGTACGCAGGGGACGTACTGGATTTGCCACCCGGGGGGGAAGCACTCTGCGGCTACGATAAAGTGATCGACGCGTCTTGACGTGTCGGCATTACTTGTTGCACCGATACTTCCGGACTTTGCACCATATTTTGAACACGGCATACGACATCTGAATCGCACCGTCTGTACCCCCATGCCGACCGCTATCATCGAGGTTCCGGCGCGAACTAACCCAGACCACGGTACGTCCCCTCACCATACCTCATCCCCTGTCCATCCCTCCATCCAAGTACATAGCCCTCACTTTGCTGAGTGATTGGGGTCAGAGGAATATCAATACCTCGACCTAATCCGACGCATCATCCTGATCGGTCAAACCCGCCTCGACCGAACCGGAACCGGCACACTCGCCCTATTCGCCCCGCCCGCCCTTCGATTCTCCCTAGCCAACTCCACCCTCCCCTTTCTCACGACCAAACGCGTCTTCACACGCGGCGTGATCGAGGAGCTACTCTGGTTCATCTCAGGTTCCACCGACGGGAAGCTCCTCTCAGCGAAAGGAGTGAACATATGGGAGGGCAATGGCTCTCGAGAGTACTTGGATAAGGTTGGACTGGGGCATAGGAGGGAAGGGGATTTGGGACCGGTTTATGGGTTTCAGTGGAGGTTCTTTGGGGCGGATTATGAGGGGTGTGATGTGGATTATAAGGGGAAGGGGGTGGATCAGTTGGCGCAGGTCGTGGATAAGATCAAGAATAACCCGACGGATAGAAGGATCGTGTTGAGCGCTTGGAATCCAAAGGGTCCGGTCACGAGTGTCTCATTTCATCTCTTGCTGGCGCTGATCTTTGGCCCGTAGATCTCCCCCTGATGGCCCTCCCACCATGCCACATGTTCTGCCAATTCTTCGTCACCCTCCCCCCCTGCCCCTCCCCCACCTCCTCACCCGCCCACCCGCCCGCCAAGCCCAGACTCTCCTGCCTGATGTATCAACGGTCCTGCGACCTTGGTCTGGGCATACCATTCAACATCGCCTCCTACTCCCTCCTCACCCACATGATCGCCTACATCACCGATTCCGAGCCACACGAGTTCATCCTCCAGATGGGCGATGCGCACGTTTACGCAGATCATGTGGAACCGCTCAAGATACAACTGGAGAGAGAACCACGGGAATTCCCGACGTTGAGGTGGACGAGAAGTGCCGAAAAGATTGGAGGGATCGACGGGTTTAGGACGGAGGATTTTGAGGTCGGGGGTTATAACCCGATGGGGAAGATCGAGATGAAGATGTCGGTGAGTAAGGGAGGTATCGGTGGGGACAGTCGCTGATGATGAATTAGGCTTGATTGTTTCAGACAATGGACGATTGATTGGCGGGTCTCAACGCTCGACGTGGACTCTCCATGCATGCATACTCACCACCGGGCGAAACGTTCAAAGCAATACAACACTTGCGGGACAACCGTCTCATCGCCGAGGGATCATCCTGACCGGAGGCCGAGTTGACCCCCTCGCTGTCTGATACGCTTTCATCCTGTACACCGGGTCAGCCTGAAATCGTTGCCTGGCTTGTGTCACTCGCAACTGCCTGATTGACGAGATGATGTCCGCTGAACCCAGTCCATCAGTACGGTACTGGTGGGCCCATCTTGCCTGTAACGCACCAGCCTGCTTCCTATTCTCCGCCTCAAACTCATACCGCTTCTGGCCTCCTTCGCGCCACACATTGATCTTGAAACCCCCAGCTCTTCCCGTGAGCTTACAGGAAGCTACGAGGGTGATGTGGAAAGACGTGGTCTTCATGCTATCGAAGAATGCACGAGATTCGGATGGCATGATCTGGAAATGCAATTCAGCGGGACCAGCTGTACTGATCACAGTTGTCTTACGTGGATGTAGTCCCCATCGATAGCAAGGACCCGCTCATGTCGCCCGATCGCGATCTTCCGCTGGACAATGTATTTCTGCGCATTCTCAGCAGGACGCATCAGCATTGTTGGATAGGCTCACCTTGTATGTCTGAGAGAGATCCGCAAGCCCGGCGCCATACTTCGCCAGAGGTGCCGGCTCGGACACGCGCTTGAAGATCGAAGCTGCACCGGCGACTCAGCTAAGCCAACCTTTACCGCCAGAGCAGCTCGTACCGCTGGGATCTCCGCCACGTCGATCACCTATCCGCAGACCATGCTCGACAGCCCATTGCCGCTTGACGAGTGCTAGATCGGTGCGACCCTCCAAACTGGCGACTGTGCGATCGAGGGGTAAAGCTAGTGTAAGGTCGGCAAGGCAGAGTACCCAGTCAGATGCGGGGGATTGCAGGCGTTTCTTCTTGCACAATACCTCGGTTAGGTCGGCGATGTACATGTCTGATGGTCTGTCAAACCAACAGATAAGCGATCGGCGAGGTCTGAACCGTCGGCAAGCAAAGGCTTGATAGCTATAGACTCACACGCTGATGGTGGTCGTGAAATGCACATCCGCGCTAGCCGTTACTCTCACTCGGAGGAGCACAGGCTTGCTCAAAGCCGAGCTCAGCCCGACACTTCCCTTCATAGCCATCGATCCCGAGTTCAGCTGATCCAAGGAGCCGAAGGAGTCACCAAGCATGCTGCCTCCAGGTTGTTGAGTGAAGCTCGGTCGCGCACGCGCGAGGGGTCTCGATGTATTCGGTGCAGCGATCACGCGCGAAGGTCGTCGCTGGATATGCGAGGCTTTTGCTATGTTCTGCTTGGCTGCGAGATGTCAGTGATGATACAAAGCTCCTGTTCACTGACTTTGGGCATCGGTCGCGGTGACGATGGCGAATTGGCCGTAAGAGAATTTGGAAACTTGACTATCTCGGTCGAGAGCTGCATGATTAGTAAGAGTATGCAGTCTGAACAGTCCGTACTCACGCGGGAAATCCTCGTCCACCTCTCCGTCATCCTCAACGATCCGCAACCCCCAGCCCACGGTAGACCAGCGCTCCTCACCCTCCTCTTCGCTCAGCCGGGGCTCCCGTCCGTCCTCCCAGTACTTGAACAGGCCATAGCCCGTAGCCTCCTCCACAGTCGCATCCTTCCGAACCTTGCACCTGAGCGGATCCGTCGGCTCACTCGAGTGCGGGAAGTACAGCTCGAGGGAGACGGAGGGTGCGGCGGATGGTGCTGAGACGGAGGCGTATAGCGAAGTGAAAGGGTTCGAGATGGATGCCATTGACGGTGCGGATGCTGTGGACACTAGGTGGGGGATGTGTTTGTTGAGAATGGCGGTCAGGGCGGAGGTCTGCGGTCGAGGGTTGAGGGTAATGGGTGCGAAGTCGAGGGGTGCTTCGTTCATCGTATCTCCCGAAGAACGTCGTTCTGCCGATCCTTTCCGGCGATCCAATACTCCGTCATCCTGCTGATCAAGTGCATCCACCATATCCTCCTCGAATTCCGTCTCGTCCACATCACTCCCTTCATCTATGATCGCCTGGCCGAGAGGTCCAGCCGAATCACCAGCCGTGATCCCCATATCGCTCGGTCTCGCACTCTCCGCCGCGCCAGTCGAGCTTTCTCCCGGGTCATACCTTCCTAGTCCCAGATTGCTGAAGTCCCTCGCCCCTTCTTCCGTTTCATCGCGATCGGTCTCCTCGACGTCTTCCGAGCCTCCGCTGAAACTCATGGCTTGTTCCAGCAGTCCGGCACCGGAATCGACCCCTCCCACTCCAAGCCTGGCGGGATTCATCATGCTCGTCCCGGTCATGGCTGGAGCGCCATTCGTGCCAGGGAGACCGAGATGCATTGGCATCGGAGCCGAATCCGCTCGTGGTCGTCCCGAAGACGAAAAGAATCCACCATCGATCTTCGGTGCTCCAGCTTCCTTCGGCATTGGTTCCGTGACCATCGGATTCCGAGCAGCCGAGCTCGAGTTGGCCCTTTGATACTTCGTAGCCTGTGCTCTCCTCCCCACCGCACTCGACTCTCCAGGCTGTGCCTTCCGTCCCGTAACCCTCATACCAGCCCCACCCGACCGACCCGGACCCATGATAGTCTGGGTATACTGCAACGCCCCTCCTCGTCGACCATGACGTGATGACTCATCGTTTGACGAGGAGTACTCTGCTTCGAGGGGAGGTGAGTCGAGAGCGCGCTTGATCTCGGGCCATCGATCGATGTCGGAGAGGCCTGAGGCGTTTATGTATGGGTTGAGCGCGAAGGAGGGATCGAGGGAGACGATTCGCGGGAGGAGGGGGTCATCGGAATTTCGGAGGGCGGAGAGACGGATCGCTTGGAGGACGTAGCTGATACAGCGGATTGAGTATGGATGCCATATATAGGTTAAATGGGAGAAACGTACTCAACGTCCAGGATCATCGCCATTTCGCCGGATGCCCTTCGGCTTCATCGCCGCTAGACTGCTCGCGACAGCAACCAACCTCGTCCGCTCCTTGTACGGAGTTCCTAGCCGGTCTTCACGTCTCCACACTTCTTTCTCCGGAGGAAAGCGCCTTAGAGGCTGTCTGCATACGAGAGCAACAAACCGGACCTCACCGCGACACGACAACTGACTTTTAAGGGTCGATCACGTGGAGCCGAATAAACATCCGGAACATGAAGACTTTCGAATCACCTTATGAAACAGGCAGAGATGACCACGAAGTGCAGCAGAGTGAAGATTTCATTCCCGGTTGACTAATCCGATTTCTGCTTCTGAGGTGGCATCATATGGTCGACTGGTGAGAGGTAGAGAAGGAGTTTGTCGTACAAGTACCGGGCCAAGATATCGTTGGAGCCACATCAACCTGCACCAGTATCTCTCATCAACTTACCAGACTCCAAAGCCGAGGTGAAAGATGGACTGACCCGCCGAGCCAATACGTTCCGCCCCATCCGCCACTCTCACATAGCTTCAGTGTCCATTTTCGCAATCACCTCCGGATCGGTGCCTTCGCGGACCGAAGCATGCATGATGTCTTGCGCCTGCTTGAGCATCTTGAGCATGAATTCGGAGTAATATGAGGCGTTTGGAGAATTCGTGGGTTTCCTTGGTCGTCATGGCCGAGTTGATCGTTCCTGCTCAAGTCAGTTTTGAGGTGGGACATGTATGGCTGGTCTTACCGAGATTGGCGCAGTAGACGGCGACGTTGAGCGGCCGCATCTCCAACCTCAAACCTTCAAGGTTTCGGACACATGACTTCCAGGGCCGCCTAAAAACCCGTCAGTCATTATTTCACATCCGCATATCGGATGGACCTTGGTTGAGCAGTACGCAGCGAGCCAGGGGTAAATGTTGTAACGCCGTACCCAGAAAACGACCGTCCTACCTCGATCCGATCAAGCGGCCGAATTCACCAGCATCGGAGCGAGCAGTCGTGTCAACCGTAACGGCCGAAGATGTTAGAGTCGAAGGTCGTCTTGTACTCGTCCAATGGGTAGGTAAGGAGTCGAGCTCGGGGCATATGCGCTGCCTGCACACGAATCAGGACTGGAAGGGTGACGAATACGGGTACTTACTTTATTGATGCGAACATCTAGTACCCTGCGGGTCAACTTCTCCACCTCTTTCACAGCATCCTCAATGCTCTCCTCAGACGCGAGATCCAGTGCCAGCCATCGCATACCCGCTTCTCGAGGAAGCGGATCCTATCAATCATTAGACGGCATCTCGCTATCACCTGATACCCCGCATCGAGAAAGGTGAGCGCAAGATGCGCGCCGAGAGAGTCGAGGTGAGAACAACCGGTGATTGATATCGTCGTCTTGTGGCTGTTCTTCGGCACGGACATCTTAATTTCGGCCGGAGGGGAGCTGTTGCGCGGGGATGCATGCGCGCGGGGAAGGGTGGGTTTAAGCCTCGGACAATGGAGAGCCGGATCCGAGAATGAAAGGTCCCTGTTTGTCATCGTACTCAGCGATGCTATACTAGATTGGACGCGGGGAAGTAGTCTAAAACCTCCGGACCATTACGACCGGTCATGAAACAGCCTCAATCAGGCAGACACAGCTTTCACAGTCATCAAATCGTGCATAAATCGTATACATCCAGACTCATCCTCCTAGTCTCCTTTACTCCTGGCCAGCGTTTTTACTTCGTCGACAGACCCGCTCGCTGTAAGCACCAGATTCAACAACCAATCCGGAAGTATGGGTAGGATCCACCGAAGGATCCAAGCTTTCCTGCAAGCAACTCCTCCCAGCGATGCCTACTTTACTACGGATACCACTGACGAAGCATGCCAGACGATCCCGCCCTTTCCACTACCCGTACACAGCCTGACGATCCATCGCGCCACCTCGTTTGGATCGGATCCAGCTTCGAACCGCGCGTTCGTGACTGCCTGTGCTCGCTTGACGGTCTTGGACATGAAGTCGGGGTAGAAGGGTGCGTTGGGTGAGGTGTTGTCGAACGGATTGTCCTCGCCGAATGCTATCGATGTCTTGATGTATCCTATGACATACTCAGCACTGCATTAATCGCGAGAAAACAAGCCTACCAAGCTTGGCACAGAAGACCGCGACATTGAAATTCCGCATCTCGTTTTCGGAGATCGTTTCCAGTGCCCCCTGTTCCGAGATCTCAGCAACTTATTCCCATCAAAGCTCGTCAAAAGTTGCTCACCTTCGCTGCCGGCTGAGCTGCCATCCATGATACAGCTATCGTCCCTCCGGCAGTTCCAACGTTGAAAACGACTGTCCGTCCTCGGTCGGCTCTTGCTGCGGTATGTACAAGAAGCAGGGCTAGGAGCTGAGTGAGGCGGACTGGTCCGATGACGTTGGCTTGCCAGTCGTTATTGAAGGATTCTATCGGAGTGCATAGGAGAGGTGCTCGGGACATGTGTGACGCCTAAACAGCTACATCAGAGCCCCATCTAAAGGGTGACAACAGAACTGACATTATTGACAAGGACATCCAGGACTCCGCCTGTCCGGGACTTGATCTCCTTCGCACATTTCACAATACTAGCATCATCGCACAGCTCCAGCTCGAGCACTTCAACTCCTCGGCCGATCGGGATCGAGCAGTGGCGAAGACTCGGAAGCCGATGTTCAGGAAGGCGAGGGCGATACAGGCGCCAAGGGAAGAGGGGTCCGAGACTCCGGTGATCAAGACGACTTTGCGGTCGTCGATGCTATCAATACTAGACATTTCGCAGATTCTGCTCTACAGCGCTCTCTTAGCCTCAAAACGAGACAAGCGATCCTTCTGCTTGTCATCTGTTCATAGTTTCCAAAGTCTATGCGTCATACAAGCTTCTGGAAATCCCAATAATCTAGCAACACGTGACCGGATTTTTCGCCATTCCGCCATATCGCTCTGCACTCTGCAGTACTCTGCACAGCCCGCCTCATCGCTCTAAGCAAGATGTCATTCGACGCCAAGACTGCGGGAAATGCGGAGGAGATCGAGATGCAGTTCGCGGTGAAGACCGTGGAGCACCTCGAGGTGTGACTCCCTTCAGTTCCTGGCAGTTCTTTGCCCATACTGACACGGCACCCAGGCATACGAAAAGCTCATCACCGGTATCCCGCCTCGGAAGATCAAATTCACACCGTATGTGTCTTGACCGAATCTGAAGCTGAGCTGCGGCTGACGAGACGCCAGCATAGACGACGAGATACACTCCCATCTCCTCGATATCTTTCCCGAGTATAAGTTCGTTGAAGCTTTACGAGATCTTGACGAGGAAGGGATGAAGAGTGCGGACGGGAAGGAACGATGGCGGAGCTTCATCATGCCGGTGAGCCTGCTCGCTACTGTCTTGGATCACACTGCGGTATTTGACAAGGAGTCATTGCAGTTTGAGAACAAGTTGAAAGATTATAACTTCGGGACGCTGGTGCGGAAGGACGCAAGCAGGCTGTATGGGCAGGACAACAGTGTACTGGTGACTCGAGTGCAGTTCTTTGCGATTGAGGTGAGCGTCAGATCCAGACCGCGGCGACACCAAGCTGATCCTGTCGGCAGATTGCCCGGAATAGAGCAGGGCTGAACGATGGCGTTTACAACAAAGCGCAGGCGAACAAAGCCGAATCATGACACCATGCACTGTCGCTACACCGCGCTTCTTGCGTCTCCTAATTTGAATTGGAGCCCGCCTTGTAGGCATGAGTCGACCCGCCATCCATCTTACAGCTGCGGGGCTACAGGAATTCCTTGCTGGCATGTACCGTCCCGGAGTACGATTGTATCCATTTACTCGAGGTGTCCGTCGGTTGAGGAGCCTGTCATTTGACTATCGGTCCTTGTTCTCTGCCCGATCCATGCAGCACATGAGCCCACTTAGACCAAATTGCGAGCATCATGCACGAGCACTGTATTGAGTATCACGTGACTGATACATCTGCAACGGAAGTATATTCAGCATGTATGCCCTGATTTTTCGTCCAGAACCTTCACTAATTGAACGAAAGACACTGCAGGCCACAACGGGATAAGGTATGCGCTCTGTCACTAGCTGTTGCTCGTCCCTACCTTGCGCCTCCGCCACTCGATTGGGCACTCTGAAGCGATGCTGTGTCCGGACACTTTACACCTCACGGGCAAACAGCGCCGGTCAAGTCAAATCCAGCCCATCACAAGCTCATTCCTATGGCTTCGGTCTGACATACACCTCCCCTCCACCCGGGATCCCAGATCTCGACCTCCCTCCAGCCCTCCGTCAGGATCCGAGAGCATCTAGGTCCGTCAAACCAGTGAAGCTGTACAAGAGGGGTTCCTTCAAAGCTGCGTTCGTACGTCAACCATTTCGGGTCACCGATTGATATAGTATACAGTACGGATGGAACAATCTGCCTGATTCTCGAGATGTTTACCTTCAGCTCCGATCGGTTCTCTATCCCCCTTCCTCCTCCAGCTCGCCGACTCGCCCTAATCCCCTCGATGTGCTCAATGCTGCCGTCCCAATGTGCACCACCAAGATGCGGGTCTACCTGGACAAATTCGTCAATGACATCGTCGACATACTCGGGAATCACTATGCGAATACCCCACCGGATCAGAATGCGCTACCGGGCGTGCAAAAGGCTGTTGCTGAAGTCCTAGGGGTATGCTACATACAGTCGGCGATAAAACGGCAAAAGAATCCCGACAGCCAGTCACAGGATGGCACGGCGGCAAAGACAGAGGAGACCTATGCGAGGTATCTGATTCATCAAGCTGTGCAAGCGACCGGCGATCCAGGACGACTGCAGGTTCTGCTTGAAGCCTTGGAGAGGTCGCTCGAGGTGTATCAAGTGTCGGGCAACGGATTCCGGATCTCGATTCCGTTGACGGCGGCGTGGATTGTTTTGCGTGGGAAGTCGGAGAGAACCAATCCGCCAAGGTCGCGATTCGTCTGGCCGAGCATGCCTCTCCTGGTCGAGTACCTGGAGAAGGCTTTGGCGAAACATGGAGAGACGGCTCGAGATTACGCGAAAGGCATCGATGTACTCCTCAAAACAGCGGACAAGAAGGCGCTACCTTTCACACCGCAAGATCTGGATCAACAGCTCTCGAGCTTTGTCGCTGACGGGCACGAGAACGAGGTTGTAGATGCTTGGCTACGATATCGGGATCACCTTGGAGCAGGCGAGACTAAGTCCGAGCCGGGCAGCATCTTCGACCCGGACCCGGATGTTCGACGTGATGTCCTCGGCAAGTTCCTCTACTACCTGAACGCGCCGAAGTTCAATCATCGCCGTCCATCCGAACCGGACCGGATAGAGCGATGTACGCGGGAAGCAGTCCAACTTGTACCGAGACCGATCCCTCTCAGTATCCACCATACTCTGGTGGCCGCTTGGGCGCGAGCATTTGATACCGAGTCTGAGCTCGAATCTGGCGAGAAATTGGTGTCCTTGGATGCGGGACCGCGAACCTCCGACAACAGCCAGACGATGACGACCAAGCGCGAACGGACGCTCCAAAAGCTACACGCAACATGGGAAGCTGCGACGCAAGACGGGTTGACGAGGGATGTGAAGCTATACATGCTCTTCATGGAGGGATTGGGTCAATTAGGGGATGTGGCGGGATTGCAAAAGACATGGAACGAGCTGGTGGATGATGAGGCGTGCAAGAGGAGGCACTTTGAGGATCATGATGACGGTGAGTGTTCCTTAGTGCCCACTGTTCAGCAGGAGCTGATTCCTTCCAGCAAATGGTAACTATCCGCCCACCAGAGCTCTCAATCACATGATCTCCGCCTTGCTCCTCATCCCGAGGCGTGGAGCGGTCGTCGCTCTCGAGCTGTTCAAGCAGGCCTCATCGCCGTCCTCATCTGTCCCCTGCGATCTCGTCACTATCAATACCGTCCTCCGTCACCAAGCCAGAGCGGCGGACGTTCCAGCCATGAACTCGCTCTTCGCCCTTGCCGAGAAGCTAAACCTCAAACCGGATGTGATCACCTACACTACCCTCGTGCAAGGTCTGCTCCGCGCCAATCAGCTTCAGATGGCTAAGAAGACCCTCGATACGATGTACTCTGAGGGGAAGGAGCCGACCGAGCGGATGTGCTCTATGCTGATCGCCGATCTCGCGAAGAACGGGGATCGAACAGGCTTACGCCATGCCGAGGAGTTGATGCGGGAGATGAAGAAGAAAGGGTTTATGCCTGATGTCGTGACTTGGACGGGACTTCTCTCCGGCTACTTCCGTGGCGGATGGGAGGAGGATGGGTGGGAAGCGGTGGATCGGATGGAGAAGGGACAAGGAATCCAGCTGAACCGGGTCGCTTATCACGTCATCCTGCGTCAAGCGGGAGAAGGCAAGCTCGCAGCTGGTGCAGCACCGGTCACGCCGAGGTTGTTCAAGAGGATGCTTGACGATGGTATCACGCCGAATAGCGATACATATGTCCTCATGCTGGAACCGCTTTTGCGGGCAAAGCGGTTCGAGGAGGCGCGGAAGGTGTTGAGGGAGATGAAATTTAGGAAGTTCCAGCCGGAGAAGTCGAGTTTGATCAATCTGGTCAAGAAGGCTAGATTCAAGCGGGCGCTCTAGAGGCGGGTTGTCATGCCATGCATGGTCATCGTGACGAACCGCTTCCTAGTACCTATGCCAAACCCCGGTATGCGATATGCGATGTTCTTCTCCTGTCCGCCTGATCATCTGATGCCGAAGAGGGCTCTCGTCCACCCAAACGTCTGCCACCGTGCAAAGGCTATGCACCATCAGCATACTGTACTGTCCCAGACATCAGAATAGAAAGGGAGCAACGACCCACCCCAATAGCTAAACCGCCGTCCGTACCATTTCCCGAAGAAAGGTAAGACGATGATGGAGAATACCACCTCCATCTGCCGTAAGGACTCCTCCCATTCTTCCTGGATCATCGCTACTTCCTCTTCTTCGTCGAAGGAGGATTCGGAGGAAGGGGATGAGGGGTTTGGCTGGGCAGGGTGGGGGAAGGTGATGGGCATGGTGCGGTCGCCCTGTCAAGCTCGAAGCTCGGTACGGGGACAGCACAGGGATCGAGGCTACTGGAGAGGAAGAAATATCGGCTCTGATCATGGAAGGATGGCTTCGATACACACGCCCAGTATCAATTGTAGGGTTTCCGAATGGGATGAGAGGCAGTCGCCGGTGAAGGGCTGTTGACGAGGTCCGGCCGCGCAGACTTATTCCGCTCCGCACCTATTACAGCCTCAATCATACAAAAAATGTTCCTCAGATGACGATTCTCCCTCCGTTGTTAAACGGACGTCCGTATTCCTTTTCAATTTCAAATCGCTCCTCCATATATGCCACCCTCATCCCTGTATCCTGCTGGGACGCAGCCGAGCCCTAGCTTGTCCGCGACGAGCTCTGGTCCGAGCAAGGCGGGTGTGAATCGGACGAGGCGGACCTCAGCCATCAAAGCAGGTGCTGGGGGGGACAGTACAAGGAAAGGGGTCTCGGAGGATGTGGATATTGAAAACTACAGGCCGCCGGGATGGAGGACGGTGCTGAATAGAAGGGCGGACCTAGGTGAGTGGCCCTGACCTGACTGACACCAAGGATTCGTAAACGCTATGCACAGAAGAAGCTGATACGACCCTGTTGTGGGTAGGCTACCCCGACTTCTACCCTTCTAGACCTGGTTATAATCAGCCAGAGGACGTACTGACCGAGGACAACATCAAGAATGGGTTCACTGCCAAGTCCTTTGTCGCTGTCGGCGTGTGTCTTCCGCTCCGTCAAAGTACAAGGATATTGATCAGGGATGCAGGCGGAGAGCTTCTCCATGCATGGCCCAATCCACAATCACCTCCGTGGCGGGTGTTTGGACATGCTCATCAAATTGGGACAGGAGGTCGCGGAGAAGCGGGACGAAGCGATGCCGGCCATAGGGTATGTCTTTTTCACTCCGTCCCGTTCGTCATACTTCATACTGACTTTTCTGGATGATGGATAGCGAACGAGCCTTTCGAATACCGGTCCGAGTCACCTACAACGATACCAAGCGACATCAATTCCTTACCGAACTCGCCAACCCTGCTGTTTCGCTTCACCGACTCATGCGCAACCCCGTCCCTCACGGATTCAAGGGTCTCGAGCTCTTCGACGCGATGTTCTCTCCCACCCCTGGGGCAGGGCATATTCGCACATCGAGCATGAGCGGTCCAGTCCCGACTGAGCCGATACCCATCGATAGAGCAATCTGGTTCATCCGTGTCCTAGGCGCCAACGAGATCACAGCTCATCGTGGTCGGGCTCAGCCCACGGCAGCTCCGGTCTCTGCCCCCTCGCCGGTCGCTCCGACCCCTTCGTCGACCAACACGGTCTCGGCGAACCCGGTGCTCCCGCTCTCGAGCAATGACTGGTACACTCAGGAGTTCACGGTCATGTTCACATCATGGCTCAGAATTCAGCTGGGTCAGCTGTCGCTCCCCATAGGCAGGGGCCTACCCAAAGTTGGGCTACCGCCACCGAAACCGGTGCAAGGTGTGCTGGGAGATGAGAAGAACCGGTTTCGATGGTTGGCCAAGTGGGACTACAGGTTCGTCAGCCAACTCCCACTACGATGATGAATCTGATAAGATCAGCAAAACCCTTCTCCGGGATCTCCATACCCGTCACCTCATCTCATCCCGGCTCATTTGTAGCTGGCTGCTCAATATGCTCGTCTCGGCCAATCTTGCTCAGCTGGGCTTCGTCGTGCAACTCGTTGGGGAGTATTTGCCAGATATAGCAAATCGGGTGTCGATTGGAAGACCTTGCATTCGAGCAGCTTGTGATAAGATCAAAGAGGTCGGTGTGCCGATTTGCAACTGTATCGTCTGACTGGGTGTCATAGATTCTGGCGTCGACCGCTGCAGATGCGATGAAGAAGGTAGAAGAAATGCTGGTGACTGTTGTCAGCGTGAGACCTTTGCCTGACGCGTCGAAGCGGAGCTTACATTCGTTCAGACACTCTTCGAAGTCGCTCCCGAAGTGATGCTCAGTCCCATCACCTGGCGATTGCATGGCGATCTGATCGAGTACATCGTTGCGTCTTCAGCGGATCGGCCAACCGTCAAAGCCGACCCAGTACGAACGAGCCACTCAACGCCGTCCGATTGGCGTGATGTGCTTCAGAACCTCAAGCGTCGTAGCAAGGCCTTACACTTTCAGCCCACCAGCGCAGAGGATACCTCCAGCCCCCGGCGACACCAAATGGCGGAAATACATGTATGTTTCCCATCACCGGCAGATACCAGTCCTGATGACCAACAGAAACTTGACGCTATGGATGCCGATACAAACATGTCCGACCTGTGCAAATCCATCTTCGATGCCAACTCCTCGCCCAGCGCCTCGTCTATCGATAAAGATAGACTCGAGGGAAAAGTTTTCATCCTCCTGAACTGGGCGATGGGTTTGTTCGCGCTCGGCAATCACCGTTTCTATGCGGTATACACGCTACTCAAACTCTGGTCGGAGCAATACGATGAGCATCGACCGAAGCCTTTCGACTTCTTCCCGATCTTGTATAAATGGCTCGACACCTCACCAGCCGCTCGGAAGGATGACAATACCCTAGCCATCGGCATCACCTATGGCGAGCTCACACGGCAAGGCATCTTCTCATATGGCCGCTATCTGCAGACCCTCATCGCGTATGGGCATACCGCAAGATCTCGATCGAGCGACCACCGGCCTTCACATCATCTTGCCATCCTACGTGCGCTACCCATCTTCGCCAAGGCCAAGGATCTTCTCCATCAGCGCCGCATAGCTTTGTGCGGGGCCGACGTTGAGCTCCGACTACAAGACGAAATGGAGGAAGAGCAGGCTATGGAAGCCTTCAAGGAGGATGTGCGGGAATATGTACCAGAGATCTTCGGATGGAGTGAGTCAAGAAAGACTTACCAAGCTTACAAGCAGAGCGCTATGGCCGGAGTGCGGCGATCCGAGACGCGATCGATTACCAGTTGAAGTCGACGATCGGCATGACAAGACACTCTTGGGTTTACATTCGTTTCTGGCTTTATCCTGCTGCTGCGACCTGTCTCAGAAGGTGAGTTCAATGTGTGAAAGGGTAATTGACCATTTTCTTGCAGACAAGGTCGTCGTCCCGCTATGGACGCCTCCACATTCGCTCGGGTTCTGCATGTCTTCAAGACGGCTCGCGGCTATGCGACCATTGCAGATGTTAGCTATCCGGTCGCCCGCCTTGCTGATCAGCGTAGTTTGTCCTCCAAGCACTTCGTACAAGCGATTCCGAGGAGATCCTACTTATGATCATCGATACGCTTCGCCGCGAAGCAGACATTTGGACGGCTATCGATCGGTGGCCTATGTTTGTTGATGCTTTGCTGGAGCGCCTCACTGCTATCGATGCTCAGGGGCAGTATTGCGCAGAATTAGCGACACTTTTGCTCGAACGAGCGGGCAAGGGGCACTTATCAGAGGAAGAAGAGGAAGACATAAGGGCGCTGGTCGCGAAGCACTCCATAGTGTGTCAAACTAGCTACGTTTGCATCGAGCTAATCCCCGCAGACTATAAATCAATCATCCGTCGCATGGGTCGATCCACAAGAGAGCATGGTCGTCATCCGGAAGGCGGTTTCCGAAGCAGACCTACGGACTTTGGCGAGCATGTCCGCGAAGCTGTTCTCCCGCCACGGTCCCTTCAGTTCGTGGTCAGCTCAGTGGTGGGCAACAGTGGTCCTAGGTATCCAATCGGCGAAAATGGACACCTCTACCCAGCCTGCGATCCCCTCCGCAACCCTCACACACGTTGTTGACGTCCTCGACCAATCAACCGACACTCTCGATCCCGTGGTCTCATCGTGGCTCGATAGCATGCCTGCCTCGGCTCTGCAAGACCTCCTTGCGCAGGAAAACTCGGCACTTATCTGCACTTTTTTGCTCAGTTTAGCGGCTCAGCGACGTCTTCAGACTGTACCGGTACTGCGCAAGCTTGTCTACCCGGCTTGGAAGCATGCTGCTACGACTGCCATTGGAGCGAGTGGTCGGCTCTCTGGCAGCCACCTGCGCTCTGTCGACGCTACTGTCGTGGTGGCACAACAGCTCCTACTTACTATTCCTCCAAATCATCAGCTACCCCCGGTTGATCTCCGCCAGGCCCTCATCATCCAGACAGCCCGGACCAAGGTGTTTGACAGCAACAACATCCGGGACCTAATCCGCCACCTGCCTTATCTGGTGATTCTACAGACTGTGCAGGGCGTGTCCGACAAAATGCGCCGACAGATTGCGCACTTGCTTCAAACGCTGGCGATGGCGTCGAACTTCAAGGCGGCGGTCTTTCGACATCTGGAACTACTCAAGAGCGTCTTCTTGTCGAACGAGTGGAGTCAGCCATCCTTCGACCACTCAATCGAAGCAGGCATGGTAGACGCTCTCAAGCTGATCATGTCCGACGGCTCTTCAGGCGAGTCACGCGCTTTGCGAGTCGTACATGTGTTGATCATGCCTTAGCTGCATCGAATTCGATAACCAGTATCGCGTCACTCGGCTCGTCTCCCTTCAGCGCTAGGCGGTGGACGTCAATCGTGCTCGAAATGCGAGTAGAGTTCAAGCGACTGACTATGCGGATCCAGAGCGGCGAGGGTGTCGCGGCGGCTCGGCAAACGCTGAGTCAACTTGTTCATGCAACTCTGGATCGGGAGGCTTCGGCAGATGATACCGATTTGCTGTGCGAGGCGTTCCGCGGCTTGGATCCGATGGTAGCGCATGAGGTGGGCTTTTCGGTAGGAACTTATCATTGATGATTCCAGGTTCTCGCTGTCGGTCTTCAGCGTCTCACCTCTCTTTTGGCCGCTGTCATCGGATCCGAACATCAGGATCAGCTGGAGCTGGCTGACAAATCAGTGGACCTCATTCTGCGAATCTTGGACAGCACGCCATATCACAATATCACTCCTGTTAATACCGCGGTACTGCAAGCCCGACACGCTCTGCTTGATTTGCTTGTGGTCGCACTGCAAGCCGTCGAGCGACAGATCAGTCCCGAAGAGGACCTCCAGCTCCCAGATGGAATCCAGCCACCTCAACCAGGAGATGTCTTTCAGGTCGTCCTCAAGCTGCTCGAATACACGCTGGGTCTGCCGGTTATGGAGGTCACATCGCCAGCAGCTATGCCGAAACCTGACTTTTCACGTCTGGCCCTCTCGTATCTGCGAGTGTTGATGGTAGATCATCCCAGATAAGCTGTGGATCTGGCTGACTACGTCTAGACATGCCCCGAAGTCACACTCGCAGCGGCTCCCGAGACAATCGGCGACATGCTTGGCTATATCATTGACTGTGAGTGCACTACTTCATGGTAATTCTGACGCCCTAGCTGCCCCCGCTCAATCCCGCTTCCTCATTTGCTCGGCCCTGCTTGCCGAAGCAGCTGCCGGTCCTCAGGATCTCGCCCCATCCCTCTTGAATCTCTTACCATATCGCTCTCCACTTCGTCGTGCCATGGCTCTCACTGCGGGAGGCGGCATCGATGATAGCCATACCGAGTTGTCATCAGCCCTTGACGACCGACCGTGGGAGCTTTTCGACCATATGTTTCCTCCCCCGCCCGCAGCACCGCATAACGAGCAGTTCCTGTCGGCCCGCCCGTCCCGAGATACTGCATCAATTCCCACGGCGCTGTTCAACCCTAAGATCAAGCGAGAAACAATGCCCAACGTTCAACTTCATGCGACAGACATCGATGAGGGCGAGATCGATGACGAGAGGACATGGGAGGACTACGCCTCCGAGCGGAACCTCGGCTCCGGTTTTACCGGAGAGCCAATTGCTGCCAAGCAGCTCGCAACAATGCTCTTTGCGGGACCCGAAGAGGCCACGATCGAGAATGACATCACACTCATCACCTCGCGCTCTCCATTGCCGGCCCTTGAAGCTGCGGCCATGTCGCCAGCAGCCACCAGCGTCTCGGGAATATCTCAATTGGCTCGTCCACGACGTAAGAGCACCCGCCTATCTCAAGCATCCGGCTCGAATCGTGATCCCATTCCCATCGATGAGGATGAGGAGGGCGAGATCAGTGACGATGTCGAAGCTATCGATGGTCCCGCAACAAAGCGACCTAGGACGGCATCGAAGAGCCGACCGACTACGGGAGGTAAAGCGCCTGCGAGGAAGACTCTTGGTGGGAAAGGTGTGGCGCGTAAGGTGACGGGAGGGAAAAGTGTGAAGAAGACGACGGGCGGGAAGGCGCCGAGGACAGGGAGACGGAGGTCGATTGTCGAGTGAATTACATGCTCGTATCTGCGAGTGTGCGATTCGTCGTTTCCTCATGCGTGCGGACGGCGACGTGGGACACGCGAGTCCACGCGAGTGCAAGCTTGCTAGACCTCGCAACGATGTCATCACCGAGCTTCGTCAATCCGATCAGCATTACTCAGTATCGACGGAATCACCCATCGGCTTTACCGGACATCTTTGAGTATCGTCGTCCCATGACAGACTCTCAGTGAAACACGGAGGTGGCAAATGAAAACTCTCGGTGAAACAGGGGGAGACCATCCTTTGTCGCACTCACGCTCCATGTACGTATATTGCTTTTCTTACCGAGCAATCGTGGTCACCAACTATCGACACACTCCGCATATCATCTCAAAACTCTCGAACGACCAGACTGACCGGTATCGCAACCATGCAAGGAGACAATTGGACCGAGACCACGAGAGGAGGAACGACCTCGCGTTCTTGGCAGGATGAATGCGATACCGCGCGCGCAAGTGACAAGACTGACAGCCCAGACAGCGCTCAGCGCTCGTCTCATGTGTCCTCTCGCTTCGACGATCACAGCGGACAGGAAGAGCCTCCCCTCCGCTAAACAGTTACTGCCTGACGGCACGACCAACCCAGCACCGGCAGCGCTTACTTCGGAAGCTCGACTGGCGGATTTTACGTTTCGGACACTGAAGTTACCCCCCCCCCCCCGCTGCCGGAGAGACACAATGTCAATTCCGATGTGACGAACTCTGATACACCGACCTCGATACCGAGGATGCCCGATCCCACGGTGACTCGAGAATACAACAGCAGAGCTTTGTCGTCTTACACGAAGACGACGGATACATGAACGGCTCGCTGAGGCCCGACGCGGCGACTCGAGGTTGGGATAGCAGAGCAATGTCGCCTTCCGGGGACGACCCATACATGAATGGTCCGCGAACGCCCGATCCCACGGTGACTCGAGGTCACAACAGCACAGCATTGGCATCGGGTGCCGCCGGCGGATACACGACCGGCTCGATAACGACATACGAACAACCTTCGTTTACGGATCTTGAACACCCTAAAAGCGGTCAATCCGGAACTCCTTGGGTGGTGGTGTCTGACCTGCAACGGTGGTGACGTTGGTGGCGATTGTTGTGAATGTTGTCTGTTGTGATTGTTGTTAAGATTGCATTCGATCCAGTGTTTGAGGTCATCGTACTCGATGAGAATAGTCGCCAGATAGCTGCACCTCTTGGTCTCCTGTACACATCCTGTTCTCTTCGAATATGCCTGACCGATTCTTCACATGCACATGCACGTCCTCATATGTAAGATGTTGCTAGCCAAGGAGAACTGATGGTGACCTACTGATGGTGACCTTGAGAAAAGTAGAGCTCGTGAGGGTCGAAAGCGGGTCAATCTGGACCTCTTCGAGTCTAGCTCGAAAGTATCTGAATCGCAGAAGGCTTGTTCCCTCAAGATCGTAGATGAGAAGCGTCGCTGAAACAGCCCTGTGCAGATCCGCCCTGTTCTGGCGCGTGCACTACTTAATCGGTCTGTACCCGGACGTCATTTGTTCCGCCTCCACGACTCATCAAGAACACTGCAGGCCCTGAATCGTAATCGAACGGATTCCAGCTTAAAGCCTTATCGGTAGTACGACTACGGGGAACTTGCAAACGTATCAGGAAAGCTGGCGCGGAGCGGAGCGCGGTGTATGAGAAGCGGGAGCCAAGCAAATTTGAACACCGGTGACGTACTCCTGCATCGAAAACCTCCGTGTAGCGATCGAGAATTGCGGCTCTCCGAATCGTTCGGGACCGCGTTTAAAATGCCCTGAAAGATAAGAAGGTTAGCCTGATTGGTCGGAGTCTGGTCGTGTGAATGAGAGGACCTTCCCTAATGGGAATACCTCATCGGTGACTCCTTATCTCCCTTCCGCGACGAATGTCCTTGGTAACCTAATGGGAGGGAAGATGGCCCGTGCAAGCAATTGTCGTTTCCGAAATTTCTTGTTTCTCTTTTACTGTGATCGTACTCTGGACATCTGGTCGAGGGGAGTTTTTTTTCGCCTCGACTCGACTCAGAACCGCCCTGTACTTTACCTGAGCACTCTCAACCACCATGTCGAACTCGACCACCGACTGGCTCGATACCGGTGACAATGCCTGGCAACTGACCGCTGCCAGCTTTGTCGCCTTTCAATCGATCCCCGCTCTCGCCATCCTCTACGCAGGTATCTCCCCGAGGAAATGGAGCGTCAACAGTGGCATGTGAGCTGGTCATGGATTGAAGGACTCGAATCAAGCTGATCGGAGAAACTAGGATGGTCTTCTGGGCTTTCTCGTCTACCCTCATCATTTGGGTTCTTTACGCCTACAAGATGGGTTTCGGAGAGCAGTGGATCCCCCTTTGCGGTAGACCCGGGAATGTCCTCGGTATCAACACTCAACTCAGCCAGTCCACCTTGCCCACCGCCGCACTGACCCAGAACTTCCCGTTGGCCACTATGGTGTGAGTCTAGCTCAAGTTCAGTCACATTCACCGGAATACGATCGCTGACGATTTCATCAGGTATTTCCAATTCGTCTTTGCGTGAGTCATCAAGCGATGAGCTTGACTGACTTTGTAGTGCCATCACCGTCATCCTTCTAGCTGGAGCGCTCCTCGGTCGAATGAACTTCCTCGCGTGGGCGCTTTTTGTCCCCCTCTGGATCACCTTCTCCTACACCATAGGCGCATTCTCCATTTGGGGAGGAGGCTATCTCTTCCAACTCGGCGTTATCGATTACTCCGGAGGGTATGTCATCCACCTCTCATCCGGAACGGCCGGTTTCGTGAGCGCCGCAATCGTCGGTCCTCGTCATCCCATAGACAGGGCCGATCACCGACCGTCCAACCTCGGTTTCGTCATGATCGGCGCCGGTCTCTTGTGGATAGGATGGAATGGGTTCAACGGTGGTGATCCTGTGCGTTAAACATGACATGACGAGACAAGCCCCGCTGAGCTTCATCAGTACGCCGCCAGCGCGGATGCCGGTGTTGCTGTCCTCAATACCAATATCTGTGCGGCGATGTCCCTGATGACCTGGACGGCTCTGGATGTGCTCTATTTCAAAAAGCCCGCTATTATTGGTAGTGTCAACGGAATGATCACCGGTCTAGTCGCCATCACTCCAGCTGGCAAGTTTTTCTTCCGTCCGCCAGAAAAGCAATCCTCTGACGTTGATCCCATGTAGCCGGTGTCATCCCTGGCTGGGCCGCGATCGTCATGGGTCTTATCTCCGGTTCGATCCCTTGGTGTTCGATGAACCTCCTCGGCCACCGCTTCTTTTTCCGCCGCGTCGATGACGCCCTCGGTGTCGTTCACACTCACATGGTCGCCGGTTTCCTCGGCGGTTTCTTCACCGGTATCTTCGCCACCATCGACGGTTGTGCTGCCTTCGGGATCTCCAACCCGGGCGGAGCGATCGATGGCAACGGCAGACAAGTCTGGGTCCAGGTCGTTGGAGCGCTGTTTGTCATCGGTTGGAACCTTGCCGTCACCCCCTTGATCCTCTTCTTCATCAAATACGTTCTCCGCATCCCGTTGAAGATGAAGGATGAGGTGCTGCTGATCGGAGACGATGCGGTCCATGGGGAAGCGGCGTACACGTTCGAGCAAATGCCGTTGATGGAGAGGAATGGAGACATCGAGGAGGGGACCGGGAGCCCGATGGGGAGTGCGGAAATGCAGAACAGGAAGAATGTGGATAACGAGAGGTCACACGTGAGGTCGGAAGAGGTCATGGCGTAGGTATCTGGTCTGCGTTTTGTAGATTTGTGGACGGTGTGTTCGTCTTGGTAATACTATGCAATACAGTCCGCAAAATGATTCATGCATACAGCGACACGCCAGTCTATTTACTGCGATTAGACCGTGGTACGGAAACCCATAAGCCAGACTTGGTGAACTGGCGGGGAATCGGCGAGCCGGTCGGCTAGCCTGCCGTGTGTCTCTTGGTATCAGCTCGTCCAGCTCACTGCGGAGAATTGCGCTCGCCCATCTGAGCCGCAGTTCGCTCTAGCCGTAAGCTTTCTCTATCTGGGCTTGCTTATAGCGTGGCACGAAAGCTATCGCAAGTCCGCCCAGCTCTTCCCCTTCGGCGGTTTCTCACTGTACCCCACCGCATCAGCTCCTCATTCCCGTTCTTCTCAATTCCCGCTCACATGAAGCCCGGATCGACTCGTAGTCCTTCCCCACGATCTTGATTCGGTATGAGCGCATTCGTGACCTCGATCGCCGGTCCCTTGCCGCATCTAGCCAGGCATGAGCAATGTGAAAAGAGTAGAACGGGAGACATACTGCCGGAAGACTCGCTCGAGGGGCCAGCATGTCACTCCCGCCACATCGGGAGTGCATTCGTACTGCATGATGGAGAAGAGGGTGCAGTCATCCTTTAGGCCCGCGGTGCTTTTAGGCGATGGCATTTTGAGCTTTGGTCCGAGTTGAGACGCAGCGAAGGAGCGACTGCAAGTCTGATCTTCGTCCAGACCCGTGACGTGTTTTTTTTTTCGGCGTAACTGTTCTTCCTGGCTATATATATTGCCGTCAGCACGAAAGGGATTGATACCATTTCTTGGCTGTAAGATATAACCTTTCAGTGTCTTCCGGATATATCCTTGTCTCTCAGTGTCACACCACTTATTACTTGTCACCGACTGCTTCTCATTCCACCATCGAACCTCAGCAGCGGGCATGAATCCAGGTGATGACGGCGGCGAGCACCAGAAGGGAGGGAAAAGCATGAGGTTCAACGCCACTCGATTGGATCAAGGCCTCATTGCTTCCAACTTATCTGCCGTGCCTGAGCCCGCGACTTTCGTTTGTCCGGACAATAGAGAAATCTGACCTGACCCCTCTCTGACAATCAGTCCCTCACCCCTTGACTACAGTGCTTCATTCGCTTTGACCCTATTGTGCCATGACACTAGACGCGACACGATCCGCTTCTACGCATTCCGCTATAATGGGCGATACCACGCAGGATTTCTGCCGTCGATATATCACTCTTGAACGAACCAGTCCACTACCCAAAGCACGAGCGTCTTCTTCGATTCTACCGCTCCAGCCGCTATCCGTGTCGCATACTATCCCCAGCGGCTTGTCCCATCGACTTCGCGAGCGAGGTACGTCACTTCCGCGCCTGGCACCCCTTACCGAGTCCCCCTCACCTGATGCTCGTCACCACACCACACCACGCCAGTCCCAGCTGACAACCGTGTAGTCATGCATGCCAGCTCAAAGGATGTCTTCCACCAGCCGCCACCGACTCCCCACCTCTCCACCCGTACCTCACCGTCGAGCCCCTCATCCCTCCACATACTACCCACGTCGCCTCCGCCCCCGCCATATCCGCATGTGCGCCCCCGAGCGGAACGGTCTCTTCACGTTGTGCGAGGCGGACGAGATCGAGATCGAGACGGAATCTGAGACAGAGCCGGCCTTCACGTTCAACCTACCTTCCGCGACCGAATCCAGCATCCTGCTACCATCACCTGTCCCTTCATCCCGTGAAATGGACTTGCCGAGAGACGTCGATGTGGAGGATGATGGCGAGGAGCTGCTGATGGATTTTCACCGTCTGTCGTGGTCCAGTCGTGAATCGAATGGGATTGAGACGGCAATTGGCACGCCGAATTTGGAGGAGGAGGATCCGTTCTCCTTTGAGTATACCTGGCGGGACATGCCGGTCGATGCCGCCACGGGCCCGGGCCTCGACATATACGATAATGACGAGGCGTTCGTCGACGCGAAGGACACACAGTCTGTGGCTAGGAATCGCTTGCTTCGTCCCCCACCGCTCGACTTCAGCCAATATCATCATCCCTTCAGCGCAGCCTCTTTGTCTCGCACCGAGACGACCGACACACCTCGTGCCTCCGCCTTCCAGGAGTCGCCATCACTCCTGCCTGCGCTCCCTATCGCCTCACCCAAAACATTTCGGACGACACGCAGACCAGACTCGCCGCAACTTCCGCACATCGCTCGCTACTCCCGCCGTCACACTGAGAGCGAGAATGTCGACCTGATATCCGCCCTCGAGGATCTCCTATCTTCATGCGGCGAGCCCGACTCCCCGTCGGACCACTCCTCTTCAGGCTCCGAGGACGACCTTGATCTGGATGTCCCTAATGCTAGCTGGTTCCCCCTTCCTCCAGCACGTTACCCGGACGTCCAGTTCCCAGTCACACCATCGCCCAATCCTCGAGTCCTCTTCCCGCCGTCCCCGCCACACCAGCTCAAAAGAGTCGATGCCCGGCAACCGTGTTTACAACGGGATCACACTTTCTTGGAAGCCTTGAGTAGGGGAGAACGCCATTCACCTGCGACGAGTGCGGGTAGTGGCGGGTCGAAGAGGAGTCTGCCGGAGCGCAAAGGTTTGCCGGGAGCGTGGATGATGTTCGAGCAGGAGGTGTGAGATGAGGGCCGAGCCGCCAAGCGGCGAAGGCTGCGGACTCTGTTCGTTACGATAATGGACGGGTTGTGTCGTTGTAGGTCTGAGCAGGGGGACGACAGGTCATGATTTATCACGCGAGGGCATCTCATATGATCGGTGCCATCATGCGTAGCTTTCAATCTGCTTAGGTCATAATCTCCTCGTTTGACAGCATCAAGGGCAGGAGCGACATTGACTAGCCTGTGCATGCAATTGATCCTACTCTCACCCTTTGAACTCGTATCCCCCTTCTCGGGGTTTACAAGCCATCGAGTACTGACTCAACATCTCTCCCTCTAGCCCAGGGTACGTCATCTTCGCCTCGAAGCTCTGTCCACTCTCGATGGGTCCGACTCCCTTCGGCGTGCCCGTAAGCAATAAATCGCCCTCCTACAACAAAACATCAGCTCGTCCAAAATCTCCACATCTGAGTAAGGAGTATAGGTATGGCGAACATAGAGAGGGGACCCACCTCGAGACGCATGATGCCCGAGACGAAACTGATCAAACTCGGGACGTCGAAGATCATGTCGACCGTCGTTCCGGACTGCTTCACTTTCCCATCGATGCTGAACTCCAGGCCGACTTTGGTCGAGTCGGTGATCCGTGATTTAGGGATGAATGGACTGATCAAGTCACACTTGATCAGTCAGATGGTATGAGAGTAGAGGAGGAAGACGGACCCGATGGGGCAGAACGTATCGTATCCTTTCGCGGTGGACCAGGGTAGACCTTTCGCTTTGACAGCATCTTGCACGTTCCGCGCCGTCATGTCCACGGCCAATGCTGAAACACACCCACCGTTCAGCTAAGAATGCGACGGGGTGAAGGGAAGGGACCGTAGCCTGCAATATAGGACTCCGCTTCGGATTTGGGAATATCGCGGCCCTTCTTGCCAATCACCACTCCGAGCTCCACTACTCCATTCAGCCGGCGGTTCCGTTTCAAAAGAGAAGGAAGAAGGGAGTAGCATACCTTCATGGTGAACTGTCGTTCCTCGTGGGATCTCGACATGTCCTTCGCCTGGCGAGATGTAGGATGTCGTGGGTTTGAGGAAGAAGAACGGTTCTACTCTCCCAGCTCATCAGCTCCATGGAGACGAGATGATTCGTGAGGAGGAGAGCAAGGGGACGATTGGGGCGGAACAAGATGGCTTACCTTTGGGTAGAGCGTTCCCGAGCTCTTTCGCATGGTCTGCGTAATTGCGACCTATCGCGACTATCTGAGCGCGAGCTCGTCAGTCCTCGTTGCGATCGAGACAAAGGGAAGAAAGGGAAGGTAAAGCGAAGTGGGACTGACTTTTCGGCCCGTACGGAGAAAGTTGGACATGTCCATACGACGTTGAATGGGTTTCCCGAATAGCGTTTTGGATTGCAAGGAAAAGTCAATGCAGGCATGCAGCTCGCTCTTTTCGGAATGTTTAGTCGTCCACGTGATCCTTTCCCCTTTTCTGTCCAATTTCCCATCGTCGATCAATTTTCTGCAGAACAACCATCAAGGATCGAGAAAGGCATCCACGCCCATGTCCTTTGGTAGACCAGGTGGTTTTGGTGATCTCATTAAGCCCGCTCCGCCCCAGCGGGGCTCTTTCCCACTCGATCATGATGGTAGATCATTTGCCTCCCTCCTCCTATCCCATTGGCCCGTGAAGTCCCACCTGCGAAAGAGTCAAGCCATACTGACGAGCTCGACGTCGTAGGAGAATGTAAAGACGCGATGATCGCTCACTTGAAATGTCTCAAGACGAACGCATACGATAATGGCAAATGCAGGTTGGAAGCGCGGCGATATCTGCAATGTCGGATGGACAAGTCAGTCCACCGTCGTCTTTCGAAAGCATCCTAGCTGATCGTGAAATCAGTGGATTGATGATACGCGATGACATGCGGAATCTCGGCTTGGGCGATGTGGGAGCACCAGCTCCACCTCCGACCCCGACGACGCCTGAGGCTTCCCGACCGAGACCACCGAAAGATGCGCATATTGTAGCTGCTAGCACCGAGAAGCTCCCAGCCAACCCCGTCGGCACCTCCGCCAACGCAAGTGCCAGCGCCGACAAATGCCCAGTCGATCATTCAGTCCGGACCAAATGGCTCTCCACCGCCCCAACCGATCACCCTTTTCATCCCACCACCCCCTCCACCTCCCCACCCGCATCCTCCTCGCGTCCACCGCGACTCTCAGAAGATCGGGTGACATCCTCCATCCCCCGTTCCGCCACTTCCCCACTCGCTCCCTCCCAACAAATCAACTCTGATTCCCCTGCAAACTCCGACACCCCCATCGCCAGCACCAGCACCGACCCCAGTGGAGGGGAGGACAAATGGGTCTACCCCTCCGAACAACAATTCTTCGCAGCGATGCAACGCAAGAAACACAATCCCCGATCGGGGGACATGAAGACCATCGTACCCATCCATAACGCTGTGAACGAGAAGGCTTGGGAGGAGGTACTTGCTTGGGAAGGGGGGATGGGAGGGGAGAAATGTGGAGGACCGAGAATGATCAGTTTTGCGGGGAGGCCGAAGGATAGGACGCCCAAGGCTTGGATTAATACTGCTCTTGGGTACGTCGATCTCACTCCTCATTCAAGGGATCAGGGGAGAGGAAGAGAGGGAGAGAGGGAGAGAGGGGAAGAGGAGAAGAGGGGGCGAGGAGGAGAGGAGGAGAGGAGAACGAGAGGAGGACAAGAAGGGAGGAGCAGACGGGTAGCGCGGCTGATGTGGCATAGGTACACACCCCCATTCGATCGACACGATTGGTTGATCGACCGTTGCGGGACGAGGGTGAGGTATGTGATTGATTTCTATACGGGAAAGGCGGATGCGGTCCGACAAGGGAATATGGCGTTTTACCTGGACGTGAGACCGGCGGTGGATGATTGGGAAGGGGTGAGGACGAGGGTGATGGGGTGGTGGAATCAGTGGAGGAGATGATGCATGGTCGTCAGCCTCATTGAGCTGCAAATGAAAAACCCGGTTCAATCGTTGTCCTCGTGTTTCAACGGGGCATATCCGGCATGTAATACCAGACGTGACAGACACGACATTCAACTGACTCTCGTATGGAGCGGTACGACGTGTTCAGACAATGATGCACCGTGACGGAAGAATCCGCATGCATCCACGCTATAGCCCAAACCTCCACCAGCCCCCCTTCTCCTCCCCTTCCTCCACATCCCTCCGCCTCTCTTCGACCTTCCTCCTCACCTTCTCCCAGTCCTTCTCCAGCGCCCTCAAATTCCACATCACCTCATTCAGATTCGTATCCTCCGAGAGGTAGAACTGGATCTTCTTGCTCGCCCAGCCTAACGCGTCGTCCTCGTCCGCATCGTCCAGAGTCTTGCGGAGATCCTGCTCAACTTGTTGGGCTTGAGTGTTGAGCTGTTCCAGTTTGCGGCGGCGCTGGCGAATCGCGTCGATGATGTTTTGAGTGGCTTTGAAGACGCTTTCCTCGATGATCTCGGCTGAATCAGGTGACATCGTATGGCAGGGAAGGTGGAACACACCTTTAGCTCTTTCGCTTTACTCGCGAGTTGCCGCTCGCGTCGGCGCAACTCGAGTACAATCGCGCACATCTCCACATCGATGGCGAGGTGTTCCCTAAGTTGTTTCAGCTGAAATCCATGAAATGCGATAACCGACACATGCGCTGGCGAGATCCGCAACTCTTTGTAAGCCGTCCTATCCTGCAAAGAATGTCTGCGATCATCATCAGCTACGATCATCCCGGTGCCTCGTTCAGCATACCGTCGCTGAAGTTCAGAAACTGGAGCATTCGGATCGTCCTGCTGCCCCTTCCCCGTCCCGTGGGGAGTCAGCACCTCCCACTCCATCCCATTCTCCTCAATAGCCACGTCCGCCCCATCACTCGAGGTCCGCAGCATGGCAGTAGCTCTTCCCCTTTCCCGCCACGCTACCGCTCGCTCCGTCGCCGGTGCCGCCATAAATGAAGCTCGATCTGCATCCCATCGATCCTCTATCGAAGCTCGAGGGTCGAGGCTCCACGCACGCAGACCATGCCTTGGCTTTCCACCGGAATCTTCGTTTGACATATTCGTAAAGAGGGAAGGACGAATACTGGTAGGCCTCGAACTGGAAGGACGTAGAGACATCCGAGTCGAGTTGGAACCGAAGTGGGGTTCGAGATGGCGGTGAGAGGCAGTAGGACTTGGGGACGCTGGGCCTGGGATGAGCCATGGTTGATTTGAAGAGCTGCGATGCTCACTAGACATCCGGTCAAGCTGCTCCTCCACCTCCTCGACGTCGCTGCGTAGCTGGTCAGCGGGATCGGATCCTGTTCACGCGGACTCACGGCTCGATGACTGTCGGTATAATGCTCTGCTTGCGCCCCTTAAGAGCATTCCTGAGACTGCTTGGACCCGGTCCTCCCGTATCTGAGTCCGAGGTCTCGTACGTTGTGCCTCGTCGTCTGCTCCCGTCAAGGCGTGTACAGGTGATTTACTCGATTTTGCTGGACTCACGAGACCAAACCAAACCCCCCTTTCAACGCTTGACCAGTCCTCGCCGTAACCCTCTCGAATGCTCCCCTCGCTCCGTGGCCAGCGTTATCCTCTGCTTCCTCGTTCGCCAAAAGATCCCTTGTCGGCCTCTTCCTCAGAATGCCCCTACTCCTGGAACCGGCTTCCCCGTGTTCGGCAACACTGCCATGCCACAAATTCGCCACCCTCCTCGCACCCATCACGTCCCAATCCTTTTCTCGCGATTTCAGGATTCCCTTTGTATAGGCCTCGAGGTCCGCAGTGATTACGTCGGGCGGCGCAACAGGACCGACGTTGCCTTCGGGATGAATCAAACCGACACCAGTATCACCCTCTCCGTCAGCGGTTTTGGGCTGCAGGTGATGTTCTCGCTTGCGAAGCGGCGTGTCTTCAGCACCGGAGCCTTTGAGGTTGGAGGATATACTGTTGGTAGCTTGTGCGACTCCTGAGAATAGTAGGCGGTGGACTTTGAGTGCATCCGTGGGCGATCGTGTCCTCTCGTGCAGGTAGTGGGTGTTGAGCCATCGTACGCTGGATACATCGAGATAGTCCGCCTTTGCCGAACCGCGACCGGCAGTGAGCTGTATGGTCGTCAGCAAATTGATATTGTTTGACTCATAGAATCACTTGGAATTGGTGCCAAGCACGGAGTAAGCGGCGTATACTGGTGAACGGATCTTTAGGCAACTACACGTAAGCGCTTCGACTTGTCTGTTGCTCACCCTTTCCACTCCAAGAGCGGCAAGCTGATATCGGACACTGGTGACGGAGCTGAGCAGAGCGGAAAGCGTTTTCGGGTCGATACATCCTCCGGAGGTCTCTTTCTGCGGGACGTCAGCAATGCTCTAGGCTTCCAGCCGGGACCCATACCTCAAGTCGCATCGATTCCTCGTGCTCCATCCCCATCACCCTCCTCCACTGGAGAATCCCGGCTTTCGTCTCGTCGCAGAACAATCCGTCCACTTCGAGATCGTCCCGTGTGGTCCCGAACATACCCCAAAGCGCCAGGGCAGCTTGGATGAGCTTGATCAGCTCAATCGCCATCAATGTAAAAGGGTCGGTAAGGATAGGGTGGAAGCCATTGGCGGTTGCTCCGGGACTGGCGGTGTTCGAAGGAGAGGTATTTGGCGAGTTTGTACGGGAAAGCGGGGCGTTGGGGTTGGCCGGAGTGGGTAGGCGGTAGAGCTCGTAGAATTTGCGGCGGACAGCGGGACTGAGACGATCAGCGGGTTCGCGAAGATTTGCGGCGAATTCACATGGGACTCTCCATCTCCATAGCAGCTCGACCGCCGCATCCCAATCGTCGCAGGTCGGTCCTGATGATCATGTATGGCCTCGCCTCCCGTAGATCGCCTCCTGGAATTGGAAAGCTGCCTCGTCAGCCTGTATTGCAACTTGCGACATACATGTCCTGTCCGAAAGCAGAAGGCGTGGTGACGAGTAGAGTGCCATAATCGGTCTGGATCAGCCATCAGCTTCGGATCCTCCAAAGAAGCAGAGCCTTTTCACCTTACGAGGCTGTGAGCGTGTCTCGCTAGCGATGAACTGTGTCGCCGTGGCCAACTCAAGCTCGCCCACGCTCTTTGATAGGCTACTATCGGGAACGAGGAGGTAGGCCGAGACCTTGCGGTTCACATCAGTATTGATTGCCGTCCCATTTCATAGCTGATCAGGAGGTGACGCACATGCTCGGTAGGTTTCCCCGTCTGAGTGATGATCGTCTGCGACCAATGAGTCCTCGACAAATACCTAGTGCCATCAGCCTTATTTCCAATCCGAGTGATGATGAATGTACCAGGTACGAAGGAAGTAGAGCGAGTAGCCGGGTAAGACCACCTCCTTTTCAACTCTCAGCCTCCCGATCTTAGGCAACCATTTCTCCTCCAGCTCTTCCCGTGATCTATCCGTGGGTATCAAGAGGCCTTGGACGGGCTTCTCGAAGGGCGAAGGGCGGTCTGCTGCTGGCGGTGAGGGAGTCGGGGTGGGGAGACGAGAAGGCGCGGTAGGGGAGTTGAGGGAGAGAGATGATAAGGCGAGCGACATCGTGTCCGCTCAGCTATAGCAAACAGTCTCGCATCGTATTATCGCATCTTGGCGTCGTTGCGTGGTGAAACCCGCTCGTAGGTGCGTAGGTGTGGTCAGGTCGACGTTGAGTGGGAATACGGATGATGTCAGAATTGACAAGAATGCCCGATGTATTAGGGGAGAGTATCTACTACTCTGGCAGCAGTTTCGTGCAATGTCGCGATATCCGCTTCTACAGTCGAGACCACAGCCTGTCGAGTCAAGAACCGAGACAAGGTGACATCACATGCCGCAGGGTCGTCGACCCGTCCCGTATGCATCTCACTCCTTGTTCAGCTGACTCTGATCTCGAACTAGCTGCCGCAACTAGCTATACTGCTCAAACTCATGACAGATGGTTTCCAGGATGGTATATCTCCCTCAATCCGGTCACCATCCACTCGACTCATGCGTTACAGTCAATCATGCCGTCCAGCTCAACCAGAAGTATCCATATATCTCAATGTAGAGCCCGGCTCGAGCCCGCCTTGTTCCACGGCTGTGAGGTCTGGGTCGCCGAGATGGATGATCAGATAGGGAGCATCGCAATGTGGAAGCCTCCCGGTTGGCATATACATGACTAGTCCCCAGGTTAACGAGTCGGCCTGACGGGAGAGGTAGTCCCGAGAAAAAGCGAGCGCTTGGATTGGATCAATTCGAAGCGGCCATCTCGAGTTCTCATAAGGCTTGGATGGAAACTGGTGTAGATCGTGCATGGTCTGTGTGTCTCTCGGATGCTGACCGGATGAAGGCCTCCCGTTTGTCGCCCAGGGCATGGGAGAAATATCCCGGACTCTTCGATGAGTCATGCTACCTCACTTCCATCCTCACCCCGCCTTCTCATCGGCGGAAGGGCCCCGCGACTGCCCTCATCAAGGAAATGCGCAAAAAGGCAGATGAAAAAGGATTAAAGATGTCGTTGTTCACTCAGGATCTTAGTACGGTACGAGCTCAGGTCTTCTCCAAGAATGAGGGCCGTCAGTCTGATGTTGACGGCAGGAGCAAGTATACGAGAAGGTCGGATTCACGGTATTGCATGAGGACGAGATAATCTACCCGGACCATACTAGAGACCCGTACCACCTGATGGCCCGCTTCCCAGCGGTATGAGTTCCACTTGTCTCGCCTTCCCTCAGACGGGGATGCCGTGATTCGTCACGTGAAGATTACTGATCATCCAGTCTTCCCTTCGACAACATCTAGGACGTATCTTCTTTCTCTCAGGCCGTCTTCACGAAGGTCGCTCATCGATGATCCCACCGATCAGCAAGGACTTCCAGTCCACCTACACCTTTCGAGGCTTCTCTATGGCGACATTCATGCGCCCTTCTCTCGGGCCATCTTCCCGAGTCAGCTGATCAGTAATCTTGACGACAAAGATAGCTTCCAGTCTACACACCTTCCAAGTCTTCTCCATGACGACATCTAGAATGAACTTCCTTTCTCTCGGGCCGTCTTCGCGAGTCAGCTGATCGGTAATGCTAACGACAGACATACCTTCCGTTTGTTTACAACTTTCGAGTCTTCTCTAGGATATCACTAGAATGGATCTCTGTTCTCTCGGTCCCACTTCGTCACGTCAGCTGATCAAACAATCCCAAGCTATCGAAAGCCTTCGTCGAGGTCGAAATTCGTTGACATCATCGATGTCGACATCGGGAGAAGAGAAGGCATCACGGAAGACACCGAGGTACATAAGGAGTGCGCGAAAATGCCCCGGTAACGACCATACCTTCCATACTGCTCTCACCCTCCGTATCTTTCTGCTGATCATGGCTAACTCCGCAAAGTGAACCGAGCGCAAGTACAGGCTACGCGTACCGGCGAATTCCTCAGGTAAGCTCCGTGACGCATGAGGAAGCGCGCTCACCTTTTTCACTCGGTCGATCAGATATCAGAGATGCCCGAAGTACTTTCGCAAGGCTATGCTGAAGGTCTGCTATCTCTTTTGCCGGACACTGATATATCATGTTTCTGATCAGTGGACTACCAATATTAGACAAATACCTGAGTCATCATTGTGAAGGCAATGTCACGCTATTCTCTCTGTCATCAATCCAATTTGCTGCCAGGATGCATTGAAGGCTTGGATTGCTGAATCCAGGTCTAGCGGGAAGATCGCCTCTGTCGCAATCTGGGCTCGTCCAGGTCGCTTGTTGTGGGATACGTATGTATTCTGTGGCATCTGTGACTCACTGACCGAGGCTTGATTCAGGGAACAGAATCGGAGACATCAGGATTGGTTCAGACAAGTCTCTCGGTTGAGCAGAGAAGATGGCCGGCCTCTGTAAGCTTTACCCACCGTCAAGGCATTTGACTGATTTTGAATGATCCAGCTGACTGATGTAAGGTATATCATGGGTTTCTGAAGCCCCAAATACTTGTATCTGCTCCACTCATTTGCGACACTCCCTTCTGAGCAGGAAAAGGGTCATGGAAGGGCTCTACTCCATGAGATGCAAATGAGAGCAAGCCAGGAGGGCCAGGAAATGGGGGTGTCAACTTGCAGGAGCAATGTGAGCGGTCAAAATTGATCGTATTGCTACAGCTTACATGCTCTAGGCCAGAAATATCTACTTAGATGCAGGCTTCAAAGTCTTTCAACGGACAACAATCCCTTACCTTGATGGACCATGACCCATATCTTGTGATGATTCATAATTGCCAGTAGAGCATGCTGTAGATCAGTTGGCACCAAACTCCATAGCTTCCTTCTGCTTCCACAAGGCTCCGTCTTGTTCCTTCATGGTCCATGCACTCCCCACTGCAGTCTGTCCATAGACTCCATGGTTAAAAAGAGCACTTGGACAAGGCCAATGTTCCCCGGTTGTTCGGGAAGTACTACTCGTAGTTCCAGAGTGTTTTGGGGTCCAAATGTGGTCTTTTTGCGCCAAAAGCTATGGTTGTCATGCTATCATACCACGGGAAGGTTGCGCAGGCAAGTATAGCTTGGAAGCTGGATTGTGACCACTTGGCTGTTTTGAGGTGCGACTGGGATGGTTGGTGTCACGGTGCTACGTCGACCAGCAAATAGGCCCGACGCTCAGCTCTTAGCTGGAATCACTCGAGGACACGCGTGGGGTGTAGCCGAGTTAAGTGCCGGTCGAGTAGCGTGGGCTAGAGATGCAGAGGCTATGAGTAGCTAGGTTACTATAGTGACTTTTTATTTTAATCTCGAATCGCTGGTTCTTCCCGACTCTCATGTCCATCCCTCTTATACGTCGTCTTCCAGGCCTATCTTCGGTCCTTCTCGTTTCGAGTTCAATGGTGTTTCGTCGTCGGCGAGGGGAAGCGTAGCGAGGACAATAGAGGCGAGCAGGGACAATAGGCGTTGGAATACTGACAGTGATAGCATCGTTTCGTAGTACAATGAACAAGGTTGCACCCCGTTTCAGAGTACAATGCCGGAGATAAGCACTGGTTGCTTATTGTCGGCGATGTTCGTCGATGTTATCCGAGCTTCAATTCACGATCGTGACAGTTGGGATATGGTGCCGGATATCCCGGTAGTCCCCATTGCTCCATTCTTTTCGTGACATTTCTCCTTTCTTATTCAACATGCGATCGATCAATGTCAGCCTCAGTTCTGTCCAAGTCTAAAAAGCCAGAGATAAGCGGACAACATAGTTCTTCTGCCCAAGTCCCAGCCACATTGCCCTTTGTCCTTGAACCCATTCCTGGCACTCCTGCCCCTTTGGACAGTAATACCCTTTGATCAATGTTGATGGGAAATCTTCTTGCTAGAGAAGATCTGAAATCTGGGCCTCTTTTACTCTTGAGACAAAGCTTGAGAAGCCCAGCTAAAAAATAAAGCTTGAGCAGCGGGCTGATATCAAATCCTCATCTGAAATATTCAGACAATATCAACGTCTGCCAATAATCCACCATAACATCATGACTGACTGGACAGAGGGCAATGATACCAGGAGCACAAGCGGACACCACACAATCTGCAGGCTTTCCAAACCCTCAGGTGAGCTGTGCACCCACCAAGACATATGAAGGTGCTCAGGATGCCCTCATCAGATGAGGAAAAGTCTGAGATGCTCCAAGTGCTGTTGCAAGGCTTCCGAGAAGGTTTGGCCTTTCCGTTGCCCATGTTAACCCCAGACACAATGAACAAGTTCTGACTTGTGAATGGCTGCTGATCCAGATCACTGCCTGAACCAACAGTGTGACGGCAATGGATCACGCATGACCATCTACCATGAGGCAAGAATCAAGGCAGCATCCATCGATGGCGAGGTCTGGGTTGCCAAATCAATTGCGACAGGCCAAATTGACTCAGTCGCAATCTGGACACGTCCTGGTAGGACATTGTGGGACACGTATGCTTGCTCTTGGATTTTCTTTTCTGCTGATAACAAATTTTGACAAGGGAGGAGAAGGCAGCCTTTGGGCGCTTTTTTTGCAAGTCTTTCTGATGTGCAGAGGGAGTGGGACTGTCATTGGGTAAAATATGTTATTTGGCAGACTGGGTTGGACTGATTCAGTCGATCCAGCCTGAAGAGGCAGATGACCCTGATCTCAAGAAAGCCTCTTACTATCTCCACACCATTGCAACCATCCCTTCTGAGCAGGGTAAGCGGCTTGGTAGGGATCTGATCAGTTGAATGGAGCAACATTGCGCATCGGCAAGGTGAAAAGATGGGCTTGGCGGCTATCCCAAGGAGCAATGTAAGACGAACATGCTTGTTCCTGTATCATAGCTCACTTGGCTCAGGTGGACCGTGTCTACCGCAAAGCAGGCTTCAACATTTTGAAGGAGACAAAAATCCCATTTGCTGATGGAAGTACTGAGATGTACACCATGATGGTGCATGATTGCCAGTAGAGAGTGCAAGCAGGAAGAGATGTTTCCAATAGAGCCTTATGTCTCCTCATGGCCCCCTTTCCAGGGGTTCTCATTGGTTCTTTTGGCGTTATTGAGCTAGAACATCTGTTTGAAGCATCTTTATGTGGGTTTCTATGATTTGGTCCTCCTCGTCCAATGTCTGAAGCTACAAATGGATAGTTCTGGATATAGAATACTGTAAACAGATGTCCCAAATATGTTTTGAATTTGCCTTGAAATGAGTCCAGATGACTTTGCTGAATGAACCAAGAGTAGTGGCATTCATATTCCAAACAGTAGTGGTCACGCATCGCATCCAGAACGCTATTGTACCTATAGTTGCGTCTGATGTGACCGTTTAATGGCTGAAGTGCGCTTGGGGAAGGTGAGCATTTGGGCGCAGTGTCAACATCGACATCAACTAATAGCACAGGTGTGAAAGCTTGATTGTAGCTACTTAGGGGTCAAGGACTAAGGTCGTCTACCTCATTGCAGGCTTCCGAATTGTGTACGACACAACAGTCGTCCGCCGCAAGGGGAGCACCGATCCCACAAATCGTGCGTGGTGCACGATTGCCAATAGAATATGCATGCAGGATATCCACGAAATCGAGTGGTGTTTCTTCTCCTGACCGATATCCCTAAGATCCCAACTTCCCCGCCACGATCTCGTAGATCAAGAACATGCACGCCGCATTCGGGACCACACGAAACAGATGCGCTGTCAAGCCGCCGTATAGGCTCGCTACGCCCTCTTCGGCGATAATGAGTCGGAAGGTCTGGAGGAGTCCGGTATATTTGATTCGCCCGTTGACAGCGGGTTGTCGCATTCGTGTCCGGACGACCTCGTGAGGGTAGGTGATAAGGGATGCGATAGATTTGGCACCGCCGGATGCGCCGACAATGCCAGCGATGTAGGAGAGAAGGGATCGGCTATCCTCCATGCCAGGGGTGGTGGGATTGCTCATTCGTTTGAATCGCTGCGAGTAATCAGCTGACGCATGCATATGTCTAGCGGGACCTCACTTCGTAAAGCACCCATTGGATGACCCCTTCGGAAACTCCGAGATAGCTGGCGGATAAACCCCTATAAAGACCTCGTATTCCATCCTTTTGGAAGATGTCCCACGTCATCGCGACCGCGGGACCGAAGGCGGAGGGTTTCGGCGGATTAGCTGCTGAGGTGAAGGTAGATGTCTGCGGGAGAGCGGCTGCTGAGGCTGCGATGGCTCGCGGGAGCGGGGATGCAGACGGCTTCGATGTTGAAGGGAGAGGAGGTGCTAAAGAAGGTCGTTTCCGTGCGGAAAGCTGTAATCGGGTCTTGATGACTAAGATCTCGTCAGTACGAGCTCGAAATGTCGTATAGCAATGGCTTACCCCATATTGGATTTGTTCCAGTGGCAGTCAATATTCCTGCGGGCCATATGTCAACACTAGCTCAAGGCGTAGCCATAAGATTCAGACTTACCAGCAACTATCGCAGCACTAAGGTGTATGACCGGACTATCCTCTGACGTCTGCCCTGCTTTCTCCGTTGGCGCGTTCGGGAACTGCTTCGCGAGGTATACTTTGGTCGTGGGGTAGAAGTAAAAATTAAGAGCCCTGTATCACTTAGGTCAGCAAGAGGCTCTATGAGCTAATTCGCGCTGACATACCTGGCAGGTATGATCCCGACTAACGACGGGCCTAGACCTTTATAGAGCGCTCGCCAGCCTTCCTCGACCCTTGTCCTTCTACCACAGGTCGTAAGTTTCGCGTCACGAGCCCAGAACCGCAAAGATCGGGTATGATCGCGCCGACTGACCTGATCAGATAGACGGTATCGACGAACTGCCATAACGATCCGCCTACACCCGTCCGCTTCGGCAGCTGTCTTGCTGCCGAGGCCGCCGCCAGTGAAGATGGGTTTTCAACCCTGCTGGGTAATAGTGCGTCGGTATGTCGGAACATGTCGGATTGCAGTCTCGTCTTCGGGCGCTTCGTCAGTTCCGGACCCAGCGATGTGGTATGCCGCGCACCTTGACCACGTCGAAGGGAGAAGTGACGATTGCTCCAGTCATGCCACCAAGACTGAGATGACGGGATTGATGAGCTTCGTCAGAACTCAAGGTGCCCGGCCGACGGGCTCACCTTCCTGCAGCTGAATGCTTCCATCCCTGCAAAGCCTTCTTCTGCTGCTGCGGAGGTGAAGCTGTCAATGGAGGAAGATTCGATTCGGGTGCCGATGCAGAGATTGTCGAAGAGCTCGAAGATGCCTCTGACGAAGATGCGCGGTATCCGCCTGGGAAGGATGACGAGAGAGCAGAGGAGGAGGATGGGAGTGACATGGCGAGAATCGAAGCGTTGCGGCGCGAAGGGAATACGGGTAGCCTTTCAGGCTAAGGCTTTCATCCTGGTAGGTCCTGAGAATTCCGGCGAGTTGATTACAGTCTTCATCGCTGGATCGTCAACTGTTTCAGGGCTTAAGGTGAACGGTCCGATTCAGTTGGCAAACGATCAGCATCATGACTTGTGGACACGTGGTTCAAATTACGTGTGTATATGAGGTATTGTTATCAATGCCGTTCCTGACGATTTCTGAAACGCTGCGATATGCTCTGTTCTTGATCCGACTCGCAGCAGAATAAGTAGTGATCTCCATGCCAGTCCGGTAACGAAGCGCCACGACGAAGGATGTTTGTCCTCCTCGTCGTCAAAGTGAGCTCCTTTTGCCACAGAAATAGGGTCAGACCCAACAGCTTTTCAGGATACAGTACCGGTAGCACCGAAGACATTTGGCATAGCACCAGGCATCACCATCCTGGATTCACTCAACAGGAAGTGAGCCGAATCTGGCTTGTCTTCCCGTCCGTTCACCGTGCCGATGTTGCTGTTTCGCAGGTATGCGAACAAGCTGATCCCCGACAAAGGCCTGGGATTGTCGGCATTCGACATCCTGACGGCGGAGGATGGGAAGGTGACCTGGGGGAACGGATTGATGTACTACAAAGGTCGGTCCGCTCTCACAAAGCCTCATTTCAACCTGCTTGTATCTTTTGTCGGCTGATCCTTGACTTTCGCAGTCTCATTCCGATTGATGATTTTCGCGCCCTTCATTGGGGAGGTGATTGTCGGGAAGGTCATGTCAACGACCAAGTCATACATCCGAGGTCAGTCACCGCTATCATATGTTCGCCGACCACACTTTTGCTCATTCGGCGTACTCTAGTATCCCTCGGCTTTTTCAGTGACATATACATCGTCCCCTCTCTCCTACCTCCGAACTCCGCATAGTATATTCACCCCGTTGGCCGGAATTGACCCTCTTCTTCACAGCAACCCCGCTCAGAACCGATTCTTCTGGTACTCCGACGACGAGGACTCTGAGCAAATCTTCACCACCGCCGAGCTCATGAATACGGTCGAAGAGAGTCAGTGGTTCCCGGTTGTTTGGGTTTCAGCCAATGATGACGTATCATGCAGCTAGACTATACATCGATATAGACGAACCCGTTCGTTTTCGAGTGGACTCGGTCGAGTGGCAAGACGTCCGACCTATACCGGTCGCTCAGACGGCATTGACGAATGGAGATGCGAATGGGCATGAGGAGGTGCCTCAGAAGGATCCGCTTGAAACAGCAGGTTATAAGATCATGGTGAGCTCGAGCTGCCAATTTCCTGTCAGGGTGAAGGATAGCGGGAGCTTTTGACGCGATGCGCAGGCTACAATCGCAGAGTCTGGCTTGGGAATCGTGTCTTGGTGGAATTCGGGGGAAGAAGCGGACGATGCTATGGAAGAGTGAATAGGATGACGAGACTCCTCGACAAAGTACACGTTTTGTGAGAGCCTACAATTCGTTACCGCTTCTGAGGCTGATAGGCGCCTGGTCGGGTCCCAGCGTGCATAACCAGCATTCATATTCGCCTCTACTGTGTTCGGCATCACGACATTCCATGTATCCCGTACACGGTAAGCATTTTCTTACCGTAAACCTGCGCCTTGAATGCCAGGACATCATAGACTCGAAGTCTTAAGATCGCATAGAACGTTTTTCACCCTCCGATCGCCTCTCTGTCCTCCGCTCAGAACGAGATCACTGATGGCTCCGGAAACCGCAGGTGCCCTAGCGATCGATCGATGTCACCAAGGCATCATATCAGGATTATGCATTTACGGAACGGGGATCCGCCTGTCCGTATCCGTGGGTCCCAAACACTCGATTCGCGATCTTTCCCCGTGTGTCCCACCTTTTCGAGATGCTATGGCCGAAACCTGGAATCGATCCTAAATGTAGAAGAGCATGTTCTGTTGATACAACATATTTGACCTCAAACACCTAGTTCTCTCCAGCATCAAGTTCCGGATTGGAGGGGTTTGCAGAAAGACATCCATCCACTCAAGTTTGCTGGTAGCTTCTGTAATTCTCATGGGATACAGGAGCAGGGTGGTCTAACAGGGCTGGCAAGGTTGCATACGAGTCAAGGCGAGACTATATAATAGCGGTTAAGGGCAAGATACGTCTACGAGTTACCTTAAGTACCCAGAGCGAGTCGGCGGCATTTCGACGAATCTCGTTGATTTCGTCGAGTGGCGATTTGTGGTGTGGCGTTGCCATGACGGTGTCAGTAATCTGCAAGCGATCTCAAAACGTCTTTGCTTGCTTCCATTGCTTCCCTCAGCTAATGCTTCCCAACCATCAGTGCGGCGGTGCATGTCCAGGCAAATGTGTGCTACAATCCAAATAGAGCACACGACGTATGTCACCTGAGGAGCAGCTCCTTATGCTGGGGCATCTTTGTCGCATAATGATGTTGCAAGTTGTCACGTTGCTGATATGAATAGTTGGTACAAAGCTAAAACACCAATGGGAGTCCCGACCTCCACCAACTATATACGGGTCAAGTCCCCGACATGACACTCTGACCTCATTTGAGGCCGAGCTCCTGCGAAAACCTCGTTGTGATTACGTAAGGTGCATTACGCAATAGACCCAACGCTCAGACACAAAATAAGGTTGCCGGGAACAAAGGTACGAGACTGATTTCTTTCTGAGGCAGACCATGAATGTACCACAATGCATGTTGGGTAGTTCTTGCTGGTTTCATGACAGGTAGGTCCGCTAGTTGTAAGACTTTGCATAAACTAGCTACAAGAACCTCGATACTAGATCTCTGGCGGATATCAGCCAATCTGGTCGCGTTTATATACCTCTGCATACCTCGGCCTCTTCCGCCCTTGCCACCCCCAAGCCCGAGGCCTGATGATCCTTCTCCCCGTTCCTACAGCACCTAGAGGTTTACCGACTCCACGTCGTCTGCTGATCCACCAGACTCATGAACATCCGCAATAGTCGGCGATTATCGCGGCCCGGCCTTCGTGAGGGTATTTACCCGCTGCCCGGTGTGGATTGAGGTACCAACAAGAAGGTCGTACTCGTTTGGTCGTGGAATGCGCTCGAACATTTTGGAGATGCGGTCATATTCGATCAGGGGCGGTGATCCCATGAATGTGCTCTTCGTACAAGTTAATAAGTACGTTGGGTAATGTTGGCGACAGTTGCAGACATGCGGGAGTTGTTGATCGGATATACCGGTTTTATCGTATGGTGGCGTAGATCGTGGTGATGCCGGGATGGGGTCATAACAGTTCGCTCTGAGCCTTACTTGATACATAAGTGCATGCAAGGAAGGTAGACAGATTGAAGGGAACCATGTCGACATTTAGACTGGCTACCAAGGTAGGTCTCCAATCTAGTACTCTCCTTGGTAAGAGACCGAGTCGTTATACATTTGTACTGAGTAGCCTAGGGTAACTTGTCGTCAAACGACTTTCGAGGTATCCCAGTCATGCAACGACCTCCGAGAGGACGGTCGGAGAGGACCGGGGCAATCACGAGGATGACCACCATTCCTATGCGGGATCATGCCACGTCTCCCTCGACTTTATCCGCATCCCGGGCTCAGGTCCACCCCACTCTAATACCCGCTTCTCGCCGCTGCTGATTTCGACAGAGTCAACGACGCCAGGGAGTTCGAGGACGACGTTCGCGATAGCAGTCGCGAAGTCAGGCTGATGTGGTGCGTAGCGGGTGATTTTGGGCGGGGACGCGAAAGCTATGGTGGCGGTGTCGATGAGACTGGGCGAAGCAGCGATCAGCTGCGATACTTGCGAAAGAGGATCGGGCGTACACATCCGAAGTCAGACCTTTGATTGGAGTATGAGTTGTCCGAAATCGCTGAAATTGGTAAGCTGGGCCTTCCCAGTGCTGAAGCATGGCTAACGTGCATGCGATATCCTCCAGTCACCTGAAGTCAGCAAGTCAGTAACTCTATGCAAGATCGACGGGAATTTTCGCCCTGACTCACTCCCATTCGATCCTCCGCTGACTACGGAAGGCATGTCATGTCAACCACTCGTCCGTATCAGTGATAGTGACGAGAGTTACATGGAACTCCTCCTCATGAGGCCACCAATCTCCCCTCTCTGCGAGTCCGACCACATCTCTCCCTCTTAGCACACCCGTGTGACATCCCTTTAAGGGGTGACTAAAGATCATATCCACCTCCTCCGGTGCGGGCTTGAGCGTGGCAACCAGGCTTGGGTCCGAGATGAAGCAAACGACCGCTGCGCAGACTCATAAGCGCTGGGCGCAGGAACGACCGCATAGGCTCACGGACGACGACGATGTGATTTCGTAAATGGGCATTAAGAGGGAGGATGGTCATGACAGGATCGAGGACGGTAAGGTGATGAATCGACGAGTGAGGTGGGAGCGGAAGGCCGACTTCTTCGGACGCTTCTCGGTACTGCGCAACTCAGTAAGGTCTTCGATGACGCACGAGGAGAGGCATACCGCGGTGTGAACGGCACTGTGATCTTCGGGGTCGACTTTGCCTCCTGGTAATGCCTACACCCAGTCAGTATAGCCGGATATCGCATGACGCGAAGCATGATCCACCGTTTGCGATGGATGTCGTCTATGCAGATATTTGTCAGGCTATGAGCGTGCTGGATGACAGCAGCTCTTGCCTCAAGGTCTTCGCCCGCGTGGTGAGCAAGACACTCAACTGATCATCTCCTGGCTTCTCGAACAGCGCAACGAGCACCGCCGCCTGCTTCACCAAGCCAAAACTACGATCAGACATCAGCCTCGAGTAGCTCCTTCAGGAATGAGAGATAGCGGACTCTGGTAAAGGTGGTGCTTGGTATCTCAGGAGATTCTCGACATAGCTTCTCGACTCAGGCGAGAGGTTGGCGATGTCCTTAGCTGGAATGGATGAGGTTTCGCCAGAGCTGGTAGACGCTGCCATGGGCATATTGCTGGAGCTACTATCTGAACTGCCTGTCGTGTTCTGGTTCCCGGAGCCGGACTTCCGTGCTGCTGTGATTTCTTGATCTCTCTCGAGGTCGACTCCGGGCAGTGAAACGTGAAGCTCCCGCTTCAGCTGGTCCCAGCGAAGAAACTTCCGTTGAATGAGCGATGCAGGTGCTTCCGGCGGGTCACATCCTGGCGTTGGAGACCATCCCCAAATCTGGATGTGGAGTCCCCATGATCGGATCTAACCGATCTTACCGAGCAAATCTGATATGGTTCCGGCTACGTCTCGCAGCCAAAACGATGTTTTCTACCAGCATCAGAAAATAAACCCTGGCGATGTCGGCGAAACTCCGTGTCGGCTGGCACCGCGAACACTTCCTCTCTCCTCTCCTTCGATTTGCGGACAAGGACCAGGGGAAGACTTTTGAGCTTGTGGAATGTCCGGGGGGGACGGGGGAGATGCAGGTGAAGTTGAAGAATGGGGAGATTGATGTTTGTATCGGTGAGTTCGGGAATGGCTTCCTGTCTGGGCTAGTCAGGCGCTGTGTCTTCATGATCTTAGCACGAGCACGGCTGATCGTGAATGTAGCCTTGACAGACGCGTTGATCGCCGGACTTGCGAACGGACAGACATCGTATAAACTGGTCGGCCGGTATATCGCCAGTCCATTGCGATGGTGAGCTCGATTTGTTACGTCCTCCGCGCTGTTCTTGCTCACGATACATCTCAGGGCTATCATCACGGGAAAGGATAGCAAGTACAACTCCGTCGACGATCTGAAGGGGACGAGCTTCGGTATTTCTCGATTCGGCAGGTGAGCATGCAAGTCGGATCGTGCGCGGAGCTGACGGGTCTCCAGTGGCTCGCAGGTACGCTCAAGTCTGTATGACAACGAGCCGGGCTGAGTGAACGGCCTACTGGTGATGGCATCGGTCCTGTCGATGCAACAGGGCTGGTCGGAGACTGAGCAACCGAAGTTCGAGGGTGAGCCGTTCAAAGCTTCACCCTCGCTCAGTCCTGATCGACATTTCATAGTCAAAGGACAATTCAAGCCCTTACGAGACTCGGTGAATTCTGGCGAGAGTATGATGTTCATACTAATCCGGATTACGCTGCGGCTGAATCACGAAACTCCGTAGCCTCGGTGTTCCTCTGGGAATGGTTCACCACCAAACCATACGTGGACACCGGTGAAGTCCGATTCGTCGGCTCCGTCTATTGTCAGTCCACACTACGAACACCCAGTTTGGTCCAGCTAATACGTTCCAGCGCCCTGGCCATGCTGGCACATCGCGGCCTCTCCTTCCGCTCCTTCGAACGCCCTGAAAACCTTCCTTACCTCCTTCGAACCCTACGTTGATCACTTCAACTCACCAGCAGCTCGAGAAGAGGAGGACGTAGACTTTGTGGTGGACTTCTTTGGTCATCAGCGGGAGGATGTGGTGGATTGGCTGGCGACCGTCAAGTGGGAGAAGAGCTTGGGAGTGGTGAAGCGGAGTGTGGTGGAAGAGACATTGGGGTACGTCCATGTTGAATCCAGAAAAACTTTCGGTGATGGAGGAATCAGGGTACTGGAAAAAGCGGGTGTCGTGAAGCCATTAGCCGGAGAACGGGATATTAGCATGTTCGTGGACACCGCAGTAGCACAGCTCGTCTGAATGCATCATCCTGTACAACGCAATTCTGAACGCGGTTGATTTCCGCCGAGGCATACTTCCGATTTCCAGCAGAATCCGTCTATATGCGTGCCCCGATCGAAGAGTTGGAGCAATCCAGATCGAGATCGTGCACTGCTCCAGTTCGCCGCTCCAGTCAATTCACTCTCCACCTACTGTCTGAAGACACTCTCTTCCACCATTTCCTACCTCACCTCCTTTGCCCGCCGCTCCATGTCTGCCGTCGCTACCAAACGGCCCGAGTGGATCGATATTTTAAACCATGAGCTCGAGCTGCAGCCCAAGTTCAAATGTAGGTCCAAATTCTCCTACTCATAAAACTTACGAGATCAGCTTATGCGCTGTCGACGCTGTCACCTGAGGGAGCCCCAAAGTGCCGATATGTAATCCATCGCGGTAGTACGTCCCCCCGTTCACCTCCTTAGCGTATACTGATGCCTGTCTCAGTCACGCCCGGAAACGTTCTCCTGACCACCACCGACACGCGAATGCAGAAACCCGTTCACCTCGCCTCCAACCCCATTCTCGAGATCGCATGGTGGATCGACGATTCCGCCGTTCAATTCCGCATAACCGGAGAAGGTTACACCGTCCCTTCACCCGACGCTCCAAACGGACACGATCTGATCGACAAGGCGGTCAAGGCTTTGGGACAGGATGGGGCGGGTGGGAGGGAAGGGAATCCGGAATGGTGGGAAGGGAAGAGGAGGGAGATGTGGGCGAAGGAGATGAGTGGGCACCTCAGGGGGAGTTTTGGGAGGCCACAGCCGGGGAAGAAGATGAGTGAGATTGTGGAGAAGCCCGAGGATTGGCTTCAACGCTTAGACGTGGAATCGGTGGGTCTCTCCGTGTGCTTGTGGGGGAGAGAAGAGCTGATCCGTGGGGTGGCAGGACGATCCGAAGATGAAGAAGGATATCGAGTTTGCGTTGAACAACTTCGCGCTACTCGCGATCCGACCAACGGGAGTCGAGTTTTTGGAATTGAAGCCGACACCTAATAGGCGGACTCAGTGGAAGTTGACGCCGAATGGGGATTGGGATAGGGTCGAGGTGGCACCGTGAGACGTGGAGGGTGTCATCGTACTCTGCGTGTAGATCGAAACTAGACAGTCATGCAAAACATATCTCGCTCATCAAGTAATGATTCTATTGAAATGTGGCCAGTAACATGTCGAATTTCAGTGCAGGGTCAATGTCCATTCTCAGATTGCCGCAGAATGCTTCGTACAGAACGCATAAGTGATTTTACATGCTCTACTCGCGATGACAACCAGCTACAATCCGTACGATGACCAAACAAAATGAGCTCAGACCCCCCAAAGATTACTCGAGATGCTTAATCCTCATCATCACCCAACTCGAACGCCTCTCCCGCAATAATCCGCCCATACCCCACTTGAGGCCGTTGAACCTCCGCTCGCAACAAAAATGTCGACTCCTCCCCTCCAGTTCTTGTTGGCAAGGGTATCTTGCCCATCTCAGGCATGGGGATAATCAGCCCCATGACACGGGCAAGTATGATCCAGCTCGCGAGCCAAGCCAGTGCGACCGCCGAGACTGAGAGACGACAGAGAATTTCGCTCATATCACTCGGGTCGATAAGAGGTGCGGCAGAGGCGGACGGGTTCGAGCATGGTCGGTTAGCGGTGGGTGGGAAGAGGGTGTATGCGATTGCGGCGACTGGCGGTGGGGTCAGTAAAGGTCGGGTGTAAGGAGATAGGGGAGCGTACGCGGCCAGAGGAGGAATAGGGCCCCAGCTAGGCCTATCTCCAACGCGCGGTCGTGTCGGAGATTGAAAGATCTTCGCTCCGCCTCGGGGATCTTGGACTTTCGTTGGAAACGATGCCATGCCAGGCTCACGCGTTCCGTCAGCTGCCAGGTCAGAATAGGAGGTGGAAGCTCGTACAAAGAGGCGGAAAAGAGCAAACTGAGCAGTGCGATCACCAGCATGAAAATGCTGCTCAAAACTGCCATGAGGCCTGATCAGCCAGGTGAAATATGATATGATCATGCGAACGCACTATACTTCCCCTCGTGCAATACGAAGGCTGCAGTTCCTGCCACGCCAAGCGAGCAACCCGCCAAAGGCACATAGCTCCAGATTCGCCCTTCTGCAAATCTGTCCCTTCTTCGTGGTGGTGTGGCCCCTTCTGCGGAAGCGGAAGACGCTTTGGCCGGTGATTGATACGGATTCGAGGGCGAAGCACGTGATGCTGGTGTTATCGGAGTTGCCGGGACCGAAGTCCCGTATGTCCTTGATGAGGGTGTAGCGTCTAGGCGGGGAGAAGACGGAGGCGAGGCAAGCGCGAGGTCCCACATAACGAACGCATCTGCCGCTTCGGGGTCTACCTTGGCCGGTCCGCCGGCATCGGTGTCGGGGAAGGACGGGGAAAGTGACAGGTAGTACAATGGGGACAGGGCTGTGGAGAGGATGACGAGGAGGAGTGCAAGGTTGCATGTTGATAGGAGGTGAAGGAGCGCTAGGTCGACTGTGAGGAGTGGACAGGTGGGGAGGAAGATGTCGGAGACGACAGTGGAGCAGACGCCTTTATGGAGGGTGAATGCGGAGAAGGCCATCGTTGCGGCTAGACGGCGTCAAACGAGGGTCAATGTCAGAAGGAGCAGCCCACATGTCCAGCATATCCAGAGCATGGCGATGAGGTCAAACTCGATACGATCGAGGTATATCCGCCATGGTTTGGGGAAGAATATCCGCGCTAGCCGCCTGTGGAATGTCAGCCTCGATCACCTGAAACAGCAGTACTGACAGGACTAGCACCCCTCCCAGCCCCACGGAACCTAGAATTACGGCAATACCCCGTATATCTCCCAGATCACCGCTGAACATCGTCGCACCTACGTAGGTACCGATCAGCAGAACATCAGGACCAGAGTGAAGCCGCTCACCTCCCGCGGACGGCGGCGCCGAGCTGGCGATCGCTACCGCGGACAACAGACCGAGGACGATGTGTAATGCCCATCGTGATTGGCCGGTGGTGAACAATGCCGGCGACATTGCGTTTGCGTTCCCCGACGAGGAAAGGTCGTCGATGGGAGCCAAAAGTCAAGTGGAGTTAGAATGGAGGATCGTCACGTGCAGTTTGACTATTTCCCGCAGTTCGTTTGGACTCGGTGATGTCCTTTGAACGGAGCAACTTTCTGGGATGTGTTGTAAGAGGGGTAGCATGGCTGTGTATGAGGGAGTGAATGCAAGTCGAAGCAAAAGTACCGACGCCAAACACATCATAACAGTATTGGCGAGTCGAATGATGCTTTTTTTTGGTGTCAACCTGTTGTACTACGGTGGAAAACAACGATTGCTGACTAATCAACCGGAAAACATCTTTTCACCTGGTTTGTGTCACAGAGGGGTATTATCTGTGTCGGCCAAGACTTCCGCTTGATTCCGATATGTTTGTATAAGATCTCGAGGCGGATCTCCGACTGGACCTCGCATTAGACTCGCTTTATGGATACCACCGCCACCCACCATCGACCATTTCCCTCCTTCCCATCTACCAACGGTCATCACCATATTGGTGATGCTGAAGTATCCCGGCCGAACGGGTCTTCCGGTTCGATAGACTTGACGGGCGAGTACGATGACGAGAGAGATGGGCGGTCTGTGCACCATCATATGATCACATCCCGGAAGGCCCAAGTGCTACCACCCTCTCCATTGACTCAGCAACCCAGACCAGCCTTTGTTCCGTCTGACTCCATCAACATGGATCCGACGAATTCACCTTCTGTCGACGGGATCCAGGTGAATGGTGCGAAGCTCGCCTTCCCCTCGAATTTGAGATCTGGTACCTACACTCCATCATTCCGACAATTCAACAGTCCTGGAATGGCCGGCTCGAGCTCGACACCTACCGTCCTCAACCCACCACACTCCCCATATACCTTTCCCAACATTTCGCCAGAGCAAGGATGGGCTTCATCGATACCTACCGCAGGACCGAGCCTGACCACACCTCACATGATCGGCACAAACGGATTCGGCGGGATGGGGAATGGCAGGGGTATCTCCGCATCGTCAGCCATCGACCTCACCAATGTCAGGATCCCTTCACCACCACCTGGTAGCGACAAGAAGCCATTGTGTATCGGGTCCATCCAGTCTCGTGCAGTCATGCTGTACCCATCCCCGCCTGCTGTCATCGGTGCTCAAGCACCGGAAGGGTCGAAGGAGAAGTACCAGACCGTATTGTTTCGAGGTGCTGAACTGCTCAAAGTCAGACTGAAGGTGAGCATCTGCCTGACATGTCCATGAGGTTCTCCGTGCTGACGTTAACAGCTGAGACGGATGGGGGGATGCCCCTCCAAGCCGCCGACCGAAGTCATTCAGGTCATGACTCGTGAGTGACCATTTCATAGGAGAAAATGTGTCCGCTAATATCGAGGTCAGCCGGGATGACGAGCTATATCGGTGATCTCGATCCTGCGGTCGCGGAAGTCCTGCTCAACCCCATCGCAAGAGGACTGCTCCGGCTCGAGGGGTTCATCCAGCGTTTGCAACCTGAAGCCGTACGTAGACAATCATTCACCACCGTCGCACCCGCTGACTTCTCGCAGCCTCAGTTTGAAGTCCGTGTCAATGTCCTCCTCTTCACACTCCCTTCGAATGTCGCCTACATCTCGCAAACACTCGCTGCCAACAACCTATACCTATTAGATCCAGTCCCTCCCTACGACCCTACACGCCATTCAGACAGACCGGAATACAGAAATGCTCACGGTGGGCATGATATGGCTTTGCGGATGATGATCATGGCGCAGAGAGGTCGTCTGCCTGGCCAAGGTTCGGAGATGATGACTTTGGGGCAGATGGACAAGGCGAAGCAGGTCGAGGTGCAGAGGAGGCAAGTGGATGAGGTATTCAGAACTCTGGCCGACGGCCAGGAGCTTGAGATGTGTTGTCCAGGTGGGTCCGAACAGCCGTCGGTTTAGCTGGGACCAAACTGATATGTGCCTCAGGACTGCTCATCAAGACTGAGCTGTTCCCACACCAGAGTCGAGCCCTGACTTTCATGCTGCAACGCGAGCAAGACTGGTCTGCGCTGAAGACGGCTCGGAAGAACGCAGATAAGCGGATGAAGAAGCGAGGCTTTAGTCGGGACGAGAGCATCGATGGATCTGTCGAGGGCGAGGTGGAGATGCAGAAGGGCAAGGCGAAAGATCGGAGTCGATGGCTTTGGGAGGGAAAGAAGGATGATAAGGGGAGGACGCGGATGTGGAGGAACAAGATAACGGGAGAGGAGATCAGGACCAAGAAGGGGGGGAAGCCTGTGGAGGGGAAAGGTGCGATACTTGCTGATGACGTGAGTGGTATCCGCCGTTGGAAATGCCGATACTGACGTGCATTCAGATGGGTCTTGGCAAAACGCTATCGGTCGTCTCCCTCATCGCCGCTACTCGCAAGTCATCTCGAAAATGGGCCAAATCGAAAATGGAGGAGCCAGAGCCAGCCTCGGATGGCGAGCAAGCGAACGCTAATGGTAGCGGCATCAAGGCGTCAGCCATGAAGACGAAGGTCTTTGGCATGCCGACACCTGATTCTGACGAGGAGGAGGTCACTGGCAAGCCAATGAAGCGGAAGAAGCACGATGATGAGGCGGAGAAGAAAACTACGACACGCCGATCTCGCTTATCCATCAGGTCCAAGGCAACGCTCCTCGTCTGTCCCATGTCGACGATTACCAATTGGGAGGAGCAGATCAGGGAGCACTGGGACGGACCAGTCGAACTAGTCGGCGGTGCAGCTGGAGTCCTGCCACCGAAGATGTGGAGACCGCCCAAGAAGAAGGGAGAAGAGGAATCGGACGAGGAGGATATTTTCGATACCCTGCGCGTCTACATATATCACGGCCCTGCTCGACGGTCAGATCCGGCCTTCCTCGCCACCTTCGACGTGGTCATTACGAGCTACAACACTCTAGCACTCGAGTATACGAAACAGTGCTCCACTGGTGGCGAGGAAACACCGACGACCCCTGGAGAGACCGCAATGAATAGTGGTGAGGAGGAAGACTTTGGCATCGGAGACACCTCAATCAATTCTCGGGCGACCAAGCCTGAGGTGGAAGCGGAGATCAAAGCGGTCGAAGTAGCGGATGCCCTGAGGAAGACGAAGAACAAGGGCAAAGTTGCGAAAAGAATCGGGCCAGAGCAGACGAGTCCCCTGCAGGCAGTGGACTGGTTCAGGGTCGTCTTGGATGAGGCTCAGTAGGTCCAGGTTTACTCTGGGAGGATACCTTCTGATCCCTCTCAGCTATATCAAGAGCGCTGTCACTGTAGCTTCTCAGGCGTCATGCGAGCTTGCAGCAGATCGTCGCATTTGTCTCACAGGTACACCGATTCAGAACAAGATCGAGGACGTCTGGGCTTTATTCAAGTTTCTTCGCGTCAGTCCTGTCAACGATAAGGAGTGCTTCACCAAGTACATCTCCAACCCTTGCAAATTCGGCGAACAGATTGGTGTGGCTCGCCTTCAGCTTGTCATGCGCTGCTGCACCCTTCGTCGGACGAAGGACTCGACGGCAGAAGATGGGCGGCGCATCCTCAATCTTCCGCCTCGCAAGGAAGTGCAGCTCTGGCTCGATTTTCGAGAGGACGAGCGTAAGGCGTACGATGATCGAGCTGTGGCCGTCAAGGAACGCGTCGGCCAGCTGCAGGCGAACAACGAATTGAGCAAGAACTACGCCAATGTCCTGCAAGAGGTCCTGCGATTGAGGCAGATATGCGACCATGTCGATCTCGCGAAGTCAGGAGCAGTCGAGGAGGATTACGATGGCACTGTCATGGACTATCAGGTGGCGGTGAAAGGGATCGCGCGGTACGGCCTCAATCAGGCACGAGCAGTCTCGGTGGTTTGCTTTCTGAAGGACGGAGATGGTGCTCAGTGCGTTACTTGTGGATATGACTATGGCGAGTACTTCCCGTCGGTCGGCTTGGGCGGTGTGGAGGAAGGCGTCAAAGTCGACGAGAAGGGCGGGAAGCTCAAGAAGCTTCCACATAGGCTTTTGCTCACAAAGTGCTTACACGTGTTCTGTCAGTCATCTAACTCACTGCCAGTCTCCAGCTGACATCTTCAGGTCCCAAATGCTATCGGGGTGCGGTCCACCCGGATATGCCCAGGAAGATGAATGGTTCCGCCGGTCGGGCCTGTTCTTGCGGCATGGCACTCCGCCTCCCCGCCGACGTCATCGAGGTGGAACCTCCTGATTCCGGCGATGGACCCGGAGCCGATGCACCCGACCCGCCAAAGCGTGCTGCAAGACGGAAATACGTTCGACCACCTGGCGAGAAACCCAACCTTTCGACGAAGATGCAGTTCCTCCACGACGAGCTATTGGGCTTCTCGAAGAAGAACACGAATTCTCAGCATTATGATCCGTTTGCACTCGACCTCGATGACGTGGAGGAGCTGGATACATCTGGACGGCCCTATACTACGAAAAGCGTGGTCTTGTGAGTCTTTCCGGCGATTGAAAAGGTGTCAAGCTGATGGGGATAGCTCCCAATGGACCACCATGCTCGATCGGATAGGTGACATGCTCGAAGAGGCGAACATCAAGTTCGCTCGACTCGACGGGACGATGACGAGGGAGGAGCGAGCGAATGCTGTCAACGCTCTGAACCGCGATCCTAAGACCGAGGTGCTGCTGGTTTCGACTCGCGCGGGTGGAGTGGGATTGAACCTTACCGCGGCTTCGCAGTGCTACCTCGTGGATCCGTACTGGTGAGTCATTACGGGAATACCATCTGCCAAGAGCTGACGAATCTACAGGAACCCGTCTGTCGAGGCTCAAGCCATTGACCGTATTGTGAGTCTTGCCAGACTATTATGTATGCAAGCTAAACTCTGACAGCATCGCATGGGCCAAACTCGCCCGGTCAACGCTATCAAGCTCATGATCAATAACTCGATCGAGATGAAGCTCGATGAGATCCAAAAGAAGAAGGCGAACCTAGCGCAACTGTCTTTGAAGAACATGAGTCGGAAGGAGTTGATGGCGCAGAAGGTGAGTGCAGGCTATTCCTTCGATCCAGCACTAGCGCTGATCCCTGTGTAGGCGGAGGAACTGGCGAATCTGTTCAGATAGATGTGCTTGGAGTAGGAAAGAGTTGGCAGGTCTGCGAGGCGGATACGGATGAGTGGAGGACTGGTGGTCAACGCAGGGGGGTAGTCTTTGAGGGCAAAGCATGTCTCATTGCATACCACTATCACATACAACATTGATATGGTCCACTCATTGTCCCTGATGATCCGATTCTGCAAGAGTGCTACAACTTCGCCTTGTCCTCCTTCCACTCGTCCCATAAGCCCTCCGCTTCGATCGCTCTTCTCAGCGGACCCGCTCCTTGACGGACCTCCCAAACCATCCTCTCCTCCATCGATTTCTGACCCGGCGCCCTGAGATCGAAAGTCGGGTTTTGCGCGAACCCCACCATCGCAGCATGTATCAATATCGCCCTTCACCCATCAGCCCTCTTCCGACCCTCCACGATACTATCCGAAACCACTCACGAGGTGAGACCAAAGACCGGCTTAACTCCACCCGCTTCCCTCCCTGTGAGAAACCGATGCATCCTCACCACCCCACCGGCCCAAGGTATATCCCTATACCCATAATACCTTCCCTTCCTCCCTCCCACCTCGCCCTCCCCATCCGCGTACTCGACCTCGGGCGGAGGGAGGAGTTGAGTAGGGTCCGGGGAGATACGGAGGGAGAGACCAAAGTGCCAGCCTGGGATCAGGGAGGGGCGGTCGTATAGGAATGAGGGGAGGGGCATGGAAAATAGGTGGGTTACCTCGGAGGGGTTCAGGACGGGGTTCAGGAGGTTGTCGGTCACGAGGAAGACCACGCTAGGGAGGATCAGTATATGGCTCCAGCTTCAGGAGGGAACAGGGAAGAGTGGAGAGCTTGGGGGACTGAGGAGGATCGGGAAGCGGGGGGGGGGGATGGAAGGAGATTTGTAAGAGAGTGGATTGGGAGACATACGGGGTAACGATGAGACCGTTGCCAGCGAGGAACGGATCGAGGAGACATAATCGTCGGACAACTTCGCGATCCGTCGTCAATCCGATCTATACTGTCAGCTTTGACATCTCTTTCTGATCTCACCTCCTCGTGCGCCTCTCTTCTCTGCCATACATCCATCGATCAGTGGGAGGTCATGGGATTGGGTGAGAGGACATACCGCCGTTCCTTCTTCGTCCTCGTCCCCGTCTTCGTATTTGCCCCCGGGTAGGGCTGTGTCGCTAGCGTAGGATCGCATATGTCCCGCTCGACTATGGAGACCGCTCTCGTCAGATTCAAGCGACGAGTTCAGAATGGGACTTGCGTCGAGAGGAGGACATAGAGATCCCCTAATCGCCCAATGAATATTCTGGATCCTCCTAGCGTCAGTGAGAGGTGAGAGGTGAGGGTACGGGGCAGACATGATCGCGACCGCCGCACTCCGCTTCTTCGGGAATCGTCGTTTTTGATTCGGTCGTTCGTACTCCATAAGACGATGCAGGCATCTGGTCTGACATTAGCTTGGACATTTCTTGAGACCAGGGGAGACGGGACTGGAGGGATTCGGGTTTGAGCGGGAGGAGGAGGGATTCGAGAGGTCGCGGATTGCGGTTTGGCATGGTCGGCGCAAGGGTCTACTCGGTAACTGGGGGGGAGGGGGGGTACCAAGACTTTCAGAAGAAGATGTTGGTCACTCAAGCAGGCAAGACGCAAGAACTAAGAACAGAGCCTTGACGGAGAGCCAGACGTAGTACCGCCGGCTGATTTCTCTGTTTCATCATCGATTCTCATCCACGAGGTGAAGCATCCATGACCTGCGACCACCCTCGCTCCAATCTCATCGGATGTTCATGTTCTCATCAAGCTCAGCATCATCAGATGAGGAACCCCTCTATCCGTCTCACACCGAACAGCGAGTCGTCGCCTCATCTTCCAGAGCAGACAAGGCCCCGTACCTCGACGACAGGGGACAATCCAGGGCTTCCTCGGGATGCGAGCGCTCTGAAGCGACATCCGAGGATGACGATGAAGAGGAGCGATCTCCAAGACGGGTCCGAAGAGCTCGCACCGCTCTAGGGTCGGGCCTAAAATGCGTTTTTACGATTATCTCTCGACTGGATCAGGACCGCGAGAAGCTGAGTGATTCAGAGTCAGATGGGGTGCGATCCCGGGCCTGCACATGCAAGTGTTGGCGAAAGTGTCTGGACCAGAGAGGAATCGAGGAGCCTTGGAGATCTCTCGCAAGCAGTCTTGGGGACCTCCGATCTTGCCTCGAAGACGAGCGGGTCCTGATGTCTCCGACAGCGACTCGCTGCCTAGGTAAGCCCTGAGACCGTCCCGAAGAATAGAGCTGATCATCTATTCAGTCGTTCTGGCTCATTTCTTGACTCGAATCATCTCCCCTCTGGCTCACTCGAAACCATACTCACGTACGCTCACCAAAGCCGAAGCGCGAGCCCTGCCTACGTTCGTCAAGCGACTCGATCGGTTATACGCACATCGGCCCTTCGGAAATCTGCACCACCTTTTTGACGTACATCAAGAGTCCCATCTCTTGAATATGTGCTCACGGAGATTGACAGGAGGTTCAGGTTGAGCTGCTTGATCACACCTCCCCGGTAGTTCTCTTCCGCGTGGCTCGACTCGCCCTCTCATTTGCCCCAGCTAATCCGAAGCACCTACTCGATCTCTCGAAACTGGGAGCAACCACTCCGACCGAGCTACTCGAGAGTATCAACTTCCCGGCTTTGCTGCAAGTCTTTGGATGCGAGATCTCCAACGTCACGCATCTCGACCTCTCACTCAACCATCTTGAGCGTCCGTCTCATCTGTCCACCTTCTCAGCCGTCACCGCAGCTGACATGACCGGTCTCCAGCTTTCCCAAGTTGGCCAGTCTTCCCATTCCCGGACCTACAAGTCCTCAACGTCCGAGACAACCTATATCTTTTCGATCTACCTATCCGCCTCATCCACTTGCCCCACCTTCGTAGAGTCCGTACCGGTCACACTTCGATCCTCCCTCGACATCACGACGAACAACGACCAATATACGATATCAGCTGGCCAAAGCATCGTAGGCGCATTGTCCCGTATCACGATACAGAGCAGGGGCCCCGCCCCTCTTCCATTTCGCCATCAAGGCCATTCTAGCCAACGATCATGAGGATCAGGGGGACTTATCACCTCATCTGAGCGAGATAATCAGACTCTCATTCCTCTGTGACGTGTGCGATGGACTGCAGATCGTTCAGAGACACGGCAGCGATCGGAATCGAACGGGACACGACGTGGGCCTCATTTGGCATACTATGGGAAGCACAGGTCACCCTGGATTGGAGCTGAACCTCAGCGGTCGGCTTTGTCGAGTATGCCTCGATGGTCTAATGGACGATGATGTGCAGCGTTCTCGACAAAGAACCATTCGCAATGTGATGTGTTGATGATATGACGCGCAAGGGGGCGTGCCGCTTGGACCACGCACTTGGTCATCAAGGATGTCAATCAGAATGCTCTACATATCTCAGGACAAAAGCATAGTGCAGCAGTGCAGCAGTTCATATCCACACACACCAATAGCTAAACTAGCCCGCTGAGAAAGCTCACGCCCAAGTAGCCTGAATTAGCCGTCAGCACACACCATGCAGAACAATGTATGTACTCACCGGCCTGTTCGCAGCGAACCAAGCCTTGCTCCTCGTCCTCCTGTGCGGCAGCGGGAACTTGAGCTTGGGCTCGAGCAGCTGTTTGATGTACGGTCGCCTGATGTCGTCCTTCTTCTCCACCTCTGCGACTCGGAGGATCTGGACGCTCCTGAAACGGGCACGGTGACGGGCGGCCATGTCTTGGTACATCGCCTCGACGGCTTCGGCGCGGGAAAGGGCGCGGAACTCCTTCACCATCTGTGGATATGTGTATCAACGCGATAGAGACGGTCATAGGACAAGGCGGCTTGAGAAAACGGCGAGACATCCAGCGGATGGTCTCCCGGCTGACGCCGCTATCGTCCAGAAGATATCCACTCACGTTGTGGGTGCCGGACCGCGAGTCGTATCGGAGCCAGATCGCAAAGTTCTTAACCTTCAAGGGCTTCTTCTCGTGGATCTATGTTGATATAACCAACGACTCAAGTGGTGTCCAAGCGAGTAGGAGACAGATTTGTGGAATGAGGTGAAAATACGTGTAGAGAGAAAGGAACGAACGGCGGAAGGCTAAATCAGCTTCCAGCCTTTTCCTTCTTGCACAATCACGCACCACATTGAGCGCGACAATCTCCCCATTGGCCTTCTTGACCTTCTTCAACTGACGGAGGTAGTACCAGAACCGAGACTTTGCGACTACGTCGTTGGGCGCAAAGATCCGCATGCGACTGTGAAAAGCACGTCTCGTCAGCACCGCCCAGCATCACAAGCAACCCAGCCAGCAGGCTAATAGCTTGATCGGTCGGTACTCACTAGAGCTTGGGGACCGCATCGGTCTCGGTGGGGAGCTTTCGGCCCACGACGGAATACTCGGTGAAGCGGCCCATCCTAATGCAAGTCAGCTTACGAGAACACAGTCGGATGAAGCACAGTGAGAGGGAAGAGACATGATGATGGGCTCCGAGAGCTTCTCGTACACTGTTTGTGTCGGAGCTCGATTGGTTTGTATCGTCAGGACGCAGACATTGCCCCAATGTCTCTTCTTTGCCAATCCCGTCTCGGTCGCTCCCAGCACAGTAGCCCCCGAAATCCTTGCCTTCTCCGCAGCTGGGGATCGAGAAAAGAATACTCACTTGGAGACGGTTTTATCGAATCGATAACAAGACGAAGACGAAGAACCGCAAACGATACTGAGCAAGAGAATGGGAGCTAAACGTGGCGCTGTCGGCGATTGCTTAAGACCGATCAAGCCGACGGTGACTTTGCTGTTTTGATTTTTGCCACTCCTGCCTATACCCTGACGCGCCTCTGGACCCCGGGGGGTTTGTTGTGAATGTGTTTCAGGTTTGTACAGGTTACCTCCACTTTGTAGTCTTCAACGCTGATCGCCTTCATCTCCTTTGTCGCCACTGCATCTCGTGCAAGTGTCACCTGAAGAGGGCTTAGCATACGGTGTGGCCTGGCCCAACTTACCAACTTGACATACAGGTAGCTCTGTCACTGAATGGTCAGTAGTCGGTTGTAAAGCGCAGACGGGACAGAACTGACGGCAGCTGTGGTCTTCTTTCTTCTCGCCACCGTATGCCAACTTCATTCAGTCGTCCGCCTTATCCGACCAGGTCCCCTCTGTGGAACGTCGTTCCGCCTCGGAGCTGCAGGACATCCTCGATAGCCTCATGGGACCCGCAGGTTTCGTTCTCTCCGGCAATCTTCCTGACGGTGAGCCTCCTCGGCTGTCGCTTTTTGGATGAAGGTCAAACATTGATGGTACCCTCAGTCCTTCTCGCTTATGAGACAGACCACGATGTAACCATAGTCGACCCCTCAGAATACGATGGACTACGGACCTTATGTACTCAGCATGCGGATCTCGAGCTTGGCCCAAAGGAGCTGTTCAGTTTCCTAAGGTAGGGTCCCTTTTGTGTTCTCATAGCTACTGCTGATGATAGCAGCATGATTCCCAAACCCATCCGGACCGTATCACCGATGCCAGCGCCTAGTCTCCCGCATTCCGCTTCCCTCCCTCCTACCAGCTTCCGAGCCGCTCAGTCAACCCCATCTCAGCCCATTCGACCCAATCGACGACAATCTGACCGCATTCGATCACCGTCCGACTCTTCAGAGTCTGAGTCTGACGAAGATACAACCGCACGATCCACTCAGCCAAAGACCACCCAACCCAAATCTGCGCCATTCCCCCCTTCCGGGATTCCTGTGCCCGTGGGTCACCGACCTTTCCCACCGGTGCGTCAGAAGACCCTCTCGGACTCATCACGACTTGACTCGCCACTGGCTGCGCGGTTCAGGAACGGGACAGGTCCACCTAGCGCTTTTGGCGGAGCTGGCGGATTCGCTCGTCCAAGTCCGGCAAATCGACGGCGAAGAGGCAGTGCAGGTGGAACACATGCTGCTGACACCAATGGCATGACGAGCCCCGACTTTGGTGCTGCACGGCCTTTCGGAAGAAGTACGAGCTCATCTTCGCTGGGAATGACCAGACCTTTATGGAAGGAGAAGTCCCAGAGTCAGCCGACATCTCCCATCTCACCGACTCATGCGTTGGACCATACCTCTTTCCATCTTCGTGCTGCAACGCCAGAGGAAGGGAGAGACGGGGTTGATCTGGTGGAGAATCATGTACAGCCAGCTCGGCAGATTCGGGATGACGATGGAGAAGTGGATGAGGTGGATGCGGACATCGTCCGTCAGGATTTATCGATAATTGGCCCGCTCGACCCGCGACTTAGTCGGATCTCAGTGAGATCTACAGCTGCCATAGTACGCGAAATGCTCATACTGATCTGACGCAGACCGACTCAGCAGCATCTCTGCGGACTTCTCATGACAAATTGAGCGCCTTGCAGGAACAGAATGCTGAGCTCGCACGGAAGCTCAAGGATTCGGAGAGGCAGCTAGCTATCCTAGGGTGAGTCCGATACGATGTCCTGATGCAGCTAGCTGATGCAGTGTACAGTGCAGAGAACGAGCGCCTGGTCGAAGACTTGCAAGACAAACTTGAAGAGGCGCGATCGGAGCTTTCGCAGCGGAGGAAGGACGAGAAGGAGATGAAGGGGAAGGAAAGGGCGCAGGCGATTCAGATATCCGGAGTGAGCGGGAATGTTCGCTTTCAGCAAGCAGGGCTGACCACATGCAGTTCGAAGCAGACATCCAAAGCCTGCAACGAAGCCTGGAAAACTCGAAGGCGAATCACGTGAACATGCAGAAGATGTACAACTCGCAGTGTGGTAAGTCCATGATTATTCACTCAATGATCTTGGCTGACACCATCGCAGACGAGGCTCAGAGATTGCGTGATCTGCTGAGAGACAGGGATGAGGAGATCAAGGACTTCGAGCATGCCGCTCAAGTACACGGGGCTGACGACGAGAAGGTCAGTCTGCTTCCCTGCTGCCAATTAGAACGGCGTATTGATTGACGGAAACCAGTTCAACCGAGAGATCAAAGCGCTCGAAATAGCTATCAAGCGGCTCGAAAGCGACCTCTCCGCCGCACGACAAGCAGAGTCCGGCCTCGAGATGCAGAAGCAAGAGAATCTCGCCCTGAAGGAGACGATCGACCGGATGCGCTTTGAGCTTGACGAGGCTCGCTCTACTGCCAGCAACTCCGCGGGTGTCTCTCACATCCGATCCGGCACGTCTGGTCCGCAAACCCTCTCGCGAAATCTGGGAGATGAGTTGAATAGGAGGCTACAGGATGCGGAAAGGGTGAGACAGGAAAGTGAGGACGGAGAAAGTGTCGTCGAGACGATGGTGACAACGCAACGCACAAGGGTAAGCTCCGTGACCCACCAAATCCTGCTAAGTCGTGCAGAAAATCGGAGGTGGCGCCCAAACAGCGCACTGCGATGCCAGTGGAAGTATTCCGGTCATACGCGTCGCGGAGGGCATTCGCGAGTACGCGGACGCTGCCACGGAGACAGATCCTATTGCTGGACCGTCTCACGAGTCCATGTCACCTATGCCCCCAGCTTACACCGCTGAGGCTGAGCCTCTGAACTCGAAGGAGGTGCTGGACCATGCTCATCCTCGGGAGGAGGGCCATAATGGGGAGGGAGACGAAGCTTACGAGGCGTTGGTCGAAGCGCTAGGCATACGGTGCACAGTACAAGAAGAGGAACTGCAAATCCCGAAGGCAGAGAGGGGGAAGCGGGGTGCTCGTACGTCATCATATCCTGCCCTTGCTCGACGACCGACTGACAGCAGTAGGGGTGATACCGAATTCTTCCTTCACGGACCGCCGGAATTTCTACTCGAAACCTGGTATCGTCAACTATATTTACAGTAATACACCCGAATCGCTCCACGACCAAGTAGGCAAGCTCGCGACATGGTCTGTCGTCGTGTTTGCCGGTATGAGTTGCGTTTCTACACGCGGATGCAGCTTACACCTGGCATGAATAGTCGGAATCATCGCCGGCTCGCATCTTTTCGGCGCGCCTTCTGGTCTACATCCGCGCGATTACCACCTATTCTCGCAGATGAACAGTCTCGCCAATGCCGCTGGGGCTGGTGAGGGGTTTTTGCCCATCGGGAATCGGGGTTTCGTAGGTGTGGTCAGTGCGGGTGCCGGGATGATAGCGGGCCGAGTGCCGACTTGACGAATGTACGGTTTCGCAGGGCCTACGCCCGACCATGTATCTACTGTACCAATGAGCAGTTTGCCCACATGCCAGTGCATGATCCCTTCACGCTTGTCTTGACTCGTCATAGTCCGGGTTTATCTGTGCGCCGAGGCGATCGTACGTATCTTGAAACCGAAGCCAAGCCGAACGCCTTCCCGAGAATGCAATCAATAGGATTTTCCGAGCCGGGGGGAAAGAGGGAGAGGACCAGAGCAAACTGTGGCGTCACCGGGGCGTTTTTGGCTTTCCGATTCGAAATCTCGCGCGTCGTCATCCGCACGGGCCGAAACAGCACGGAAGAATGAACCGGGTGGTCCTGAACGGCAAAGAAAAAGCGTTTATCCGTTCCTCATGCTGTACTGGGAATAATCCGTGGTTTCTATTCGTTCTCTTCGCAACCTTATGCTCGGATACGATGAGTAGAGTACCTTCACCTCGGCTTGATTGACGTGGGATACGGAAATCTTGGAAACGTGGACGAAGAAGAATATTAGCCGGTCGGCGCCACCGAAACACCGCCGTTATCCGACACCCGAGACACGGTAACTTCCCCCCGTCATCCTTTTTGTCACTTCACCCGCCAACTTCGTCCCTTCCCGGTTCTATCTCGTCGGGTTGAATGAGTTGGAGTGTGCATCGGAGGAGGCGTCTCGACTAAGTCTGAGTGGATCAGTGCTTGGCTTAACGTCTGAGCTGGTGTTATGCGACGCGTAACCTGTCCAAAATCGCCATGTCGTCCTCATTACCAATACCATTACCACCACCACCGGACTTGTACCCCGTATTGCCCATCGGAGCGGGGTTCGATGCGATCGCGAATATGACGACAAAGGTCGAGGCGGATATATGGGTACAGATCGTAAACACCACCATCCTCGTGCGTCCCCCAATTTTTCCTTCAATAGTGCTGAGAGTATGCGTAGTCCCTTACGATCGCCGGCGCGTTGGGTATTCTTGGCTCGATGGTGGTTTTGGAGATGAAAGGCCGACCAGCGACGACGCGAACGCGAATTGTGCAGTCGCTGGTCATCAGTGATCTTGTACTTGGGTAAGCGCATGTTTCTTCTGTCACAATAGAAAAACGACCGCTGATCCTGGCGCAGAATCACTGGACTCATTGGGTCGGCGATCGACTTGTCGAACCACGGGCTGAAACCGGGTTCGACTTGTGACGGACTGGGATTGGTGCTCGTGGCCGTGCTCTGGACCCGTGTGTTTCTTGGCCTGCGAAATGGGCATCGGCTGATTTGGGCAGAACATCTGTGGTCTCTGGCATTGGCTTTCGCGACGTTCTTGATCCTCATCTACGTGAGTTCGATTCTCTTCCTGGTCCGACCGCCCTGACGGAAATCAGCCTTTACACTATGTGACGCTGCTGCTGGAGAAGCGGTGGTATCTTCTCTGGGCGTTGGGTGAGTCTCGATTTCAAGCCGTCAAATATACCTGCTGATTTGATGTAGTGTGGATCATCTCGATCGCTGTTGGTATTTTTGGATATGAGCTGTACGGCTATAAACCTAGTGAGTCATACTCTTCTGCATAAAGTCCCGGACTGACCAACATAGGCGGAGGGATCTGCTACTACCCCAGCAAATCGGGTCTTTATGGCGAGCTCATCCAATTCGTACCAAGGTGTGCAGTATCCATCACGTGGAACAGTGATCTGATGCGACCCCAGGGGCATCGTCTTCGCTTTCATCACCTTCTTCTACGCTCGCCTCTTCGTCTTCCTTCGGCGGCCAGACAAGATCCGATCGCCCTACTCCGACCCCCCGAACACTTCGTATTCCAAGGATCATTCCACGATCCCCGGCGGAAGACGGCGGAGAAGATTGTCGACCCATCTCAAGCTATCACCTCGCGGTGAGAAAATCACAGAACCCGCGGAACCTAAATCTTTCGATCTCGGCTCGCCACGACCTTTCGAGCCATTTCCTCAAATCACACCACTCGTATCCCCGCTGCGAGAGGTCCCACTTGCCCCTTGGGAACGGGTAGAGCTACCAGTATTCCAGGTTGAGGGACAGCGTTATGGCGGGACTTCCGCGCCAGTCAATGGCAATATATGGGGCAACTGGATGGGTTTGAGCGGGAAAGAGCAGAAGAACAGACCGTCCATCGGATCATCAACGAGTCCGCCAGCCCAGACCATCTCACGAGTAGGCTCCCATTCGACAGACACGACCCATCCATCTCCACTATTTTTCAACACTCCCCGCCTCGAGAGCATCCCGTCCGTCCTGGATCCCGATCAGGTGCTCGCCCTTCCGGGCAAGCGGAAAATGTCCGCCGACTTCGGGTCCATGTCGCCGCTAGAGAGGATCCGCAAAGGCTCAGCCATCTTTACACTAATCTCGGAACCCCAAATCGTCACTCCATCCGCCTCATCCGTGCATCTTTCCGGCCAGCAAGAATCCTATGACCCCCACGTCCGACGAGCGTCCGCCTTGACCCAGCAATCCCGCCGATCGTTCAACGATCCATCCCAGGCCAAGCGCGAATTCCTACCCGTCCCCCAACCGAGCTTGTCGGAGCGTGATTCCCCCGACGTCGAGGCCCGGCAACATGCGGACGAGGACGATCAGTGGGATTTGTTGCGGGTGCTGCAGCAGACCGCGCCGCCCAAGACGGCGAATGACCGGTTCGCGCCTGGAGAGGGGGAGGTGGTGGAGTTTGTGGAGGAGTCCATGGCGTCGTATCTGAATCGAAAGACGGCTCTACTCATGTTGTGGTTCCCTCTAGGAGTCAGTCCTGGGTGTCGTGAAGAGCATAGATGTTGACGTATCTCAGTATGTTCTGTTAGTCTCGGTATCTCTCATCCGGATTATATGTGAGCCTTGACTCACTTATGGCAAGAGGATCTCGCTGAGTCTCGCAGACGACTTTGCCGGCGATCCACCTACATCTCTTCGTGCCATCTCTCGGTGGATGATCTTTTCCCAAGGTGTCCTCGATGCCCTGATCTACGGACTTGTGGAGTGGCAGTGGGTCTAGCGCTCTCTGGCACGGACTTCCTTGCTGACCGAAACCTGTAGTACGAAACGAGTGGTCCGGCGACGTGTCCGGAAAGGCACCTTCTCGCCTAGTGGATCGGCCGAGATGTCTGGTGCCCGAGGATCTGGCCTAGGCTCAGTCATCCGCGCCCTCGGTAGCCGTCGATCCGAACAAGCGTCACAGGCGAATTCAAAGGACCCGTTATCCTCCCGGTTGGGACAAAACGTGTCTTTCGCCACGCCATCAAGGATAGATGAGGATCCCAGATCGATATTACAGGAATCGGAGCTGGGTGATCGGAAAGGCTCGTCGTTCGGGTCGGATGAGACGAAGGGGTCTTCGGGCTGAGGTGGATTGGAGTGGACTATGTTGTGTTGGGGCATCTTTTGCCATCTTGCATTGTCATTGTCATTGTTTACGGAAGGTCATGCAGTACAAATCGCATTTGATACAAGCGCATTGGCCGAGGTCTGAATGATCTGGCCACCCGATCCTTGAGCGTCCCATATCGTTTGGGCGTCGTTTCCGCAGTCTCGTCATCAAGGAGGCAATGCTTCGCGTACCAAGTGTAGAGAACGTATCCCGCCCCGTCATCCGAACCACCCACCCGCCCGTTTCTCCAACGTCTCATAGATCACAAAGATCATAGCCGAGCTCGGCGCAGACCTAGCTACCGTCAACCCACAACCCGCATACATCCCCGCAAGTCCTCTCGTCCTCCATATCCTCCGTGCCATCTCCCAGAAACCCAATTTCGGAGCCCCCGGATTCAGTTCTGCCCAAGTCTGCATCGCGCTCTTGACCGAGTCCGCAGGGAAGAGGACGATGTTGTAACTCATCCCGGCGAGAGCACCGGAGATCATCAATTCCCATGTTGCGAGATCCGCTTTGGTCAATTGTCGGGATCCTTCGGTGGTGGAAGTGGAAGTGGAAGAGAGTTGACGTTGTCGACGGATGCAAAAGGAGCGGGAGGTGAGTTCGTAAGCCGTGAACCAAGCTGAGGAGCCGCCTGTCTCGCGGAAGAGAGTGCCCATCTGGCCGAGCCACAGTCCGCGGAGGCCAGAGGTACGGACGGTCGAGATGATGAGCGAGATCGGGCCGGAGGGCGGGATATTTGGGCGAGGAGGATGCAGTGGTGTGGTGGTAGTGGTGGTGGAGAAATGTCGAGATGCGAGAGGAGAAGAGGGAGATGATGAGGTGGGAGCGGGACCGAAAGCGCCTTCGCGAGCGAGCATCTGGACTTGCATCCGGCACTTGATGAGTTCTATCGGGGTCCTGTTCCACTCCTTTAGCTCCAAGCCAAACCGAGACGAGTTGAGACATGAGATGGAGAACTTACAAGACGAAGCTCGTGACTGCTCCTGCTCCAGCTGCGGCCAGAGATAGCTCGGGCATACTCAACCCCCTCCTCTTCCCCTTCGCCTTCTCGGATAAACCAAGCTCGGTGGATGCTGGATCGAGTGACCGGATGAGGTCCTGGCACTTGTTGTACACGAGGAAGAGGGTGGCATTCTCGCATGCCGCTCCGACGAAGGGGGCTGATAGGCCCTGGAATACACCTTGTTAGGAAGCATTGTTCGAGAGAGGGCGGTCGACTTACCCGATAGAGACCCCGCCAGCCTTCCTTGAGGTAGGTCTGGCGGAAACAATCGAGGGGTCCGGTGAAAGCGAGTGGTCGGTCGGTAGGCTGGGATTGCAGCCGGACCTTGACTACATTTTGGGCTCAGCTTGATCTAAGCTGAGTGTATAAGAGACCGAACCGAGGTCAAATGGGTGCTCGAATACCTTCGCGGTCATCCCAGCGATCTACCAGGTCATCAGCGAATGGACAAAGGGAGCGTGAGGTGACTGACCGATCCGAAGGCGACGCTTTTGAGCGCACAGGAAGAGCTCTCTACTTGTTCCATCGTAACAAAGATTCAGTCGTCACACCTTCACGTGAGAAATGGTCCAAAGAGAAAAGCAATCATTGCAGGATAGAGAATCCAGTCGCGAAGAAAAAGTTGAATCGTCTTCGGCTCAGGCACCGGTTGTCTTTGTGATCTTATCCCCCTCCTTTGATCCTTCAAAGACCAATCATGGTATGTGACTGGCCATGATCTACCATGACCAAGTGTGCTGATAGTCGTAGCCTCCTCGACCTCGCCGATCGGTCGCAGCCGTACCGCAAGACGCCGATCCTGAATTCCTCGCTTTATCTGCCCGACAGCGAAAGGCGATCGATAGGGCTTTCGAGCGGGGTATCGCGGGCTCCAGCAAACGAGCTGGGAAGAGGCGGAAGCTCGACGATGGGAGAGCCGTGGCTGTTTTAGTGGACGAGGTGGGAGCAGGTGATGAGGATGATGGCTTCATGGTCGGTGACGATGGAGGGGGTTTTGTCGACGATGACGATGGCGGAGGATTCATCGAGGGTGACGCCTCACCTCCACTCGAGAAGGAAGACGAGCTCGGACCAGCTGCATCAACACGAATAGCACTCTCCGATCTCCCGAGGATTCTCGCCTCGCTCGGTCTGCCGAATGATGATGACGTCCTTGGAGTCTTTCGAGCTTCCGCCTCGGGTTGGGATGAAGACGAGCAAACCGCACGACAGCGGAAGCGGGCGGACGAAGCCGAGCTGGGCGTGGAGCAGAAGGACTTCCGAGCGGTGTGCGCGGCGTTGATGGGGCCTGACTCAGGGGGTGATGAGGGATCGGGATCGGACAACGAGGAAGAGGACGCCTATCAATTGCCGTTGGACGAGTCGTCTCTGTCTTCACTTTCCGAGTTGGACTACGACGGGGGACCACCGAAAGTCAAGCGGGCAGGGTCTCCGAAGACAAGGGCCAAACGATCACGCAAAGCCCTCGAGGTGGACTCCGAACGGGCGAAACTCAACTCCCGTCAAAAGGAGGTAGTCCGAGATATCTGGGCGATGCTCAAGCCAAAGATCAAAGACGGAGGAGGGGGTCGAGGATCCAACATCTTAGGGAGAGAAGAGGTAAAGCACTGGGTGCGAACATTGGGCGAGATGTGGACGGAGGAAGAGGTGAGTCTTCTACTGTATACATAGCTGATGAGGAGCTCGCGGATATGGTGGGGTTATTCTCCAGCCAGCATGAAGGGAGGGGATTGAGTTTCGATGATTTCGCACATGTAATGTTACGGGCAGGACTGGTTTGAGAAGCCGTCCCGTCCCTCATCCGAACCTCACGACATCATCCCCTGACACTCCCATGTTATCGCGTCTCTCAAGCAAGCACAGAAGAGAGGGTACATCACCTGCATGTCCGGTCTCCCTCCTTGAGTCGAAACCTCTGGACGGCTCATCATGCTGATTGTCCTGGGAATGGCGTCCGTAAGCAGCCACCCAAGAGAGCGTCAACCCCTAGCAAGTCTGGTGGTTCGGGTCATTCCTCCATCAATCGTTAAAGTCATCAACTTCATTGTCACGGACTCAATCAGCGCCGAACCTCGCCGAACCTCGCCGAACCTCGCCGAACATCGTCGAACATCGCCGAACATCACCGAAGATAGGCCTGGAAGACGGTGTATAAAAGGGATGGACTTGAGAGTCGGGGAGAACCAGCGA
>JAABUP010000367.1_pt1 | contig 101339 bp, 138 predicted proteins | sample 5559201 | NCBI WGS metagenome assembly JAABUP01 (sample SAMN10711887, study PRJNA513373) | rock metagenome | isolation source: Antarctica rocks | place: Antarctica | reverse complement strand
GAAATTATCTGCATGTACAGCCTTCTCCCTTGCAAAGGTTTCGCAATGCAATGTGTCCTTCATTCGAGCCTTTGACACGGTGAGTAAGGCCACACGTGCTGGCATGTGGCGACTGACTGTACTGGTGTTGTCCACCTACCTCAGAATGCCTTGGAATGGAATTGCATAACATTAAATGGATGAGGTCGAACTTGTGAGGTCGTAAAGGGTGTTCCGCTGCTGAGCAATCATGGCCCTCGTCAATGATCATGTCACAGATGCTTCAGAAAAGAAGATGGGAGGCGAAGCTCCTGGCAGCACGCAAGTTGCTCGAAGTGCTGGATCTGCAAAAGGGCAGGACCTCGACTTTATCACTCAGAACAACAAACTCGATGCCGAGTATCAGCTGCCTGTGACCGCTGACGCTAAGGCTACGTGGGTGAGATGCGTCGTACATTGATCTTGCGCAGAGTGAAACACCCACGGCCAGCTTCCTAAAGTTGCATTACTCATGAATATGAGCTGGTTCTATGTATCAAGTTCCGACAGATTTGCCATGACGCGCAATGGCACGCGGATGCACCTAACAGTACATACAGTTGCCGTGCACTTGACTTTTTGGTCATGACTCGGCCGGCTGTCAGCGTACTGTCATATCGGTACCCAGATAGCTACCTGAACACATATCTGCAGAGCCTGCTGGGCGCTCATCGCCTGCAATGTATTGCAGGTTCATGCCGCATTCCACAACATCACCGCTATGGTGGGTGCAGGAGTACTGGGTAAGCCTCCCAAGATCTCTGTACGGCTCTTGGCTGTTGACTTCGTTTGACGAGGGATTCCGTGTCGCTTGTACCTGCCAGCTTGTAATTGCTTACAGCTTTGAGTCCGTCTGTAGGTCTTCCCAGTGCCATGGTGTACCTGGGATGGCCTGCTGGAGTTGTCATCATGACACTTTCTTGGGTGGCCACCCTCTACACCCTGTATCAGATGTGTGCACTTCATGAGGTCAAGGGAAGGTAGTGACTTGCACTCAGAACATCAGAATGTCATACCCCTTGCAGCACAAAGAGCCATGGGTTGTCAGGGCATGCTGCCTCTGCTGCCTGGTGGCAGTACTGTCTGATGTAGCTACATGCATTGTGAGTTGAAGTTTTTATATCTTATTGTCCAGAAATGGGGCGGGATACTAGTCCTCTGGGTTGCAGCCACTAGGTGTGCTCCATTCATCAGATTAAAATGCAAAAGCATCCAGAAGGGGCTCAACCTGCACAGCAAGTTGATTGCTTGAGATCACCCTGAGATCTGCCAAAGCTTTTTGCAAGCTGCACGATATATGGTCAGCCACATGATGTTCAAAATCAAAATGTGATGCTGTGCAGGCGTTTTAACAGATACCATGAGCTTGGACAGTACGCCATGGGTGAGTTCTGGTCTCAAGCCCTCTCATGCACCACCCAGCACACTGCATAACTCGTTTCCCTACACATACGTCGGTGTTCATATGACGACCCTTATGAGGGGTTTATGTGCATACCCATATGCTACCATTGGCTCGCAACAGCAAAAGCGTGGCTGATGAGTGCTGCATGCCCCGGCACAGCCTTTCTTGGCAGCCCTTTTCAAATGCATTCTCATTAATTCTCCTAAACAATCACTTGTGTCAATTATCTCACCCTGCCTGCATATCTCTAAAGCGTGGCAATCACCGCAGTGCTGGAACGCCCTTTGTGTCTGAGTCATCAGACCAGTCGATTGGCAGACCTTCACATCAAAGCTGTCGACTTGTGATGCAGTGCATTGGAATCATCCACTTTGCGCAAATATGTCTCAAGACAAGTGCTCATGAGTGACAGTCTGACAGTGAGTCAATGTCTGGCTATCACACTGTTTGTGTGTGTGATGCAGGGCCAAGGGCAGGTCTCTGGACCGTCATTCCATGCCAGCTGATTGTCATGATTGGTCTGGACATTGTGTACTGTGTGACAGCTGGCAAGAGCATGCAGTTCCTGTACCAGCACACCTGTCATGGATGGAGAGAGCACACCTGCACCTCGTTTGGCCTGTCAGCATGGATTGTTGTCTTTGCAGCAATCCAGATGATTCTTTCGACAGTGAGTTTTGTCTGCCTGATGTATGTTGGTCTTCATCATTGACATGCTGCAGTCTACATCAAGCCTCCTCCTTTTCATAAAAGTGTTCTCAATCTGCCAGGACAGCCTCAAAGTTTGATTGGCTTGTCAGGTTTGCTTTGCACTTGTTTGGGCGGTCTGCTGTCTCCGCAGATTACCAACTTGCATGAAACTGCTGTTGGTTCCTGTTGTATCTGATATATGAGGACCAGACGTCAGGGTCCTGAGGCCTCAGACGTTTTGACTATGGCAGGCCTGGAATTGACCCTGATATATGTTTAATTTTGCCATACTGTGCGGCCTGCAGATTCCCAACTTCCACAAGCTGAGTATCATCTCACTTGCCGCGGCAATCATGTCTATTGGCTATTCCACCATTGCTATTGGTGTGGCCGGTCATGCTGGCAAGCAACCTGGGGCCGAGTACAACCTGAATGGCTACACACGGGCTGATGGAGTCTTCGGCATTTTCAACTCCCTTGGAACAATTGCTTTTGCATATGGAGGTCACAATGTTGTCATGGAAATCCAGGTGAGCTTTTTGGCTGGAATTGAGGCATGCATCAAGCCAGACTGCAAAAGGGATTGAAATTGAATGCATGGTGGCACATTGTTGCAGTCAGGCTGTTGTCATTTGCTGCTACAGGCAATGAGGCATGTTTCTGGCTTCTGATGTTTGCTGACTTCCTTTGCAACATGGTCACACTGTCTGTGCACCATGTGCATAACACTTACGCCATTCAAAGTTTTACTTGTACATTTCCTATGAAGCAAATCATGTTCACAGCATCTGTGCACCATGTGCACCACATTTATGCCAGTCGAGCTATTAACAATACAATTCCCATGAGACAAAAGGATGTCCACAGTGTCTGTGCACCATGTGCACAACAGTTGTGCCAGTCAAGCTTTCAACAATGCATTCATCTCCTACGAAGCAAAGCAGGTTCACAGTGTCTATGTGCCATGTGCGCAATTGTCATGCCAGTCAAGCTTTCAACACTGTGTCTCCTATGACGCAAAATTCTGAGAAAGCGATGTCCTGTCCTACAGGCCACCATCCCCTCAAAGCCAACCCCCTCAAAGCCAAACCCTACTCTGGGACCAATGATGGTGAGCTCACCCATACTTCCTGCCTGCTTCCTTCCTGCATCATGTCCATGTGGCAAGATGTCGCAGCGAGTATTTTGGCCAGTGGCAAGTAGTTGAAACAGTGTCAGACTTCCTACCAGCATGTGTCGGTTGGCATGTGGCCTTGAGCCAAAATAAGCATCCCTTAAATCGCTCCACTCATGATTTGTTGTGTTGCAGCTTTCTGGTGCACTCTGATTTCAGCTAAGGCATGTGCGGCTGTGTGTGCAAATCTCATGATTGGCGTGGTGTTGCAGTTTGGTGTGACGCTGGCATACCTTCTAGTGGCCTACTGCTATTTTGGTGTGGCTTACACTGGCTACCATGCCTTTGGAAGCATGACTGGGGATCAGATTCTGTACTCCCTGGGACACCCAATCTGGGTTGTGTGTCTTGCATCAGTCATGGTTATCATCCATGTGTGTGGCAGCTTCCAGGTGAGCTGCTGTTTGCACTGATACAGAGTGTGATGTTGCAATTGGCCCCACACTACCTTCAAGGCAATTGGCTGCATTGGTTACTATGTTCTGTCCGTTTGTCATTTCCATCCTGCATGTGTGTCAAGAATGTGTCTGCAATGTGATCCATAGGACAATACAGTGATTGACAGCTTCTTGGGCAGCTTCTTTTGCTGCATCATGTATCTGTCATCACAGGTGCAAATCAGCTTGTACTACATTGCAGGTGTATGCAATGCCTGTATACGACATGATTGAATACCAACTAGTGAAGCGGCACATTCCCAATGGTTTCTTGACTCGCCTGGTGTATCGTACCACCTACATTGTGCTGGTGGGTTTCGTAGCCATAACTCTGCCCTTCTTTGGCGGTACGTGCCAAGAAGGCCTACAGTGCTACTTTGTAGAGCACTCATCGATGCATCCTTGTTGCATCATCGTTGCATGCAGCATCTTTGTATTGTATGCAGCATCCTTGTATTGTCTGCAGCATGATGAGGACTGCACTGGAATAGTGTGCAGCAAAGCAGGACTGCAATGCCTATGCACCATCACATAAGCCTGCTTGACTTTGACAGCAAAGGTGCTGCAGCTTCAATTTGCCAGCAGGCTTGTCAACCCGTACACAGCTCCTATAGCTGCATGCTTCGTGTGTGCTGCTACACGAGTTGGTGCAAGCCTTGCACCGATTTTTGGATTTTGCTGCAGACCTGCTGGGTTTCATTGGTGCTCTAGGGTTTGGCCCGACCACATACTCCCTGCCTTCAATTTTCTGGCTGCTGGTCAAGAAGCCCAAAATCACAAACTGGCATTTCTGGGCCTCCTGGGCATGTATCATTGCTGGAATCATTATCACAGTCTTGGGAGCTGTGGGAGGACTCAGAGGCATCATTGTTGATGCATCCAGCTACAAATTCTACACTTAAGCCCTGTTGTGGTATGTCTACTTGTAGACCAGCCTGGCAGATGCAGAATGATATTATACTTTAAGGGACAACAACAACTACAATGATCATCTGTTGCAAGGCTCCCTGGTCAACAAGCTATATTGTATCCGTGGTAATGCTATCTGTACAGCAGCAGAGTTGTGTGGATGTCTACCATGATGTGGATATGATCACATTCAGCAGTGGCAGCTCAAGCATTACGCAGATGGCGCGCTGGTTCATCATCCTGTTTGACTTGCTTCTGGCGCTTGCTTATTGAGCCAGTTTTTGAGCTTGCATGACCATGGATTAGAAATGTCAAGAGTGGCAGGCATCCAGAACAATGGGATGCACTTGGATGATTTTTTTCTTCAGAATTAGTTATGCTCAGTGTATGTGCCAGGTGTCTGGTTTTTAGTTTTGATGTATCCTTCTGTGCAAGACAGCCAAGGTTGAGCATGACTGCAATGAAGAATTGAAGCCTGTTGTCTCTGAGGACTTCTCTCAGTCATCTCCACATGTTGATCTGGCTTCAGATGCTAGTAGCCTGATCATGGCCATGACTTCTGTTGTTACTTAGCTGTACCAACATCTCTTATTCTAGACGCATCAATTGAAGCCCTTGAATGCAATTCCAAAATTTTACTTCTTCTAGACGTATCAGTTGACACGAACCTAGATGCAGAAACGTTTACAGTGTAACACATATGTAATAGTTGGCATTCGCATCAACTGCTGAACTTCTGCATGCCCCACACTGACTCCCAGCGGAAGAGGCCATGCCCTCTGCAGATTCTGGGAGGGCTCCAGCCTAACTGCAGCGTCTGACAACAAGTTTGTTTCCAACATCTCACTGTGTGGTGTATACAGCATGCAGTCATGCTCAGCTTGAGCCAACACGGACATACAAACTTGACACCGTATGCAATAGAGTCATGTTGGCTTATGACCTGAGCTGCAACACATGGAGGCAGCAAACCCCATAAAGAACCTCCAAGACCTGGCACACACTGATGATTCTGACAGTGGCAGTGACACTGGCTTTGTTGGTGTGAGGCATATTGGTAGTGGTCACGGTCAAGATAGGGTATTCACAAAGACAACAATATTACTCATTACCACAGCTGAGCAGTCCTACACCAGCCATGCAACAGTGGTGCCAGGCAGCAATTTAGAAAAATCTTGCAATGGCTCCTGCCAGGCGTTGGTCAACTGCTGCTGCAATTTGGGTGAACTAAAATCAGCTGCATCATGTCTAGTGCAGCAAGCAGTGACTATCTTGTCATAGCATCACCAGCATCACTGCAGCAGCTGTCTTGGCTGCTGCTAGCCTGCTGCTTTTGCTGCTGCTGCTGCCGTTGCTGGTGATGCTGCTGCTGAATTACACTGACCAGCATTTGCTCTTCAGCAATGTTGGCTCTGACAGGCACACAGATTGGACAGGCTGAGCATTGGCACGTCTGGTGATGCATCACCAGCTGCTTGCCACTGACGCACCTGCACATGCACCACAACCCAGTCTTGTGACAGACAAGGGAAGAAGAAGGCTGCCAAGGCTGAAGGTACACAGACAAAGCCCTGAGTTTGCACAAGTGGGAGACAGATGCACACTGTCTGAACCAGAGGTGTACTTTGACTTGACATACAACTATGATTGATACACTGAGCCACCGCACCTGGCAGCATACTGCACGGTTGAACTGCAGCTACAACTGTATAGTGCCAGGCAGAACATGTGTAGTGCCAGGTAGAACATGTCCAGAGCGCCATAAAACATGTTCAGTGCCAGGTAGGAAAATCTAGTGCCACGTAGAATATGTTGAGGGCGAGGTAAATTATGTCTGGCTTACCGGGGGTCACAGTCAGCAGTGTCACATGCAAGCATGTGCTGCCACAGATGCTTTGTAGCCACACACCCCCTTCCATAATGGCAAGTCTCCTGTGACTCAGAGCAGTGAAAGGCATGGTGCAACAGCTGCAAACGGCTGCATTGGGACTCCACAATCTGCTCACGCCTTGGCAGCTTTGGTGGCAGCCAGTCTTCAGGAATGTAGCCTAGCGCTAAGACTTCGCTCCATTGTAGTGGGGGTGCAGACTGGACGCATATGGCTGTTACTGTGCCGCGCATGGGGGATGTAACTTCATCCTGTGCGTGATCTGAGCTGCGGCTGTGCTTGGAAGGTGTGTGACTGAGGCTTTCTGGGTGGCCAGAGTCTGTCTGTGAGCCTGTTTGAGTGTTGTCAGGGTCTGTCTGGGAGCGCATCTGAGTGTCTGACTGTGTCATGAGTCCTGACTCTGAGTCATCACCTGCAGCAGGAAGTCTTCAAAGACAGGATACACAACTTTGGCAGCAGCAGTGCAGCTGCTTTGTGAACTGACACTGCCATGTCAAAGTGGGCCCAAGCTAAGCACAGCATGGCACTCTGGCTCATTCCATGGGGACCAAATGGTTAGAGCAAGCTGCAAGTCATGCCCAAACACGCATGTGTGCAGCAGATGCAACGCATACCAGAAATTTGCTTTGTGACACTCCTGTTGTGAGAGGAGCATGTTTGGCAGCTGCCACCTTTCTCTGCTAAGACCTGTGAAAACTTGGTGGCAGATGGTCTTATGCACGGCCGGTTGTTGACAGACAAGCCACGCATTCCCAGAGTGATGCCTTTCATGCGCTCATCAAGGGTGTCCACAGACAGATACTCCTCCTAAACTGGTAGTGAACTATCAGCTTTACAGAGAACAGTGCTACATTTACCATAGCATCAGTCACAACTCACCAGAGACTTCGCTTTCCCATACAGAGTCTCCTCCATCAACTTGACGACGTGCTCTTTTGCTTCAACGGCCTTTCCAAGGTGCTCTTCACCTTGACTACTATCGCTGTAAACACAACCAGTGTCAGTTTGCTACTCCCGGTGCTGCTTGCGGCATAACATTCCATTGCCTTACATCAGCTGCAACATGATTCGTCTGTGCAGCTGGTGTGACTCTGACCGCCAGTCCTGCTCAGGCGCACAGCGTTCGGCCATGGCAAAAGGTGCTGTGTAGCCAGCACGTCGCAACGTTGCCGGTGACATGACCTATGCAATTTTGGAGATCAGTCTCTGCGCCGAGATGCTACAAGCATCGCGTCAGGTGATGGTTGCACGCCACACGCGCAAGTAAAAGGCACACAAGGCAGGCTATAGCAGTGTACCAGAGTAGAGGCACAAGGGCTATAGTAACAACCAGCAAACAACGAGGCATGGAGTCCACTATCAACACAAATGTAAAATGATGTAACATCACAGAAGTTGTCACGTCACACCCTGACGGCATAGCCTGCTTCTCTTGACAAGGCGCTCTTGTGATGTCAGCCTCCAATAACATGTTCCACAGGCAGCACTTGGAATCATGTGTGCAGAGCTGCTGTTCCATCATGAAACAGGCGCCATAGACTGTGCCATGACACGACAGTACTGCAAAATTTGGTCAATTTTTCGTTCCATGCGTCTTGAGGCCGCTTCCAATGCCTGTACACGGCTGGTCAGCTGCTGTTGACTGCTGATGTCTTTGTCAAGGCTGAGTTCTTGCTGGTTTTCTTGAGGTCGGTCAGATGTAGATGCTGCAATGGTCAATTCCTGAATCAATGGCTGTGATTGACTTTCTTCTCTTACTTCCTCTGACAGGTCCATTTTAGGCACCTCTTGTATCAGTGATGGTGGTGGACGCTGTTCACCTAAGCCAAGTTCCTGTGAGCTTTGAGCAATATCCTGTACTGCCAGAGGCTGCTGCTGATGAGTCCTTTGGAACAGCCTGTGGGAAAGCTTGCTCTTATTCTGCAGGCAAAGCAGATGTGATCAGCTATTCTTGTTGCATGCCTGGGCCATCACAAATAGCGCAGGAAGGATGTGTGTTTGCAACCATATGCAGATCTAATTGTCACCGGAGACTTTGCTGACTAGAAGAATGTACCAAGACAATTTGCTTCAGGGGCTAGGTGTTTGCATGCGCAGTCAGGGTTCTTTTTTTTGCGTATGCAATCAGTCAATGAATGTACCTGAGTAAGAGCTGCCTTAGCTAGGGCTGCCATGAACTTCTGATGCGTGTCGGCGGGGCTTGTGACAGATCCAGGAGGACCTGCAATCGAGCACTGCATGTTGGCTCACGCTCAGATGAAGATGCAAGGGTGAGCACAACAGCACTTGCTGGCCAATGGCAGCGGTGCAAATGCAGAAAGTAGGACTACTTCTCCAGACAGAATGCATTGACAAGTGCTGAATGATGCTTGCCTGTGCAATGAGAGTCTCAACCTGTAGACATGAGATCCTGCAGCATTGCTTTGACTTCGGCTTGCTGAGACCTAGAGCTAGATTGGCTGCTGTGCTGATCTGAGGGGCTGCTGTCAGCAGCTGATGATGGCTGATGAGGGCTAACCTCAGGCACAGCTGCGAGTTGAACTCTGTGTATATGGACAATGCCACGCTGCTGGAGTGAAAGCAGTCTCAAAACAGCTTTTGTTGCGGCTGGCAGAATCAAACAGTGCTCAAAAGCACCTGCTTTGGGCTTTCCTCGGACTGTGCTGACATAGGAGGTGGACTCATTGTCCTTCTGTTCATAGACTTCGCACGTGCGCGCACTGCACAGCATCTCGCATTGACCCTGCATGCGCAAGACTCAACCTGGATGCAGACCAGATTTGTGCACCTGCAACAATTTAGAAAGCACTCAAAGGTTTTGGAAGATCTATACCTGAAGGCCTTCAGGCCTGTGTACGGTCACTTCACACAGATCAGTGACCGAACCTCGCTCGCATATGAGCGGGTCCGGAGACGTTAGTTGATCTATGGCGCATGCATCAGCCATGCACCCGCTTAGCACAGGCCAGTTGATGCGAACCAGGACATGTTGAGGTTCAAGCCACGCCTCCCGACTCATACTTGTGGAACTGACGGCTGTGACGGGATCAACGTGCTTACTCAGCGGTTTTCATCGTCTTGAAAACCAACAAGCTTGTGAGAGAGAGAGAGAGAAGAGTGTTTTACATCCTTTGCCCAGCCTCAAGTCTGATGGATGTGCCAGGGTATGTGAGCCCTGACAAACTGATGAATGTGCCAATGGGATTTGAAAGACTGTGAGCAAACGCCCCACAAATTTGCAGCTGGTTCGTGCAAGAACATTGAGCAAACAGCAAAGCATGGCATGCCATGATCTGCAACGTATGCTGTGCTGCAGTCGTCTCTACCGCGACGCAAAGAGCTTGTACTCGCCTACCCGGTGATCTGTCACCGTGCGCAAGTTGGAGACCTTCCGACACTGTCAAACAGCGTATTTATTTGCCGAGCCGTAGCTTGTGCGGATCAAAGGACGTCAACGGTGCTTCTGTCCGAAACGTTTTCCGGAAGCCTTGTGCAGAGTAATTTGCTAAGGCAACGCCTTCAAGCAAGCGTCAAGAGCTTTTAGTCGATATCCACAGGTCTGGGTAACACTGGCAGCGGCCTGCTTGCTTGGCCATGGCACTTTAAGGTGCATCCGTCGGCCTTGACTCTTCAGCGTCATGTGCTGCACACAGTCTTCCACACCTTGAAAAAGATGATGCGAGAATTGCCTCCCATCAGATCCCATCTGCGGGCTATCGGCGAACCGTCCCGATAGGTCGATTCTGTGGAAGCTCGATTTAGGTGAGTTAGGGCAAACAAGACAAAGCTTATTCTGTGGCCTGCGCATCACTGCTGTACGCTAATTTGCTCTGGTGACGGATACTAGCAAACAGTAACAGGTGCCAGCAATGCCATGTACATCTTACTGTCAGGCCCGTGACCTGGTGTTTGCACCTGGTAGACAGCTCAGGCTGCTTGCTGCAGTGCCCACCAAGCCTTGCGATTGTGGAGTCTAGGGGCAGTACAGTGTTTCACTCTTCTGCCTTCTGCTACTATGAACAGTCTCAGCACAGTTTCATCAGCTTGCTGTGGCTCTGACTTTGCAGGCCTTCATCTGAGGATGGAGCAGCTGGTCCGAGCCTACCTTCACAAACAGCTAAAACAATATGCAGCAGACACAACAGAACTGTGGGCAGAAGCACCTTGTATGCATACTGTCTTGCGTGTCACGCATCAGTCTGCCAAGATGCATCTCCTGGCATTAATGGCCTTGCTGTCTACCTCCATACACCACTCAACAGCAGTCATCTTGCTGTCAAGCCAAGCAGCGCAAGAGCTTTTGCTGCAAGGAATTGAGCAAGTCAACAATGACATCAGCCAAGCAGCTGCAGCGGCAGCACCACTGTCTGCTGAGCATAGTATTATCTCAGATGACCTATGCATATGTAATGTTGTCAGAATGCACGTGGAGCCTCTGACAGTGGATTGCGCCATGTTTCTTGTGGTGGCAAGCTGGGAACCTTTGAACGGAGTCCCAGTCCTCAATCCAGCCCCCAATGCCAGCCCCAGCTCACATCCCAGACATGTGTTGATGATAGCTGACCACAGTCTGTGTGTTGATGATGAGCATCTGAGTTCTTTCTGGACCTACCGGCATGAGCAGCGGCAGCTTTCAGAGACATCAGAACATCCAGACTTACAAAGGGCGTCAGCAGCAGAACAGAAGCAGCTGGACACAGAGGCACTCAAGCGGCTTCCGCATCTCAGAAAATCTTCACCAGCAATGGACGTGCTCTACAATGTATGTGGCCAGCCTGGGCCCCTTTGGCGCTTAATCAGCACCACCTATTCACTACCAGGCCTCTGCTCAGGGCTGGTTGCTGCCACTGAAACCTGCTTCACAGCCCATCACATACAGACAGCCCTGCCTGCAGGCTGCATAGCACACCCCATGATGCTGTCTGCTTTTTCAGACATGCAAGCCATCCAGCGCCGAGTGGTGCCAAGCACAGCAGCGGCAGTAGTGCAGCGCAGTGACCTCAGTGAAAGCAAGTCAAGTTCCTCTTGGTGCGCTGTACGGCCTGGACTGCTGCAGTGGCTGACAATCCTGACTGAGGAAGCAGCAGCAGCACCACCAATAGCAACACCACAGGCAGCAGCAGCATCAGTTGCAGCACCAGAGGCATCAGCAGCAGCAGCAGCAGCAGCAGCAGTCATGGAAGCACCAACAGCAGCAGCAACAGCAACAGCAGAACCCTCCTCTGAAGCTAAATTAATGGTTGTGGTTGGCCCGCCAGCCATCGAGCACACTGAGCTTCAACTCTACATTGCTGCCTCCTCTGCTCTTTCTGTTGTCATCCTGGATCTTGAAGCTGGCAGCAGACCTGGCATGCTCAGCATGCCAACAGACTGTGTTGCCCCGCTGCTGAGCAGCATGCAAGGCAGCATGCTATCTATTGAAGATGATATGGAGTACATGAACAGAGTGTTGAATGGACTGCTACCAGCCAAGCTACTGTTCAAGGAGGATCTGGGCGTGGCCGAAAAGCTCAGCGCCACATGCACTGCACTTGGAGCCGCTCAGGCAAAGCATGAGCAACCCATACACGGCATTGTCTTCCTGTCTTGGGGTTGCTTACAAGGAGATCTACCCTTGGAGCTGGGCATGGCTGTCACAGACCTGTATCTCTGTGACTTGGCTGATTGCCTCACACCACATGGCAAGACTCCTGTGACAGAGATGCCTGCAAAGGCTTTGGCAATGGTGACTACCTTCCTCTGTGGTGTGCATGACAGGTGAGGCTCAAATCTTCTGTCATGCACTACATGTGTGCCTAGGCTCGCCCTGGTTCCCTTACTAGAAAGCGTACAACGATGAAGCTTCAACAGTTGCGTACAGCCACATGCAGTCCTGCTTGTCAGTGGCAGAAGCATTCCATCCAACGCACCACATTGTTGCCTTTGTATAAGACTTGTCTTGCAGACAACTCAATGGCAGGCAAGAATGCACAGAGTAAACTTCTCCTCTGTAGGTCTTTCCATTCAGCTGTGGTTGCATGCGGCAACAACCAATGCTGTGCTACTGCTTCATCATGACAATTCATGTAGCATCTAGAAAGCCCTTAAAACAGCAAGAATCAGCTCAAGTCCACCCTTGTCTCAGCCTGCCTGCCTTTGTCCAAGCTGCCACACAGCTCACTGTAATTGTTGAACCACTGCAACAGGCTCCTTTGGGAGATGTCTTGCAAAGCTTTGTGTATATGTATACTTTTCCTGTTTTCCTTCTTTTCTATGCAAGCAAAACAAAATAGCTGTAAGTTTTCCCCTCTGTCTCTAATGCAGTGCTAAGCAGCGGCCTAGGCTTTGGATGGACTCAGGCAGTCACAGCCTCCTGGACGAGTTCTTGAGTAGCACCAGACAAGTCTTTGAGCAGGAGAACTTTGGAGGCCACGCAACAGCTGAGTTAGAGCACAGTCTGCTCTTGCAGGTTATGTCCCATGTAAGTGGCAGCTTAGCAGGCTTGTGACACCCTATTTACCTATGTCTCAGTTGTAAAGACTTATGCCACTGCACATTGCACAGTGTCTATGTCAGATGAAAGGTTGAGTGGTCAAGGGGGGAGCATCAATCTTTCTGAAGCGTACAACCATCAGCCAACCGTATTTGCTGAAAGAACCACTTGCTGCTTGCCTGCTGTTCAAACAATCATCCTGTTGAGATTCCTGTGTGCTTGCATATAGGACAATGACGAATTCAGAACTGCTCTTTGCGACCATCTCAAGGAGCTTCTTGAAGCTGACAGTGACCTTCCTGCGCAGCGTAAGCTGCTGGGAACACTGTCGCCAGACTGTGTTGGAGGCTGGCCCTCAAGGCAGGAGCAGGCTGCAGCTACACAGCAGCTACACAGATGCATAGAACAGCATGGCTGGGACGCTTTGCGCCAGTGTCTTGAACAGGCGCATCTCTTTCCTGCCACACATGCCCCGTCCTCCGCAGGACAGGTTCCCGCCACAGATCCCCCGTCCTCTGCAGGACAGTTTCCTGCCACAGATCTCCCTGCACACTTGCCATCCTCAGCCGCCAGGCATGCAGGTTCAGCCCTACCAGGTTTGCCCTGTTCACTGAATCCATCTTCAGCAGCTGCTTCTCCAGTCCCAGCCACAAAGGCACAAAGTTCAGCAGCATCTGAGGGTGAGGTACTGCAGACCTCACAGCTATCTCAGCTACATGTTGCCAGGTCTGCTATGCCGGCGTTGCCCATTGCACCGCGGCCGCAGCTGCAGCTGCAGGCACAGTACAGATCAAGCTTAGCGCCTGCTCAACTTCGGCCTCAAGCGCTGAGCTGCCCCTCTCTGCCACCTGAGATGACTCAGCAGCCTACAGGGACCACAGCTGTGGCCTTGATACACCCTGAGCAGCCTGTGGGGACCACAGCTGTGGCTGTGATACACCCTGAGCAGCCTGTGGGGCCCACAGCTGTGGCTGTGATACACCCTGATCAGCAGCATGCTGTGTCTCAAAGCGTGGCAGGAAGCCTCGTTGCTGCACTCCAGGCACCCAATCTTGCTCAGGTATGCCCTTCACCGGCATTTATCCGCATCAGCACTGTTGAACCACTATCCCATAGTCACAGCAGCCTGTCTGGCAATCAACACTACATCTTGTGCTGCTGTTCAGGTACCCACAGCTGTGGCGCTACAAGCTTCATCGGTCCCAAGGCTGACCAAAGCTGCAGCCAGCGCGCCTGTAGCACCGCAATCGGACCAGGGCAGTTTGAAGCCTGGCTCAGATCAAAACGCCCTCCAGACGTCTGCAAAACAGGCGGTGTTGGAGCAGCCCCTCTCAGATCAGGCTGCATTGAAGCCTGCCTTAAAGCGTGTGGCAAAAGCCCTGGAAGCTTTGCAGCCCAGCAGCTTCCCCACAGCCGCTCCACAGTATGAGCTAATGCTGAGGCCTACTGACACAGCGCCAGATTTGTCACCTCCTCAGCTCACTGCTTCAACAGCAGATACCCTTCCCCAGCTGCCACTCCCAGCAGCAGCTACAGCAGCAGCTGCCCATGAAGCCGCATCAGAAGCTACTCAGCGCAAGAGTGTAAAAGCTGCCATCATTGTGCCGGCTTCAGCATCTGCTGGTTTTAATTCAGTCCTGGCATCAACTGCCGGCACTCACCCACAGCAGCACCCAGTGTCTGCCACTTTAGTAGATGCAGACACTGCTTCTCCAGTAACTCATGCTCAGATCATCCCCCCTCGGCATGCTATGTCACGAGAAGACGCCTCTGCAGGACCGAAGTCTGCATTCACAGCTGCTGTCTCCAGTCCAGGACTGTCCTCTGATGCGGTAGCCTCTCCTGCAGCTTCTCTAGCAGCTTCACCAACAGCTGCAGATGGCCCAGCTGGTGAACTTCACGCAGGGTCTGGGGCAACTATTAGCTCAGCCCTTGCCGCCACAGGGCCCAGACAGGGATTGCAGGGCCCACACCGGGATTGCAGGGCCCTGTCTGGGATTGCAGGGCACAGACCGGGATTGCAAGGCCCAGACCGAGATGCAAGCATAGCCCAAGTGCTTGCATCTCTCAATGGCTTGCCCCTGCAATCTGCAAGATGCATGCTGCAGACCTCTGCTGCTGTCTCTCCTGCCTGGAAGCCTGAAAAGCCCTGGGATCAGCCTTGGGAGCCAACCACAGCTGGTGGGGACTTCTGTCCTGGTGTGCATATTCACAATATGGTCTCACCTGCTTGAAGAGGGCTCGATGCTGACATGTGATGCTTGAATGCGGTATTGTGGCCCCGCAGCACAGCAAGCTGCTGATGAGTCATGTTGGCTTGATGGTTGCATCACATTGCAATGTGTCCTGGACTGTATCGTAAAGTCCAGGTGCGGTTGCAAGCCTTGCTATGATTTTTTTGGAAGAAACAAAATCTGCATCTCTTGGGGCGGCATCACAAAGCTGGTAGTGTTGCTAGTCCACTGTGCAGCAACTTGCTCCTCTGTTGTGTCACATGATGCTGCACGTTATCTCTACTCAGCCGATGTCATGCTACACGACATGGTGATGTGTGTCACAACTTCTGTTCATGCTGCAGTATGAGTAATAGACTGATGCAACAGTCTTGAACAATACCTAGGACATTGCAGATGAGATGCATAATACTGCTTTCAGGGCTCAAGGGACAGCTGAAGCAAAGTCCAGCTGCAGCAGACGCAGAGGGCCAAATGCCAAAGCGCCCCAGGCCTAGCCCTCATACAGCCTCATCAGCATTAGGTAACATCCCAGCGTGCTCACTGCTGAAAAGATACACATACTGCTGCAAAACATTGCACTTTGTGCCTCAGATGGAATTGTGTTCAGTGTTTCAAGTGCTTTGGTGGTGGACGCATATTCAAAAATGAAAGCATGTGTGCATGTGCATTCAAGCCACATGCTCAACAATCTGTCTGTTCAGAACAGCAATGACACTACACATTTTGCAGCATTGCATGATGCCCTTACTCAGAAGGCAAGCTGACCAGCTATCTGATGCATAAACCAGAATGTTCATGACAAGAATGCCCCTTTTTCAATTCTCGATGTTGCCAATTCCTTCAGTGAGACATGTATCATCAGTGTGATTGCATGCAAATGCAGACCCGCCTGTCTTCCAATGGCAGCAAACTCTGGGACTCATTTCTCCATTGAAAACTGGCAGCCAGGACGGAAGCCACACAACACCAGCTGCCCTGCATGACTCATTTGATCCCATCTCCCCCCAGGCACTGTTTAGCTATCCTGGCAGACATGACCAGTCTCAGCTTGACACCCAGACTCGCCTCTCAGAATGTCTAGTTGGGGGCCAGCAGCAGCAGCAGCAGCAGCAGCAGCAGCAGCAGCAGCAGCTGCTGAGTCAGCATGAGGGCCTTGGCAGTCAGCAAATCAACCAGCCTAGGGTGTCTTGGACATCAGGCTTGGGGCCTGGCATGCAGCCTCCGCCAGGGTTTGCTCATGCTGGCATGGATAGGGTTGGCACAACCGGTTCTGCCTTTTCTGCTTGGGCACCTTTGCAAGCACACAGCATGCCCAGCATGCAAGGCATGCAGGGCAACTCACTTGTAGGCCTGGGATCCAGCATGTCTGGGAGCACAAGGGCTATTCCAAAAGCCTCAGCATCAGCTCCTTGGGGTGACTCAGGGCTGGCCCTTCCAGGATCGATGGTTAACACAGGGCTGTACCAAGCAGCCCTGCCTTCAGGATTTCAAACACCTGCCATGCCAACTATAGCCTTGCCTGCTGTTCCCCCAGGCCAGACCATAGCAGCTGTCCCCGGGATTGTACCGGCAGCAGCATGCGGTCCCCAACTTGCCCCATCTGCAACTGGTTACTCACCATTCTCTGGTCTTATGCCCCACATGCCATTTTTGGCACCATCCCCTTACTTGTCTAGTCAGTGGCCAGTGATGCACGGACTCACACATAGCCAGCCGCCATTTCTGCCACAGCTCAGCTACAGTGCCCCACCCTACCCTTTAGGGTTTGCTCAGCTACCGCCGCATCTGCCCTATCATCTGCCATCCAACCCTCAAAGCCCTGTCTGCGCGCCTGCATCTTTTCAACAAACCCCTCACCAGCTTTCAGGGCATCTGCCACACCATCTGCCACCCTTTCTGCCTAGCCCCATGCAGACCCTGATCCTAAGCCAGGCACCCCCATTCAACCCCCAGTTGAGCCCCCCACTGAACCCCCCAGCAGCCAGGCAGGCCCCACAGGTCAAGGCAGAGCCTAGGAGTGCTGCACAAGCATCCAATCCTCTTCATCCTGAGCATTGGAATGGTCAAGTCATGCCTCAGAGTCTCCCTCAGCAAGAGCCATCTGCAGCACAGCAGAAAACATCAAGTTCTGCTAAAAGCTTGAGCCAGCATGCTGGCGCTGTCAGAGCATCCCCATTGGTTGCAACCTCTCACGGTAAGCATCTGGCGCCGGCCAATGCATTTTGGACAGGGTCCTGATTGGAACTTGCTATGGACTGAATATTGGTGTTGTCAGGGAAGACACATGTCAGGGGATAATGGAAGAAATCTGGTTTTGGAGTGTTATTCGTCCACAGCAAAGCGCAAAAAGGCTCTATCTGTGTTGTGCGCAATGAGAGTGCGTTTGGCTCTGACAAGCGTAGTCCACATTGAGCCTTGTCATCAACCTCAGCAGCAACAGCAACAGTAGCAGTAGCAGCAGCAGCAACATCAAGTGGCTGTTTGGTGATTCCATCATCTCGCTGTTGAACTCAAATGCGACTCTTACAGGTGAAGCCAGGAAGGATGCAAAACCTGGCAGCTCGGGGTTTAAGCGGCAGCTTGAGGAGGGAAACAATGGCTCTGCAGGGCTGGAGCAGCAGGGCAGGGGCAATAAGCGATGCCGGCTGGGGCCCACAGAACAGCTGCGAGTGGTCGTGCGCCAAATCCTAGCAGGTAGCTTGACAGCAGACATGCTTTGCAACGCAAACTGCATGTTGCAGAGTTTCTGATCATCAGATGCAAGGATGTTGCCAGGTGCAGGAGCTGCCTGATGCAGGTGTCACTCAAGCAATCAGTCCATCAATCAAGCCAGCAAGCAATCAGTCAACCAAACAACCAATCCGTCAATCAAAGCTTTTACAAGGTTGTATGAGCCAATTGACCTACAAGCATGGCTGTGCCAAAGCATCAAGATGGGGGGGGGGGGATAGAAGTGTAACAAGGCTTGCTCTCGACCCTGTGCATTGCATCGGACTATGCTGTCCGTGAAGGCTGCAGTCCTGCTGTCTGTCTGTGTGTAGGTGTGGGCCAAAAGAGGCCAAAAAGCCCACTATAACCAGCACTGCTGTTAAAGGAGATCTGCAGCTCTTCATCCAGATGGCCCTGGGCGAGAGCTGTGGTCCCATTCTGTCCCTGGGGTCACTGTAATACCCACCAGCGCTTTGTGTCTGTGTGCAGGTGTGAGCTCGGATGGCAAAAAGAAAATCAGATATTGACATCTGCAGCTCTTCAGGCAGTCAACCCTGGGCAACACCCATGGTCATGATGTACCCTAAATTTTAAGATCTTGAACCCCCACCCTCTGCAGATCAGCCTGAAATCACAGCTAAACACAAATGTGCTGCAAGGCCCATTCATGGTGTCTGTCTGTCTGTCTGTCTGTGTGTAGGGGTAAGCAGGGAAGGGAAGAAGCACATCAGAACCAGCACCGCCAGCAAAGGGGACCTGCAGCTTTTCATCCAGCTAGCCCTGGGGGAGACGTATGACCCCGCCCTGCCCCCCGACTTGGCAGTGCCCAGGGCGCTGTCTCATGTTCTGAAGGAGGACATCTCCAAGGCACAAGCTGATAAATGGCTGAGGCGCTCAAACAGTGGAGCGCCGTATTTTGTGGCTCCTGAGTTGGAGGACAAGCTGCGTGCTGCCCAAGCGGTGTGCATCACAGACTGGATGTCCTTGATCAGTGCACCCACATGCACATGTGCAGGCTTGCAGGCTGTTCTGGTAGCTGTCTGTGTGACTGTTACCATGACTGGGCTTGATGCTGTAGCCGCAGCTTGAGCTTGGGTTTCTTGTCAATGCTTTGTGCTTGCTGATTAAGTTTGTTATGAGCGGTCTGGCGTCTGGTTGGGCAAGCTGATCAGCAAAACCTGTGCAAAGCAGCCGGAGTGCTCAGCATCATACCACCCATCAAATGTATACAGGATGTGGTGCTGACAAACATACTCTGCTTTACATAGTATATATGTGTATGTACATATGTAGTATGCTTGTATGTTTTGTATAGTATGCATAGTATGTATGAATTACACTGTTATAGTGCCTGAAGGTGGACCTGTGCAAACTTGCTTTCCTTTTGACCATGCAGACCTGGCCGCCATGCAATGAAGACAAGCTGAGAGACTTCAGATGGGACACAACTCAGCCCCCGGCTGGATCCCATCATGTGAGCACTGAGCTGTCAAGTCAATTCAGCTTACAACAGCCAGAGCAGAGGTCAAGCTCAGACTTCAATTCTGAGGGGCTCAGGTCTGCATATCCTGAAGACGCAGCCGCAGCACCCTCAATTGGCAGCCCTCCTTCACAGGGCCAGACATCATTTGCAGGCTTGCACACATCAGGAGCTCATTTGTATTAGTGATGGCTGCATATATGATTCTCTCCTTATGACTCCCTTAGTGCAAATGTTTGCATATCTGTACTTCTGCTTGGACACTACAATGTATGTACATGGTATACCATGTTGCTGCAGCGTTCATGATCTGCTCATGACATGCGTACAGCAAGAGAAGGAACAGCAATAGGCGTAATCGTTGGTCACCTCATTGGCTTGAGAGCTTAATTGACTGAACAATTTTGAAATGTACCATGTTAGGTCAAACTCAACCCTGCCATCAACTTTCACGCCAGCGAACGCTCACAACATGTGAATGCACGCGCCACAGAGGTCTGCACACCAATCAAGAACACCGCATTCATAGCGTCGCGGTCTCAATCCAACGGTCCAGGGTGCTGCTTACCTTGCTGACCTGTTCATGCGGCGGACACTGACAGCTTTGAGCGCTCAACTCAACAGTTCTGTCGGTGCCACGCCGTTACTCGACTTGCAGGCTTGCATCAGCGATTCAATCTTTGCCTGTCAGGCACAGAGACCTCTCCAGCTCACGAGCTTGCTGCACTTCAGACCGTTTGCACAAGTAGCTCCTAGTCCCGAAGTCACCGTCCGCAGTCCGAAAGCTTTCAACACTGGCACGCATGACCTTGCAAGCTTCCCACTCGAACGGATACGGAATTTTAGTATCGTGGCACACATCGACCACGGCAAAAGCACCCTGGCAGACAGATTGCTGGAGTTGACCGGCGCGATCAAGAAAGGCTCAAAGACGCAGTATCTCGACAAGCTTCAAGTGGAACGGGAACGCGGAATCACTGTCAAGGTATTGCTCAATTTCTTCGCCACTAGTACAATGTTTTGCTTCAGGTGTGGTACTTGCCGTGTGACATACTTCATATTAGTCGTAGCAATGTATTTAAAGCTGCCATGATCACTACCCATGGTACAGGCACAGACAGCTTCTTTGATCTATGAGCATGAGGGTACAGACTACCTGCTGAATCTAATTGACACGCCTGGCCATGTGGACTTCAGCTATGAGGTCAGCAGATCGCTGGCTGCCTGCCAAGGAGCGCTCATGCTGGTTGATGCATCTCAAGGCATACAGGTGATGCTGCTCCCCTACAGTTGCTGCTTATGCAGCTCAAGCGCACTGCAGCTACACTTTTGGCTCGCCACGCCTGCCCCAAACAAGTGCAATAGTTTGCTGTGGCCTTGCTGTACACTAGACCTGCCAGTTGCTGCAGAAAGTGCATGTTGTCCCTGTCACAAGCAACATGCGCATGGTGTGTGCTTGATGCTGTCTTGCAGTGGCTGCAAGCTCCATGCAACTGTGGCCGGTGCAAGGCCGTTTGCTTAGGCTACTGCTTGCTGAAGGCTTCTTGATCAAGCTTACTTGCTACAGTACCTCAGACGCTGCACGTGTCATGCAGGCTCAGACTGTTGCCAATTTCTTTCTGGCATTTGATCAGAACCTGGCCATTGTACCTGTGCTCAACAAGATTGACATGTCGTCAGCAGATCCTGACAAGGTTGCTGAAGAAATGCAGCAGGTACCCCTTGTTACTGTTGCTGTCACTGTTACTTCTTACTGTTACCTCTATGTTCTCAACCTTTCTGCAATGAGCATGCAGCATGGGTTTGCAAGGTTTTTGTACAGCCCTGCCTGGCATGCTGTGGGCCATATGTATGTAGGGTTTAGATTTAGGGTTCGCTTTATGTATCTAGGGTTTTGTGCATGTCTGGTGTTGGGTCTGGGGTAAGTCATGTGTCACGCAGAAGCTAAATAATGTTCTTACACATCACAAATGCTCTGCAGACCTTTGACATTGAGCCAGAAACCTGTCTGAGGGTTTCCGCCAAAACTGGCTTAGGCCTGGAGACAGTTCTGCCTGCTGTCATTGAGCAAGTGCCCTGCCCCACTGGCAAGCCTAACGGCCCCTTGAGGATGCTGCTGTTCGATGCCTTCCACGATGAGTACAGGTTTGCCTGTTGACTTTGTGCCTGCCAATGCCCTCAGGACGCTGCTCTGGCAAGACGTGCATTCTTGCATCCAACTATAAGCTGTCTGCGCTCGGTTGTTGTACTGTATACATACAGTCCATCACACACATAGGTTTGCAGATTGCATGCTTTGTCATGTATCTGGTCTGGTCAGCCCACCTACAAATGTGATATTGCTGTAGCAATGGAGTGTTCAGCGGTATTCCAATGAGTTGGCCGTAGACTGCTTAAAGATGCCTCTTGCGACTGGCAGTAGATATGGTCACTTGGACTTCAGTCACAGAGGAAACTTTGGAATGCTGGTTCTTGAAATTACAGCCTTCTAAAGTGTCCTTTGTGACTTAAAATCAAAGCAACAACATCTAGTGTCAGGTGCAACAGGCTTTCGGAGCAGTTTACGGCTATCTCACTGGAATACCGCTACATTTGGGTAAGCACCTCAAATTTAGCTGGCTGCAGTGCTTGTCTTGGTCCCACATACCATACAGCGCATTCTTACAGCAATGTTGATATGCAGACCTTATGCCAATGTGACGCCACTACATTACAGTCGCTTCCCAGCAGTCACTTCCTAGCGGGCAAAACAGCCCATGTTTGTGGCATTGCAGAGTCACTGGCACTCTTGGAGGACACTTGTGCATGCACGCTTCCTGTGATCTGCTTTGTGGCCACAGTCTTTCTCAGTCTGTGCAATATAGTTGGTGGCATTTTGGAGTCACCGGCACTCTTGGGCAAAACTTGTGCATGCATGCTTTCTGTATCCTGCGCTGCCTACTGTGCTTCACAATCTATGTAGTCTGGACCGTGGCAATTGTGTTGTTTCTGTGCAGGGGAGTCATTTGCTTGCTGAAGGTAGTAGATGGGAGCGTGATCAAGGGTGACAGAGTGATTGCCTCTTCCACTGGTGAAACGTATGACGTGCTGGAGGTAGGGTCTCCACTGTGACCCCCCCCTCACAACCCCCCCCCCCTTGCCCTGTCATTGCAGTGCGCTGAGGTGTGCAAGGGGACTTTGCTGTTCAGGGTTTGGCTATATCGTCAAGCATGTATCTGTCCTCTGGAATGCTTACAACATGACACCAAGCAGCATCCAAGGCGTACACTGTCAGTGTGAAACAACATTGCCTGTTTATTATACCAATGTGCACATTGCAGCAACTCCGTATAGGGCAATCTAATTCAGCTGTTTTGCAAAAGCCGATTGGCTGATATGCTTCTGACGCATGTCAGTGGAGAAATTAGGCAAGATATTGCTAACCAGTACCCTCATAGCAGCAGGAGCAGCAGCATGCTCCTTAGCATCAGCTGCTCCTGCTGCTATGTGAGTGTTGATCAGCACTATCCTGCTTAGTTTCTCTATTGGCATGAATCAGAAAAGCATGTCAGCCAATCAACTTTGCAGCAGCAGGGGCTGCTGCTTGCTGGCCTCCATCATGCATGAACCTGCACTCACTGCCGCTCGAGCATGCATCCTTCATGGACCATTCAGAGCAAGGCTTGTCAACCTTACTGATGCGGAACCCTGAAATGCGCAGAAAGCTTCTGCATCAGCAAGGTTGACAAGCCTTGCTCTCAGCGGTCTGTGAAGGGCGCATGCTCTCAACATGAAACAGGTGCAGTTTGCGCTGAGTTGACTGGTTTTTAGTAGTTTGGGGCTGTCAAGAGTACACTGAATCGCTATCTGGCAGCAGATTTTTCAAATATCAAGTTGACAAGTTGTTGGCAAGATTATCAAACATTATTCAGCTCCCTGAATTCTGCCAAAAATGTATGTAGATGGTGTCAATGACTGCCAGGGTCAAAGGTGCACAATGCAGGCCTGGCAAAGAACGCTAGGCTTTCTTTCGAGCTCAGGCAGCGCAGATGTGTCACACGCCTGCAGACAATCTGCTCTTGCCAATTCAATTAAACTGAATCAGCTGCTGAGATGGTCTATGGCTGCTGACCAACCCTATGGAATGTTGGCTTACGCGCAATTGTTGCAACACTGAAGCATTTTGGCCTAAGCCTGTTTCCCCTTTTTGCACAAGGACCCTCTGTACTGACTAGTGTTTTTTTGCTTGACTTGAGGTTTTGACACTGTTAGAGCTGAGTTGAAGCAGAGCGTATGGCACAGCGGTATCAGCACCCTCTGTCATGTCATCATCACGATGACTACTGCAAATCTGTTGGAGCTGTACTGTTGAACCCCTCTGAATTTACCGCTGAGTATGTTGCATAGTTGATAGCCAGTCAGGTCTGTGGACTCCCTTGATGATCAGGGACTGATGGGTCCCAACCCAACGACAGAAAATACAAGTTGGTCAGTCCCATTATAAAAAGGGTTTAGGGTGTAGGTAATGGTCTGTCCATATTCCCTTGTAAGTAATAGTCGAACCGACTCATCGCAACTGGTCATGTCTCCGAGGCGCGCACCTGTAATCGCTCAATCTTACAATGCAAGGATGTTCGCACAACGAAACGTTAGTGCTGCCCGAGGTGGAGACAACCAGCCCAGCCATGCAAGCGAAGGATCGAGTTCACTTGAACGTGGGCGGATGGCTCTATGTGACCTACAGGCAGACTCTTGCAGCGGAGCCTCACAGCCTACTGGCAAGGCTAGGACAGCAGTCGGCACAGCCTGATACCACGGATCAGAACGGCAACATCTTCATCGACCGTGACGGCAGTCAGTTCCGACTCATATTGAAGTTCCTCAGGGACGGGTCGTGCTGTCTGCCGTCCACAGACCAGGCTGTTGAGGAGCTGCTGGTAGAGGCCCAGCACTATCGGGTGCGTGCAATATACCGGTTGTTGGTCATCAAGGATGTGAAAGCATCATAATGAACTCCAACCTGTCGCAGGTGCTCGGCTTGGTGGCACTCATTAAAACTCACAAAGCTTTAAAGGCCAGGCATCCTGCACAGTCAAAGTATTTGCCCTACAGGCTGATTCCAGTGGGAAGGTCTCTCAATTTCAAAGAATGCTTCACCATTTTAGCTAGCACATTTTTAGTTGCCACTGCGGCAGGTGTTGTCGTCATCACTGCTGTTGGAGTGCGGGAGATGAAAGAAATTTACAAGCTTGAAATGAGAAGAATGGATAGGTGAAGCCATAGCATGTTACTTTATGTCACAACCTACCTGTCTCATTCCTAGCATCACTGTGATAATCCTGCAATTGTAGGCAATCTTTACTATAGATGAAGAGTGATTGATCACTGACTTGATTCAGGCTGTTGGGTGTCAAAAGGACTCTGATCACTATGTTATACTTCCAAGTTTGCAGTTTGTTTGCTTGTGATCAACATCAGCTGTTCTTGCTACTCAGCTGCAGATAGATGTAAGAAAAGAAAACAAAAGACTACACCTTTCGGCGTCAATTTATGAGAAGCCAAGTATTCTACAGGGCTGCCCAGGGCAGATAGATGTAACATCAACAGTTGCTTACTGCGGAAGTATCATGCTGAGCCTGATAGCATATGCGAGAATGACACTCTCAACACAATCAGGTGCAGCTTGCGCTGAGTTGACTGCTTTGTTTAACACTTTGGGGCTGTCAAGAGTACACTGTATCTATGTCTGGCGGCAGATGTTCTGACATCAAGTCGACAAGTGGTCAGCAAGATGATCAACCATTATTCAGCTCTGTGACTTCTGCCAACACTGTAACACATACTATGTGGACTGTGTCAGCGACTGCTAGGGTCAAAGTTTTTGCAAAGGACGCTAGGCTTTCTCCCAAGCTGGGGCAGCGCAGGTGTGTCACACGAGACAAGCTGCTCTTGCGAACTTGATGCAACTGCATCAGCTGCTAGAGATGGTTCTGTATATTTTTGTTGCAACTGTAAGGAATGTTGGCTTACGCCCCGTTGTTGCAACACTGAATCCTTTTGGGCTAAGGTATTTTCCTCCTTCTGCACAAATACCCTCTGTACTGACTACTGCACTTTTGCTTGGCTTGTGGTTATAATACCATTGGAGCTAAGAGTACTGGCACCCTCCATCACGCCATCATCACAATGACTACTGCAAATCCGTTAGAGCTGTATTGTCAAAGCCCTCTTAACTACTGCTGAGTGTGTTGTATCTTGATAGCCAGTCATGTCTATGGAATTCCATCTATCATCGATGATCTGGGGCCTGATGGGTCCCAAAGACAGGCAATGCAAATTGATCAGTCCATTATGGTCTGTCCATATTCCCTTGTAACAGTCGAACCGACTCATCGCAACTGGTCATGTCTCCGAGACGCGCACCTGTAATCGGTCAATCTTACAATGCAAGCATGTTCCCGCAATGAACCGTCAGTGCTACCCGAGGTGGCAACTACTGGCCCAGCCATGCAAGCCCAGGATCGAGTTCACTTAAACGTGGGCGGATGGCTCTTTGTGACTTACAGGCAGACTCTTGCAGCGGAGCCTCACAGCCTACTGGCAAGGCTAGGGCAGCTTTCGGCACAGCGTGATGCCACAGATCAGAACGGCAACATCTTCATCGACCGTGACGGCAGTCAGTTCCGACTCATACTGAATTTCCTCAGGGACGGGTCGTGCAGTCTGCCGTCCACAGATCTGGCTGTCGAGGAGTTGCTGGTAGAGGCCCAGTACTATCGGGTGCGTGCAATATACCGGTCGTTGGTCATCAAGGATGTTAAAGCAACATAATGAACTCCAACCTATTGCAGGTGCTTGGCTTGGTGGCATTCGTTGACGCTCACAAAGCTTTGAAGGCCAGGCATTCAGCAGAGTCAGGAACTTTGCCAACCAGCCCGATTCCAGTGAGAAGGTCCCTTACTTTCAAGGAATGCTTCACTATCGTAGCTGTCACGTATATAGCAGTCACTGTGGCAGGTGCTGCCATCGATGCTGCTGGAATGCGGGAGATAATTAAACTGAACAAGCTGGAGACAAGAAGAATGTACGAGCTGAGACGATAGCTGTCACAACCAACCTGTCTCATTCCTAGCATCACTGTGTCATGATGATGATAAATTCTGCAACTGAAGGCAACACTTGCTGTAGATGAAAAGTGGTTGATCCTTGCATTGATTCAGGCTGTGGGGCGTTGAAAAGATTCCAATCACTATGTTACACATCGAAATCTGCAGCCTGTTTGCTTGTGATCGACATTAGCTGTTCTTGCTACTCAGCTGCAGATAGATGTTGCTTACTGCAGAAGTATCATGCTGAGCCTGATAGCAGACATGCAATTCAAACTCCATAAGCAAATCAAAATCATAAAGGCACTGCAAGCAAAGTAGCAAACAACATGACAGCTGCACTGACCATGTTTTGTCTGGTGTGTGCTGCATAGAATACTCCTCAACGACGATCACAGTCTAGCTCTACAGACATATTTTATGGCCAAATCAGATGTCAGAATTGGGCGACAGAGACGGCTGTACTGATCTGCTGCACCATATTATGCTAGGCATCATGTGTACAGGCCAACTACATTGTTGCTTCCCTGTCTTAAGTGACAAGCAAGCTGTCAGCATACCACTGCACAGCAACGTACCGTCGCATAACACAGTTGGTTGATTCCAGAATTTATTGGTGTCTGCAATGACTGTCACTGCACCTGGTGTGTGGACAGATTAAAGTCTCACGAGCAGACGCATTTGTTCACGGCCACATTGCCTCCAGGGTCTTGACTGCAAGGATGTATCATTGTAGTCAGCCGTCACACATTACCTTGAAGATTGTGACTGCAAGGATGTATCATTGTTGTCAGCTGTCACACATTACCTCAAAGATTGTGACTGCAAGGATGTATCATTGTAGTCAGCTGTCACTGCAGTGGTGCCCAACTGCAATATGAGGTTGCTACCGTGACAAGTTGAGTTTGCATGGTCACCAGTGTCATCATTATACAAAGTATCTGCACACAACGCATTGGCTGCAAGCTCATGGCCTTACACGTTGCAGCTGCAGCTGTAACCACACGCTATGCGCTAGCTAAATGATGTCTTGTGTCACTGAATTTGAGAACTATTGTAATGTTTAAGCTTTCCGGCTCATGGTGAGCTGGGCAACTGCCAAAAAGCGGAAGCATGATTGCTATTGTCATCAATGAAGTGAACAGCATCACAGCCGCCATGGCAGGAAATACCAAATGGTGTAAACTGTGATTGCCATGCCATGATGCAGACATGCTAACCTGACTGCAGCATTGGTGTGTTCGAAAGAAGAGAAAAGCCCAAGGGTGAGGTACATTGGGGTTGCCTGCGGCTTGGTGTGTCTGCTCCCACATCCATTGTCACTCATGGGCAATAGCAAACATGCATTGTATGATGGCTGCAAAGCGTATTCCCACTTGCAAAGCTGTTGACTAGCCAACAAGCTGTTGCATTGTTGGCATGAAGGACACCCATTCCACCAACAATCCCAATCTCTCTTAACCAGTCTGCACCTGCTCATGCTTCCTTTGGATTCACTGCAGGTTGGTGTTTTGGCGCCGGAAGCTGTTCCCACAGGCAAGCTATGCACCGGGCAAGTTGGGTACCTCATCACGGGCATGAAGACCACCAAGTCTGCCAGGGTGGGGGACACCTGGCATCTGGCCAAGCAGCCTGTTGAGGCACTGCCCGGCTTCAAGCCAGCCAAGTCCATGGTCTTCTCAGGTAGGCTAAAACTCACCTGCCGCCACAAACCGAATGGTGTTGCTGCATGATGCTGATTCCTTGCGTCGCGCATGTTGCTTGACCTCGTGCAGTAGGATATTTTGCAAAGCCTTTGTGAAGTTGGTCATCTCTGAAGGCAATGGGAGAAAGGCCACATGTGGGTTCACGGTGCATGTGTACCTGGGCTTGCTGGACATGAAGGGCAGGCTGGAGACCTGGCTAAGCAACCAGTCAATGCACTGCCACACATCTGGTCTTATATCTCCAAACGATGGCTAATGTGACCCCTGTGTTGAGATCTTCAGTGGCCTCTGGAGGTGCTGTTGCATACCAGGGAGCAAGCTGCTACATGTGCTGGATCATTCATGGATCACGCTGTCTTGCATGGGATCACAACTTGTGATCCTAGAGCGGAACACAGCAATCTCCAACCAGCTGCTGCAACATGCTACGATTCTCTGAGCAGTGATGTGGTGTGCAGGCATGTTTCCCATCAGTGGCGCTGACTTTGAAGCCCTGAATGCAGCAGTGGAGCGCCTCACGCTGAATGACGCGTCTGTGTCAGTGAAGAGGGAGAACAGTGCGGCTCTGGGAGCTGGATTCCGCTGTGGGTCAGTCCCATGCCTGCCTGAGATTGGCAACTCTTTGTCAGCATTGTACACTTCTTCATTCATACATAGTCAGCGATTGTCATCAGTCAATGTCAGCGTTGCTAGCTGTACAACATTAGCTGGCGTTGCTTCCACAACAGCAGCTGCTATCGCACCACCTGCTGAATGTGTTGTGCCTTTAGTTGCTGCTGGAGCAAATGCCACACCTGCACAATTTAGGACATAACAAATGCAGCAGAAGGCAAATGTGGGTGCCCCCCCCCCCTCCCCCCTTCCTAGGCTGGGGGCACCTCCTTGGATTGTGGAGAGACTGGACACTGGTTAAGAAGGTGGCCTTAACCAATATCCAGTCTCTCCACAATTAAAGCACCCTGACCAGACAAGGGCAACAAGCCCGGTGAGGGCAAATGCTTTAGTTGTGGAAAGACTGGACACTGGTTCCAGGAGGTCCCCCCAGCCCAGGAAGGGGTGGCGCCCACATTTGCCTATTGTTTCATCTGTCGTGAGCGGCTGGTGGGAGTTGCTAAAGGCAGCTGTGTAGTCTTACACAGCATTATGATATATATGCTTATTATATGTGGATTATTATTTTCTAAGTATGATTATTGTAGTATATATTTGTTATTCGTTACAATGATAATGCCTATTGTATGTATTCGATCCTTGCATTGCATGGTGTGGGCTGTGCCAGCTGCAGAGATGAGCTGTAGCTTGAGCAATTTCAAACATGTCAAGTACCATGCAATGTAGGTTGTTGGGTCAATTACATATGGAGGTGTTTCAACAGCGCCTTGAGCAACCACAAACATGTCAAGTGCCATGTGATGTAGGTGTTTGGGTCTATTATAATATGGAGGTGTTTCATCAGCGCCTAGAGCAACCACAAACATGTCAAGTGCCATGTGATGCAGGTTTTTGGGTCTGTTGCACATGGAGGTGTTCCATCAGCGCTTGGAACAGGAGCACGGAGCAGATGTCATCACAACAGCCCCCACCGTGCCCTTCCACATTCACTTCCCAGACAAAACAGTGCTGCACATCCAGAACCCGTGAGTCTTCTTCACAGCCATGCCTCCGTGCATGGATGCACATGTGGCTCTCAAGAGTAGCAGGTCTACGGCTAGTTGCATGCAGTTGCTGCTGACTGGGAGAATGTACCAATTGGCTGGTCCTGGCTGACATGCAGAGCAAGGGGCTCTGGTAGAATTTGGCAGTGCTGGTGGCAGCTTTCATGCCCTTCCTAGTTTAGCAGTGATTTAGCATTTTGTATCCTTGCCATCCCTCCCTGAACCGTAAACCCTCTCTGGCAAATCCTGGCAGCTTGGTGGCTGCTTTCATGCCCTACAATTCAGCTTCGATTTTAGCACTGTGCATCCCCATCAATTCTCCCTGAACACTACATCCTACACCACAGAACTGATGAAATTGCCTGCCCTGTTTGGTGAAATGACCTCTATGAAACTGCAGGTCTCAGTTTCCCATCAACAAGAAGGTGTCATCAGTGGGTGAGCCGACAGTGACAGCTACGGTGCTGACGCCCACAAGCTATGTGGGCAGCATCATGCAGCTGTGCACAGACAGACGGGGAGACCTGCTAGAGCACAACATCCTGGGCCACAGGACTCTGCTCAGGTCAGTTTCGTGATTTAACAATGATAAGAACAACAGTAATCATCATAATCATTACCATAATACTAATAATACTACTAATAGTAACAATAATAATAACAGCGATAATGACAACAATGATAACAACAATAACAATAGTAATGACGAAGACGCAGGCTCAACCAACAGGCATCAGGTGCATGCGACACAAGTCTGCGCCCTCCAGACAGGCTTGTTCAGAGCATCTCGTGATTGCAACAGTGTAAAACACAAGTAAATACGTCAAGACCCCAGCTTTTCAGTTAGGCTGTTGAGCCTTCTTCTTAGTGGCATAAGTCTCCAGTGACAAAATTCCAAAATGTACACTTGTCAGCAAACTGCCAGGGACAATGCTGAGCCTTTTATCTGTTGTTGGGTTCTCCATGTGACTTTCGACGCCGCCCCTGTGCCTTCTGTTTGCCTGTTGTTAGCCTCTGTGGCAGCCTCTGTCCCTTTCATGGGCCTCCAATCTGCCTTTTCATGGGAGCCTTTGTGCCCTTGTGGCTTAGTGTGCAGCTGCCGTCTAGCAACACCCACATGCACCTTAGATGATGATCATCATCAACATCATTCTGCCTCTTGCATTGCTATGCAGCTATGAGCCACAGCAACTTGTATTTATAACAACACACGAAATGTGGGCTTAGCCAACAGGCATCAGGTGCGTGCGAAGCAGGTCAGCTCCCTCCAAACACACTTGTTCCGCAATTTGTGCCTTTCATCACCTCAAGGCTCAGAAGAAAGCACAATGGCTTTTTCTTGAAGCAACATGAGGCATGGTATGCAGGTACACACTGCCGCTCTCAGAGCTGGGTGGAGACTTTTATGATGAGCTGAAGTCCGTCTCTTCAGGCTATGCCAGCTTTGACTATGAGGAAGCAGAGTACAGGTATGCTTCAGCTTGCGCACACTGAATGGCCTGTGTGTCTTGGCTCATGGATGGCTGACTGTCTGCATGAGTCCATGACAAGTGCTGTCATGTTAGCTCAACAGGACATGCATACATCCTGTACCATGTTGTGTTGCAAGACATGTATTAGCCATGCCCTACAGCCTTCCCTTCTGTTTGCTTGCCTTTCCCTTTCCCTCCCCTCCGATGTCGACCCCTTCCCTTCCCACCCCTTCCCACCCTTCCCACTTAGTGCTTGAGAGCAGCATGCAGCAGTCTGATGTGCATGCATTAGCATCTGTTCTTGTAACAAATCACCTTGTCTCTCTTGTGTGTAAGCAGCCGGTGCAAGGTTGTGTGTATATATGAGCATGGAGCCTTGTGTTGTTAGCTGTACATTGGGTTGCATCCTTTGTTTCAGCAGGCTGTGTGGAATGCAGGCAAGCTGACCTGGTGCGCCTGGACCTGGTCCTGAATGGAGACGCAGTGGATGCTCTTGCGCGTGTTGTGCACAGGCAAGTCGCGCTGTGCTGTGCTGTGCTGTGCTGCGTCGTGTCGTGTTATGCTGCATTGTGCTGTGTTGTGTTGTGCTGTGTCGCGTCGTGTTGTGTCGTATTGTGTTGTGTTGGATTGGGCTGTATCAAGTCATGTCATGTCATGTTGTGCTGTTCAACAGTATGCTATGATGTGTTGAGCTGTATCACGGTTTTATGTGAGCACTCTGGTGCAGGAGCAAAGCGCAGTACATGGGGCGCAAGCTGGTGACAGCCATGAAGGACAAGCTGGGCAAGCAGCTCTTTGAAGTGGTCATCCAGGCCTCGGCCAATGGCGACATTGTTGCCAGGGAAACCATCAAGGTGGCTGCATGCTGACACTGAGTGCTGTTGCTTGCACAACAAATGTAGTCTCCTCAATGAATGCAGATCAGCCCTGTTGTCAGCGTGTCTCATCATCTGGCCTTCCAAAAAATTGTGACACATGCTGTGCAGTGCTGATGTGCATTTCAGCAGGGCATGCTGCTGCTGCTGTGACAGGCGTCTTGAGCGCAAGAATTGAGATCTTGTAGCAGAGCACTGTGCATGTTTTGTACTAGTGGATGAATTTGTGCTGGATGTGTGGACGAGTGCATATCAGTCGCACCATTTTGACTTTGCAAGGTGCTCACACATGCACATCTATACAGCAGCATTATTACCTGGCTCCCTTGCCAAAATGCAGGCCCTGCGCAAGAATGTCCTAGCCAAGTGCTATGGCGGGGACGTCAGTCGGAAACGGAAGTTGCTGGAAAAGCAGAAGGAAGGCAAAAAAAGGATGCGCAGAGTAGGTTCAGTGGACGTACCACAGGATGTGTTTCATGCCCTCATGAAGACGAGCAGCTGAGCATAGCAGCAGGATCCGCTTGTACAGGCACGCATCTCCCTGATGGACTTGTGCTACGGTTCTGCCGGCACAATAAGGCATGCGGCCTTCCTATTTGCCTATTTTTTATTAAGCGCTCTGAAACCAATTGACAAAGCCTGGCTACACGTTGACTTTTCGACACTCTGTGCAAAATTGCACAGGCAAAAGCAGATCTCGAGCCTTCGGTTAAGTCGCAAAGCTTTGAGGGTTAGCTAACTCTATAGATGCAATCGCCCGCGACGCAGGCCATGTTTGCTACGAGCAGTAAAGGGCTGCATGCCTTCAGCTTGACCGGGCAGGTGACGTCAATAGGGCTCTCCGATACTGTCGTTTCTCAGGCGACAGCTCGTGATGACACTCTGCTGGCTGCTGTGCCAGTCATACACGCCGTACACGAAATGATGAGCTACGTTGAAGAAGACTCACGTGAGCAGCAGTCCGGATTGTTCTTGTTTGATCTGTCCAAAGGTGTTCAACCGAAAATGAAAGGCAAAAGGGTCTACGACGGCAATGTCAAGTCATGTGCCATCGGCAAGCAAAGCACTAGTGGCAAACAGCGCTGGTATGCCGGCACCGAGCCAGCCGATGTCGTGATGTCAGAAGACACTGGAGCGACGTGGGCAGACACCAGCTCGTTCCAAGCGATACCTGGCAGAGAAGATTGGTGAGTTCTGCATTAGCTGTGCAACATCCTGCTCATGCCTGTGAGGGTTACGGCAGAGCAAGAGTACTGAACGGCATGCCGGTGCATGTACACTGCAGTGCTGCAGACAATCCAAACCGAAGGTCAACAAACGCATTGTCGTTGAAAGGGCTTTGCCAGTCGCATGGATGATAGCAGCGTCAGATCCGCTGAGTCTGACTAAAAGTGTATTGCATACAGGACATTCCCAGGACCCCCTCACATACCTCACACTCTGAGCATAGACTTTGCAGCTAGCCCCAAGGCTAATGGTGATGCAACAGCAGAGGATGTTGTGTTTGCTGGCATAGAGGTTGGCGGCTGTCTGGTCTCTGCTTCAGATGGTTTGTGGGAAACACGACATGGGAGCATCATACCAAACACCGACAGGCCTCAGCTGTGCATAGACGTGCATCAAGTGCGCCCAGACCCTTTCAACCCCAACAGGTCAGGAATGCCAAAGGGCCAGCTGTGGCAATGGCCCCTGCATGCAGCGTGTTGTTTGCAATCCTCATGCACAATGCCTTGTTTGACACATACAAATACAAGCTGCCAGCTTAAGAATGGCTGTATAGCTTCACAGCTACAGTCGTTCAGCTTCCCTGTATTTGCTACCAGGCTGTTCTGCTACATGCATTGCTTGCTGCTGCCATGTTAAAGTCAATAGCTGGTGCCTGCGTGAATACTTGTGGTGGGTATTTGTCTGCAACTGAAGAGGCTATCTGATAACCACCCTCTGCCCGCCATGTACAGCTCAATGACAGCATTCATGAGCAAAATAAATCAAGGAACAGCTGTCACTCAGCAGGTCGATCAGGAGTCCAATAACAGATTGTCATGCTGCATGCAGGCTGCACAGGTGCTGTTAAGAATGCACAGGAGCCAAATTAGCTGCATACAGAGAGAATGACACCCTTGTAATCAGAGGAACAAGGAGAATGGAAACAATTTACAGAGACAAAGATAACCTTCTAATCCAGGAAAACAAGGAGAGTTGTACCATATAGGTGGTATGCAACCTGTGGGGCTACCCCTCAAGTTAGTGGGGAGGGGGGTACCTTTGTGACAGAGGACCAGGGTGCCAGCTGGAGGAGGATATTTGACGGTGGCCCAGGCCAGCAGCAAGCCAAAGACTTTGCCAAGGGTCAAGGCTATGCAATAGGGTTGGCTTTGAACCCCTGCAGACAGGGAGAGCTGATTGTGACAGCCGGGGACCGACCACCAGGTCAGCGATGCAAATGCATCCATGCATCACATTGCATTGGATTCTGTGTCATGTATCTGCCTGCATGTGGCTTTGGCGTACACATGCATGCACATTTTTGGCATGCAAATGTTTGCCAGACATGCAAATGGCAACCACCAAGGCTAAGTAAGAGCGGATGAGAAGCTGCTGTTCCAGCAGATTGGCCAGTGTGCGCTGCCAAGCGGCAAGCTGCTGCTAGCAACTGTCACAGTGGCATGCAGAGTTCATAAAGGCAACGCGCATGATCAAGTGCTTCATGGTAATTAAGTGCAGATGCGCGCCTTTGCTGTTCTGTTCAACCAATGCTATAAACACAGATAGTCAAGTACACAAAATGTTGGCATTGCAAATGTGTATGTTTTGACAGTCTATATATACACATCTTGACTTGTGCAAATTATATGCATTGTGATTTCACAAATGTGTTCAGGCATCGGCGTACATGTCCATCACAGCAGAGATGGTGGGACTACTTTTCAAGACATTACGGAAGATGTGTATGGTGATGAAGGCTTGCAAGACTGTAGAGGAGGCCACACTCCAGTGCCTTATTTTGTCAAAGAAGGTGCTCTGCTGGGAAGTGACACTGGGGATATCATCATTTGCAAAGATGTCAGCCAGGGAGGTTGGAAAAAGCTTTGCAAAGTGCCTGGACATATCACGACTCTCACACAAGGCAACCGTAGTCCCTCTTCTGTCACTCATTGACAGAGATGGGACCAAGCACTGCTTGACCACCCAACATAGCTACAAGGCACTACTGGACACCTTAACATTTCACGTACGTTGTTTCCGCCCTCTGTCAGCGGGTGCCTGTACGGTGCTCAGTACTCATCAAGTTGCGCCAAGGGGCCAGGCATGCGACTGCATGTGCGCCGTTTCTCTTTGCGTGCGTATGGGACATGAATAAGTTGATAAGCCTTCTGGAAGACGTTGATGGTGAACTCAGAGGCAAGGAGTCATGTAGCTGCAAAAGTTCATGATAGGGTCTGACAAAGGGTTCATACGCTGACAATCTGATCAATATCAGACAATCACAATCACTGCTTGAGCCTATCATGTCTGCCTAAATCGGTCATCTGCCCATTCACCTCATCGTGTCGCGCAGTAAAATAAAAAATATCCAGATCCTCATCCGTGATGACATTCTTCTGATATAGGTATAACCACTAACACAACCTCCGACTTCAGCTCTACATGCGTTGTGCTTGCGCTCGTGGCCGGCCGTCAAGACTGTCAGCCTCGACCTAACAGCCAGGGACAGCCGCTACGATTGTTTCTCAGCAGCTTTCGACTTCAGCATTTCTACATGACTGCAAATATAGCATCCGAGAGGCATTCCAATGCATTTTAATGCATCGCGCAGCCTAACACAACCTTTGCTTGACTGCATGCTGTATCTGACACAATATCTCTATGATCCAGGCACTTTACCAAGCTCTGCAAATCAGTGTATCCTTGGGAACGTGTATCTGAGATCCAATCTATCAAGGGATCCGTGATGACAGCTCTCCCAGAAAGTGTAATTGTCGCAATTACACTGTGACAGGTTTCGACAATTGTCCGATAAATGCCATAACTTATCGCTTCATGGCCCATAAGACAACCACCTGCTGTATACACCCAGCGGACCACAGAAGTGTAAGAAGAGGTGCAAAGTGTTTTGGACGACATCATGCCTTCCTGGCGTGAATACCCGTATGGTGCTGGAGGAGTGTTTGAGTTGGACACTTTGACTTGGGACAAGGATGTACTAGTGATTGACTTAGGGCGTGACCATACAAGGCTGCCAACAGCTTATGAGCATGCAACAGGGCAAAGCTTTTGGGGTGAGGTGCGCCGCAGTGTCCTGACAGCATGTGCAGGGTCCAAGGAACGCCCTCATATTGCAGACCGTGATTACGATCTGTATTTTGCCCTGGGCACAAAGGACGATGCTTCTTTTGAGCGACAGGCAATAAAGGTGAAAGAGGTCCTAGAACAACGAGCTAAGCAGATATGGCTGCGTCCAGGCGTTCCTAAGCTGAATTCTCTGGTGATATCATTCCTGAGTTCGCGAGCAAACTTGGTGATGTCTTTGCTGGAGTATCAGCGAAAAAATGGATATTCTGACACCAGACAGCTTGTTGATCAGTTCAGTAAATATCTACTTTCAGATTAGCTTTGTGAAGTTGCTATTGTTGCTCGTGTCCTAGAAGTGCACCTGAAATTGTGTAAGACCTTGTTCACTCTGGAAAGGAAAACCTTGGTCTTTGTGCTGTTTTTGGTAACCTCTGGCTGTAGTACTTTAAAGTGTGAAAACTCCAGTGAACCCATGGCAGCATGACAGCCTGTTGCCATGAAGCTAATATCGTTTTGGTAAGCTAAGTTTGTCTGTGTGGTTTGACAAGGATCCGTCGAATAGATGTTCAGGTCATGTAATGGATGAAGTAGAGATTCAGCTGCAGGTAAAATAGCTAGGCATGGCTGACAGGCAGATCGTTCCACATTATACGCCTGCAGCAAGGCACAACCCAATGACACCGTTTGGCTTGTATATGCCATGTCAAATTTGGCTCAAGCAGGATGTATGCATTGGATCGATTACACAGCCACATCAGCAAAGGGGTAAGTGGGTCAAAGCTGAGTGATGAAAGTAGCAGTTGACTGCAGGGAAGAATACTGTACTGGAGTTATGTGCGGAGATGCTTGGGGTAGTCTTTGACGATGCGCATAAAGTACCTATGCTGTACAGCAGCAGGAACTGCCAGCAGTGGTATACTGCTCCTGTTCATGCTTCAACATTGGACGCAACAGCACATGCCACCCTGCTGAGTCAAGCAACAACACTACAGACAACCACAAGAACAGAGAAAATCACAAAGACACAGTGTGGCCTTATATAAACAGGTACTTGTACTAGCTGCAGGTGATGTTTGCTGAGCGTATGATTGATGCTGACTGTGGTCATGGCATCATTGTACTAGTACATTGTGTCTACTTGGTCTGACTGGGCCTGTCGGTGCTCTGCTCTCTCCTTCCGGATCTGGTTCAGAGCGGGCTTGAGTGCAAATGTGCGTTTTACCCACGTGGCAGCTTGTACTGCAGTCAAAGCCTCTCGCTCTAGACAGAAATCATATGCTGCGCACTGATAGGGTACTGCCGCAGCAGCATTACGAACTGTGCGCCCAAAAAGTCACACTTACCTTCTAGCGTCCGTATTTGCGGTACTAAAGTTCGTATGTTTCTAACTGGCAGGAAGTCATGTAGACCCTGCAGATGAAATACACGTTGATTTTTGCAATTACATGCCAGGATCAAAGCATGAGCCTGTGTGGCCATTTGAACAGGGCACCTCCATGCAATGCATGCCCAGGGACAATGTGGATCAATGGTGCATACCATGTGATGATTGCCTTGGAGGTACATGAAGCATGCGCAAACGGTCATAAACAGAGTCCACGAGTAAAAAGTAACTCTTACCTGACCCCAGACCAAAGTGTCCTCCCCTATGATGCCATGTACCCTAAAGATTCAGACTGCATTTGTTGGCATTGCATCGAATGGTGATGAGCAGTTGCGTTGTTACTTATAGTATCTTACCAGCACTCTTTCAGCACAGGAAGGGTGCAAGGTCCTCTGGCTACATTCATCCTGTGCAGATCAAGTGCGTACTTCAGCAGCAGTAGGCACACTGACAGCAAAGTGAAGCGGTGCTGATAGCAGCTGAATTTGCTTTGCTTAAGGACTGGCACCTGTCTCTGTAGTACCACACGTTATTTCGGGTGGCTGTTCGCACGTAGTCAACTACTTGCTTTTGCTGAAAATCCAACTTTGCAGGACGACGCTGGTTCGTGGGTGAGCTGGCGCCTGGAGATTCAGCAGCCTTCTTTGCTGCTGCACCCTTCTTCTTGATAGCTTTCTTGGGTCTGCTGTCCTGCGCAGGCTGCTGGTGCTCCTCACGATCTGACATGTTTTACTGCCACGCCGGTTCAGCCTGAGTCTGGCAGCAATGGGATATGCGTGCTGTTCGTCGGCTGCACTAGTCTGATGAATGATGGAGCAATTATGCTTGAGACCGGGGGATCCACACTGCGACAGCACCGTTCCAGAACGCCCGTCTAGGCAGTCATCCTATCAGTTTCGCGAGGGTCCAGCTCTCCAACGCAAAAAACCCTATCTGCCCGTAACGCCAGCCTCGAGATTGCTAGCCTCAGGCTCATAGATGCTCAGTCTCGGACGTCTGACGGTTGTCCAGCAACAGTGCTCACGCGAGTTTAAACAATTCTGTGTGTGAAACCAACCGGCGCACGTTCTGAGTCTGAGGTTACAGTGCAGCCTAGTTTGATCTTTTGTCAATATGGTTGCCGGAGCACTACAAGCACGCGTTCCTCAGCATGCCGGCTGTGGGCTGCAGAGCATGCCAGCCAAAGGCATCATAGTCCAAGCCGTGCATAGCAAGCCTTTCACCCAGCAGTGCGTTAGGAGGGTCACCAACCTCGGCAGTCTTGATCGTGCAAACCTCCGGCACGCAGGACGCACTGGCAGGCAAGCATGAGTGTAGTTGACCAGTTGTTTTTCACCTGCTCATATTGTAACAGTGCGTGAGGTGCAAAGACGATCAGCTGGATGCAAGAAGCTGAATAGCTTGATTAAACACTCCCTCAGCACGCTGCATGCAAATTGCAGGCATCAGCGGCACATCTGCGTTGCATCAAGCAGTGTGACAGCAAGTGACACAGAACTGGTGCCCTCGTCAGGCTTCAGGATAGAACAGATTTCGTTTGGCAAGATATTGTCGCCAATTGGCATAAGCCTCATGACCTATGGGTTTGGAGCATTCTTTGGGTTGCTACCTGGTGGTGATGTCTCCTCCATCATGCTCATTTACGGCTTCCCAATCTCATTGCTGGGGTTTGCGCTGGCATATGCACAGCTTAAGCCTGTCCCATGCAAAACAACAAGAGCTGCTTTTAAACTACGAGAGTCTCAGATGACAGATATCCAGAAGCAGGTATGCCTTTGCACCAGTCTGACACATGCAGCCTTGTCAGTCAGTAAATTCGACTCCCCTGGATAGGCACAGCATGATGTCTATGCCAACGATTATGGTTGACGCACATTTTAACCTGCACACATTCCAACCTGCAGAGCACCACAAATGTGTGTGATTCTGCTACTGTGGCACCGTTGTGCGCTCCTTGCAACATGCTCTGTAATGAAGCAGCAGTGCTGTTGCAGCTACGGGAAGATGTGACAAGGTATAGGTATGGAGATGAGCAACATCTGGACGAGTCTCTCACCAAGATCTTCATGTTTAACCGGGTACGCACTGTCATGACATTGATGCAGTCAGTCCGGTAATCACTCCACAGTGCACCAAATGGCCAAGGCATTGATCCGTACTGCATTGCACTTTCCGTCACCAAGCCTCTGTCAGCTACACAGCATTGCCATGTGCATGTCAGTGTGCTCATGCTGTCCTGTAGACTAACCAGCATCATTTTTTTAAACAGCAATCTTGTTGGCGCAGCTGTTATTGATTGTGGCTGCCTCTACATGCAGGCCAAGGGCATTGCAAGACGTCTGACGCCTATTTTGGTGGGAGTCCGGGAAGAAGTCAAGGAAGACAAGTACACCTTGGTATGCAACAGATCGTACGATCATGCAAGATCTAAGCCACCTGCAGCCTTTGCCTCCTGTTGCGCAAATGATTGTGCCGCTTCCTGTGATGCGTTGCCGGTGCATACGCAGCTGTGAGTGTGCTTGCGTGCATGCCATGCTATAGTCATCAAGCATTTGATGTCTGTCCAGATGTGTTGTGTGCCCTTGATGACCTGGTCTATGCCTCAGGCCTAGTTGTCTGCATAGTTATGCAGTACTGTTGAGCAAAGGAGTGACTTGTGCTGTGCTGGCAGGTGTTGGAGTTTTCTATCAAGAAAGAGATGACGTTGGAAATGTGGACGGACAGGCAGGACAAGATTCAGACTTTCTTTGGGCCTGGTGTACAGGCAGACATCCAGAAGACTGATCAGGTATGTGCTCATCACCAAGCTACACAGCAGAAAGGGTGCGTATACATAAGTGTGACAAATTGGTCTCTGCTTAGCAACTGCATGCGGCCAGTTTGCTGTCCTACCTCTTTGCAAAACTGAGGTAATGTATAGGTGAAGGATAGCTGAAATTAATCAGTCATACATCACACTTGTACCTTTCTAGCAAGCAATGTGTAAAAATTGTCAGTCAAAACGGGTGAGGGATTTTGGCAGCAATGATTATGGCAGCAGGAATGGTACAGAACGCTGCGTGCTAGCTGTAAGAGCTTGCCCTGCATAGCTTTCTCACATTTGTCATTGTGCCATGACAGCGGATATGCGGGTGTTCAATGCCTTCAAGGGATCGATGGCCCAGGGTACAGAATGCCTGTGCAATGGCTCCTCAGGTTGTTGTTGACCAGATTCGCTAAGGATTGCAAAAACCTCTGTTGCATTTAGCGCAGCTCATGGTGTCTTGTATTTTCACTGTAGGGCGTGGATGTGTATCTGATGAGTGACGGAAGTGGGGCAGGGCGGGGAGGCAAGGCCCAGCAGGATGTCATGCCACCCCTCATGCCTGGCCTCAAGGCCAGACAGAACAAGCAGCAGCAGCAGCAGTAAATGCAGCATCAAGCTTTAACACCATGTTCAACACCATGTTCAATGTCTACAAAATGGCTGGCATGCCATATGATGCTGTCTCTGGCTGTGTACTAGTACTAAAGTGCAAGGATAGACAGACAAAGTTTGGGTGTGTACAGTTCTGAGAGAGCTGGATCTAGTTTAGATGTTCATGTATCATTCATTGAAAAATGCCATTGTACTGCTTATTGGAAGCCCCATGCACACTCAGGTCACTTTGTCATCTTTAATCGCTGTGTGTTCACTCTGGCATCCAGCCATATTTGCAAACCTGCAATGCATCAGTATGTTAAGGTGTCTTCTATGTGGTGTGCAACAAAAGCAGACTCAACAGAGTGTGAATCAGCCTTCAAATCCCGTGTAGCCGGTAGCCCTTGTTTGCATAGAATGGCATGCAAACACCATTAGCAGCATACGATTTGCGTCATGCTGCATGTAGCAAAGCACAGAACAGTCCACCTGTACTGCAGCAAAAAGTACATGATTGCTGCTGTGTTACCTGTTCGATTCATCAGGTCTTTGGCATATGCCGGTACAAAAGGCACAGCTGTGAGGGTGTGAAGGGCAAGTCTCCTGGTGTGCCCAGTTGCCAAAGGGGAATCATGCAGACTTGTAAGGAGCTCAACAACAAAGCGGCGCCTGTAAAGCACAAGCCACCCAGTTGCTGCTCATTGCATGTTTATGACTATGGCGTAAGCCAAATCATTACCAAGCAAGTTGTCCATGAATTTAATGTGAACCCATGGGAACACAATTTGGGCAGAGAAAAGTCTTCCACACAAGAGGACCTGTCCCTTCACACATGCCATCAAGGCCCCACAAATGTCTGCTGGTACATTGCACACTTGGTCAACATGCAGCTCGACTTCATTGCATCAGGAGCCAACCTTTTACTTCACTTCTTGTTCTCCTTTTTGATCTGTCAGGGAAAGTCCATGGGCAATGTGAAACAGGCATGAATGCAGCGACACAAAAGGACCACAATTTGACTGACCTGTATAGCTGAGCACGCAGAGTGTGGGTGCAGCAATACAACAGAAGGACCACAATTCGACTGACCTGTACAGCTGAGCATGCAGAATATGGGTGCAGCAATACAACAGAAGGACCACAACTGGACTGACCTGTACAGCTGAGCATCCAGAGTATGGATGCAGCAATACAACAGTAGGAATGTAAATGGACTGACCTGTACAGCTGAGCATCCAGAGGGCCTCGAAGGCCTGCCGCCAAAAGCTGCATCACCCACACCTGCTCTTCACTGTACTGCTGATTGCTGCTGACCAACAACTGATACATCAGGGGAATCTCCTGCAGTTGCACATGGAATGTGAACAATAAAGATAATCATACCAATTAAAATACGGGTTCAGCCAACAGGCATTAGGTGCATGCAATGCAAGTCAGCTGCCTCCAGACAGGCTTGTTCAGAGCATCACAGATGTAGTGGTTCAACCCCAAAAGTATGGACCCTGCTAGTGTTTGCGCCTCTGTTATTTGAAGTGTTTTGGGTGGGCCTATGGCAGCCCCTGCTGCATGAGTGGATGACATGAAATGCAGTTCTGGTCTCAACAATTGTCACTCTATTAGCAACTGCAGCATCAAGGCAAGGGACCCCTTGCACAAACTTCCACGTTTGCATCACTTGATGGGTTATCATCACTTATTTGGACAACTCATGTTGCTTATGTTATTAATGTCTTGATGAATCAGGCAATACAGCACATGGCCTGGAATCTTGTAACCAACCATACTAGCAATTGCTATGAGGAGTAGTCACTGGCGCATCGTACATTCTAGCAAGAGCAAATATTGTGCAGGAAGTACCTGTATGTTGAGCTCAGATCTCTTCAGCAGCAGCTTGTTCAGGGGTGGGTACATAGCACAGCCAGGGGACATAAGCACAAACACTGCCTCGGCAGCAAAGGCTGCGAGGACACCTGGCAGCTGCTGGAAGGGTTGACTAATGGATCGCTTCAGGGACTCTAGCAGCAGCTGAACCTGGCGCGTCTGCTGGTTGCTGCCACCTGTCAAGGCTGCCAGAAACAGCCCCAGTGCCTCATATGCCAGCGCCCTGCAGGAGCCATGCCACCATCTGAGCTACATATGCAAGTACAATGTGTCGTGATACTGCTCTGCAACTTGAGCCTCGGGACGGCTGCTATCCAGAAAAAACACCTGCTGGGATTTGCTGAAAAAAGCTGTGTGTTGGTCCCAACCCCAATCCCCCCACAATTGTTTCAGACGTGACGTACTTTCCATGTGCACATTTGTCAGACAGTCATACCCAGACCCAAGCATAGCATGTGACTCGTCTGATCTTTGCAAGTGGTTTGCGTTCTGACATGAGGTGTCGTCCATGCCTTGTGACCAATTCAGCAATGAGTTGCTTGTCATGCGGTCATCAAGTCATGTCCTGTGACAACAGCATGACTTGACATTTGGGAGAGTTGTTGCTGCTGTGAACAGAAAAATTGTCTTAGGTGTTAGGCACTTGCAAACACAAGGAGAGCATGTGTTCCAGCATTGGTACTACCCTTGTTGACACTGTCATGTATGCCAATCATCATGTCATTTCCAGGCAGGGCAACTGCCGATGACACAAACTTTGTCTGTTCCCATCTGGGCCTGGATGCAATTTTAGCTTATACCTGAGTCCTGAGTCCTGAGCTGCCAAGCTCCTGAGGCACAAGGACAACAAACCCTGACTGATGAACTCCTCTGTACCAATGCTCTTGTCTTGCAGTGCCTGCAGACACCAATGACAGTCAACACAGCCTGTCACGCTATCAGCTCGGTGCACCATAGCCATAATCCAGTGCAGTTCCCTTCTTTTCCAGATCGTGAGGATCACTGACACAGGGGCAGCAGTCTCTGCCTGAATAACTTTTCTGTGCAATTGTACTTGTCTTGCTGTGCCTGTCTGTGCAAGAGATATGCGTCCTGCTGCTGTCAGGTTTACATTCTGACAACCAAGATCACAGTTGAATTTGTGTCACACAGTGCAAGCTTTCAGTTGCAGACCCCACTGGTGCAGACATATGACATAGTGCTGTAACTTGAGGATGAAAAGAGCTTTGGACAATGATTTGAAGCGAGGCTGGTACTGCAGCAACGAATTGACACCATGCTTTGATACATCAAGTCATAGAAAGACAGCAGTAGATATGCTTAGGAGGAAGCATACAGGTCAGTTATTACCTTTGCTTCTGTATCATACGAGAGTTCAACACTTGATGCTCTGCCACATCAGATAAATCGGCATCAGTTCATGCTGTGCAAGCCTGCCAGCTGCTCATGTGAGAACACATTTGATAAAGCACTGCACAAGCCGCCAGACAGGTGATGACACAATCATCATATGACAGTGGATCACAACAGCCGCCTCAAACATAGGAGGGAGAAGGATATTCACATAATTTTGCCAGTCCAAAGGCCGTTCAGAACGTAGTTACCTTGAGAGCCCAAAGCAGCATCCACACAGGATCATACCCGGCAGCATGATGACGCGCAGCAACAGGCACAACGTGCTCCTCGCTCTGCTGTCCTTCCTTTGCTGTGACACCAGAACGACTAAAGCCCTCTGTCATGTGACTAGATGACTCAGCCTGGTTGCTGCTAGAGTCTCTGACAGCAGCTGTAGGGTCTGCTGCAGACTGGCGCTGGCCACCGCTGCTAGCTGAGATGTCACAGGCCTGAAAAGCAGCGGTTGATGTTTGCCAGCGGTGGCCACCGCCGGCGAGCAGTGCTTCAGCTGTGGCCGCCAGGTGTTGCATCGTTGCTGGCAGTGGCTCAGCTGCAGGCTCATCTGCTGTCAGTGTGCGATGCTCTGGGTAGTGAATGGTCGTCAGTGCGCATCTGGAGATGTCTACCAGCATGTGCTGACTCAGCAAGCTGGTCCTGAGACTCAGCAGAGAAAAGAGAAATGTCAGCAATTGCAGTAGCTGTAATAGGAGTGCGAGCAGGCCAAGAAGTGTCAGCATTTCTGACGTGGGAGCCATTGCAGTAGCTGTGACAGCAGTACAAGCAATTGGGAAATGGTACAAGCAGTTGGGAAATGATACAAGGCTACAGAGGACAGAAATGAAAGACAGCGGAGGGCAGGGAAAGGCAGCGATCCAAAGGCCGCAAAAGAATCTTGGCAGCTGATGGACTGTGCAGACATCAGCAGGGATGGCATGACACACATTTGAAGGGTCTAAAAACACACCTGGCAGATGATAGGTGAGAAGAAGAAGACTGATTGAGGAGCAGGCCATGCTCATGTGCAGCCTTTGCTGCCTTGCCCCACATAAACCTGCAGCACACAACATAAACAATGACAATGACAAGACCGATTTACAATCATCAACATACAATGATAACAATAACAACTGTAATGTCATAGTAATGCATGATAACAAACACTTGCAAGAACAATCACAATCACACCAATGTGCAAAATAATCAATTAATGTTCATGTTGAAACAATGAAAGCGAAGTGCCATTTCACTGACATCATCAGAACATTTGGCACGCAACATCGTGTGCACAATTAGTCTTAAGGATGCATGAAGTGCCTGTATGTGAGAGGAACAAATCTGCCGTTTAGCTCGATACAGAGCACAATTGCAGCAGAAAGAGACTGACCCGGCCGTTGCAAGAGGGCCATGCAGGATTGCTGTAATCGGGCCCTGAGCCACCCCACCCTGTCCTTCTGCATTGCTGTCATCATCAGCATCCCCAACAGCATGACCAGCATCCCCAACAGCATCCTCATTGGGCTTGTCAGCATGCTCATTGATGCCAGCAGTCATAGCTGCATCCTTGTTGGAAGCAGCGTCAGCAGTTGCAGCAGCAGCTGCTGCTGCTTGGTCTTGATGCTGCAATGCTTGTTGGTGCTCGAGAGAGTGGTACACAATATTGTTGATGTGAAGAAGAACACGCAGCAGGGACTGATCAGGGCTGCTCAGCGTAGCCCCATAGGCAGAAAGCAGCAAGGGCAGTAAGGAGTGTAGCTTGTGGTGGAAGGGGGTGGCAGGGGTGCCACTGGGGTCTGAAAGGGGGTAAGACTGCTGCAGATCTATGAGAGTGTCCAGCAGCTCTGCCAATTCACCTTTGACTGTCAGGCCAGTCTGCAAAAAGCACACATTCTTCTATGGCTGCAATGCCAAATTTGAATGCAAATTAAGGTGCCATGTTTGCACAACAGACAATTGCATGTAGTCATGACTGTGCAGGCATGCCAAGTGAATGCCATGATTGCTGGATCTAAACTAAAAAGGGCACGTCAGAGTTGTATGACATTCAAGAGCTGTCAGGCTTGTTCAACATTCAAGTGCCATTGTGAAAGCTGGTGTTGCATCACCTCTCTCACATGGGGGACAAAAGACATGTGACGTGTGCCACATTCCCATGCAGTATGTGCTGAACTGTCACAACATACCTACACTAACAGTCTGATGTTTAGCACTGAACCATACCTGAGCAACTGGGCAGCACTCTACCAGGGGCAATATAGAATTCAGTGGGGACTGTAGCTTTAGTTTCTGAGCTGCAGATGGCAGGGGCACTAAGCTGTGTGCCATGTCCAGCATTGATGGCACAAATCTGGAATGGCTGACGAGACGGTCAAAGATGTGAGATGCCATGGCTGAGACTGATGGGTTAGTCACCCCTGGAATAGGCGATGATGAGTCATCATCTGAGGCAGCTTCCATCGCATCTGCGCCATGCATAAGTGTTGTGATGCACATGTAGTGTGTAGCAGATGCCTTGTACAATGCAAGGACACCCAATTATCACCGCAAGTCAGGGCGGCTGGTGGTGGCATGCCCACCAGATGCCTGGTGGGCTGTTTTTGTTACCAGTTGTGGTCGGACAGGATGCAAATCTGTCACATCAACATTCACGATACGACTGCAGGCCATACAGTGTTCTTCACCCGCTATCCAGATGGCTTGTCAACCCATATATGTCACTGAATGCTTTGCAGTCTGTTTGTGTCATGAGGCAGCAGTGGAGGACACAAAGCTCTGCTAACGAGTCCTGAAGAGTTATGAGATCACTTGCTGCTGCACAACTGTACAAAAAGTTTCCAGTTGACAGATCATGCAGCAACCCACTCTTGCAGAGATGATACATTTCTTGTGCCTGTTTGTCACAGCATCACCACCACTAGCCATGGTAATACAGCTTACCAGTGTTACCGTCTGGTAACAGCGCTGCCAGCAGCCGCCGCAGAAGCTTGACGGTAGCTGGGCTGTCCATTTTGAATTTCAGGACAGCTGCGGCAAAGGCCCTGACAGGGGCAGCAAGGCTACTGAAAGGGCCCAAGCCCCGGTCCTGATCAGGCAACTCTGCCAAACAGTCCCCCACAAAGCCATCAACATATGCAGATAGCTGGTCCACCAACTCCTGCGCCTGCATGAGCATGTGCAGCTAAGAATACAGACTACATGTAACAAGCGGCATTCAATATTGCACAAGATAGCTGTGGCAAGTGTGCATCCGTGCAACTTTACAACAGGCCGGGCTTGATGGTAACCATCAGTAAACACATTGACATAGTGAGTTGCTGTCCCTGCACAACTGTGTACATGTGTCAGGGCGTAACAGGGGACATGTCAAATAAAGGGGCAGGGCAAAGCAGGACAGAGGCAGAAATAGACAAGGGCAAGACCAGGCAACGCAGGGTGCAGCCCTGCGTACTTTCCAGTGGGGCAAGCAGAAATGCTGGCAAAAGCATTGTTGCCCGGATGCAGTCATAGGCTCAGCAAGAGGCCTTCTCAAAGTGTCATGCCACTTTTGAGTGACATGCTTTTCTCTTTTGATTTTCTGCTTACAGGCATGCCAGACAGCCAACACCACAAAAAGCCAATGTATGTACCTCACTAAGCTGCCACACACTGGACCCAGTGGTTTCGCAGTCAGGAGCGCACAAAGAGTATGTACTTCATCTTTACAAAGTTTTAGGAAATTGCAGCAGAGCAGAAGGCACAGCAAGCTTGCCTGCAAGGGCAGCTTGGAGCAAAAGCAAGGCAACATCGGCAAACTGCTGCAACTGTAGAGGCCTACCTCTTCTGAAAGCTTGGCTTGTTTGTAGGCCACAGTCAAGGTGGCCAGGCAGCTTTGGGTGAACCTTACCAGGTCCTGTACCACCACGCTTCCGTGCTGCACAGCCTGCATGCACAGCATAAGCTATTCCAACCACTTTTGGTTGCTGTGGTCAGTGGATTTAGCGACCTTTCCTCCATAGGATGTCAATGACACAGCATGAAGACATGAATTTGTGAGTGAGAGGTGAGGACAAGCCCCACAGCTTGCGGGCGCTGTGTTCCTGTCAGCAGGAATGCTGTCAAGATGGGTGTAGAGACTGAGGCTGCTTGTGGACAAGCCAGTCTTTGCATCACACAGAAATGCGCAATAGAGCTTTTGTTCTGGTATTCAGGAAAGGGTGACGCAGGTCGCCGGCTGTGGGGATTGGGCAGCAGTTCAACCTGACCCCAAGACATGTAAACCTGCAAACATGCAAACATGCAAACATGCAAACATGCAGATATGCAAACATGCAAAGATTGCAAAGATGCAAAGATGCAAACATGCAGACATGCAGACATGCAATAAATACTGTGACACGACACATGACCAATGACGCAACTGCAGGCACACAACAGCAGCAAACACTTGACAAACAAGGGGCCTGTATCCATGTTATCTTGGGAGTTTGGTAACACTATGTTTGGGTTTTTTTCTAAAAGCATGATGCTGCACCTTGTGCAATGACATATAGCATCATGTCTGTGAAACAAGGGAGCAGGTAATTGGGGAACAACACTGCTTCGAGGTGAGCAAGGCTAGTTGACCAAAGATATGCAGGAACACCGAGCTGTGAGTTTGGACACAACACTATACCATTCTGTAGTATGTTACAGTGCAATATCTAGTTCTGTTGTTGCCGTGTTTGCGTATAAGCAATACATCATATGCAACATGTGCTTTTGTACCTGCTGTAGAAGCATGGCAGCAACTTCAGCCTGCTGACCAGGCAGAGGCAGCCACGTGGGGTCAGTTGATCCAGATGCGCCTTTGGATGAGCCATCGTGTAACAGCAACGGCAGCGGCCAGCCAGTAGCATGCAGCAGTCTGTGAAGAGCTTTTTGAGTGCGAGAGAGGTCCGCTGGAATCATTTGCCAGCAACGCTTCAGCACTTTGACAGCATGCTTACGCAGGTTGCTTAGTGCATCGCAGCTCAACTGCTCAAATCCTGCAAACCAAGTTTGACTACATGAGCACACGTCACGATGACCGCCCTACTACACCAAAACATGGGAACAGGGTCTAAAACATCTCACAGACCATGTGCACAAGATGCTGTCAAAAACCGTGGGTTTCAAGAGCTTACAATAGTGTTCAGCTAGATGTCAACCCCTGCAAAGGGAGAACTTGAGCAAGATGGTGCGCCAGTGCAAGTCTCAGCTTACACACAGACACACCGTTGTGCCAGTAGCAATCAAGCTCAAGAATTCAAGTTACTTGTGTCAGGCAAGCAAAGATCTGCAGGTGCGGTATGTTCCCAGGTCTGCTGCCTTTTGCAAGTAGCTCTGCGCACAGCCTCACGGCAAAACACGTACTCAGTATCACAGTCAGGAACAGGGCAATCAAAACGGTACAGCTGTGGATAAGGTCGTTGAAAGCTTCACCTTGTGGGGACTTGACTCTAGCTTTCAAGTACATCATCAACTCTTTCTCATAAAAGCTTCTCACATTGTCTGCAGCAATATTGGCCACGTTGCCGATCTCAGCTTTGACCCCTGCTGTGACAGCTGCGCCGCCATGCTGTGCATGCTGAGGTTTGCTGACAGCCTGCTTTGCATGTTGGGCTGATGAGGCCATCTGATCAAGGTGTGCCAGGGCTGTAGGCAGCAGCAGGGCAGTTGCCTCTCTGGTATGGGCGCTGACAGCTACCTTGTCACCTGCAGATGCAAGCAGGTTCAAAAGCTTACTTGATGCATGCTTTGCATGCTGGGCCACAGCCTGGCAGGTGACATGGCAGTCTGGTGCACGTCACATGTCTCACAATCAGTAACAAGTACGTTCATCACTGCTGCCTGCTTCACGCCATAAGGCCAGATTGCAACGACTCCATTTCAAAACTCAAGTTGTCTACAGACAGCATAGACACACTGACCTGGGCCCCTGCAGGGTGGGGGTCACCTTGCCATTGTTTGAATTGGTCCAGATAACGCAGCATGCAGGTGCCAAGACAGGCTTGTTGAGCTAAACTACAGAAGGCTGTTTTGCTTACCTGAAGTCAAGATGTCAAAATGAGTCACAAACTCAGATCTCAAACTTGGATCATGCCTTATGAGCTGAGCAGCAACAGCTCCCCTGGTTGCAGTTGGTTGCTGCAGTGTCGCTCTCAGGTACTGCTGCAGCTGCTGCTGGCAGCTGCCAATGCACCTGCAAGCATTTGTGTGGAAACTGCATTCCAATCTGTTTGCTAATACTTAGACTTCACTGCTGGTATGGTGACAGCCAAAACAAAGTATCATACTGGGAGGTACTACAGATGTTGAGTAGTGAATGAATGAATGAGGGAACGAATGAACGAACGGATGGACAGACAGACAAAAAGACAGACGGATGAACGAAATAATTGTTTTTTTCTGCGGGTGGCTGCTTTTGCACCACCTAGAGCTCATATCCAACCTAAATGGTGAGATGTTGTGGTCCACATACATGTAGATGATCAAAGTTGGCATCAGTCATGTGGGGCTACAGAGCTTGGACGCACGTGCGTGGGGTCAAGGAGTCACCCCCTCAACCATACTGACTCATGCAGATCTTGTGTGTCATGCTGATGCAAACACGCTGTAAAGCAGCATGGTTACAGTCACAATGAAATGGCTCTGACAGCAGCTTACTGTAAAGATATTAAAGGTAACAAAAAGAATTGGTAGCTCTTACCTGACAAATATTGCAGCTACAGGTTTGGTGCCATTTACTGCTGACAACTTCAGCAGTAGCAAGTCAGCACGCTGCACAAAAGCCTGGTCACCATGCTGCGTCAGGGCCGTTGCAAGCAAGCCCTCAACAATCTGGGCCCAGGCATCTTTGACCCCCTCTTGAACCCCTGTTGCACCCCCCTGTGACCCATCGCCCCAAGGATCCAAATCTGTGTATGGATGATCCAGCCTGGATAAGCCACTACTCTTGTTGGGTCTGGTGACAATATGGATCAGAGCATCAGCCAAATCAAGGCCTGACTGCAAAAGCCAATGGGACTCTGCAGGGGTTAGCTGCTTGGCCCTGCTGGGTTTGCTGGAGGTTAGAAGCTTAGCAACCTCTGGTGAGGTGGCCAGGCTAAGCGCCTCCTGAGTGAGACTCAGCAGCTCATGCAAGGGGAAGAAGATTGCCAGACGAGCGGCTGCTGCAGCAGCTGCCGGGGCAGCAGCTGACTCTACAGCTGCAGCTGAAGTGGTGCAGGTTGCTGCTGCAGCTGCTGTCACCTGGCGAAGTTGTGCATGTAGCTCATCAGTCAACCTGCAACGATTTCAAGGCCCATGTCAGACAGCGATATTGGCGTTCTTGAAGGGCTTTTGGCTAATAATGCCCTGCAGCGGGCATAGTGGCAACTGATTGCTGCATCAGCATGATCCAGATGGCTCAGAAAAGCTGTCATCAAGAAGATTATGATACAAGATCTGGTTTCACCAGGAAGATTATGACATGAGATCTGGGATATACCTGGCAATGTAGGGTTGGCAAAACGCTTTCAGAGCTTTGGCAGATGCTCCTGACTCAGCCTTGCAGATCAGACTCAGCACAGCATGCAACAGCTCAGTCAGTCCCGAGTCCCATGCATCTGTCATCTCAGATCCTTGCAGATGACCAGTCAGATAGTTAGTCAGCAGCCATGGCTGCTGCAGCAGCTTCCCAACATGCTTTTCGCTGTCAATCCCATGAGCCTTAGGGGACCCTGATAACCCCCTGCTGGACGCTTGGGGTTGATGCAACCCCAAGTCAGAATCTTGAGATGGTCTCAGTCCCAAGGACTGCTGCAGCAGTGTGAAAAGGAGAAGAACGGTGGCTGGTGCGGCAGCTATTTGTAGCTGTTGTTGGATAGCAAGACTTGCGAGGTTGGAAGCAGATGACGGCATCTGCTGCAGACTTGACAGAAGCTCAGTTTGGATCTGAGTGCCGCCTACAGGAATGGAAAGTCCAGCTGTTGGCAAGACAGCCCCACAACCTGTAAGTTCATGGCTGTCACAGAAAATAACAAAACAACACAACCATGTTGACAGCCTGGAAATGAGACACACGTGTGATGCATTGGTCTCATTTCACAACAAGCAAACAATGCAATCAGTCAATGTACATTCCCGATCTGCAAGACTCGTCAGAGATGTCCATATGGTGATTGTTTGATTGATTGACAAAGAGCAGCTCAGCATTACTCATGTTGCAATGCATCATTGCAGAAGCCGCTGTGACAGTAGTATGCCTATATGTCATGCACGCCAGTTTGTCATGCTGTCGCAGCAGAGTTTCCTCACAATGGAATTGCACAATCCCTGTCTGAGGCTGTGTCCGTGCAATGCAAACACACTTTGCTGACCTGCTTCACCATGGCCAAAACTCTGAAGAAGAAGCAGAAAGGGAAGTCTTGCCAGCTCAGAAGCAGCATCCCTGCTGTTGCAATCCCCTGTCCCACATGTGATCTCTGACAAATCCCCAAGGGAAGCAGCGCATCCCCAAGGGAGGCCATGGGCCCGGCAGATGGCTGTGACCAACCCTTGTGCTTCCTGGCAAAATTTCTGATTGGATGACGATTTTGCCAGCTTCAGGACAAACCGTGTTTTCTGTTGTATGACAGAGACTGGACACTGGTACAGAGCTGTCAGCAGCTGCTGCTGCAGCTGCTGATCAGCTTGGCCCCTGCGCAGCAGCATGCACAGCATGAAGTGTCTTGCTGGCACACTGCACAAGGACAGTACTGAAAGCTGAGTCAGCTGGGGGTTGAATCAGGGTTGAGGGGTTTATGAACAGGGGTTTGAGGGTCTAGGTATCCCTAGCCCCTCAGGACAGTCTGATGAAATGCATATGATCAGCAAAGTCACTGATGTCTCTCTGGAGATCATCAAAGCTTGCAATGACTCTATGTGTTAAGAACAGGAGGTTGAAATGTTTAGCCAACCAGTTTGGTTGTAAAGATGTGCCAGGTTTGTCAGCATCCTGGTCAACAACATCAGTGGACAGCATCAGTATCCTGGTCAACAACATCAGTAGACAGTTTTATCATGTCTGAAACAAGCGGTCTGGAACACACTTGTAGACATTCATGCAATCCTTCTGGGCACAACAGAAACGCATTGAAGTGGCCCGAGGTGTTGATTCTTTGCCAACATGCTCAACAACTACCTGGGTTGTGATGACGCCTGATGCTCACACTGGCTCAGCAGAATATCCAGGCGCTTTGCAACCCCTGATTCCTGTTTCTTCACCTGCAACCAAAGCGGTTAGGAACTGAGCTCACCTGCAGATTGTTGAGCATTTACAGCTTCATCAGCCATGCAGCATTAGTAACGCCATAAGGATCAAACATCCAGATTCCTGCATGAGCCTTTCCATATGTCACGATGCATGAAACAGCCAGCTTGACCAAAAGACTCAGCTGTCAAGATGCACCACATCAAACAGATGCTTGTTTAAACAAGGCTGCGGCCACAGCAGCTGCATTACACATGCTGCTGCACAGTGATGACTAATGGATGTCACAGCAGGCAGCAAAATGGCTGCTGATGTACGTCCCTTACCTGGAGTGTCCCAGCAACAAGATGCAGCACAGACTCTTCTGCCTCTGGGCCGCTCTTCTGCTTCTTCCTGCTTTGGACCTTGCCTGAGGCCACCTCCTCCCCCTTGCGCTTCTTCTCACCGCCTTGGCTTGAAGCCTCTGGAGTGTCCCTGACGCTATGGTCAGCTTGAACAGGCTTGCTGGGGTTGGGGTGCGAGGTTCTGCCATAATTTTGCCACTGGCTGAGCAGGTCTTGGGCAAAGCCTAAGAGGGAAGCCAAAGGCTGGGCCTCAACTGGCAAGCTGAGCATCACAGCACGCTCAGCATGTTTCGAAGCTAAGTCTGCAGCCTTGGCAGCGTCTGGCTCAACTTCTCCAGCAGTTTCTTGGGCAGTTGAGGTGACACCTGCTGATTTGGAATCAGCTGCTTGCCGGAAAAGACCAACCACAAGACAGCACAGTGGCTGAGGATCAATTTGAATCCTTAGAAGCTGTGCTGTGACTGCTGCTGTGTATGCTGAGACCCATGTGCGGGACTCTAAAGGCAGCTTGCTTGAACAGGCAACTTTCAGAGCTTGCTGGACAGCAGAAATAGCCAGTAGGCTGAAGGGTGGATCTGAGGGGGGCCTGCCTGCAGCCGCACATACAAGTTTGTCCATTGTACAAGCAGCAACACCACTGTCTGAAGAGGATCACTAGGGACTGATGCAAAGCAATTGCTGCGCTGGCAGAAATTGGCTGTTGAAAAAAAAAGCTATTCTGTGAACTACCTGATTCAGCAGCAGGAGTTTGGGATGGCAGCAGGGACTGCATCAGTCCCCAGTAGAACTGAGGCCGCCGCCCCAAGCTTGCTAGGGCTTCAGCCAAAAAACCAAGGACCCCGTCCACACACCTGCACAGACAGAAACAGAGTTGACGCACAGCTGTGGTTTCAGCATCACGTCATGCATGACCGCTTCTGCATGACTGTTGAGCGCCACCCAATGTAATGCATTGGAACCACATTTGTGTACTACATGTCATTCACGGTTGTGCCGTGGACTGCACATACTTCATAGTTGCAGCCTTACATCATCCATGTGGCATCTGCAACCTCAGCATGTGGGCTCTTTGGCAATAGCCCCACCCACAGGGCTACTTCATCTTCAAAAGCCCCACCCAACAGGTCTATCATGCGCCTAGTCAGCAGCTGGCCTGCCAGCTGGCGAACACCATGTGATGCTGATCCAGTCAGCAGCTTTAGGACAGGCAAAAAGCTGGCCGCTGAGTACTGGGTGTTGGAAGCTGCCAGAGGGTTGACTAATGGTGACAAGAGGGAGCTGGAGGGACACATGACCAATCGAAGCTCCAGCAAAGCATGCTGCTGCAACACTGGCAAGTCAAGGACATCCTGCAAGTTGGTCAAAAGACGTCAAACAACAAAGTCAACAGACTTGTGGTCATGTTCTCACAATTGTGGTTTCGATATAACATGGCAGGTGAGGCTTGCCTTAGGGCAGGATACATGTGTTTGTGCGTTCTGGCCCTGGGCTCGCTCTGGTAAGCATGTAAGTGCACTGAAGCAAATACACAGACATATGCTCGACATGCTTGCGCAGGTCTTATGTTTAGAAAATACAAAGTCATCTTCCCAGTGCACATACACCGTCAAGCTGTTGACAGCAGAGCCTGCTTTTGAGCTCATGCCTCTGCTGTTGGCTGAGTCAGCTCAGTCATTGAGTGAGCTCACTGCTTGAAGCAGGAGCTAAGCCAAATCGACAGGTGGAAGCCAAGCATGACTGCAAGCCACACAAACTCTGACCTGTGGCATAAGACCAGCAACATCAACACGGCTGTCGCTCATGGCTTCTGGCAAGCAGCTCTGGTACGCCTTCAAAACCATGAACAACACCGTGGTCGTCAGCTCTTGCGCTGTCATGCCATCTACATTGCCAAGCTCTTGATTGTGTAAATCCTCTGCTGCTGCTGAGTGGTTTTCAGGCACGGCAGGACTCTGGAACTGTGAGTCAAGCTCAAGCTGAGCTGAGTCAGGGGATGTCTCAGCTGCTGAGTCAGCCCCTGCGCCAGATAGGGCTGATGAAGTGCTGTCCCTCTGCAGAGTAGATAAAGTTGCCAGGAGGGACTGAGGGTCAGGGAATCTAGCTCTGAAGCCCTGCTGCAACTGCAATGTGAAATCTGTCCACTGCACTCGTAGACTTGGCTGTTGCTGTTGGGAAGTGTCTACCAGAAAGGGAGCATCTAGTAGCTGTTGCTGCAATAGTGATACAAAAGCGGCATTTCCAGAACTCTGCAGAGCATCAAGCTGAGTATCATCGTCTGAGTTGAGCTGAGCTGAGTCAGAGAGCTGAGTACTGAGAGGCTGAGGGAACATGACTGAGTGCTGAGCACCGAGAGCATGATCTGCTGGATCACCTGAGTAGAATCCAGTGAGTTTGTGAGTTGCTGCCTGCAGCTTCTGGAAAGCTCCAGTCAGCGTTTGAAGGACCTTGAGCAGGGTGCAAAGCGTGGTATGCCGCACTAGGGCATCTGGGTGCTGAATGCCCTTGGACAGAACAGCCCTGGGTAGGCATGGGGGAGATGCTCGGCGTACGAAGGCTTGTGCTAGAGGACTGCTCATCTGTGGCGGCTGCTGATTCCTGTTGAAGACAAGCGAAGACATTTAACGGAAGCTGCATGTTGGCAGATCACATGGCTGGTGAAAGGGAAAAGCCTAAGCTGCAGCATTGGCCAGGAGCGCACATCAAACAGCTACCACTGGCATGAGCACCTTGATTCGTGATTGTTTGTGCTCTGTCCGGATGTCAGTGCATCGACAGGACTGATGTGTAGCTTTTGCAGCATGTGCTGCCAGCAGCAGTCAGTAAGGGATCAAGGGTTTTGATTTAGGGTTGTGCTGAACCCTAAACCAAGCGACAAGCATGACCAAAATGACACCCAAAGGAATGACACTTGAAGACAGTCCTATTGAGCACTGAACAGCAAGACACCTATTTGCTAGTTGTCCGAAAGGCAGACCAATAAACAAAGGGCAGCAGTTCACCCATTGATCACTCATTCAAAAGGCAGATTCTTGAACCAAATGGGCAGCAACTTACCCATTGATCAGTGCCTGAAAGGGATCTGATGCCTTTGCTGCAGCCTGCACTAGTTGGCCAACAAGCGTCATGCCGACAAGCCATCTAGAAGACGAAGCCTTCGGCTCCAGATTCAGCATGCAGCTGCTTAGATAATCAATCGCCATGGCAGGCGAGGCAGCAGCCACTGCTAAGAGCAGCTCAGCGTGTCTCTCAACCTCTGTCACCTTCAGCTTGTGCAACAACCGTGATAACCTCGCTTGACCTGCAGCAGGAATCGAAAGTGTGCTGGCAAAAGACTGGTTTGATAAGATTCCCACTCACCATTACAAAATAAACTAGTTGCAAACTTGCCAAGTTTTTGAGTATTGTCACTTTGCCACAGGCCATTTGTGACTGCATGAGGCTGTGCATCAGATGCAACAGCATAGATTGACCTGCAGCAATCTACAACCGTACACTTATAACATCGCCTCTGTCAAAGGTGGCATGCAAAGTCAGCAACACTACAGCAGTGCCTATGACGCTCTGATCTGATCTATAACAAGGCTTAATGTCAATCAGTGCTACTGGGCAAGGACGACACTGTGGCTACAGAGAGCAGTTTGGCTGAAAGGTCAAGAGGACCACAATCCCTGCTTGCAACAGTCACTGTGATGGCTTGAAGATTATTGAAAAAGACAACTTGATTGTTTTCAGTAATTCAATTGATTATGTGGAATCTGCAGCTGATGATTGAAAGGCAACAGCTGACCTGCACTTGGTGATGGTTTCTGATAGTCTTCTTCACCCTCTGGCTCCGCCTCAAAATTCCCCCTGCCTTCAGGGGTGGGTAACATCCCATGAGAGTGGTGGGTGCCGAGGGCCATAAGCATGTTATGTGCTGCATTCGATGCATCCACGGCTTTGCGACCACCGCCTTCCCTTTCACTTACATGAGCCAGCTGCAGCACCGTGCTAAATTAAATAAACAATAATAACAACAATAATGATCATTATAATGTTTACACTTTCTGGCTCATGATGAGCTAGGCACGTGCAGGGTAAGTCTTGTCTATCCAGAGCAGTCTGTTCTGAGCAGTTCTCAGTGTGAAAATGCTAGCCCATTTGCTTGCCCAATTGCATTGTTGGGGGAAACTTAGTCAGTTGTTCAAGCTGCAAGCAAGCAATGCTAGAGGCGAATACACATGCATACCAATGTATTGCTGTGAATGCAAGCATGACAGCCTAAAATAGGGCGTTCTTCATGGTGACCATATTCCATCAAATCATGCCATTTAAGGTCACCTGAAGAAGAGCAGTATCACTGAAGGCCTCAGCCTGTAGGGATGCTGGCAAGCCCTTGGATGTATGCAGGACCTTGCGCCCAATTAGCTCTAAGGTTTCAATGACCACTGCATGAGGATGAACGGAGACATGATGCAGCAGAGCCGCCATCAATGGCCTGCAGAGCAAACACATTGTCAATTTTTTCTTGTTTCCATTCATCAAGCAGACACGGTGCACATGTACACACAAAGCTGCAGCATGGGTGCTTGATTCATCAGGCAGCAATGACAAGTAACATCTGAACCACAAAACAACATACAGAGCTGCAAACCATGCAGCCGCTGTGCATGTCTGAATACCAGGGTGTCTGTAACCAGAGATAAGGCACCAAAGGGTTGATTGGCAGGATTGGAGTTAGAACAAGGGGTGTGACAGACTGTGGGTTGCAGGCAGGTGAATTGACAGTCTGTTTGCAATGAGAAAGCCGGGATGTGTGTGTGTGTGTGACAGTTCATGCAGGCAGCCGCCTCGCCTAGAGGAGACCATTTTTGTGAGCGTGTGTGCGTCTGCGTGACGCAGTATAGCCTGTGCTAGGGTGACCAGCAGGGCACATGAAGGGCGCTTCAGGGGGTCCTTGTCACCCCATGACCTCAGTAATGAGCTCTTGCCAGCTGTGTCATCACTCTTCTTCCTGTAATGTTGCCGCATGAGTGTATACTTGTCTGACATCACAGTGTCTATCGGATGTGCTTGTGAACATACTCAAGAAGCCCTTGCAACTCCACAAGCATGCGTCCAGCAATGACAACAGTCAGATGGCAATTACATCCTGTTCAACCCTCCATGCTGTTCCTGTCGTACCAAATGCTTGTTAGCAGGCTTCCAACTTGCATGTGACAGCATGCTGCATCCCAGGGATTCGAGATAGTCCAATGACACAGCAGAGGGCATTCATTGTTGGATGTGTTAAGTGAGCAGTGAATTACAGCTAGAAGGCACCATTGGGTCTCACTTTGGTGGATGAGCCAGGTTGACCAGAGCAGGCAAGCTCATGTCGAGCGTCTTGACGACTTGTGTTGTCAGAGGAGTGCCTCGGCTGGTGATGGCAGCCAACAGGTACAGCGTGGCGTTAGCCCTGTACCGTATGGTGGAGCCAAGCTGCTGATGTAGAAATTTGGCATGTCTGGCCAATATGCTGTCAGCATATTGATCAAGCACAGTCTGGGTCTGAGATGCTGGCTGGGAAGGTGCGTCAAGCTGCTCTGGACTCTGGACCTGACCATGCTCAACAAGCTGTGCAGATACAAGCAGCAAAGCTGTGCTGATGTCCTCATGGCGAATCTGCATGAGCAGCTTGGCCTTACGAGCTGTTGAATGCCCAGGCAATCGGGTTAACACAATGAATATGAATTGTCGTTTACCAACGCCTGCGTCTCCCATATCATTGAAAGCTCCTCCAGCCTTGGAGCCAGACGCAGAACTGAATTGCGTATCTCTTCCGCGTCAGACCTTCGCAGCACCTCTCTAAGGTTGCGCAAGCCTGCAGAAATTAGGTGGGCATCGCGTGCGCCCCGTAACAGTGCAATTCAAAACCAGTTTCCGCGCGTGGTTTTACGTGCTTGCCTGTCAAAACTGTCTCAGCATCGCTGACGGCCCTTAATTGCTCGCATATATCGGGGAGAGCTGTGGGTTTGCTTGCAGCTGCCGGCTGCTCCAGCTGCTGCGCTTGCTGCGATGCCGGAGCGGTTGTCGCGAACAACCCCGCCAACTTTCCTGGCATGCTCGGCGCGGTTTCACACCTATTTCAGCTCGCTGTCACCCTTTATCAGCTCTCAGCTGACTGCTTGCAACACCAAATTTCTCAAGCTGGCGTTTCGCCACTTTCCGCTCGCTCGTCTCCTTGTCTGTTCGTCTGTTCAGTTCACGTGAGCCTGCACCGTCATAGAAAGGTTGGCGGTGCTCCATGAGGCACCCTGTGGAAGCGCAAGAAGCCTTTAGTCAATGCACGGTCGGCTGCGGCGTGCTCGATGCATCCTGGCACTTCCGAGTTTTACATCCAGCTGGCTGAGTTGACCTTGCGCCACCGTCGGTAAGCAACGTCGCCTTGCTCTGACGTTTTGGTTCCGAAGCTGCGCTCGCGTTCGGGAAGGCTAAACTTCGCGCAACCCGCTGTTTTCGTGACCTGCGAGCGTCACAGCTGTCGATCCGCGTCCGTCGAAACTCCGAACCTCTACCAATCTGCGCTGTGCTTGATACTTTGCCGGCCGAACGTGTTTGCGTAGACTAGCAGCCCAAAGCAGTTGTTCGTGATACCCGCAGCGCGAGACGCTGTCCAGCTTGCTGTGGTTAACAACGTGCAGTGGTTGCTGTTGTTGAAACCGTTTGGTGGAGCTCTACTTTCTGCGGCCAATCAGCAGACTTATCTGCATCCGTTTCATAGGCAAAGTCCAAGCCACCACACTCAGGCCACAGTGCCGTCGAGGCTCACCTGCAGATCGTCAGGTTAAGACCCCGCGGCTCGCTACAGACTAGTCAGTTTCGCCAGCACAGCATGGGCTCCACCAGGGGCTCCAGTGTATTGTCAGCAGTCTTGCTGGCAGTGCTGCTAGCTGTCATCCAAGGTACGAAGCTGTAGCAGGCAGCTGAGAACAGTCCATGTCAGCATTTGTATTGGGAATTTGGACGCCGGCTCCCTGTATACTTGAAGCTTTTCATGGATGCTTCAGTGTGTCATGCTGTGCAGGACAAACTGCAACTCTTACCTTGGACATGCAAATCTTTGGCTCAGCTGTGTTGCCCTTCACCAGCGACAAGCAAAGCATCATCACACAGGGTGTTGCCACCTTCCTCAACTCTGGCGTGACAGCCTCACAGATCGTCTTGACAGTTGAAAACACTATTGCTGGGGTGAGAAACACACCTATTTGTTTTGTAGATCCCCATGGGTCTTTTCCACCCTTGCATTGAAAGCTTGCGGGAGAGTCACACTGATGGCATCCATGAGCATTTCTGCATGGCACACAGCCCAGACTTCATTTCAGCACATATAGACTGCATGCAGACAGTCTGCAACAGTGGAGCAAATCGTCGCACAAAACATCAAACCCAGATTAGTCCTGCTGCTGATGACACCACCACTCTACTGTGCAGACATGGCCAACAGGCAGGCTGCAAAAATACTCTATCTTCGTTGCATGTTGCAAGCATGATCATATCTGTAGAGTCGCAGATTGCTAGCAGGCGTCATGAAGCACCTTGCAATGTCAGATCCCTGCGGCAGATCCCTGTGGCAGATCCCTGTATGTTACTGACACGCACTGATGCAACCATGTACTTTCTTGCAGACATCAACAGCAGGTAGGCGGCATCTGATGGCAGTGGGCAATGGAGAGCCAGGTGTGGAAGTGAGCATGGCTATTCCCACCACCACTGCTCTGGCATCCTCTCAGTCAACAGCCATCAGCAACGCAGTCACCACGGGCGCCCTCTCATCACAATGGGGCAAGCTAGGTTAGTCACCTGTCAACTGGTGTCATGCAGATGAAGCACTCTGGTGTGCTCACTTTCATGTGCATGCGACTAAATGCTATGCCGTCAGTAATGCAGTCAACAGGCATTGATTTTCTCAGATTCAGCCACATCTACTTGCAAGGGTTGTATATGCAAATCTTGTCATCAGTTGCTCCATCAGCAAGCTGTCTTCATAGTTGGACCAGCAGAGCAATGACAGCCAGCACATCTTGCTCAGATGGACATCATATCATGCATGATGTCTGCTGCTTACTACCGGAGGTCAGTCATTGCCCAGATTCTAGGAACAAGAGAAGGTTGCAGAGTCTTCTTGTATTTACTGACCGTCATCTGCAAGCCTGGACCATCATTCTAAGTGTGCGACAAGTGAAGCTAGAGCGCATGTGCAACATTCAAACAAATCTGCTCTATGCATGTGCAACATACAGAACAAGCCCACTGTAAGCATGTGTAACAATAAAAAAAGACCTGATCTACACATGTGTAATTCAGTCATCTGACAGGTGTCAGCACAGACGCACTTTAGCATACAGTTGCGAGCGTCAATGTTGTGCTGCAGCAGCCTAGGCAGTGCCACAACTGTGCTAATGTGCAGCAGCAATGTCAGACAGGCAGGCATCTCACTTCTGCAGCGTGTGCATCATTCCATGCAGCATTGCAGACACTGCTGTGTAAAGGCTGGGCCTTTCCTGTATGGCTACTGGTTCCACAATGTGGTATCTGAATGTGCTGAAGCTGCTTGCTCTGCTTTGGCAGGTCTGCAGACTTCAGGCTACTCAGTGCTCAACTCAGCCACCAGCACAGGCAGCCCCAGTCCAAGCCCCACAGCCAGCCCCACAGCCAGCCCCACAGCTAGCCCCACTGCCAGCCCTACCCCTTCACCCACAGCCAGCCCGACCCCTTCGCCAACAGCCAGCCCTACCCCAAGCCCTACAGCCAGCCCAACGGTACGAGCCACTGCCAGCCCTACCCCAACCCCAACTCCTACAGCTAGTCCCACTCCAACCCCCACACCAAACCCCACCCCCACAGCTACTCCAACCCCAACACCAACTCCAACCCCAACCATTGCAGCAACCATAGCACCCACACCTACGCCAACCCCAACTTTGACTCCGACCCCAACTCCAACCCCCACGCCAACCCCAACTGTGGCTCCGACTCCACTTGCAACTGTGGCTCCAACAGCCACACCAACCCCAACTCCAACGCCAACGGTAACAGCTATTGCAGTTGCCACTGCAAGCCCTACACCAGTGGCTACCCTAGCTCCAAGTTTGACCCCCACACCCACCCCTCTCGCAACTCCTGCGCCAACCCTGACTCCAACCCCAACATCGCTTCCAACCCTAGCGCCAACTTTGACACCAATTGCAACCCTAGCGGCAAGCCCCACCCCAACCGCAACATCATTTCCAACCCTGGCAGCACCCGTGACCCCCACACCACCAACCCCCATCCCCATGGCAAGTATAACCTAGTTCCTAGACCCCCTCCAACCCTGACTTTATCCCCAGACCTGATAGTAACTTTGACCCTGTACCTACACCGGTTTTGTCAATTTGCCCCGGTCATGGCTTTGACATCAAATGTCACGCCACTTTCAACATCCCTTGCCACAACCACGCCAAGTGCTCCTGCCCAATCCCAACTGTAGCCTTTCTCCCGCCCCCCCCCCCTCTCCCTCAATCCCCGTTCCTCTGGTCATTACACCCACTTCAACTCCAGTGCCAACTGTGCAGGCAAGCCCGACTGCAAGCCCTACTGTGGTGGCCTCTCCAGCAGCTACGCCAGTAGCTACCACAGACCCAGCTACTGCAGCTGGTGCCTCTACTGACAGCGGGAGCGGCAGTAACCACAAAGGCAAGGGGGGTTTGCCAGGATGGGCAATTGCAGTCATTGTGGTGGCAGCTCTGCTGGCACTGCTTGCCCTTGCAAGTAAGATGCTGGGCAAAGTCTGCCTTTTGGTGCTGCCTTTTGATGATGCCTTCTGATACACATGTCACTGGGCAAAGCCTACCTCTTCAAGCTGCCTGTTGCCCATTCCAAAAGTTGGCCAAAGGCCTGCCTTTCAAAGCTGCCTGTGCGTGCATTATCAACGCATTCATAGTTCAAAATCTGGCCCATGCTCACATCAGCAACAGGAGACACATCACTGATCCAGGATTCTTGGATCAGTGATGTACCCCTTGATGAAAGGGTTTTTGGTCCTCTCACAGATGCAAAATGTGTTGGTCTTGCATTCAACTGTAGTGCTCACAATGTTAGACAGTCTGTGTGCCAGAGCATCATGCTGACCTGTGGAGTGTGTGTTTGCAGGCCTGTGCTGTTGCAGATGGTTCATCCGTCGCCGTGCCAACAAGAGGCAAATGCGATACGTAGACCAGTACTACAATACAGTCGGTTACAGAGACCCTGCAATGGATTACGCAGTAACAGGAGCAAATGCTGCATCATTGGGAGCACTGCAGCAGAATTTGAAGTCAGACAGCATGAGCAGCAGCCACAGCATGATGTCCACAAATCCTGCCTTTGATGACAGCGTGACAGCTGGCACTGCGGCTGGGGCAGGTGTTGGGGCAGGTGTTGGGGCAGCTGCTTTGACTAGGACTATTAGTAATGCCAGCTCAGAACCTAGGGGCCCCAACCCCAATGCAGGGTGGCTGAACAGGGATGGATTGGCAAGCAACCCCTTGTATCAAGGAGATAGGACTAGGACTCCTTCTGTCGAAAGGCCCAGACGGGCAAGAGCCCCTGTTGATGCCAGCCCCTTGACAGGCATGACCACTCAGCCAAACAGGATGAGAGGCCGTGTTGGTACACCAGACCGCAGCATTTTGGATAGCTAGAAGTTGCCATGTGGGCGTATGTATGATCCCAGGGTGAGTGTGGTGAGCTTGTGAGGGCAGTTATTGTAGTACAGCATTTGAACAACGGATGAACACAAGAGCCTTGGCAACATTGTTGCTGCAGATGCATGCTTTTATCAAGTATTTAGATACCACACTGTAGCCAGATTGATGTTGTTGACACATTCAACCGTGTTTAGGGTGTTTCAGAACGTGACTACATTGGCAGAATAATAATGTGCTCCCCCCCCTCTTGATATAATATGTACAGCATCCACCGACAACTGATGCAGCATCCTCATCACTCCATGGCTATCATACATTCTGAGTAACAGCGGATTGTCTCAATCAGCCGACAGGAGTAACTCTATAAGCCTGTAAGTTACAGTGTTACGCTTCCTTACATTACAAGGGCCCTGATGTGTGCTACTGCTAAGCTGCCATTGCTGATCACAGTACTGGACTTGATGCGGTATTGAATATGTACTCCAGGCCAGACTATGTTCAGTGATAATCCAGTCATTTACATGGATTGACTAAACACTGGTGCACACGGGTGCATCATGAGCACCAGCACTTTGAGTGAGGCATGCCAAGACCTGGCAAGCCAAGAGGCAAGCCACACCAAATTACGCTACTCTTCATTGTTTTGGCAGTCCTTTCTTTCAGTCAGAGCACAGACACTTGCTTTGTCAATGCATCCTTGCAAGATATGGCCGTGCAAGGAGTCTAGCGCTGACTCAGGGGCAGTGGCTTGCATACACCAGCAACCGTCGTGAACTGGTGCTCTTGGACATGCCTGCATATATGGCATACATAGTTGACTAAGGCTACTATATGGATGACAATGTGGTCACTATAGACAGAACTATTACATGTTGCATAGCATGGAGCAGAGATCAATCACAATGTACACACCACCAGGTGTTTGCTGACCAATTTGTGAGTGCCAGTGCATGTAAACATATCATGCACCTTGGCAAGGGAAGAAACGAACATGTGTGTGTGTGTGTGTGTGTGTGTGTGTGTGTGTGTGTGTGTGTGTGTGTGTGTGTGTGTGTGTGTGTGTGTGTGCGTGTGTGCGTGTGTGTGTGTGCGTGTGTGTTCCACTCTAAGGCACAGTTGCACAATATCAATGTACAGGCAAAGCTCGAGGCTCTGTTGTTGCACTTGCATCATGGTCTGTTTTGTAGCGTGACAGCTAAGGGAAGAGGCCAAAGAGCAAACAGAAGCTCTCACCAGAGGACCTCTGGCTTGAACACCGTGCCTTTCAGTTTGCTGCTCCAATGGCTGCAGCGTTGCTGCATGACCTCTCTGTCTGCATCAGTCAGCTGATGTGGCTTCAGCACCCGGCCAAGGGTCATGTGCATGATGCTGCTCTGCTTACTGGACGCCCCTTCAACATAGGCTGAGTACATTGTTATTGCATATCATACCACTGAAGTGTTACAGCAACGTATCATATGTACAGACATAGCTTGTAAGTAGATGCTAGCTGCATGATGCTGTTGCCTTTGCTGAATGTTGCTTCACTTGTTCCTGCTGGCTACATGTGTGTGATGTCTCAATGAGGAAAAACGCATTTGACCACATATACATTGTGTGTGGCTCACATGCCAGAGGTATGTCTGTGTGTGTGTTCTGTTCAGGCTCGTATGCCATGGGCAAACGTCACAGTTACAGAGCCACGTTTGAGCAAAGCACTGCGCCACCCTGATTGGACAATCTTTCTGGTTCTCAACCCCAATGATGCGCACAGCTCAGCTCCAGCAACAGGCAAGAGACCTCCAGCGCAGCAGGGGATGCTGCACAGCCCTGTCTGAGGCACAGTATGTCTTCACAGCCTGCAACGCGTGCAAAGAGCCGCATGCCACCCTTCAGGTTTCTCACCTGGAAAAGCCTCTCTTATTCTTTGGCGCAAGCCTGCCAATTGGCCTGTTGTGTCCACCAGGCAGAGAAGAAGTGTGCCGCTGTTAGCAAATACTACACTATGCACCTGCATGGCGACATAAGGTGGAAAAGCTTGTCAGCGGACCCCTGCAGGATTTGTATGGGTTACACTCAACGATTCCAGAAGATTAGACCAGCAAAGGTGTAGTCAGCGTCTGCAAGGTGACCTAGAGTCAGTTGGGAGGGACACCTTGTCATTGTGAGCAAGATACTAGCGTTTTGAATGGCCGATACAAGCAGTTGCGACAGCAGACATGACATGTAGAAAATCATGACAATAATGACAAAGATGTTTGTTATGCATGGTCAAAGGGTGAATCAGCTTGATCTGCTCGAGGCCGAGAAAAGGGTGGCTCACAGGATTGCACCTCGAATGCGGGTGCCGCTGTGAGAGCTATCTGCCTGCAAACATCAATCTCTTGCTGCAACACTGCGCTGGTTGGAGCTGGTATGGGCACCGGCGGATGGATGGGGTCAATACCACCTCCAGGAATGAACGGATCAGCTCGAGGATCACCTGGCTGTGATGTCATGAAGACTGTGAGGTGATAATTTTCTAGGAGACTTGCATGGGGCTGCATACCTGCACAACAGCTTTCATGTTTGCTTTTCAGGAGCAACCATTACTGCAGAGTACCTTGTTGCCAATTTTGCCTGCAGCATCCATGGCATGCAAGGGTTGAGCATGATTGCTGCTGTAGTGGGACAATGCCACATGGTCAAGACTGCTGTCTGTGTGGGAAAAGCCTGTGCAAGTTGTTGCTTTACTGTTTGAGGGTTCCACACTAACGACATAGATCAGGGGTTTGTGCATTGAGGCACATACAGCGAAGGGCCTGCTAGGTCTTGATCATTGGCAGGAACGCAAGACGTGAGGCACATCTTTTGGTATGTACCTGAGGGAGCCGATGCTAATATGTCCTGGCATGCTTCATGCGCAAGGTGGAGAAGAGGATCCTGGTGCACAGGGTCAAGGGTGTTGGGTTTAGGCTTGAAAACAACTAGACGGACAGCTCCCTGCTGCAAGGGTGTTGGGAAGTGCTCATAGTACAATGGCTCTGGGTCAGCGTCTAAACCACCATAAAACTGTCTGATTGCTACTATTGCTGCTAAATTCAGGCCATCTCGGACAAAGGTAGCTGCCATGGAATCATAAACTGCGGCCATCTTAGTTCTGTCACTCTGCAAGCAGAACAAACGTCAATGTCTCACACTGGACAAGATCACGGCGTTCGCTGGGCAAGGCGACTTGCCTGTTCTTCTGAAGCCACCACTACCTTCGGCGGAGATGTCAGCAATTGATCCTATTGCATGTAGCTGTGCACCGGCGATGGAAGGCTTGTCAGCTTCTTTTGCAGTGTTGATGGGTTTGATGCTGGTCTGACTAGATGCAGCAGCTCCAGCGTCTTGCAGCAGAGCATTAGGTTCCTGAGCTCGAGCTCCAGGAGTATGCGTGATGGGGGTGTTTTCCATCTTTTCGGCAAGCTCAAGCACAAACGTGCAACTGTGAACTGTGCGTCACAGCTTCTTCGCCGTTTTTCATTGATACTGACGCTGGCGTGTCAAAGCGATGCCAATCACAACAACAATCAATTGCTGTGCAGCTGATACAATTTGTAACAGGCTCAACATCGCAACATGGAAAGAATTCTAAATATTACTTTGAACATGACAAGGACAAATAGCCCGTTGCCAATAGCGTGTGAACTTCCGGGTATTTCCGGTAGGCGTCAGGGTGGCCGAGTGGTCTAAGGCGCCAGACTCAAGTTCTGGTCCACGTATGTGGGCGTGGGTTCAAATCCCACTTCTGTCACCAAATGCATTTTACCTTTTAGGTAACAACAAATAGCCAAGTACTGGTGTATAAAATTGTATGCTGCTGACCCATGAATGATCTTGGTGATGCACTGCATATTTAAGCTCTTGGGGATTCATGCTGAGCTGATGTTGATGGTGAGCATAGCTTCTTCTGATTGTAAGAGCTGAATGAAGCCCCCTTAGCAAATGGGGCCCAATCAGCTGTCTAGACCAGATCTGCAACGGCAAAGGTATCACGCCTACGTGATGCCTCATGTAATGTCTCATGCCCACATTATCAGTACCAATTTAACTTGCCAATGGTGAGCAGGTTTCACGCATCTGTAAAAGCAGAGGGTCTGTTGTGGGAGGTGCTGCAGCGTACAATAAGATTGCTTTTACGCGCTTATGTCAGCATGCCAGGGTCAGCTTTCACCAGGTGAGTTCCACCCTTCACAGGGTTTAAGGAGCTGAGAATAAACAACGAATTCAGCAATGGAGTCAACAGCAGAAGCGATAGCAGCGGGTTTAACATCACTGGAAAGTCTTCAGCATCACTAGTTCCGACCCATAGAGTCTCTTCCCCTTCAAATATTCACAGCGTTGCTGTTGAGTGCGGTAGGACCAAGCAGTGACCAACCTGCTTGCATCACGTAGTGATCCACAAGAAGCTTGACCAGAAAGTTGGTATCCTCAGCCCTTGGCAAGCGTGCTTATGTTTTGCCAGCATTGAATACTCCACAACTGACCAGCTGTGAAAGGTGTGCATACACATTTGTGGTCCTGGACGGTTGCTCTACAATTCGACGATTTGCAGCATTGCATCGCTGCCATTGTGTAATCCGCGAAAAAGACATGCCTGTTACACTCGCCTGTTATACCAGGGAGACAGACGCACGTCACAGACTTGGAGGGGACTCAGCGCTTGCTGACTCCGTTAACGGGATCGATAGCGCACTTGTTCTGCTAGGAAGTGGAGTGCTCAGAACAATTAAGCATTGGCTACAGCAGGTCAAGCTGTATCCATTGCTTGTAGGGCGTCGGCAGCGCTTTGATCGCCTTTGCTTCCGAACACTCTGCACGTTGTAGTTGGCTATGTCAAAGGGTCGCGATAACTATCAGGTGAAGAGGCCAGGCACATTCCGACTGCTGCATTGCTCAGCTCATCTGCACTTAACAAAACCTTGTCCTGTTTTGTAGACTACCAAACCCTTCAACCAGCCATTCGGCGAGTGAGTTCTGAACCGTTGCACTCTGTGTTTGCGCTCTGCGTTCCCAAATGCGGGCGCTGAAGTAGGCATTGTACCGTGCAGTGACGACGAAGAAGCCCAGCTAGGTTTCATGAGTTCAAAAGGGCCTTCAAACGATGTAGGCACTCCGGTGCACCGTGTTGTGAAGGAAGTCAAGCGAAATTGGTGGCTGTGGGGAGCTGTCTGCTTTGCTCTTGTACTGATCACTGGGGTGGTGATGTTTCGACATAAACTCTACAACACAGGCAACATTGGCCTTCCTTTCCTGGCAGGTGAGAAACAGGAGCAGTTAGCAGCAGTAGCTCGAGCCAGCTTCTATACATGGTCTGGCTTTGGTATCTAGTTCGTCTACCTGGCGACTTACATGGTTAAACTTAAAGCCCTCTCACAGACCCCATCATGTTTGTGCAGTAAAGGAGAATGCTGCAGAGACTTGCGCCAGCAAGTGTAGGCTATCCTCTGCAGATGATTCACTGCTGTCAGCCGAAGAGCCTCGGGATGTCAAAACCAAGCAAGAATATGATGCATGCTATAGCAAATGCGTTGCTCAAGAAACTAAAGAAGTGGCAGAAGAAAGAGAGAAGGTATACAAACTCCTCTTGTCTGGTGACTGGACCTATAGCACAGCTTTTGTCCTGCTTCTGCATACACACAACACTCATCATCCGTCCACACACTGCATTTTATCACATCTTCAGTGCTGAAATCGCTGCAATGCAGTTCAAGGAGAATGAGGAGAAATGGGAGAAGAAAGTGGAAGAGACAATGGGACAAAAAGCTACTGGTTCTGATGCCAAAGCAGCCAAAGTTGACAAGAGCCTTAACAAAAATGCTCTCTCGTCAACCACTTCAACAGATGATGTATTACTGGATGATATCCCTGAAGGTGAACAAGCAACAGCAGGCTCATGACTCTGACAGTACATGCAACTTCATCTACCCAGGATATCCTGCCTGCTTCCAGCTGCCATTTGCTTGGCTTGACTGGACATTTCACCAGCCTTTTGAGCACTTGTCATAGCTACAAACTTGGCTGCACACTGACTGCGTTGAGTTGCCAGCTGAGAATTCTCAAAACCTCTCATTCCAGCAGTTGTGCTGGCACTCTATACATGGTTTACTTGTTTGCTTCTGAGAGCATCTTCCGTCTTGCAAATGACATGGGCCACGCACAGGATGGTGCAATATGTGATGTCGTTTTCTGCAGGGCTTACAGACCGATAGACTGTACCTGGACAAGGTGGCATGCACTGCTGGGGATGGCAGATACTCAAGTGCCCTTAGTCTCCACATCTCTGCTACTGTGTTTGGCCAAGATGCTCAGTATCTGTATACATCAGCTGTTTCACATAGTTCTGCTGTTCTTGGTCTTGCATTGATATATGCTTTGAGGTGCTTGTTCAATGTTCAAGCATTGCTGACTGGAGAGATGTTGATCATCTTGCATGAACTGTTTGGCTACAGCTTGGTGGTACTATTGGGTAATTGCTATGCCACTGAAAAGGATAGGGTACTGCTGCTGCTTCAATACAGTGTCTACCTCGGGCCTCTGCACAGCAAGCTTGGGCAGCATACAATTTGACACTTCTGTCAATCATGCATTTACTTGTGCAATAAGATGTCCAAAATTAGCAGCCAGACTTCAGCTCATCTGGGACTCAATGTGTATTGCAAGCTGCAGTGCTTGTCTAATGTCGTGTACATAACTGCTTCTTTACCCTGCTAGCTGTCCTAGCCACTCATGGCAGTCGACTGGTGCGGTCTTTGCCAGAGGAAGGGCAGGTGTGTTTTAAACTAAACCCTATCTAGCTGTAGCAAGCATTGGGACTGCCTTTACAAACGCATTGACACAGTACAAATCCTGCTGTTGCACCGTCGCTCTCATCAACTGACCAAAGAAGCACAGGGCAAGAAAAGTGCATGGGATGCTGCTGCACGCAATTGTGAGTTATAAGCTGCTATATAGCAATATATTGCTATGCAAAGTCGTCAGTCCTGTAATCGTCATGTAACTCCTTTCTGTCTTTCATATTGCAGGCAAGACTGTTCAGCCAAATAACAATAATAATAATAATAATAATAACAACAACAACAATAATAATAATAATAATAATAATAATAACAACAACAACAATAATAATAATAATAATAATAATAATGATGATGATTAAAACGCTTTCCAGCTCATGATGAGCTAGGTACGTGCAGGACAAGATTCAGCCAAATCATGTCAGCAAAAGCAACTAATGGTATGTCTGTGATGATTATGTGTCCAGCTCGTGTAGGAGCTGCCTAGGCTGTTGTGCAAACACACAGGAAGCACAAAGCACTGTGCTACTGTAGTTTGCTCAGTATGTTGCCTATGATAGAATGAGTCCTTGATAGATTGGATCTCACATACATGTTCCCAAGGATGTACTGATCTGCATAGCCTGGTAACATGCCTGGATCGTGGAGATATTGTGGCACAGTATGCAGTCATGCAGGGTTGTATTAGGCTGCGCAATGCATTGAAATGCATTGAAATGCATCTCAGAGGCTATATTTACAGTCATGGTAAGTAGGACCGCTAACTTGAAAGCTGCTGAGCAATATTCGTAGCGTCCGTTGCTGACTATTAGTTCTGACGGCCGGCAGAGCTGAGATAGGAGGTTGGGTCAGTGGTCATGCCTGCATCAGCAGAGTGAAAAGCCCTCAGAGTGTGTATCAAGGCTCTTTGCAATCAGGCACAGGGAGGTGCTCATCCAAATATTCAGGTATGGGCAGACAGGCTCGTAACCGGCGCATTCAAGCTTCTTTTGCTGGTTGTTTATAGTTGCTTGAGTCCTTGGTCTGGGCGTGAAAAGCCGCCTGCAACTTGACTAGCACAGAAAGGTTGCATTGCATTGCCAATTGGGGCCAACCCCAAAACCCAGAGGGTGAAAGTAGCAAGTGTCAGCAACAAGGAGTTACTCACGCATAAAGATGCATTGCAGTACACAGCATGTCACCCGCATCTAGCTCACTTAATAAAATGCTTTGAGCATGCTGAACTTGCGCAACAAGCCTTAAGGCAGCATGAGTGACACCAAGGAGCACCTAGTGTAACATGTACAGGCTGTACATGCATCGCCCAGTTAGCATACCTGCACCCAACGTACAGAAATGTGCAAATGCAACTCAACAAAGAAGTCGAACAAGCATACATCACCAGCTGATGGCTGGTTGATGATGCCCTCACCTCAGGCCAAAGAAGGCTCCAAATCTTAATTCCCTTATTGCACCGTAATGTACACACTGCCACCCTGCATTGCTGACTGTTGCCGCTTTTGTCACTACTGCTGGTGCCATTTCTGCTAAGGCTGCTGTTGTTGCTCTTGCTGTTGCTGTCAGTGCTGCTGCCAATGCGGCTAGCATGGCTGTAGCAAGGCAATGCATTGTGCCATACAGTGCCTGTGACATTGTGCAGCAAGCAGATGCAAGTCTTTGTGTAGAAAACATGAGTCTGCCGTTTCGAGAAGTGACCCGAGGCATCAACCCATGAAAGCAAAACAGAATAATATGACATACGGAATGGTCAGTGAGCTTCACATTGCTCCTCAGTGATGTCATCACTGATGATGCATCAAACGATACTATTGCTGTAAATGCCCATGCACAGCGGTGCTGTCGCGTTTGCGTCCGCAATCATCAAAGTGCCGCCTCAAAAGTGTCCCGTCGGCCTTTGATGCCCAACGATGCTCGATCGGACAGACTACCTGGACCAGGCAGGAGGTAAGAAACTTTGCCAACAGGCGCAAAGTAACACACAGCGAGGGCATCTGTTCTGTCCCTGCACTGTCCCCCACGCTCAGGACTGCCCAAGCACTCGACTTGTTGTTTGGTCTGCAGATTTATTCAGGGGGCATTCCATGCTGTCGTTGTTTCCAGTGTGGGCTACTTATGGTTTTGGCATCTAGGAGAGGTTGCAGCAAAACAGCGCATAGCACAAAAGTATGGCTGGTTCTTCAATTACATGACATTTGTCATCCTGACCCTACAGTTGATACAGTACGTGTTGGCCTTGCCAACAGAACTCTTCAAAACAGTTCCGGTAAGCAGCCCAGCTGGCATGCTGTATTGTGTCGCCTTGCAAGGTCAACAATGTGCTCTACAGCTCTTCTGTTTGGCACCTGCTTAACTGTATACGATATAGCTGCCTGTACAGCTCATCTTCGCATACAGACATGTTTGCTTGCTGATTGATATACTGACATACAGAGGTGGTGGCGGCGTTTGGTGGATGACTTTGGATGCGCATTGTTTGGCCCTGTCTTGTTTGTGACATTGTCGTACTATGGCATGCAGTTTTTGCCTCTAGATCCTTTATATGGGGATGACTACCAAGTGGTATGTGTTGCCTCATCTGTTCTGTATCTCCTGTGTCTGCTTTCTTGTGGTGCTTTGCCTGCTTCTGCTAACTAAGATTCCCTTTTCAGCTGTTCAGACATCTGCATATGCAATTATCGCTTGCAGCCCTTTTTATTGATGGTATGTCTGTGGCACGTACTGGTGCTGATTTGCTCTCTGCATCAGGGTTCTGTCCTGACAAGGACTGTCTTCTCTCAGGGGAACGCGCTCCATCAACAACAGCCGGCCTGTTACTCAAAAGACATGTGTGTAAGTCCTCTCGTCCCTCCTTGCACCCTGAACCTTTACATGGCTTGGAGTACCTTGTCGTGGCACTTCTGCGTCATCATGCATTGCAAATATGGCCTTTTCAAGGGCTGCACATTCAGAACATGCCACTGCTCCATGCATTCAATGAAAACAAGATGTACTAAACACATGCCAGAACCAGAGCACTGCAGTGCTACCTGGCATACCTGCTGCTGCAGAGACTGCTGCTGCATGTCTCTTGTGTCTTGCGCAGATGCTGTACACCAGACAGAACTCTTGCTGTTCCTTCATGGATATGGCACCCTGTTTTGCACGAATGCGATCTGCATATAGTCCTGTGCCAAGCTGGACAATTCCAGTTGTACTTTGCGGAGGTTTGCTTCTATACTTATGTTGTCCCCACAGCCAACATTGCAGCACTTGTGAAAACAGCTATGATGTTACATGTGCTGAGGCCTGCTCATCTGCAGAGTCTTGATGTTGGCAAACACCATGGCAATGTGCAGACATTCTTGTTTGTTGCAGGTGCCTGCCTGGGTGCCACTTGGGATGCATGTTGGCAACAGTGTTGCAGCTGTCTTGGACTTCATGGCATGCATACAGCAGCGTACTTTCAGCATGCGGGCTGAGTATGGCCAGACTGTCATTACAGTGGGCTATACCCTGTGGCTGATGCTGTGCAAAAGTCAGACGGGCAGCTTCCCATATCCATTCATGTAAAGGCTGCTGCTGCACACATTGCTTGAGTATGATGTACAGCAGTCATGCTTTTCGCCTGACACTGCAGCCAGAATTGCTGAGAAGCAGTTCTGTCATCAGATGCCTTTCAGTGTAGCAGCAGCAGCCATGTCATTACAACCTTCATTGATGACTAAGCTTCTGTTGACAGCAATCACATGTTGATTGTGTGTACACATGCCGCCACTGCTGATCAGGCTTTATCTTTCCTTCCTCACCCAAACTTATCATGTCCATTCAGGCAGTGCGTGCATTGCCTGAATGCGCTGCAGATTCCTGGCAGATAACCAGCTTCAAGCAAAGTTTGAGTAACACAGATGGCCTTCGCAGCACAACTGCCATGACAGTGTTGTGTGAATTTGCGCGTAGGGAGGAGCTGCCGCTGCCTTGGGGATTTATCCTGACCAGCGTGTTCATGATCACATCCTGTGAGCTTTTGTTTGGCGTTGGCAGACGCATGCACCTGATGTTCATGCATCAGCAGCAATCAGCAAATATGGAGGGAGGCTTTCAGAGACCTAGGGCTTGCTTGGAGAATGGAGATGACGCTTGTCCATCAGTTGATTCAGCGCGTATGCAGATGACCAGCAGTCATATGAGGCATAGGCTACTTCAGAACACTAGCTGACAGTCCACAGAGGAGTCCTACAGAAGAGTCCTACAATGTAGTTATAGAAAAGTGAGCATTGATGTGGGCACAGATACAACAGCACCAGGCATGCAACCGTTTGCCCCGTGTGAAAGCTTCATTTCTGCCCAGAAATCGCACAACAAAATCCTGACAACCAAATACAGCTGTCTGCAGCAGATATTCTTTTCTGCACTGTTGTGATGCATTTGTTTACTTCTGAAATGCCTGTGTACTGCATGCACATACTGTGTACTTATTTACCACACAGGATACAGAACCTCTACAGATCTTGCCCTGGCGCTGTGTTTACATTTAAGCATCGATACAGTGACGCAGGCTGTAATGCCCAACTTTGGTGTGATAGAGCCTCGTACAGCTCTGCATAACAAACAGCCTGTTCTAGTGTCAACTGAACTTGAATGACGCTTGTCTGCTTCATACAGATTTGCCTGTCGTGCAACAATTGTACTCATCAGGACTCTGACTTTGGTGTAAAGTAAAATTTCCTGGCCATGATGCAATAGATCAGTGTCTGATTGGAAGGTTTTCTAGTCATGTTTTTACAGTGGCATGCTGTTTGGTCACATTGCGATGGCCATGCAGAATTGACTCAGAATTCATGCAATGAATGTATTGAGAAACAGGTCACATTTCAGGGCATTAACCAACATAGACAGTCAAGCTAATAGGGTAACATGTCTCCTACATCCAATGACCTTTCTGTAACTGCTTGTGAGGCCTGTGCCAGTGAAGCTTGACTGATGACAGACTTGACATAACCTCGTGACAGTAAGCCATTGACATGAAGCAAAATCATACTTAACTACTCATACTATCTGACTATCTCATATTATCTTGATGATCATCAATTGAAATGTAAACCTGGAGGCATTGTGTCTAGCAATGTGCTTTGATGGTGAGTCAAATCTGTACCAATGTCTGGCGTGGGTGCGTGCGTGCATGCGTGTGTGTGTGCGCGCGCGCGTGTGGTCTTGAAGCCACTGCCAGTGTTACACATGCAAGGTACGGTACCTTGCATGCATGAATTGCAGATATTGCAGTATGCAACATAACTGTAAGGAAAGTTCATCATCCTTTGCAGCAACCTGTTGGCTGAGAAGCTCCTCAGAGTTGCCACATGATGAGGAGCTTCTTTTGCGCCCTGGAGAGGTTTGGAAGATCCACCTGCATACACCAAATTGCCTCAGGGACCTGGGTGCAGTCTAGGGGCTGCACTTGCGGCTGATGCTATTGAGATTTACCTCTGCTGATTCTGCAGACTCGCCTGTGTATGCCCTTGCTGACCTCACATTCCCCTTCAGCTGCATTAGGCATGCTTGCTGTGCCAACGCAACACAGCTACCTCCTAATTTATGGTGTGTGCCACAATGCTGTGTCTCATTGCAATCATTTCTTGAGAGGTACCTGATGATCAGCTTCATATGCTTCATTCGCGTCACCTACCTGTCTGCAAAACAGCGCATAGCACAAAAGTATGGCTGGTTCTTCAATTACATGACGTTTGTCACCCTGACCCTACAGTTGATACAGTACATGTTGGCCTGTTGATACAAAGTCAAGAGTCTGATGGCATGTGCTTCAAGGACTTGAATTGCGACATAATAATGAATGCAACAATGTCTTGAATTTGTATACTTCTATTGTTTTATAATGCAACAGTGTTGGAATCTTGGTATCAATATCAGTTTTGTTCTCTAGAACTGCAGCAGCATGAGAATCTTTGCTGTGTAGTTGAGTTCCTGCCTGGGGAGGGCGACAACATTGTGAAAGGTAGAAGACAGGTGACGGACGCTCCATTGAGGTTGGCCAGATGCTTTTCAAGCTGCTGGGCACTGCGGTGGCTTGCTCCACTGCACATGAGGACTGCGGTTCTTACGCTGTGTGGCTGCTGTGCCCCACCAAAGTTGACAGACTATAGGGACAGCTTTCTTTCTCCTGCTGTTCTTCATCCATCACATTTTCAGATGATGGCCTTCAATTGATCGCATTGCAGTCTCAATCAAGTTTTTCCTTTCTGATCACCTTTAAGCATCGCAGTGTAAGATGCCAATGCGGTTTTCTGCCAATCCCACAAGTTTACTGGTGCTAGCATACCTTCCAGGCAGGACTGTGCCGAGTATTACCACAGTGTGTCAGCTCTACAGAGCTTGCTATTTGCCATGTTTCAAATGCACCTCAGCTGATACGCGTTGATACGGTCACACCCGGACTGCTGCAGCAGCTCACCTTTAAGGTTTTACCGTACTATATTACTTGGTTTGATTGCCCACATAAGGTTTGTACAAAAGTTGCTGTGCTGATCTCATGCATTAATCATTCCATGCATGCAGGGCATGTTGTAGGTTGTTACCATTGGCCCCACTATACGAGAAGAACTATTAAGTGGCGCATGACCCATCATCTCTGTGGTGGCACGACTCTTTGCATTTGTGGCAAGGGGTTGCATTTTTGCCACCCAAGAAAGCATGGTGTCAATAAGATGATATTCTGTACAAAGCAAACTGTATTTGCACTACGATGACGTCGAAGCTTTGTTTCTGCTTCTCTGAAGTGACGGACTGTAACAAGACATGATGACACAAATGCACTGTTTCGCAGTGACATGTCTGCCTTGCAGTAGTTGTTGATGTGGTCAAGAATGCATCTGTGGTGTCACCAGGTCAGTCTTCATGCTGTGTTGTAATGTAGCTGAGACAGCTACATTACAACACAGCATTGTGTTGAATGCAGATGCAACCTGTTGAGCAAGCGCAACCAGTCTTGTATGCAGAGGGCATGTGTGTAAGTATTGCAACTGCAATACTGTTTGACAGCAGACTAGCACTGAGCAAGCCATACAGCTGTTCCTCTACTGTCCAGCTTGCTGCTGGCATCTGTACAGAAAAAAACAAACAGCAACAATATTCAAGTTGCACAGGAGCTGTGCTCTGCCACCTTATTTGTGTTGAGATGAAAACCTGTCAACACCACCAAAAGTATGATGCTATCTGTTTGTACGCAGGTGCCTGTGTAGGTGCCACCAGCTGTCTGCAGGGCTGCACGTTGGTAACTCTGGGGGCTGTTTTGGACCTGCTTGTGTGCATTGCGCAGCGCACATTCAGCAGGCGTGCTGAGGCAGGTCAGTTCAGACATGTGCTGGCTTACATTTTGTGGCTCATGGTGTGCAAACTTGAAGTTGGGACATATACCTTTCCCTGCATGTAAGGCTCATACTGTGCATAGATTGCATTGAAGAAACTGTCATGTTGTACACATACTCGTTATGTTGCATTCGCAGCTGCGCGTGCTGCCATGCAATGGCTATGGTTGATGTCTACCTGACAAGCATGTTGTCTGCTTCTGTTACTGATTTGGCTTGTCATGTCCTAACGTGTGTTAAAAACCACTGACTTACATTCTGATGAGTTGCAAAATAATGCTATATTGCAGGGAGCAATTACCTTGGCCTGGGGTAGAGTTTCTGCTTGTCAGCATCTTTATGATGTCTGCTTGTCAGCTTTTGTTTGCTATTGGCAAAATCGTTCATGTGGGGCTCACACGACAGTTGTCTAGTTGAGTACAAAGTTCACAAGATGAAACGCCTGAGTTGCAATTGCATGTCCCTGCTCACCTTGTGCCAAATACACAAACGTCCCAGAGAACACGCAGAACTAATGACAAGACTGAACATGAGGATACAAAGCACTTTCATAGTCCACAAGTGGCATGGGCCAGCACTCGATGATTCTGGTGCCTGAACATCCCATGATGGCTAGCTAAACTGTCAGCAATGCACAACTATGCTGCCAGGAAAACAGCTTTTATTATTGCTTGTGATGCACATATAGACAACGTAGGTGCTTTGGCTGTACATCCATGTGGAAACAAGCGCATCATACAGACTGCACCGAACTGAAGCATGCTGCACCCAGCAAAGAACATGACGAGTGTGAGCTGCATCATACATCTTGATCAGATAACAGACATGTCAAGTGTGCATTTCTGTAATGGGTTTACAGAGTTGTGAGCGCATGTGGCAGGAACGGCAATGCCTAAGCAAGCTGTCTCCTCAATTGATCTCTGTCAGCTGTCATTGCTGCCAAGCGATCCTTGAAACTCTGAAGCATAAAATCAAATGTTTAATAAGACAGTCAAAGCATGCTGTACTCACAAGGGTACTCACCAAGCACAAAGCCCCTCTAGGCTGCAAGGTGACATGCATCATGCACCAGACTGTCAAGCGAAGGTCCAGCAAGGATTCCTCCCGAGCAAGAAAGCAACATAAAAATGGTTGTTCATTGTAATCCACCTCACCTGTATGTCTCTGTTTGCTCTGTTGGTCACAAAGTCCAGCTCGTACTCCATCTCCCGCACACTCCGCAACTGATCAAAAGCGCTGTGTACACAATGAGATTGCGTTACAGACCATGCAAGACAACTGTGCTTGCAGTAATTGCTACACAGCGCTGAGATCTTTGCTTGTGTAAAGAGAGCAAACACTATTACTTGCTGCATGATGCATTACACAGTGCAAGTGTGTTTGCTAAGCAGGGAATCAGGCCAAGTCTGCAGGCATATAGCCAACCATCTTCTTCATCAAGCGCAAGGGGCCTATGACAGACAGCTAAGATGCTTGACGCATGACACCAGCTGGATCATGCAAAACGAGCTAACCTGGGGTCTGCTCCCATCTGACGCGCATCTTCCTTCAGGCGGAACTGCAGAGCTGTCAGCTTTTCTTCACGCCTCTTACTCTTGCGCAGGTCCTGCTCCAGCTGGACACGTCGTGCTATCACCTCCTGGACAGACACACTGACAGCCCCTTAAATCTCTGTCTTCAGCCACAAAAAATGAAGTATTGTATCTCAAGCACACAAACTGCATCAAGATGCATTTTGATGACTTTCACTTCTGGTTTGTTCTTGCTCAGTAGGAATTGTAGACTATGACAGTGCTTAGCTGTTTTGCATCATGCAGGCACCCAGCAACCAGTGAATGCAAAGGCGGATATGGCAAGATTACAAGCTGCTCCTGCTTGAACAGGCTAGTATGGCCGCATGCTGGTTTGCTCCTGAGCAGGCGCATGCTTTGGTACGGCCCTTTTGTCCCTTGAAAGCTGAGCTGCAGAGTGACAGCGTCCTACTTTGATGATGGATATGGACCCACCTCTGGTACAGCTCGAGGTGTTGCTGCCTGCTGCTGCACCTGAGCAGCCAGGCGCTCTCTCTCCCGGCTGATCCCTGCAGCCTGACTCTGTACTTGCTTTAAGCTGCTGGTCAGGTGCGCTACCTGCTTGTCTGCTTCAGCCTTCACTTGACTCACCTGCAGGGTTGCGAGGCAAAAAGTCAAAACACGCTCAGCCTTGTTGCAGTATGCATCTCTTGTGCCTCACAAGCAGCTGCACAGGTCTGCAATTGAGGGTCAGCTGCATGCAGTATGCACATGCCTGCAGCTCACAACAATAAGCTTGCACCTGTAGCAGCAGAGGCGGGAGCCACTTTATGCTCTTCTCACGCACATGGATTCATGTTTTATTCATGCACTTCTGCAGCCTGTTTTGTGGATGATGTACATGTACAGGTACTGTTTCAACAGTCTCGAATGGATCAGTCAGCGGAGCATTGTGACAAGACAGCTTCACGCAACCATCTGGGGATCATGCTGTCTGACAGGCTTCTGTATGAGCATACTGCTGAGTTCAGGTTGTCCTTTGTGTCAGCATGTACAAGTGACGTGGTCTCGCCAGTAGCGTAGCAGCTTTTCATCTGGAAAGCAGTCAGTAAGGTAGTTGTTCAACCTGCAAAGTGACATCAGACGCGTGCTTCCTGCTCTTCTCCAGAGCAGCCTTCAGCAGGTTGACTTGCTGCAGCAATATTTGCGCCTCTTGCGCAGCTGCGCCCCCATCCTTACTGGCAATGCGGGCAGCATCCTCCAGCTGGCTGACCCTCATGGTAGCAGCCTTTGCTGCAGCCTGCATGGCAGGACAACTTGCCTTGAACCATATAGTCTACGCATCCACCTTGATGGGTCATTTGCAGAGAGAGTATGTACCACAATGCAGCAGTGATGGAAAGAATGCTGTACAGTAACCCATAGGCAGAAGCGTTTACCTGACTGAGTTGGTGTATTGACAAAACAGTTCAGTCATTGCCTTCGCAACTTCACAAGCACAAGAGGGGTCAAATACATACGTACATACATGCATACATACATGTCAGGTTGTGTTGTGAGCATGGTCACAACTTTTTTGGCACCTGCATATGGTGGATCGTGGCATTTGATTCCTCCTGAGCCTGCCTTGCATGGCTTTCTGCCATGCGTGCTTGATCAGCAGCTTTCCTGACATCAGCCAGCTGCTGCTGGGTGCAGCTCAGCTGAGCCTCATAGTCTGCCTTGATTGCTGACAACCTGTCCTGCTCTTGTCTGAGGGCTTGGCTGTGTTCAACCTGCAGGCACATTTGGTGGTTTGTTGCCATGACCTGCGAAACAGATATGATGCCAGCATGCACAGCTGCATGCTGACCTGCCAGGTCAGGTGAGCTGTTGAAACATGCTTTGAGCATGAGGCAAGTCAGCGCTAGCAGTTGAGGCTAAATAAGGTGATGATGCATCATGGTCTGGGACCTACATGCGCCCACATGGAGGTATAGTCAGCTGTACATGGCAGAAATTACCACAGTAGCCGGCTGCTGCAACTCAAACCTGCTTGCTTGCAAGACAAGGAGGGCCTGCCTTCGAGGCAGAGAGGGCCTACCTTCAATGCAGGCAAGGTCGATCTTCAAGGCAGAGAGGACCTGCCTTCAATGCAAGGAAGGCCTACCTTCAAGGCAGACACGGCCTGCCTTCAAGGCAGTGAGGGCCTGCCTTCAATGCAAGGCAGGCCTGTTTCAAGGCAGTGAGGGCCTGCCTTCAACGCAGGGATGGCCTACTCTCAAGGCAGAGAGGACCTGCCTTCAAGGGAGAGAGGGCCTACCTTCAAGGCAGAGAGGGCCTGGTCTTTGGTATGGCCAGCACCAGCTCTCAGAACCTCCATCTCTCCTGCGGCGTGCTTCAGCTGAGCTTGCAGAGCTGCCAGGGCAAACTGGTGCTCCTGTTCTGCCCTGTGCTGCCTCTGCTTGCTGTCCTCAACCTCAGCTCCCAGTCCCTGGACCTGTGGGTAACGTAGTGTGTTTTCTTGCTTTGTACACAAAAACAAGGTGTGTGTGAAACAGGACAAGCCTGGTGGCATTTGCACTGCCAGAGGTGTGCAGTGCACAAAAGCTTTCAAGATCAAGCTCTGTGGTGTCTGAACACAACTGTCAGCGAAGACTGATTGGCTTTGCAGCAATGGGTGCAGATACTTGCTGCTGCTGTTGTACGTTGTTGTCGCTGCATCGCACTGCAGCTGCATGCAGACACTGCCAGATGTGCCTTTCAGTTTGTAGGCAATGAGGATGACTTTTGGTCATTGCAAGACACTGGGTAGTCCCACAATGTGACTCCAACAGCCAGCCAGGGGTCTAGATGTGTTATCCAGTGCACCTGTGAAAGTGAGTTTATGAGGCGCTCCCTAAGATCACTACTATTAGCAGCACTACATACATGTAGGTCCTAGGGACAAGTCATGGGTGACTTCATGTCTTGAGAAGTGACATGACAAAAGCTGCTTTTCCCCTTACCTTCCTGACCTGCTCCTCAGTAGCAGAGCGTTCAGCCTGCAGGGACCGATGGGTCGCGTCCTGCTGCTGCTGGCTGGCCACCAGCTCGGCCTGCATCGCTGCCAGAGCTTGCTGCTCAGACTCCAGCTGATCCTTTGTCCTTTTCAGAGCACTCTGAACAATAGAACCAGCCCAGTCAGATTGAGTTTTCAAGGAGAAGCTGGTAGCGCTGCATGCAAGCTGCCCTGAGTACAAAAAATCGTCGTAGACTGTTTCCTCTGTACATGACCATGACTCAGCAGCGACCCAGTTCAAAGCTGTGAAAGAGTAGACATTGAACTGTTCACTAGGGATGCAGGGGCATATTGTCTCACATCATGTAGGCAGCTACACCACTTGCTTGTGTCAGAACATGCGCACATGATGATTGTTGCATCAGAAGTAAGCGTCATGGTACCTGCATCTGGGCAGTCTCATGCTGATGTGTCCTGAGCTGTTCTGAGCTACTGACCTGCTCTGAGCTACTGACCTGCTCTGCGTCCAATGCCTCCTTGGTCTGCATTCAACAACACCAAAACGCTACAATTCTCCTACAGAGACAGTTCATTAATGCTGGTTCAACCAGGCTATCCATATGGGCAGGCAAAACCTGAGCAGTTCTAGCAATGGTATGCTCAGCACTCAAATGGCAATCTATTGGCAGCAGCCAAAGCCAGCAAAAGCAGCTGAAAGGCAGCAGGCGACTGGAAGCATTGGAACAGCAAAGGGCAGTTGTGTTTCAGGGGTGTTACCCTGGCAATAGCAGCCTCCAGACTGTTGCGTGTCTCCTGAGATGATGCTGTTGCTGCAGCATGCTCGGCTTGAGTGTGCGCAAGCCTCTCAGCTGCTTCAGCAAGCTGTATTTGAGCTGAAGTCGCCTCTGCATGTGCTGCCTATATGCCATTGGGCCATCATCATTTGTGACAAACCAGTTATGAAGCGCAAAAGTACCAATGCTACTGCGGGAGGGACAATATGAAGAGTAGGTGCAAGTGCTACTGGCACAAGCTGTATGAATCTCGGTCAAGGAAGGCTTTTCCAGGCTTATAGGACGTACAATATGCAACATGCAACACGATCTGACAAACGCACAGGAGGAATGCTCATGTTGCCTTGCACTTGGTATGATGTTGCTCAAACAAAGCTTGGGCATGACAGATTGCTGCTGAGAAGCAGATCAAATGCCTCAGGCACTCAACATGCAACAACAGGCGCATGAGCTCCACCTGCAGTTCAGAAGAGGCTGAGGCCAGCTGCTGCTGCTGCTCTTCTTTCTCCTTGGTCAGCTTGTCTGCAAAAGCCTTCCACTGCTCGGCACTGTCCACAGCCTCCTGATGGCGTGCATCCCACTCAGCATCACTGCTCTCACGCTCCTGCCTGCTGCTGTCCAAAGCCTCCTGCAGAGGCAGTGCCGCAAGTTTGCAATCACAGTCAACAAACGCATGCAGGTACACGATACGCTGATAAACTCTGGTTTAGCATTGCTGGCTGCACGCATCTGCCTACTTCTGTCAGAGGTTTCCTTCACAGCAACAAACGGCCGTGAGATTGAAGCTGACGTTTTCCACGCAGCCAGTGATGCAGCTTGTTGTGCTACGAACGGTTTGTCAGCTGCTGCTGTTTGCCATCTGCAGCAGCACCGTATGAGACTTGTACCTCGGGCAAATATGAATAACAGGGTGTGATAGGCACACCATGATATGCATACCCTGACAGCTCAGCATGGCTGCTGCCACGCTCTTGATCATTAGCACATACATTGTTACAGCCCCTACAATTAGATATGCAGCACTCTCAGTAACAGGATGTACTATCTGTGTGCACTTGTTTGTTTGTATGCCTTGACACCTCATATGCAAATGCTGCTGTGATGCTGCAAGCAGGCATTGACTTGAGCAACATGCACCAGAATGCAAATCATGATTTGAAACACATCAGTAACGGATGCAACATTGTGACCTGATCTGTGCAAGACCTCAGTGAGGTAATAGCCGACCTGTGTTGACCGTAGTTGCTGCTGTAGGTTTGTCTCAGTAGCCTGCAGAACAGTGACGTCAGCTTCAGCCATGTCCAGCCTCTGCTGTGCTGCATCCAGCTGCTCCCTCAGCGAGCTCATCTGGACATTGGACTCATCGACAACCACCTCCAGCTCATTGATGTTGGCCTGCAGCAATCGACGCCATGTCAGGGTGCTATGCTAAAGTGCAGGGCTTCTGGCCTTGGCTGAAGTCAACAGACTGCTCATGACACTAGTAGCGTATGCACATACGCAAGCTAGCCCTTGTAACACAAGTGCAGGGCAGCTTGTCAGCTGTTTTGTTCTCACAAGCAGGCCATGCAGAATCAATGTCTCTGCAATCCTTGCAGATGATAAACTGCCAGTAGCTGCATGCATTGACAGCATAGCATGTAGCGATGCCAGACTGTCACTGCAGGCGTATGCTTACCTGCAGCTCTCTGTTCAGTTCGCTGGTCTGCGTCAATGCAGTGTTGGTATGCGTCAGCTCATTCTCTGCACGACTCAGCTCGGCTTGAGTCCGTGACGCCTCCGCCCTGAGCTTTTCGCTCTGTCCTTGCTCAGCCTCATAGCTCGCCTTGGCAGCCTGAGCCTCCATTTCAAGCTCATTGAGCTGAGCCTCAATCTGCTGCTGATACTCCAGGCTGTCAGCCAGCTCAGCTTGGATGGCTGTGTGCTTTTGAGTCAGCTCAGACAGCTGCTGCTGGTGCTGCTGCAGTGAGGATTCACAAGCGTTGAGTCGCACCTCCAGAGCACCCTTCTCAGCAACCAGTAGCTCCTGAAGACAACAGACAGAGCGTTGTTGCGCTTCCAAGGCTGCTGCTGTTGCTCTTGTAGCAACTGCTTGACTCGTGCAAGACCAACTCCTTGTCGGAAGTAAATCTCATTGACTGTATGTCCTGATGTACAAAATAAAACAGCACCCTAAACAACAGACACGCAGCAGCATGAGAATGCAAAGCATGCAGACTGGTCAAGGTCAAGTCACCTGCCTGATGTACACAGCCATGACGCTTTGCAAGCTGGTCAGATGATGAAGACACTTGCATGACTGTCTGTTGCATGGTTGTCAATTATCTGCTATGCTTGATCTGGCAATGTGGCGAGACTGTACCTGTGCTGCAGAAGCAGTTGCCTTGTCCTCTTCTAGCTGGAACCTAACATCAGACAGCTCTTCAGCACTTGCACTGAGCTGCTTGGTCAGCTGCTCAATCTCGGGCAAGCGGGCCTGTGCCAGCAATCATGCGTTGTTTTGGGATTTTTGACAGATGACAGGCATCCCAGGATCATCTAATTTGGTGCAAGGCTTTCAGGGCACATAACTGCAATGCCATCGCATCTCCCCACCTCAATGCGCACCAGCATTGCAGGTCATGTCAATTACAGATATGGTACACAATCAGGCATGGTCAGGCAGTGCTATCTATAGCTTGATAGCCTCGCATTTCCTGCAGAAGATGTGACTCAGCTGCATGGCCTGCCATAACCTACATATGAGCACATAGTTATGCGGATGTTGTTTTTGGCTTGTAAGGCATACCTCTGCAGCAGCCTTGGCCTCTTCTGATGCAGTCAGAGATCCCTGAACCCTGCTGATTTGCTCTAGGAGCGCCTGGTGCTGCTGGGTGAGAGCAGCATGGCTGTCTGTGAGCGTAGCAAGCTCGTGCTCAAGGCTAGCCTTGCTTGCAGATAGCTCGGCCAGTTGGTTGGTCTTAGCCTCAGCATCCAGCCTGCAACGGCAGCAGAATGCACAGGTTGTTGCTGTACTACTCAGCCACACATGATGATGACTGCAAATGAACGTGAGACTACAGGACTTTGAGTAAACTTCCTGCTGCATAGGTGATGTATGACAGCGTAAGGCAGCCATCCTGGTTGGTCACGCTAGCGTTTCACAGCATTCAAGAGGATGGAGGCCGCAATGCGACCATACACAGCTGCTTGGGGAGATGGCTGCTTTGAGCAGGAGACTGTGTCCAATGCAAGTGCAATGTCTTTGCTTGATGGTACAAGCACACCTCCGGGCTGCCGCCTCAGCAGGCTGGCGTTATGATTACCAACAGGCATAGACTTTCATTGTCTTGTGATTTCTTTCAAGCACAGCGGAAGAAAGCACAAAGATTACTTGTAATCATCATGAGCCTGTGTGGTGTCAGCAAGCTGTTGCTCAACGCTGGCTAGTTGGGCAGACAGCTCATCCCTGTCCTGCATCAGATCAGCCCCCGCCTTCTGAGCCTCCTTCAGCTCTCCTGATGTGATGTCACATTCACCTGTGCATGCAACAATGTTATGACTGGCGGCCTCTTCCACAACATCCAATGTCCATTTTAACCTATACTATTTATGGGCATGCGCAACATCTTTTGCATAAGTTTGAGTGCAGCCTCATTGGCTTCCTTCAGCTGGCTGATGCATTTGAAGACAATCACATGGCTGTGCACATACAGGCTGAAGTGCATCACACATCTGCTCAGGCAGCCTACTGCAGCAAGATTTAAACGTTCTTGTTGCACACAAAGCTGCTGACAAGGCATCATGTGTCTTGTCAAGACCAGCAAGTGACAACGGCTCACTCTTCTTGGCATGCAGCTCAAAGTTGGTCTTCTCCAAGTCGATCTGGGTCTTGGCCAAAGCATCCTGGAGGGTACCCAGCTCAGACTTGGTCTTGTTGAAGCCCACCATGATGCTCTCCCGCTGCTTCTCAGCAGCTGATTCCTTCTTGTCCAGATCCTGTGTTCAAGCATGAAAATGTTCAAAATCAGCGTCTCTGTTTTTGCAAGCCCATAGCATGGTAGTCTTTATCAGGTGTTTGCAACGCATTCAGCTGGCTATTGAAGTCAATTGCTTTTGCAGGATCAGAGCATATGTACTATGCAGGCTGCTGTAGCCAATGTGGATATAATGGTGGTCAAGTCCAGGGCAGAGTTGGCAGCACTTGGCCACATCATCTTGCTTTATTGCAGGTATGCTGACTGCCAAATCAGGATCTCATGCAGGCAGTTACCCAGGACTGTATCTGCCTGGCCCTAGGAAAGACATGCGTTCAATGAATGAAGTGAGTACCTTGGTGAGCTTGCCAGTCTGAGCTTGCAGAGCCTTGAGCTGGCGGTCAATGGTGGCCTTCTCTGACACAACGTTGGCTTTGTCTTGCACTGCTGACCTCAGCTTGCCCTCACAGGCTTGCAGCTTGTCCCTGTAAGCAGGTGCAAGGTACCTTTTGCAGAGACTGGTGCATTCATTTGTTGATTTAACATTTACTCGCCTAGGGTCAGGTATGTACAGTCCTAAGTAGCCTGTCTGAGGTCCTGATTGGGAAGTCAGACTGGTGCAGAGGAGGGTGCACAGGCTGTAAGCATAGCTTCCCTGGCTTACAGGCTGCAGCTGAACACCACAATGCAAGCGGAGCCTTGGAGCATCTGCCTCAAAAGAGTCGGCTGCCTGATGCTAGGCTGCATTCATCCCAAGCTTGCTGACAAGTAAAATGTCACACATAGTTTTGACTGCTGGAGGATTGTACAGTCACCTGTCAGACTTGGACAGAAGCCCGAGAAGGCATAGCATGTGTGAAAGTGGCACAGTGTGCAGGACGTGCAGCTCACAGCTCATTACCTGGCCTTGTCAAGCTCCTTCTTGAGTCTGTCAGACTCCTTCTCGCCTCCTTTGCTGCTCACGCTGGCCGTCTTGAGCTGCTGACGCAAGTCCAGCAGTTCCTGCTTGTGCAATCTCCTGCATGGACAAATGGAGGCATAGGTGTATCTGCCTAGCAACATACATAGACCAATACAACAGATGATGCACTGCCAGAAAAATCATCTGCGTGATGACCTGGCCTAGCAGTCCAAGGTGGGGATGTGACCCTGCAGGGCATAGACTCAGATTTGACATGCATTACTATACTGCTACATATTCATTCATTCATACACTCATGTATTCATTCACTCATTCTTACACTTATTTATTCATTTGTGTCTTCACATAAGTCTTATACTGAGGTCAGGTACATACAGTTCTGAGCAGCTCACTGCATGAGGTCCTGTTTTGGCAGTCAGCATAAGTGTTTGTTGATGTGCTCTACTACTACATAGACTGGCTAGTGTGGAGACACAGAAGCAAACACAGCAGGCCCCCTGTGTTTCCACACAAGCTTCACTTGCCGAAGCTGGCCACTCAAAGATGGTTGCCAGCGCTGCAGGCTGTAGGCAGCATACCTGGCCTCTTTGAGCTCCTCTGCAGCATTGAGGGCACCGCCTGCTTTGGCCAATTTGCCCTCCAGGTCAGCTTTCTGTGCGTTGACAGCATCAAGCACACGTCGCAGATTGCCATACTCCTCTTGTGCCTTGGCTGCAGCCAAGTTGGCTGCCTCTGTTGCTGCTGTGTCAGCTGCCTGCGCAACTTCTTCTGCCGCCTGCAGCCTTGACTGTGCTTCTGCTGCTGCTGTTGAAGCAGCTTCCTGCAACACATGTATCAGTGCATGGAGAGCCCTGACAATTGCGTTTTGGAGCTGGCCTTGACACATGGCTTGGCCGTCAACACAGTAAGCAGAAAATATCAAATCACCCAATAGGCTTCATACACGCTCCTACAAACTTGATCAATGTAGAATGCATGATTGATTGTCATGCAGACCATGCCGCAGTGCAGCAGCTCTGATAAGCAACAGCAAGGGAGTGTCAAAATCATGTCAGTCAAGTGGACTGACACCATTGCATTGAGGTCGTGCACCATACACTGTGACCATCATTGTGCCAACCTTGGTGCCAGCCAGTTCTGTCTCAGCTGCATCAAGGGCTGCTTTCAGCTCAGCTTTGACCATGATGTGCGTTGCAGCAGCGTCAGCTTGTGCAGACTCCAACTCAGCCTTAGCAGTTGCAGCAGCAGCTTCAGTATCTGAGGTCTGAGTGTCGAGCTGAGTCTCCAATGCTTGGACCCGCTCTGAGGCAGCATCTGCACAAGCCTGCACCTCACCTGCAAGCACAGCGCTGTGCTCAAAGGCTGGCATCAGAACGAGCTGACATGGCCATGAGGGCAGGTCAAGGAGCAGCCGCAGCAGCTATCAAGCAGAATTACCATCATGTCATCAGATCTTCCAGCACAGAAGCAGCACATGCATTGCCATGCGTGCCAATGTAAACCCCAGTACCTGGGTGCAACTGACGGCAACAGCAAAGCGACTCTACTTTAAGATAGAACAGGAGTAGTCACTGAGCAAATGAAAACCAAAACTCGACTTGCACAAGAGGTGTCAACAGATGACACGTGCTGCTACAACAGTGACAGTGTCCTGTGCATGGCCAGCAAGCTGGCCTTTGAGCTTGCGTCTTGCAAGATGCCTGTCCAAATTGTCAAGACCTACAAGTTCTGATTCCCCCTGTACACAACAGCAGCCAAAGCCTGGGTGTACATTTGGGCACGTATCACATATGCCATGTGAGTAGTCAACAGCAGGGGGGAGCAAGCGCTGCAATGGGAATGCCAATAACTGACAATGACCATGATGATGGCTGCGACTGACCAATGGCACTCTCAAGACCAGCAGCCTTGTCATTCAGCTCTGATAGCCTGCTCTCAAGGTCAGCAATGGTGCCCTCCTTTTCCAGCATACTGGCCTCCTTGGCCACAGTCACCTCTTGAGCTGCAGTGATCTGAGCCTGAAGACTGTCCAGTGCCTCCTGGTGAGCAGCCTGAACCGTATGTTCAACATCTACAGTACGCTGCATGAATGTGCGTTGTCAGCTTGACACCAGTTGATGCATAAATGACAGCATCTCACTGAGTGAATGTCTCATGCAAAGCCGATGCCGCGTGTCTGGCTTTCGCGTTGGTCATGAGAGAGTTGTGACAGGACTTGGGATGGGACAGGACCCATGCATTCCATAGTTAGACAGCATAGATAGACAGCATTCTTGATGGCACATCATCACCATTGTCCAAGATAGCATAGCTGTGGAAATTCAGCCTGAGGTGCTGGGTGATGACTTTAGAATGGTCTGACCTGGGTAGTCTCTGAGACTGTGGCAGCCTTCTGAACTGCAGCATCAAGCGTGCGCTGCGCATCAGCGGCTGATTCCACAGCCTGCTCAGTGAGTTTGTCCACCTGAATGGCCAACTCTGCAGAACTCTGCTCAGCTGCTTGCCTGGCCGCCTGCATTGCATTTGTACAGTTGAGCCCTGTGTCAAGAGTCCTGACTAGCCATGCACGCTCCTGATGGCTTGCACAACGGCATAGCACAAGTCCGTGCTGCCTGCAGTGATACAAAAAACCGCCTGGCAAAAGTACAGACAGCGCAAGCCTGCACTGCATACGTTCAGCAGCATTACAGACGAGGTTCTGCAGTCAGCCATCACTCATGCATGCTTGTACATGCAATGAACATGTGCTCTTGTGCAAACCAGATCTAGTGAGCTGGTTAGTGTTGGTGACCTGCTGCATTTCAAGCAGTCTTTGCTACATACCTTGGCTTCCTTATACTTGATCTCAGCATCTACTGTTCTGATTTCACACTCTTGGGCCTTCTCAATGGCTGCCTTCAGCTCTTCCTCCTGCTTCTTCTGATATAGAGGGGCACGCTTACGGCTCTCCAGGTCAGCAATGTGAGCCTCCAGCCTCACTGTTGTGTCATAAAGGTCACGAGACCTGGCCTCCACTTCCTCCATGCGCTCCTGCTTCTGCTCCAAAGTCTGCTGAGACTGCTGCAGCTCTGCGCGGGCCACGGCCAGCATGTTCTCTGTCTCAGTCATGTCCTGCAGATTGCTGATGATTTAGCAGCAGACGTTTTAAGGCACAATTACTTGTCATGCACATTGAAGACACTGGCCTCTGGCCAGGCTGCTGCTGATGGCAAGTGACGTCAACCACTTTGCTGCAAGTCAGCACAGGCTGCAGGGATGCTGACCTGCCAGCCAAGCAGAGGCTATGAAGACATGCAGTGCAGGCATAATACAGCTATCGTAGGGTCCTAAGTAGTCCCAAAACTGATTCTTTTGCAAGGTATAGATTAAGACAACTTTCTTGCGCATTGCAATGCATGCGAGATCGAATGATGATCAGCGCGCTAGCATCTGCCAACAGGCTTGCACTCCGTCATGCCCCCATTCAGCCAGGTTGTGTACATCTAAAAACTAACAGCAACTGTGGTGAGCCTGCACGATGGCTGCTGACGCATGCAACATGCAAGCACCAGACACCAGAAAGGAGTTGATTGTGCATGAACCCCACCTGTTGGAGCTTTGAGCACTTGCTCTTCCATTGCTCCTGGTCATTCCTGAGATCTGCTTGCCCAGACTCAGCAGCTTTGAGCGCCTGACTCAGCTCACTGAGCGCCTGTTGCAGGGCTGCCTTGTCTGCTGCAGCGCCCTCTGCTTGACTACTGAAGCTTGCTGCCTTCTGAGCTGCCTCTTCCTGCAGGCTGTCTACCTGCTGCTGCAGCTCTTGGTTGGCCTACAGAGCGGTCACACTGTCATAGGAGGTCCATCACTGCATGCTTAATGTGTCTGTTTCATGTGCAGTAGTTGCTAGATCAGCCCCATCACCAGGTGTGGCTGTTGCCTGCACATACAAGAGCTGCATGTACAGGTGCTGCACCAGATACTCCCAAAGCCTTGAGTCAGCCAGACCAGGTGATATCACAGTGCATGGATTGTTTGAGTCAGAGGCCCAAGAACATTGATGCAATTGGCTGCATCACAAAGCTGACATGGGATCTTGGAGGCTGTATTGCTTTTGAGGGGCTCAAGCACAGTGAAACTGCAATGATTCAAGCACAATGAAACTGCAGTGACACACTCACCTGCTCTGTGGCATTGCTGGTGTCCTGCAGCTGCTGCACGTCCTTTTCCAGCTGCCGGTTGCGCCAGCGGGCTTCCTCAAGCTGTGGGGCCAGCTTATCCTTCTCATCGGCCACAGTCATCAGCTCATCCTCTGCAGCTCTGCTCCAAGAAAAGCCACGTTTCAGTAAAAACTATATTCAAAGCTCTATTGAGCTTGAAGATAGTCATCATTGCATGTATTGGTATGTGCTGCATGCATCACAGCAAGACCACCAAAGTCTTGCTGGCTAAAATCTTATGCATGATGCAACTACATTGCTACATGCAACAGAGAGGATTGTGTTGTGGGGCAAAAGCACTTGTCTCACATTACATCTGCTTACCAAGGTTCAGTATGCTGCCAGCAAGACTCGAACAATTCTTTTTGACAGCAGCAGTGCTTTGGTGGCGATAAGTGCCTAGTCTTCATGCAATGAACAGAGCTGAAAGCAGCCAACAGAATATGTTCATCATTTGAGTGACACAGCAGAACAGGGGAATACCGAAGCTGATTGTCAGTCCGCTGTGCAACATCGCTCATGTTATCCAGCTCGCGCTGCATCAAGCTTTGCTCCATCTCCAGCTCCTTGACGCGTGCTTGTAGCTCTGCTACCTGAGCAGGGTCTCCTGCTGCATTTTTCAGCAGCTCCGCTTCCACATTGGTCACATCTGCACAGCCATGTTTGGACGTTTACATTTGGGCTTGCACATGTAGAGCTGCATGGCCACAGGCAGAAGTCAGTCATTTTAGCTACATGGCACAACGCCTGGCTGCAATGTAGGATCATGTCAGGACACAGCTACTGCAGCTACTGGTATTCAAATCGTTTTGCTGTTGTCTAGTGCTCACAATCCAGCATGTTCAATTACGATCCTGATAGGGGCATTGCTATTGCATGCCAGATTTGTAGCTGCCAGTGAAGGGAGCATGGTCTAACACTGCATGAGGACAGTCAGTAAGCACCCTGGGACACCAGCCAGAGCGCAGGCATGACACAGTGCTTATATGTACCATGCTCTTGCGGCGCTGGGGTGGAGGCGTGACAGCCTCCAGGCCCAGGGGCACGGCAAGGACAGCCTCTGGTTCAGACTTACAGCCAGCTGATGGCTCTGCCTCTTCCAAAGGGCTATTCTCGGCCTTGGGTGGAAGAGCTCTCTTCCTGTTACGCTGTCCTACACATTGGGCTCAATCGTTAAAAACTTCATCACACCTGACAAGTCATTCATGTGCGCACAGATGATTGCACTCAAGGTTATGCATTTCAGCTGAGAAAAGCATCACACCAATAGCATCAAGGTTGAGCTCAGTCAATGCGCAGCAAGATGCATACACTACAATGAGACGTGCTTTACACAGGAAGCAGTGCATGCAGCATGGTGAATGGCAAAAGGGGCGCATCATTCACTGCAATAGTTGCACAGTCCACCATGTGGTGGAACATATGTACCTGCCAATCCTGGCGCCCACGTCTCGCGTCTGTTGCCTTTACGGTTCTCCTTGTCGTCCGACTCATCTTTGTTCCCCTCTAGCATCAGCTTGGTCATGTGATCGACCTGCAAAAGGGTGTGTGTCAAGGTAGATGGCACTACAAGGCGATGGTAAGAGGCGGCATGGCAAAGCAAGCAGTCAAGGGCATGCTCAACTACTTGTTGCTTCAGAACCTTCTGATTAGCTGAGAGGTGTCAAACGGCGTCGTTTGACGCAACTACACAGTCAATCCAGATTGGCTGTGGCTGTCCCAGACACAGCACTTGAGAAGATAATCACCTTGCGCTGCGCCCGCTCCCTCTCTTCCTTTTCTTGGGTAAGCTGGAGCTGAACTCTGTCATTCTCCTGTTCCTTATGCAGTAGCTCAGCACGCAAGTGAGCAATCTGTGCCTCAATCTCTGCGTTCCTGCACATACATGACGCAGACTGGAATACATGCTGCCTGCCTGGAAACCTGATGTTGTTCCTGCAAGCACAGGAGATGCAAGCTTGCAAAGGAGACAAGGAGACAAACGAAAATGCCCTGGAGTCTGTGGAAGCGCTTGAGCAATGCAACCATTATGTGCAAGCAGCACATGTTAAGAGGTGTCATGCATGCAGATCAAGCATCAAGCGATGAACACTGACCCGCTGCCTGTCAGCATTCTCCTAAGTTCCTCTATTTCATGAGCCTGCCGTTTCAGAACAGCTGCATCTGAAAGCACTTCGTTCACCACAGCATTGTTGACCACTCTCTTGGCTCGACAAGCAAAGCGCAGAGTACTGTGGCTCTCATCAGCATGGATCACAGCAGGCGTGATGTTGCAGATGATGGCTGTCTTGGCATTGCCTCCCAATGAGGGCTGCAGGATGCGAGTCAGCTTACTATCCCTATACGGGATGTGACCACCTGTGAAAATGCACACAACGCAGAGTGAGGGAAAGCGCTGCCAGAGAAGCGTTGTGCAACTATTCAGCAATGAGCTTAGCTGGGAGACATGGTGAGTACAGAAGTGGCAATCGTCTGCGGCCAAAAGGTACTTACTTGTGGCATCAAGCATTTCTACAGTCTGGATCTAAAGCCAAGCTCTGGGCATTTGCTTGACCTCTATGATTGCTGCGTGTGAGTATCCTGTAGGACGAGCTGGGACACAAAACACACGCACAGAAGTTTGGGCTCATAACAAGTGCTGTTGATGCTCGCCTTGCGCTTGTGTCCCTTCACTAAGCTTGTTGATGACGGTGCCCAGTGTCAAAAGACTCTTGTTGATAGATGCCCCTTCCTTCATGCGCAAGCCCTCTGCGCCTGTTTTGGCAATGCGCTCGGAGCCTGCTAAGTCTACTAGGGTCAGGGTGGACACCCAGACAGCACCCCCATCTTCAGATTCTGCACTTTGGTCTCTGCTGCGGCTTTCAACAACCTGCATGCATGGGACCATATTTGCGCCGTTAACATCATGATGTTTCAATTGCAGTGAAATGGACTGGTAAAGGCGGCTATAGAGGCTGAACCTATAGAAATTTAACTCTGTGTATGCAGACGCTGTCAATGAGGCGGTCTGTAGTGTAGCTCATGTGTTTGCTGCTCCCGATAAGAATGAAGCCATGAGTGGTCTGAGTTGATTGTGACAGCAACACAATGCAAAAGATGAGGGCCATTGACAGCTGAGGCATGTGCATCAGATGCCCAGGCTGTATATTGCTGGCCATCGTGCATGCACAACTACTGACCATCCTGAAGATAGTGTGAGATCTACTGCTGGTCTTGTTCATTTTGGTTTCACCAAAGTGTCGGAGCTTCTCGCCACTGTAGAGCAGCTGCAAAACATGCTCTGCACTAGTGACAATATCCTCGCGCAGACCAGCCACATGAATGCCGCTCTCTTTGCTCTCATGGATTTGCAGCTTTGTCTGGTCTGAAGAGAGCAGGTCATGCACCTCCTCGTTGTACAGCTGCACACGCCAAAAAAGTAGTCAGCGTGTTCAACTGATACTCCACATGACTGTTTGTGGCTGCAGCTGAGTCCTGCATGCATGTCTGTTGAGAGAGGCAAGCCAAGGGTGCTGCCACTGTACCTCCATGTAAGAGACACGCAGCAGGAATTCTCGTTCCTGAGTCCGGCTGATATGGTCAAAGATCTCGCCGACAGCCAGGGGAATAATGCCAGGCTCATCCTCTGTGCCTCGCATTGTGTGCGTTTTGCCACTGCTTGTCTGGCCATAAGCAAACACTGTGCTGTTGAAGCCACCAACAACCTTCTGGATCAGCGCCTGTGTAGTTTGCTCATACACCTGCTGAGTGGACCAACCCTTGCCAAAGATATTGTCCAGCAGGTAAGGGGACTCGTTGACAGGTTCTCCTGACACTGGATTGACTTGGAAGATCTTGTTATTTTCGTCCTTCCACGTTGCTCCCTTTTCTGCTTCTAGCTCATGCAGAGGCCTCACCCGCACATGCACGCTGCAAGACAGAAGAAGCAAGTTCTGATGTTCAGCAATCGAGACGGGCCTGCTGCGTAGAGCAAAGCTACAGCTACATGCAAAACCTCACCTGATGTTCTCCATAATCTGGTTGCGTTGCCGATTGCAACAAGTAGTGATCACCGCTCAGGTCTGCAGAGGCTGCTGCTCAGGCATGAAGAGCCAGGTAGAATCGGAAACTCATGTCGACAAGGCATGGGCCGCTCCGTCAGGACCCTTTAAGCGACAGCAATGCAGCCCGCATGACCAGCTGCCATGTTCCATATGTTCAAACCGAGATCAAGATTGTTTTTTGCAGTTTGAAATCCTGATGGAACCTGTGTGTATAGGGATGCTGGTACATAAACTCCGGTGTGGATGTGTCTGCAAGCTGCACATTAATGAACGTACTTGTGAGGACAGCCCCGTTCAATCCATTGAATTATTGATGTTCCCAATACATACATTCCCAATACCATGCATGGTCACCAACTACAGCAGTAACTTCACAAACAAACACCCTTACGTCACAGAGTCGGAATGGATGTTTTCTATGCAGCATGTTTCAAATCAAACGAGAGTTCTGCCTGCACTTTCCCAGCACAATGAAATTACTGACTGCCAATGGGACATCAGCACAATGCATATGCTGCAAGATATGTTACCCCAAACACCTGCAGTCATCTAAAGGCTTTGACATCTGCTTCCAAAGGTTGTCAGGCTCGCAGACATCATGTCACTGATACATTTTTGACATATGCTGCAAACATAATGTAGCACACTGCTGAAATGCCATGCTGTTTGTCGGCTCATGCCGCGGGTGCCGACGCTGCTGGCGCAGGTGCAGACAACTCATTTTCTACTATGTCTTTGATAGCCTTTGCTGCCAGCAATCCCTCTGTTCGCAGTGCAGGTTTGCTAGGATCCATGCCCACAAAGACCATGGTTGGCAAGCCTTGTATCTGCAGAACAGGATTGTCACTCTATACCGCACACCTGCAAGAAAATATGATGTTGTGCAAGCCTGTGATGCTTCTTACCTGCAGCTGTGAGCTTAGCTCTGGATTTTGATCTGTATCAATCTTGAGCACCTTCACCTTGTCACCAAGCTCTGCTGCTACCTAATATACCATGTCCAATATAAAGTTTTCACACCAGTGCTTAGTGCTCGAGTCTTGTGGCATGACTGACAGCACTGGCTCTCACCTCTTCCAGCTCTTTTGCAAGAAGAACACAAGGTCCGCACCAAGTTGCGTAAAAGTCAATGATCAATGGGACTTGTCTATCAGCCAGTTCCTTCTCAAGTTGCTCTTGAGAAACCTGCTGTACCTGCATTTATGCAGCATACGAATGAAGCTTTTCGGCCGTAACGGCACACTTGTCTGCTTCTGTCACATCGTGCGTGGCTATCACTGCTGCTTACCGCTCCGCTGACGACCTGTAAGGCCGATGACCTGCCTTTCGAACCTCTGCATACAGCTCGAGACAGTTGAGAGGCCCGTGCGGTGCGAGAGCTGGGCAACTTCCGCGCGCTCAAGCGTATGCAAGAGGCTCTGCAGTGAGCCACCGCTGAGCGAGCTGGTGTTCGTGCTGCTACACAACCGAGTTGAGACGTGACTCCGACAGCCATCAAAGGTGTGGATCGTATTCGCGCAAGCAGTCAGCAAAACTTTTGGGTGTTAGCTAAGCACGGTGATGCACACAATGGATCGTACACCGCAATTACCGTCTTGCGTCAGGCAGTGGCTAAACTTGGCAGGCAAACTAGTCACAAACTGGTTGATGAGTAGAGATACGGCGTAGCTTGAGTCGTAATCATCTTAGGCAGGACATCGGGAAGAACAAGTTCGGCCATGTCGGAGGCATACTGGACCGTGAGCAGCGGTGTATCTGCTCGTGTTGGTTACAGTTGCCGCGAGTGTCGTAAAGTCATCAGCAAAGGGGAGGCAGTCAAAGTAAGGGAAGGTAGAAAGATGCGCTTTTACTATCACGACAAGTGTTTCTCCGGTAAGTTGCACGTGTCGACGTGGCCCTGCAACATTTTGGTGTCGTACGAGCCTAACACTATTGCTTGACAGGAGAAGCAGACCCACGTACACAGGGCAACAGCTCGTTTAACAATAAGGAGCTGCCCATCAGCGACGCTGCCCCTGCTAGCAAAGGTCATGGCAAGTGGTCCGTATCTTCTTACGGATATAGAACCTCTTTGTAAGCTGCAGTGATTTCATTGATGGCTACATTGGATTACACAGCCCGTTGTGTGCAAAAGTTGTTGCTCCGTCTGATGCCTATCAGGACCAAATAAGCAAAGCACTTGTAGGCAGCAAAATGCTTACATGGCTGAGAAATGATGCAGAATAACAATAGGACTTGCAGCAGTTGGGGAGAGTACTTGCAACTGGAAACAGTCTCACTGCAAAAAACAAGTGTCCCTGCTGGAGCAGAAATAGTACATTCACACATCCATCACCGCCTACTATACATCAGATACCCTGCAGCTGCTAGAACCTACATGGACTCACTAGCATGCACAGCATGTGTCCACGTCCAGATGCAGATCTCTGACAGAAAGAATTGTTTTGCCTATGAGATGCCTGCTGGCTGTGCTGAAATGCTGCTGGTCATCTTCTTGTCACCATTCAGGACATTGATCTGACCATCAGCATCTACATCAATGATGACTGAGTCACCACCCTTGATGTCGCCTGTTAGCATCCGCTCGGCCATGCTGTCTTCCAGTAATCGCATAATGGCTCTTCGCAGCGGTCGTGCACCATATGCTGGGTTGTATCCCTCATCCACAAGACGATCCTACAGACGAGTCCCAGAAAATTATTAACTCTGTTACTGCTGCTGCTTGAAACACTGAACTCAGGCCCAGGAAATGCACAAATTCCCTTGCTCAGAGCAAACAGTACTGGATGTGAATGAAGTAATGGCTGAATAGAAGAACAGGCAACCTTGCGGTCAAGATATAGTGTTGGAAAAGAACCTTCTATTCCAGAAGTTTTACCTTGAAGCGCTCTGTGACATCAATCTTGATCTCCTTCTCCTCTGCCCTCTTGAACACCTCCCCAAGCATGATGTCTGCAATCTGCTTGACCTCTCCCTTAGTCAGCTGTCTGAACACAATGATCTCATCCAGCCTGAAATCAAAGCAGCAGCATCTCAGCCATACAAAATTGATGACACACTTACAAATTGCACAGACAGTCGTGCAGCACAGGTGCTGGTGTAAGCGCTTTTGTGGGGTTCAAGCCTAGGTGCCCCACAAAAAGCAATGCCCACATGCCATATGCAAGCACTGTGTGATAGTTGCACCGTCAAATACACTCCACCAGGCATCCATTCATACAGAATACAGTCACAAGACAGGTGTCCTCCCTTAGCGTCAGATACTTATAATCCTGAGTAGCTCCCTGTGCAATGCCCTGGTTTGACAGTCGGCATACCAACAACACTAGTTAATTCAGGCAGCATGAACACGGCAGCAGCTCACCTGTTCAGGAACTCGGGTCTGAAGTACTGCTTCAGCTCCTCGTTGACCAGGGTCTTGATGCGGTTGTAGCTGCTGTCCTCCTCTGAGGTGTCCAGCTGGAAGCCAAGGCCTCCACCACCCTTCTCAATCACACTGCTGCCCACGTTACTGGTCATGATGATCAGTGTGTTCTTGAAGTCAACAGTCCGGCCCTAAATGTCAACAGTAATGTGAAGGCTGCTGGTCCCCATCCTCATGAAATACTTTTGCCCATGTCTTGCACAAACAAGCAGTCATGCAGCTGAAATGGCTCACGGGCTGCTTGCAGCAAAGCCAGCAGGATGAGATGCTCAAGTAGTGAATTGTGCAAACCACATACATTGATGGCCCTGAAGCATGTAGCTTGGTAGCTGCTGAAATTCCATGGTTTCCACAATACTATGCACATACTGAGCAGACGCACCTTTGAGTCTGTAAGACGGCCATCCTCCAAGATTTGAAGCATCATGTTGAACACATCGGGGTGAGCCTTCTCAATCTCATCAAACAAGACGACTGTGTAGGGCCGTCGCCGCACAGCCTCTGTCAACTGACCCCCCTCGTTGTAGCCCAC
>JAABUP010000366.1_pt1 | contig 101367 bp, 96 predicted proteins | sample 5559201 | NCBI WGS metagenome assembly JAABUP01 (sample SAMN10711887, study PRJNA513373) | rock metagenome | isolation source: Antarctica rocks | place: Antarctica | reverse complement strand
AACACTTCCACCACCCCGCCCTCGGCCCGCTCGCGCTGGACTACGTCAAGCTCGCCGCCCTGGAGAACCCCGACCAGCACCTGCTCACCTTCGTGCCCGCCAACCCCGACACCGCCGCCCGCCTACCCGAGCTGCTCGCCCGCGCGAGCCCGCGCCCCACCAGCCCGGCGTGAACGGCCGGGCTTATCGCCGGGGACCATCATTGAGATCGCCGCGCCCGCGTGTGCCACATGCGAACCTCATACGGGAACGTTGCAGGTCAGCGATCGTGCCGTCTCGGGGGTGTCCCACAAGACCCGCCCGGTGAAGATTCCCGCGAGAGGGGGACATACGGGACGGCCTCATCCGCATCATTTCGTTCTCTTCCGCCGGGAGTCCGGCTTGGGCTGCGGCCTCGAGCCTTCTTGTCCGAGCGACGCCGCACAACCTGCCGGCTGAACTCGTGGGCGACCGCGAGCCACGACGTATGCGGCACTACGCATATTGCTGGACCCCCGCGACGTCCCCTCATCGGCTGACCGGATGTTGGGAAGCCCTGGTTTGGTCAATCGCACCGCGATCAGTCGGCGTCCCTTGGGCCGACGCAGGAGGCACGGAGGGACGGCGGGCGGCGAAGCCGCCGTCTTGATCCCGTACAGACGTTTGTCACACAGGCCGACTGCGACGGCGTGCACTGCGACGGCGCTACAGGGGTGGCGGCTGGTCGTTGTCGTGGTTGCGGTCGCGGCTTGGTAGGTCACTGGCGAACGACGACAACTGCACCATGGAAGTCGGGGGCAAGGGCGCGAAGCGTCCGCGGCAGTATCAGCGTTTGGGCGCCGGGAATGCGCGCGGTGCGCGGCCGTTGTTGAGGGGTCAGTCGTCTTCCAGCGCGCCTGGAAGTTCCCAGAGGTTGTCGATGCGACGGTCAGCGAGTGCGGCGTCAGGGCTCTGTGCTTGGGCGTAGCCCCACGGGCCGCGTTTGATGAGCACTGTGTACAACCCTGCCTTGCGGGCGGGCAGGACGTCGTTGTCGAGTCGGTCGCCGACGTAGGCGATCTGCCTTGGAGGAAGTCGAGCTGCGGCTATGAGTTTGTCGAAGAACGCCGGGTCGGGCTTTTCAGCCGCCCAGTCGGCGGAGGTTGCGATGATGTCGGCTGGCAGGTTGAGTTCGCGTATGAGCTGACCGGCCCTGGCGGTCTGGTTCCCGGCGATGCCGACGAGGTAGCCGTGTTCTTTGAGGATGCTCAAGCAGGCGCGGGCTTCGGGGTAGAGATCGCGGTCGTTGAAGTGCTCAGCAAGGCCTGCTTCGAGCCGGAGCTTGCGCTCCACGGCGAGGTCGAAGCCTGGTCGGAAGTGTTGGAAGACGTTGCGGTAGTCCTCTCCACGCGCGATGACGGCGCCGAACATCGCCGAGAAGGTATGACGGGGCACGCCCAACCAGTCGGCCCAGGTGCCGTACTCGGTTGACTCGTTGATGAGCGTTTCGCCCACGTCGAAGAAGACAGCCTTGATCGGTGCGGGTTGGGTCGATGGCATCGCGCTGCTCCGTGTCTAGTGCGCGGCGAGTTGGTCTTCGAGCGCTCGCACTGCTGGATGGTTGTTGTAGGGCCGGACGAGGGACTGGACCGCTCGGAGCCGCTCAGTACCGGTGGCGTAGCCCGCATGAGCAAGGGCGTCGGCAGCCTGGCCAGCGATTGCGCAGGCCTGGTCGATGTCGTTGGCGTGCACGTGGACCGTGGCGAGGTCTGCGAGGAAGATGGCTCGTTGTTTCACCGCCTGCCGTGGTAGCTCGACCAGAGCGGTGGTGAGTGCGTCTGAGGCTTCGGCCAGCCGGCCGAAGTGGAGGTAGGTGTAGCCGGCGAAGCCGCCGAGTCGAGTCCTGTCGTAATAGTCGAACCAGTTCAACGTTGGGGCCGGCATCTGCAGGTCCGTTGTGGCCTGTTCGACTGCGTGCAGTGCAGCGGTCTCGTTGCCGGCGTTGGTGTGAACCTCAGCTTCGATTGCCGATAGCCAGGAACGAAGCGGAGGGTGGGGCAGTTGATCGACGTGCCGTTGAGCGGCTTGGAGATAGTCCGAAGCCGCTAGGAAGTTGTGTTCGCCGGCCGGAATGAAGCTGGTGTGACCCAGTGCGGCGGCGACAAGCAAGTGGTCCTTTGCCTCACGGGCAGTGTCGAGTGCGAGGTTGTAGTAGCCGCGCGCCGCCATGGTGTCGTGCAGGTCGAAGAACGACAAGCGGCCGGCGAGTAGCGCCACCCGGCTCCGGTTGTGCAATAGGCGCCGCCGAATCTTGGCATCCCCGGAGGCGACGATAAGCAGGTCGCCGACCGTCGCAAGATGGGCCAGGACCGGCGCCATCAGCGCGGGTGGAGACGCGGAGTGGTAGAGCCGGTGGTACTGGATGACGAGGTCATCCAGCGTCTCTATGTTGACCTGAGAACGCGGCTCAGTCGCTGGGGCGGGTGCCGACCCGTAGGTGTCGAGCGCCGCGGCTCCGGGCAGCAGCCCTAGCAGCTTGAGCATGGTGCGGCGCTTCACGAGCTCCTCCTTCCAGATCATGAACATCTTCGGTTGGAGTACCTGACCAGCCGGTCCTAGCTGGTCGATCAGCGACAGCGCTTCCAGCAGAGTGCTGCTCATGTCCTCGCCGTCCCCGGCGGGCAGGTCCAGTTGGCCAGGTCGCTCGACGGCAACGCCGAGCTGGTCCGGCGTTCGCTGGTAGAGCAGGGAGAGCAGCTCGCGGTAGAACGGGCTCGGGCACTTCTCGCCGCGCTCCCACTTGGACACCATGTCGGCGTTGACACCGACTCGTCGACCGCGACGCATCCAGGCCACGCGCACGAGCTGGTCTGCAGCCTGATGCTGCGTTAGGCCACGGTGCTCGCGGCAGGCTCGCAACTGGTTGTGGGGGCTGATGCTGCTCACCGCTCCCTCCACGCCGTCGGCACTCGCTTGAGGGTAGGTCGGGGGGCTGACAGTCGGCCCGAGACTAGCGACTGGACTAGCCACGGACTAGCTTGCGGACCTTCTCTGCTTCCGTGCGGTGGGTTGGGCTTGGTTCATGGCCGCAAGGGCCCGAACCGAACGGAGAAGCTGATGAAGAACCTGCCGATCGACACGTCGGGGATGACGTTGCTGTGCGCTGCGGCGCCGGTAGCGGTGGTGGACTTCGAGTCCAAGCGCCCGAAGGCGGATGAGAACGGGGTGCCGCTGTTTACAGTGCTGCTGGTGGTGCTGCACGACGGCGGCGCGGAGATCATGCCGGTCCGGCTGTCGGGGTCGCCGTCTGGCCGGCTGATGCAGGGCACGCCAGTGACCGTCGCTGGGCTGATGGCGACGCAGTGGACGATGGGTGATCGGTCCGGAGTGTCGTTCCGCGCCGACAGAATCGAAGCCACCCCTCCGGCATTGGCCGTGTCGTCGGCGTCGACCGCGGGCAACGGATCTGTCGGCCCGAGCCCGGCGGGGAAGTGAGCCGGCGATGCGCTTCAAGGTCGTCCTCGTGATGCTGCTGATCGCCGCGATCGCCCCGGCGCTGTTCGTTCAGGTCGCCCACGCTTCGGTGACGGGGGCGCTGTCGATGCTGCAGCAGCTCGTCGCTGGGGGCGGTCATGCCTAACCCCGGCTACCCGACGGGCGGTACCTACGGCCCGTCCCGGCCAGCCCCGGCCCCGGCGCTGTTCGACCTGGTGCTGCGCGTGCTGGCCGGGGTGTGGGTCGAGCTGACCCTGACCGGGCTGCTGCTGGCACCGGCGGTGCTGGTGGGTGTGGTGGTGCATCCCCTGGCCGGTGTCGCCCTGGTGCTCGTCGTTGTCGTTGTCGTGCTGACCGTTCCCGCGTTGCGCGCCGGGTTGGGTCGGTTGCTGTATGGGCGGATCGTGCGCCGGCAGTTCGACGGCGCGGTCCGGGCGTGTGTGATCTGGACCTACCGGGACCAGACCCCCAAGGTCCGCCGCCTCGAACGGGTTCCGGCGGGGGAGGTGCTGCACGTCGCCGTCCCGGTCGGCGGCACCATCACCAATCTGCAGGACTCGGCTGAGACGTTGGCGGCTGCCCTGCAGGTGCGTGAGGTCCGGATCGAGCGGGACCCCGACAACGCCCGCCGCGGCGCCGTCGCCCTGGTCCGCCGCGACCCACTCACCCAACCCGCACCCCCCTGGCCGCAGCTCGACGCCGGCCCGTTGAGCCTGTGGGCCCCGGTGCCGGTCGGCGTCGACGACACCGGACGCCAGGTCGCCCTGTCGCTGCCGGAACGCAACGTCCTGCTCGGCGGGGAACCAGGAGCCGGCAAGAGTGCGGCGCTGTCGCTGCTTGTCGCAACCGCTGCGCTGGACCCTGATGTGCGGCTGCACCTGTTCGACGGCAAGCTCGTCGAACTCGCCTGCTGGGCCGGCATCGCCGACCATGCGGTCGGGCCGGACACCGAACATGCCAACCTGGTGCTGCGCGCGTTGCAAGCCGAGATGGAAACCCGGTACCTGGCGTTGCTGGCGAACAAGGCCCGCAAGGTCACCCCGACCATGGGCCTGCCGCTGCATGTGCTTGTCGTCGACGAACTCGCCCACTACCTGCTCGCACCTGAGCGCAAGGTGCGGACCGAGTTCGCCGAGCTGCTGCGTGACCTGGTCGCCCGCGGAAGGGCCGCCGGGCTGATCGTGCTAGCGGCGACGCAGAAACCGGCGCATGACGTCATCCCCACCGCGTTGCGGGACCTGTTCGGGGTCCGCTGGGCGTTGCGGTGCAACACCCCGCAAGCCTCCGACACCATTCTCGGCTCAGGTTGGGCCTCAGCCGGTCATACGGCCAGCACCATCGACCCGGCGCACCGCGGCGTTGGGCATCTGCTGCACGAAGGCGGCACCCCGACCCGGCTGCGTTGCCACTACCTCGACGACGTCGATCTTGCCGAACTGGCGGTACGGGCGGAGCTCATCCGGGGGGTCGCGGCTCCGCTGCCGGCGTCCGCCGACGTCGTCGTACCTGCCCTTAGCGCTCGGCCGGCTGTGAGCCGTTCAGTCCTGCGAGGGGGTGGCTGATGGACGTGTTCTCCGACCCGGAGCTGCCGGCTACCCATCGCCTGGCGTGGGAGCAGATCGAGCTGTTGCGTGACGGCCTGCCGGCTCGGCTGAGGTTCGCCGGTGGGCAGGTCCGCGAAACTGTCGAGCTGCTGCGTGCCCACGGGCTGGCCGTCGCCTTGGACGTCAGTCCGGACGACTGTCTGGAGCTGGCCGACGAGCTGCAGGCTGCCGCTGACCGGGTCTGCGCCGAGCTGGCCGCCACCACGCCGCAGCCGCTGTCACTGCCGCTGTCGGTACCGCTGTCGTGGGACGGCTGGCCGGCATCCGGCCTGGAGGACGCATGAGACAGTCCATGTCCCCGGCGCTGGAGGTGCTGTCGCCGACTGTCCGTTCGGTACTGGCCCGCGCTGCCGACCCCGGCTACGACAAGTGGGCTGCTCAGCTCAAGCACGCCGGCTACTGCCGCCGGCCGGTCCGCCTCGTCGGCTCCAGCATCACGGTCGAGGAGAATACGGGGCTGGTGCGCTCAAGTTTCGACACCGCCACCGAACCGGACGGGATGCTGCTCAAGGCGTGCCGCAACCGCCGGACGACGGTGTGCCCGACGTGTGCTGAGACTTACCGGGCCGACTCCTACCAGCTCGTCGCTGCTGGACTGGCAGGGGGGAAGACAGTCCCCGACAGCGTGGCTGCTCATCCCCGGCTGTTCGTCACCCTGACTGCGCCGTCGTTCGGGTCGGTGCACTCGCGGCGGGAGACCGACAACGGCCAGGTCCGTCCCTGCCGTCCGGCGCCCGGTCACTGCCCGCACGGCGTCCGCCGTGGCTGCAACCGGCGGCATCCCGCTGGGGAGGAACTGCTGGGCCAGCCGATCTGCCCCGACTGTTTCGACTATGCGGGCGCGGTGCTGTGGCAGGCCCAGACCGGGGAGCTGTGGCGCCGGACCACCATCGCCATCGTCCGCCAACTCGCCCGCCAGGCCGGCCGTCCCGTCCGCCAGGTGCTCACCGAGGTCCGGCTGTCCTACACCAAGGTGGTCGAGTACCAGACCCGCGGCCTAGTGCACTTCCATGCCGTCATCCGCCTCGACGCCAAGCCCCCCGTAGACGAGCCGTTGCTCGTGCTGCCGCCCCCGGCTGCCTACAGCGAGACCATGCTGGCCGAGGCCGTGACTACCGCCGTCTCGATGACCACGGCTCCGGCGCTGACCGACGACCCCGGGCTGCCCGGAACTATCAGCTGGGGAAGCCAGGTCGACGTCCGAACCGTCCCTACCAGGAGCTGCGCGGACGGCGGATCACGGCAGGTCGCCGGGTATATAGCCAAGTACGCGACCAAGAGCACCGACGACTCCGGCGCGCTCGACCACCGCATCCGTGAGCGCGACCAGATCGATACCCTCGCCGTCAACGACCACCTACGGCGCCTGGTGGCCACGGCCTGGCAGCTCGGCCGACAACCTCACCTCGCCGGCCTACGGCTACGAGCATGGGCGCACACCCTCGGCTACCGCGGCCACTGGGCCACCCGCAGCCGCCGATACTCCACAACCCTAAAAGCCCTTTGCCTGGCCCGGCAGGACTGGCACCACGGTGCTGCGGCGCCCCCTACCGGCAACGTCATCCCGCTCGCGCGAGCAGGGCAGTGGCGCTTCGCTGGGAGCGGCTACCACTCAAGTGGAGACGAGTGGCTCGCAAGTTCGGCCGCCGCTTCGTACGAGGCCCAACGCGCAGCTGCCCAGCTCGACGCCCGAACCCGAATCGCAAGCTGACCTCGGAGGTACCGATGCAGACGCTATTGACTATTGAGCAAGCCGCGGCAGCCATGGGAACTAGCCCCCGCTTCGTCCGACGGCTCGTCTCTGAGCGCAGGATCGGCTTCACTAAGTTGGGCCGGTACGTGCGCATCCCGACTTGCGACCTGGATGCGTTCGTGGCAGCTGGCCGGCACGAACCAGCTCGATGACCAAGAGACGGCGCTTTGGCAAGGTCCGCAGGTTGCCCTCTGGCCGCTGGCAGGCACGGTTTCCGTCGCCAGACGGCATTGAGCGATCCCTGGGCACCTTTGCGACCAAGGGCGATGCGGACCGAGCCCTGTCAGCCTGCGAGACGGACATGGCACGGGGCGGATGGACAGATCCGACGGCTGGGAAACAGACCTTTGCGGCCTACGCCGCCGGCTGGCTCGATTCTCACTCGCTGCGGCCCCGGAGCCGTGAGCTGTATGCGAACCAGCTGCGACTTCGGCTGTTGCCCACCTTCGGGCGCATGCCCATCGGAAGCATCACTCCGCAGCACGTGAGGCACTGGCATGGGCGGGAGGTTGCTGCCCTGCCGATGGACGGACGCGGTGCTGCAGCCCTCACGACCAGCTACCGCGTACTACGTTCCATCCTGAGCACCGCCGTCGAGGATGAGCTGCTACTACGCAATCCGTGCACGATTCGGGGTGCCGGCAGTGATCGGCCCGTGTTGCGGCCGACGCTGACAGAGCCGGATGTCTGGGCATTAGCGGACGCCGTTCCGGATCGGTACCGGAGCCTTGTCTGGCTGGCGGCCGGCACAGCTCTGCGGTCAGCCGAGCTGTCGGCGCTTCGGCGGCAGGACGTCGACCTCGTCCGGGGCGTGGTGCAAGTCGAAAGGGCGTACATCGAGCCTGCCCGGGGGCGAGCGTTCTTCGGGCCACCCAAGAGTGATGCCGGCACGCGGGTCGTGGCCCTCCCGGACGTCCTTCGACCGATCCTTGTCGACCACCTGCACCGCTACGTTGGGGCGGGGCAGGAGTCGCTGCTGTTTACGACGACCGAGGGGCGACCTCTGAGCCGCCATAACCGCAAGTGGTGGCGGGCCGCGTGCAGCGCAGCCGGCCTTGCTCCCGGCGTCCACCTGCATGACCTTCGGCATGCCGGGCTCACCCTCGCGGCTCAATCTGGCGCCACGCTCAAGGAGCTGATGTCGCTCGCTGGCCACTCCTCGCCACGTGCAGCAATGATCTACCAACACGCTGCGGCGGAACGAGGCGCGGTCATCGCTGCGGGCGTATCCGACCGGCTGACGCAGCGGCGCTGAACGTGTCCTTGCGTGAGCGCTGTTTATGTGAGTCGGTGCCGCTGGGGCACGCGGCGGGCACGTCGGGACTTGGCTCTCGGTACACAGTCCGCCGCGAAGGAGCCGCAACCCATTTGACCTGCGGCTTCACGGGTGGAGCTGAGGGGACTCGAACCCCTGACCCCCACACTGCCAGTGTGGTGCGCTACCAGCTGCGCCACAGCCCCGTACGTCCGACACCATACCCGGACACGACCGCCGCCTGCCGGCCGGCGCCGGCCTCCGCCTTAGCCCGGCATCCCGTACCGCGACAGTCGCCAATGGCAGTAGAGCATTCGTAGCTCCGCCCACTCACAGTTGCCCGTCGGGCCCAGGCTCGCCCAGGTGTCGGAGCCCATACCCAGCATGCGGCCGACGATCGAACGGACAGTGCCGCCGTGGGTGACCGCGACGACGAGGCCCCCGGGTGGTTGTGCCGCAACGAGTGGTTCGATCACCGCCACCGCCCGGTCGGCGACCTCGCGGTAAGTCTCGCCACCGCCGCGCCGGACTTCCTCCCCGCGCACCCAGGCGGCGTACTCCTCCGGGAACAGCTCCGCAGCCTCCTCGGCGGTACGGCCCGACCAGGTGCCGAGGTCGATCTCACGCAGGCCAGGGTCGACGGCGAGCGGCAGCCCGATCAGGTCGGCGATGCAGCTGGCGGTGTCGACGGCCCGCCTGAGGTCGGACGAGACGAGCGCCGTCGGCTGCATGGCGCTGATGACCGGAGCGACGACGCGGGCCTGCTCGCGGCCGACGTCATCCAGTGGCTCATCGCGCTGACCCTGGAATCGGCCAACGAGGTTGTACGCGGTCTGGCCGTGCCGGAGCACGATCAGGCGCTGGCACGGCTCGCTCACGCTCCAGGCGCGGCGGCTCCGGCGCGAAGCTCGGCCCGCTCCCGATCGCGGTCAACGAACGGGATCGTCGGGCAGTCCTTCCACAGCCGCTCGAGCGAGTAGTAGAGGCGGTCCTCGTCGCTCTGCACGTGCACCACCACGTCACCGAAGTCGAGCAGCACCCACCGGCGCTCCCGCTCCCCCTCGCGCAACACGGGTTTCACGCCCTCGGTCCGCAGCTGGCGCTCGACCTCGTCGACGATCGCTGCGACCTGCCGATCGTTGGATGCGCTCGTCACGACGAAACAGTCGCTGATCACGAGCCGTTCGCTGACATCGATGATGACGACGTCGCGTCCGAGCTTGTCTGAGGCGGCTTGCGCCGCGACGAGGGCGAGCTCAACGGCACGAGGTGTTGCGGTCACAGGCGGCTCCGGCGCTTTGGTTCGGTCATTCAGCGGTGGCAGACGTGCTTGCCACCCACCTTGACACAACACGCGCTGCCATGCAGTTGTGCCAACAGCCGGATCCGGATCGCTCAGTCGACGCGGTACAGCCCGCGCTTGTCGATGTAGCGCACGACCGGGTCCGGCACCAGGTACCAGATGGGGCTCTGGCGGGACACCCGAGCCCGGCAGTCCGAGGAGGAGATGGTGAGCGCCGGCACCTCGACCAGGCTGACGGTGCCGTCGGGGAAGCGGTGGTCGAGCTGTAGCGGGTAGCCGGGACGGGTCGCGCCGACGAAGTGCGCCAGCTTGAACAGCTCCGAGGCGTCGTGCCAGTCGAGGATCTGGGCAAGCGCGTCGGCGCCGGTGATGAAGAACAGCTCCGAGCGGGGGTTCAGCTCGTGCAGCTCGCGCAGGGTGTCGATGGTGTACGTCGCGCCCGGCCGGTCGACGTCGACCCGGCTGACCGAGAACTGCGGGTTGCTCGCCGTCGCCAGCACGGTCATGAGGTAGCGGTCCTCGGGCGGGCTGACGTGCCGCTCGGTCTTCTGCCACGGCTTGCCGGTGGGGACGAAGACCACCTCGTCGAGCCCGTACAGCGCCGCTACCTCGCTGGCGGCGACGAGGTGCCCGTTGTGCACCGGGTCGAAGGTGCCGCCCATGACGCCGAGCCGGCGCGGCTGCGTGCTCACCCCGGGACCGTACCGTCCGGGCCGTTCGCGCTACCGTTGCGCACGACGCACGAGCGTTCCGCACACCGCCGCGGCCGCCTGCCGCGGACCGCCGATCGAGGAGGAACCATGGCGATGCCCCGGCCGCGCACCCCGGTGGGCATGATGACCGCCGTCGGCATCACGCTGCTGCTCATCGCCGCCGCGCTCGCGGTACTGAAGCAGGAGGGCGCCGCCCTCATCGTCGTCCTGCTCGGCGCCGTGGTCATCGTCGCTGTAACGGTGCTCGAGGTGAAGCAGAACCACGCGGGCTCACAGGTCGGGCGGCACCAGGGCGGACGCGAGGGCGAGGCCCGCGGCTCGTCCTCAGAGCAGGCCGGCGTGCCGTCCCGGCCGGGTTCCGGCGTCTGAGCAGTTCCGACGGGCGTCGTCCGGCTCTCAGGTCGGCAGGACGCGCTGCACGAAGTCACTGAGCTGCTCGACGTTGCGGCACTCGACCATCTCGTCGACCAGCGGAGCGTAGACCGCAGTGGCTGAGTCGCCGGTCCCCCAGTAGCCGCGCGGCTCGGGGTTGAGCCAGTAGCTGTGCCGGCACTCGCGGGCGATCTCGCGGAGCGCCCCCGCCGCGGGCGACCGGTGGTTGTTGCGGGCGTCGCCGAGGATCAGCAGCGAGGTCTTGGGCGTGAGGGCCTCGCTGTAGCGCTCGCGGAATAACTCGAATGAGTGCCCGTAGTCGCTGTGCCCGTCGAACCAGACGAGGTCGGCCTGGTTCGCGATCTTCGACATCATGTCGCCGAGGTCGTCGCCGCGCACCAGGTCGGTCACCTCGTCGACGCTGTCGATGAAGGCAAATGCCCGGACCCGCGTGAACTGCTCGCGCAGCGCGTTGGTCAGCATCAAGGTGAAGTGGGCGAAGGACGAGACCGAGCCCGAGACGTCGCACAGCACCACGAGCTCGGGCTTGTGCGGCTTGTGCGGCTTGTGGTGAGTGACGACGGGTACGCCGCCGGTCGCGAGCGAGGCGCGGACCGTGCGCCGGAAGTCCAGCCGTCCGCTGCGGCCGAGCCGACGCCGCGCGGTCAACCGGGTGGCGAGCCGGCGCGCGAGCGGGTGCACCTCGCGCCGCAGCTCGACGAGGTCGGCCCGCGAGGCCCGCAGGAACTCGACCTGCTCGGCCAGCGGGCGAATAGCGGTGCGGGCGATCTGCTCGGCCCCGCGGTCCTCGGCGAGCCGGCGCCGCACCTCGGACTCGACGGCCTCCTCGAACAGCCGCATCCTGTCGGTGATGGTCTGCCGGGCGATCTTCTCGGCGAACCCGCCGCGCTGCTGCTCGCCCAGCATCAGGGTCAGCAACGAGGCGGTAAGGGTCTGCGGCGAGAGCTGGCGCATCACCCGGTAGGTGAACCAGGACTGCCGCCCGGGTGCCGCGTCGGCCCGCCCCATCCGGCTGACGGCCTCGCGGGCGAAGCGGCGAATGGCGTCCTCGTCGCCGTCGGCCAGCAGCTTCTCGAGCTGGGCGCGCATCAACTGGCGCAGCAGGTCGGGATCGATGGGGGGCAGGTCGGGCGCCTCGCCCTCGTCCCCCGTGCCGTCGGCGTCGCCGTCCGCATCCATCCCGGCGCTGTAGCCGTCGCCCATCCGCGGCGGGAAATACAGGTCGAACAGCGTGTCGAAGGTGCGGCGGTACACCGGGCGCTTGCACGTGGTGGCCGCGAGCGCGGCGCGCAGCTGCTCGCGGTCGAGCAGCTCGATGCGGCCCATCGCGGTGACGGCGTCGACGGTCTCGGCGGTGCTGACCGGCAGTCCCGCGCCGCGCAGCGCGGAGGTCAGCTCGATGACGCGGTCCAGCAGCGCCATCTCAGGCCAGCTTCAGCTCGGCGACGGCGCGGGCCTGGTCGGATGCGTGCTTGAGGACGACGCCGAGAGTGTCGCGCACGGCGGCCTCGTCGAGGTCGTCGCGGCCGAGCGCAAGCAGCGTCTGGGCCCAGTCGATGGTCTCGGCGATGCTCGGTGACTTCTTCAGCTCCATCGCCCGCAGCGCCCGCACGGTGCGCACGAGCGAGTCGGCGAGCTGCTCGGACACGTCGGGCACGCGGACCTGCACGATGGCGCGCTCGCGTTCGGCCGACGGGTAGTCCAGGTGCAGGTACAGGCAGCGCCGCTTGAGCGCCTCGGACAGCTCGCGGGTGGCGTTGGACGTGAGCACGACGATGGGGCGGCGCACCGCGGTGATGGTGCCGAGCTCGGGGATCGTCACCTGAAAGTCCGACAGGACCTCCAGCAGCAGCCCCTCGACCTCGACGTCGGCCTTGTCGGTCTCGTCGACCAGCAGCACGGTGGGGTCGGTGCGGCGGATGGCGGTCAGCAGCGGCCGGGCGAGCAGGAACTCGTCGCTGAAGATGTCGTCGTGGGTGTCGGCCCAGGCCGAGTCTCCGCTGCTCGCCTGGATGCGCAGCAGCTGCTTCTTGTAGTTCCACTCGTACAGCGCGCGGGCCTCGTCGAGCCCCTCGTAGCACTGCAGCCGGATGAGCTCGCTGCCCGTGGCGGTGGCCACCGCCTTGGCCAGCTCGGTCTTGCCGACCCCGGCTGGGCCCTCGACCAGCAGCGGCTTGCCGAGCCGGTCGGCGAGGAAGACGGTCGTCGCGATGGCGTCGTCGGCGAGGTAGCCCGTCTCGGCCAGCCGGGCGCGGACGTCGTCGACGGAGGAGAAGGCAGGCTGCTGCATCCCTCGATAATGCCCGTCGCGCGCGGTGACCGCGCTGACCGTCGTCGGCGCAACCCCCGCGGCGGGCTGTACGGAAAGTCACGTTGGCTCAAGCAGACGGGGCCTGCGCCGGTCCGGCCCTTCGCTGTTCAGCTTCGTCGTCGCCGACCCGAACCGGCGGTGACACGCACATGTCGGCCCGCAGTGCCGCCCGTCACCGCGAAAAAGCCCGCCAAGACGGTTGCGTCAAAGACCTCGTTGCCCGGATCCGGCTCGTCTACGAAGCCGCTGCTTATAGGCATCTCCGTGACGATCGCGTTCTCCTGAGCTCCGAGGAGTTGCGAAAGCCGGGTTCGCATCCGTTCTCGGCGTACGGCGAAGAATGCCGGAAAGTCCCTCACGTTGGCTGGCATGTCGAACGCGTCGTACTCGCGGAGCCAGACCTCACGTTGAGCGTGCGTTGCAAAGTGTCCGTCCAGCCAGTCCATCGGAAGCTTGTCACTCTTGCCGATGTTATCGGCCCCGCGAAGCAGTTGCAGGTTCGGCACTCGGTCGCACATATTGATGAAGCGCTCAAGTTGATCGTTCGGGACCTAGGCAGCTCGCAGTTTCGCCGTCGATCGCAGAATCGAACGGGGAAAGATGTGGTCCTCGTGGAATTGCTCTCGCGGGTCGACTCCTGGGTAGAGCAGTGCAAGCAGCGGAGCGCGGGCGTCGTCGGCGATCTTGGTGCGGGCCTCGGTAACGAGTTCGCTGAAGGTGGTCAGCGCGACGAGCTGGCGGTTTGTGAACAGGTCAGCGTAAGAACTAAGGCCGAAGGCTGGGGGCGAGGATCAGCACGGGTCGTCCGGCATCAGTGCCTCAGGCCCGTCCGTGGGCCGCACAACGGCTGCTGCCTGCACGTGCTCGTCGCTCGGTGCAAGATATGTCCGCTGCCGATTCCCCTCTGCGACGACGGACAGCAAGTGCACACCCATCCGACCTGCCATGCCTTCGGCCTTGACATAATTCTCGCCCGTCGTATCGCCGTAGACGAGACAGGCGAACGCTCCTCTACCCAGCTTTGGCGAAGGGGGAGGCCCACTTCTGTCTGCGACGATGTCGCAAGAGTCCTGCTTCCCGCTGACTACCGTTTTTAGCCAGGTAGGCCGCTCCTTCTTCTTGGACAGCCATAACGAACTCACCAGCGGCATCGTCGCCCCGCACGCGGGGTTCGGGCACGCTACGGTCCGGGCCCAGATCCACGCGATGACAGTCGCCTTGCTGCCGTTCGGCAGGGTCGCCTTCGGGTACAGGTGCCCGATCCGCTTCTCAGCCTCGTCCCGCATCCAAGCCCCATATCGACGGACATCCTCGGCGAGACCGATGGCCCGCGGCCAGGTGCCCATGCGCGAGCCCGCCGCACCGGGAAAGACAGGCGCCTGGCCCGCCCACCGCGGGGGGATCTCGATCAGTGCTCTCGTAATGAGCACTGCGACTGGGTTGAGGTCGCTGGCGTGGGCCTCCAGCCCGAGCCGCTGCGCCTCCAGTGGGATCGACCCGCCGCCGCAGACGGGGTCCAACACCGCAGGTGGCTTGCCGTCGAAGCAGGCGGCGATCTCCTCGTAGGCCGCGCGCAGCAGTGTCTCGTCCTGGCGTTCTCCCAGACCACCAGGCGCTCAATGAGGTCACACAGCCGCTGGCGCTCCTTGGCCTGGGCCTCCTCCGTCGGAAAGCGCTCGGGATGCGCGGAGGGGTCGTCCACGAGTTGCGCGAACAGGACGGCCCGGCACGCGGCAAGTGGTCGCCGAGCCCACCACAAGTGCAGCGTCGACGGGTGGCCATGCCGGATCGACTTCTCCCGCGCCGACACCCGGTTGATGGCTTCCAGCGGTAGCGCCACCTCGATGAGCTTGCGCTTGACGGGCGCGGTCATGGTGTATCCCCTCTCACGCTGGACGCCGTCGCGGACGGCAAGCCCTCGACAGCCCTCAGTACCTCGTCGGCGAGGAAGAGCCTCTGGCGACCGGCCGTCGGCACCTCCTGGAGCATGCCTGCCTCGATCAGCTTCTCGACGTTGAGCCGGGCGGCCCGGTGAGTGATCCCCAGCAGTGCCTGCGCTCGAGGGATCGTGAGCGCCGGCGTCTCGAAGAGCGCATCCACGAGTCGCCCGAGCAGGCCTGACGATCGCGCAGTCGCGACCGTGCTGCGATAGCCGTTGCGCAGCTCCTGCAGCCGGCGTGACCGCTGGACCGCATCGAGCGCCTGGGCGGCGACGGCCTCCAGGAAGAACGACAGCCACCCGTGCCAGTCGGCGTCGGTGGAGACGGCGAGGAGTCTCGCGTAGTACTGGTCACGACGTGGCTCGAGGTAGGCCGACAGGTCGAGCATCGGCGCCGGGAGCAGGCCCCACTCGGCCAGCAGCAGCACGACCAGCAGCCGCCCGACGCGGCCGTTGCCGTCGATGAACGGATGGATGGCCTCGAACTGGTAGTGCAGGCACCCGATCGCGAGCAGTGGCGGCAGGGGTTGCTCGACGTGCAGGCCCTTCTCGAAGGCGTCGAGGCATTCCCAGAGCCGCTCGGGCGGGGGCGGGACATAGGTGGCGTCGTTCAGGGTGCAGCCGGGGCTGCCGATCCAGTTCTGCGACCGCCGGACCTGGCCCGGGTCGGCGTAGCCGCCGCGCACCCCGCGCAACAGGATCGCGTGGGCCTCGCGCAGCAGTGACACCGAGAGCGGCAGGCGACGCTGCGGGTCGAGCACGTGCTCGACCGCACGGACGTAGTTCGCCACCTCCCGCACGTCGCCGCGGTCAGCACGGGCACCTTCGGCCTCGAACAGCACCAGGTCCGACAGGGACGCCTGGGTCCCCTCGATGCGGCTGGAGAGCACAGCCTCGCGACGTAGCAGAGTGTAGGCGAGCAGATGCGGGTTCGGCAACGTCGCCCCCGCACCCGCAAGCAGGCCGAGCGCGCGGTCCGCCGCGGACAGCGCGCGCGCCAGATCGAGCCCCAGCGGCAGATCGATTGGCACAGGCGGCGGCACGAAGGCCAGGTAGTCGCGCTCTGCTCGCACGACGTGGGGCTGCTGGACTGCGGAAAACGGGTCCCGCTTCAGTGGTACTCATCTCCCCCATCGCCAGCGAGTGATACCGGGGCCTCGCTTTGGTATCACAGTCGGCAGCTCGAGGTCGTTAGGTACCACTCGGGGCTGTCCGGGCTCCCGACTCTCAGTCAGACGGCGGCCCGCCCTTGGCCCACTCCTTCGCCCAGTCACCACGCACGCCGGCCGCGGCGAAGTCACCGAACTCGAAGCCCTGGAAGGGGTCGACCATGTACCGGATCTCGTCCTGCTCGGCGCCGTCCGGTGACATGGACGCCGTCGCGGTAACGCCCCTCGAAACGGTCGCTGTCGAGCAGCGCGAGGAACAGCTGGAAGTCCTCCTCCTTGCCGGCGTGGGGCGTTGCGGTCATCAGCAGCAGGTGGCGCGAGACGTGGCCGAGCAGCCGGCCCACCTCGTAGCACTTGGTCGTCTGCAGCTCGCCGCCGTAGTAGTGCGCCGACATCCGATGCGCCTCGTCGACGACGACCAGATCGAAGTCGGCCTGCTCGAGCTGGCGCTGCAGGTCCTCCGAGCGCGAGAGCTGGTCCATCCTCGCGATCAGTAGCGGGTGCTGGTCGAAGACGCTGTCCTCGACTGTCGCCTCGATCATGGTGCGGGTCAGCTGCTCGAAGCGCAGCCCGAACTTGTCCGACAGCTCCTCCTGCCACTGCTCGACGAAGCTGCCCGGGGCGACGACGAGACAGCGGGCGAGGTCGCCACGCAGCGCGAGCTCCTTGATGTAGAGGCCCGCCATGATCGTCTTGCCTGAGCCCGGGTCATCGGCGAGCAGGAAGCGCAGCGGCGTGCGCGGCAGCAGCTCGCCGCTCGCCGTACACCGCGCGGATCTGATGCGGCAGCGCATCCATGTCGCTGCTCGAGACGGCCAGCATCGGGTCGAAGCGAGCCGCCATGCGAATGCGCAGCGCCTCGGCCGCTAGGCGGAACAAGGCCGCGTCGCCGTCCAGTGCGTAGGCCCGCGCGGCCTGGCGGACGCTGAGCGAGGGCTCGTGATCGCGATAGAGCAGGCGCTGGTCGACCGTTCCGGCGGCGTCGCGATAGGTCAGCGTGATGGCGTTGGACCCGTGCCAGCGCACGTCGATATCGGTGACCTCGTGGCCGACGACAACCCCTGCTACGCGGGCACCGGGAGCGAGCCCTTCAAGTCGGGCGCCGATCTTGCGGACGCCGGGAGCGACCGCAGCGTGAACGGGGTTGTCCAGTCCATAATCCCAGCGCTAGCGCGATGGTTCTGGCCTGGTAGGCGAACTAGGGCCCGGCATCGACTGGGACCGCCAGATGTGCACACATCGTGCTGATTGGCACATCCACCGCCTAAACGTACGACTAGGCGCAGGCGTAGCCTGCCCCCGTGCGGGTGGCCCTGTTCATGACGTGCTTCAACGACACGCTCTACCCACAGACGGGGCAGGCGGTGGTTCGCCTGCTGGAGCGGCTCGGCTGCGAGGTCGACTTCCCAGTCGAGCAGACCTGCTGCGGCCAGATGCACGTCAACACCGGCTACGCCTCGATGGTCGAGCCGCTGTTCACCCGCTACGCCGAGGTGTTCGACGGATACGACGCGGTCGTCGTCCCGAGCGGCTCGTGCGCAGCGCTCGTGCGCCATCAGCACCCGCCATCGCCGGCACGCGAGAAGACGTACGAGCTGACCGAGCTGCTGGTCGACGTACTCGGCGTGACCGACGTCGGCGCCAGCTTCCCGCACCGCGTCACCTACCACCCGACCTGCCATTCCTTGCGCCTGCTGCAGGTCGGTGACCGCCCACTGCGGCTGCTGCGCGAGGTGCGCGGGCTCGACCTCGTCGACCTGCCGCAGGCCGAGCAGTGCTGCGGCTTCGGCGGCACCTTCGCGCTCAAGAACGCCGAGACGTCGACGGCGATGATGTCGAGCAAGATCCGGGCGGTGCTCGACACCGGCGCGGAAGTCCTGACCGCCGCCGACAACTCCTGCCTCGCCCACCTCGACGGCGGGCTGCGGCGGCTGTCTGCCGGCATCCGGGTGATGCACCTCGCCGAGATCCTGGCCAGCACCGACGGCCCGGTAGGCCCCAGCGGGAAAGTGGGTGTGGCATGACCGACCACCGCGGCGCCGCGCCGCCCAAGAAGTTCCCGGCGGCCGCCCACGACGCCCTGCAGGACACCCAGCTGCGGCGCAACCTGCTCGCCGCCACGACGACGATCCGCGGCAAGCGGGCCGATGTCGTCGGTGAGCTGCCCGACTGGGAAGAGCTGCGCGAGGCCGGGCGCGGGCTCAAGGAACGGGTGCTGCGCCACCTCGACACCTATCTGCTGCAGCTGGAGGAATCGGTCACCGCCGCCGGCGGGGTGGTGCACTGGGCGGCGGATGCGGACGAGGCCAACCGCATCGTCGTCGACATCGCGCGGGCACACGGCGTCGACGAGGTCGTGAAGGTCAAGTCGCTGACGACCGACGAGATCGGGCTGAACGAGGCCCTCGCCAGCGCAGGCGTGACCGCGCACGAGACCGACCTCGCAGAACTCATCGTGCAGCTCGGCAACGACCAGTCGTCACACATCCTCGTGCCCGCGATCCACAAGAACCGCAGCGAGATCCGCGACATCTTCCTGCGCGAGATGCCCGGGGCCGACCCGGGACTCACGGCGGAGCCGCGCGAGCTGGCGATGGCCGCGCGCACCCACCTGCGGCGCACCTTCCTGCGGGCCAAGATGGCGGTCAGCGGGACCAACGTCTGCGTCGCGGACACCGGCGCGATCGGCGTGGTGGAGTCCGAGGGCAACGGCCGGATGTGCTTGACACTGCCCGAGGTGCTGGTGACGGTGGCGGGCATCGAGAAGCTGGTCCCGACGTGGCAGGACCTCGAGGTGTTCCTGCAGCTGCTGCCGCGCTCGTCGACCGGCGAGCGGATGAACCCTTACACCTCGTTCTGGACCGGCGTGACCCCCGGCGACGGGCCTCAGGAGTTCCACCTCATCCTGCTCGACAACGGGCGGACGCGGGTGCTGGCCGACGAGGTGGGCCGAACTGCGCTCGCCTGCATCCGCTGCTCGGCATGCCTGAACGTCTGTCCGGTCTACGAGCGGGTCGGCGGCCACGCCTACGGGTCTGTCTACCCCGGGCCAATTGGGGCGGTGCTCACGCCGCAGCTGCGGGCGTTCGAGGGCAGCACGGCGACGCTGCCGTACGCGTCATCGTTGTGCGGGGCGTGCTACGAGGTGTGCCCGGTGAAGATCGACATCCCGTCGCTGCTGGTGCACCTGCGCAACCGGGTGACGCAGGAGTCTGGCGGCCACGGCGCGGAGCGCGCGGCGATGCGGACCCTCGCGTGGACCTTCGCCTCCCGCCGGCGCTACGAGGCCGCCCAGCGGGCGGCGCGGGCCGGACGGGCAGCGGCTCCGTTCGCGTCCGGCCTGACGCCGTGGGGCGGGGCGCGCGACGCGCCGGCGGTGCCTCCCCAGTCCTTCCGGCAGTGGTGGGCGGCGCGCGAGCGGGACGCGGACGGCACGGCGGCCGACAGGGTGGAGCAGTGAGCACGCGGGATGCGGTGCTGGGGCGCATCCGCTCTGCACTGGCCGACGTGCCGCCGGCCGAGAGCCCGGACGACGTCGCGGTCACGCGAAGCTACCGGCACCACGGCGACGGTGGGGCCGAGCTGTTCGCCGAGCGGGTCAGCGACTACCGCGCCGAGGTGCGCCGGGCCTCGGCCGACACCCTGCTGCCGGTCGTCGCCGGGGCCCTGGCTGAGGCCGGCATCCGCCGGCTGGGCGTGCCCGCGGGGCTGCCCGCCGAGTGGTATGCCGCCGCCGATGTCGAGGTCGTCGTCGACGATCCGGCGCAGCAGCGACAGCTGACGGTGGCCGAGCTCGACAACCTCGACGGCGTGCTGACCGGATGCGCCGTCGGCATCGCGGAGACCGGCACGTTCGTGCTCGATGGTTCCGAGCTGTCGGGGCGCCGGGCGCTCAGCCTGGTCCCCGACCGGCACGTGTGCGTGATCGGGACCGGTCAGGTGGTGGGTAGCGTCCCCGAGGCGCTGGCCCGGCTCGACCCCCGGCGGGCCCTCACATTCATCAGCGGTCCGTCGGCCACCAGCGACATCGAACTGAGCAGGGTGGAAGGCGTGCATGGCCCGCGGACGCTGATCGTGGTGCTGGTCGACGAGACGGATGCCGGCGGCTGAGCGGTCGCTCTGCGCCGCAGCCGACCGGCTAGCGGTGGGTCATCCGATACGCGGCGAAGCGCAGCCGCTTCCACACGGAAGGACGAGCGGGGACGACCCCCGCCTCCGCCGCAGCGAGCCGCGCCGCCACCCGCCGCCCGTGCGCTGACAGTTCGTGCACCGGGGCAGCACGCGCCCACGCGCGGTCCAGCGGCTCGTCATCGATCAGCTCAGGGCCGCCGGCGTCAGCATCGTCCTCCACAGCAAGCACAACGCCCCAGCAAGTCGGTGCGCTCCCGCCGACGACCTGTCAGGGGATCATCCATGACAGCACCGAGGTCGACTGCAGGTAGATCAGCGCGGCCATGAAGACCAGGAAGGCGAGGCTCCAGCCGAGGACCTTCCGGAACAGCACCCCCTCCTGGTCGGCCAGCCCCACGGCGGCTGCGCCGATGGCGAGGTTCTGCGGCGAGATCATCTTGCCCAGCACGCCACCGGAGGAGTTGCCGGCCGCGAGCAGCAGCGGGTTGATGTGAGCATCCGAGGCGGCCTGCAACTGCAGCACGCCGAACAGGGAGTTCGACGACGTGTCAGACCCCGTGACCGCCGTACCGAGCCAGCCCAGCACGGGTGACAGCAGGGCGAAGATGCCGCCGGCGCCCGCCATCCACTTGCCGATCGTGACCGTCTGGCCGGAGTCGTTCATGACGAACGCGAGCGCCAGCACGGCCATCACCGTGACGATGGCGAGTGCGAGCTGGCGCAGCGTTGCCACGTAGGCCTTCAGCGCGCGGGCCGGGCTGACCTTCAGCGCGACCATCGTGAGCAGCCCTGAAATCAGCAGCAGCGTGCCTGCTGCCGCGAGGTAGTCCAGCTTGAACGGGATGCTCGACAGCGGCTTCCCGCTCGAGTTGACGACGTGCAGACCGGGCCAGTTGACCAGCTGCGTGACCGCGTTGATGCCCGTCCCGGAGCCGCCGGGCTTTGAAGGCGCCGTGCCCTTGACGAACGCCAGGCTGCTGAGCACGAAGACGGCGATGATGATCACGTACGGGGCGTAGGCGCGGGCGACCTCGATGCCGGGGTCACGGCCCGCACGCCCGGCCTCGATCCTGCCGGCCGACCTGACCGGTGGCTCGTCGACGGCCCCGCCGGCGATCGGTAGTGGCCGCGGCGATGCGGAGATCCTGCCCGCCCCTGCCTCCCCGGCCGGGCGCCACACGCGGACCAGACCGACGATGGCTGCTGCCGCAAGCAGCGCGGCGACGACGTCAGCCAGCGGCACCGAGATGTAGTTGGCGGTCGCGAACTGCGCGACGCCGAACACGAGCCCGGCGACCAGGGCGACCGGCCATGCCTGGCGCAGGCCGCGGCGGCCGTCGGCGATGAAGATCAGCGCGAGCGGGACGAACACGGCGAGGACCGGTGTCTGGCGCCCGACCATCTTGCCGAGGTCGTCCACCGGTATGGAGGTCACCTTCGACAGCGTCGTGATCGGAATCGCCAGCGCTCCGAACGCCACCGGCGCGGTGTTGGCGACCAGCGCGAGGCTGGCTGCCTTGATCGGCTCGAAGCCCAGCGCCACCAGCATCACCGAGGTGATGGCCACCGGGGTGCCGAACCCGGCGAGTGCCTCAAGCAGGGCACCGAAGCAGAAGGTGATGATGACCGCCTGCACCCGCATGTCGTCGCTGATGCTCGAGAACGAGCGGCCTAGCACGTCGAAGTGCCCGCTGTCGACGGTCATCCGGTAGATCCAGACCGCGTTGATCACGATCCAGAGGATCGGGAAGAAGCCGAATGCCGCGCCCTCGGAGGCGGCGAGCAACGACTGGCCGACCGGCATCGAGTAGACGGCGATCGCGAGGACGAGCGCGAGGACGAGCGAGACCAGCGAGGCGATCCACGCCCGCGTCTTGACCACGCCGAGCAGAACGAACAGCACCGCCAGCGGGAGGCAGGCGACGAGCGCGCTCCAGCCCAGCGAGTGGCCGACCGGGTCGAGAATCTGCTTGTACATCCATGACCTCCGTGTGCGGGTGACCGGCGGCCGTTGTGCGCCGGTCGGGGTTGCGGCTGTCGGCCGGCTAGGGCAGCTATCCCGGAGCGAGCGTTCCCGGGCCCTCCAGTGCTCGGTCGAGGAGCTGCTCGCGAGAGGTGCCGTCGATCGAGGCCGCCAGCAGCTGCATCGGGTGCGCGACCGGCATCCGGTGCCCGAGACCGGCGAGCGCCGTCGTCACCTGCATCCAGCAGCCGGGGTTGGCGGTGACGAGCAGCTCGGCCTTGGTCCGCAGCACGTTGCGGGCCTTGCGCTCCCCCAGCTGAGAGGCCGGCTCGGGCTGCAGCAGGTTGTAGACCCCGGCGGACCCGCAGCACAGGTCGCCCTCGGGGATCTCGCGCACGTCCAGGCCGGGGATCTCGGCGAGCAGCGCCCGGGGCTGGGCACGCACGCCCTGCGCGTGCGCCAGGTGGCAGGCGTCGTGGTAGGCGGCGGTGACGGGCAGCGGGTGACGTGGGGCGACGGTGCCGAGCTCGGCCAGCAGCTCGGTCACGTCACGCACTCGCTCGCTGAATGCGGCCGCCCGACGGGGCCACGGGGCGGGCTCGTCGCGCAGCAGGTAGCCGTAGTCCTTCATCTGCGAACCGCAGCCGGCCGCGTTGACGACGACGCTGTCGAGCCCGTCGAGCTGGTCGATCACCCGCTTGGCGAACCGGATGGCCTCGCCTTCGCGGCCGGCGTGCCCGGACAGCGCACCGCAGCAGCCGGTGGCTCGCGGGGCATGCACCTCGCACCCCTCGGCGGCAAGGACCTGGACGGTCGCGGCGTTGACGTCGGGGAAGAAGGCGCCCTGGACGCAGCCGCGCAGGAAGCCGACGGTGCGGCGCTTGGTTCCGACTGCTGGGGTGACGTCGGCGATGTCGGGCATCGGCCCGAGGCGCGGCGCGAGCCCCTCCATCGTCGCGAGCTGCCGCGGCAGCAGTCGCTGCACCGCCGGGCGCCGGACGAGCGATGCCAGCCCCAGTGCCTGGTAGGCCCGCAGGGGTCCGCGAGCCGCGCGCAGGCGCCGAGGATAGGGGAAAAGCGAGAAGATCGCGGCACGTTCGAGCCGCTCCCGCCAGGGCCGCGAGTGGTTGCGCTCGACCTGCGCCCGCGTCGACTCGATCAACTTGTCGTACTGCACCCCCGAGGGGCAGGCGGTCACGCAGGCCATGCAGCCGAGGCACTGGTCCCAGTGCCGGGCGGTCGTGTCGTCGATCGGACCGCCCTCGGCGACGACGTTCATCAGGTGAATGCGCCCACGCGGGGAGTCCATCTCCTCGCCCCACAGGACGTACGTGGGGCAGGTCGGCAGGCAGAAGCCGCAGTGCACGCAGTCACCACGCAGCGCGGCCTCAGGCGGGTGGTGCGCGTCGAACCCCGACCGCTGCGGACCATCCGGTAGGACGCCGGGCATGCCGAGCGCGACACCCGCGGGCTCTGCGTCGCCCACCGTCGCGTGGGTCGTGCCGGGCGGCAGGTCCTGCGGCAGGTCCTGGGGCAGCTCGTATGTCGTCATCAGATCCCTCCGACGAAGCGGCCGGCCTCGAGCCCGCCATCCGGGTCGAACGCGTCCTTGACCCGCCGCATCAGCTCAAGGGGCGACGAGGTCCCGCGCCCGACCGGACCCCACACGTCGAGGCCGGGCGGCCCCTGCCGGACCACGACGGTGCCGTCGTCGCCCGCGACGGCGGCGCGGAGTCTGGGGAGGTCGAGGTCGGCTGCGTCGACGGTCACCTCGAGGACGCCGGTGGCGATCCGCCCGCGGACGAGCGCGGCGGACGGCAGCGCCGCGAGTGCTCGGCCGATGCCGGAAGGCGCGACGGCGACGGCAACCCCGACTCTCGAGCTGGAATCCGTGCCGAGCCATGGCCGCTGGCCGAAGCCATCCGGAGCGGCATCGAGAAGCCTCCCGGCGGCAAGCGTTGCGAGGGCGGCCGCCTGAGCCTGCACCGAGGCCTCCAGGCCTTCGAGCAGCAGGACCAGGCGGTAGCCGGCGCCCGCCGACCCGTCGACCTCCACCGCGCTGGGCGTCTGCGGCGCCCGTCGGATGGCGCTGGCGAGGCGGACCAGCTCGGCGGTGTCGGCCACCTCGGCCGTGACCACCTGCTGAGCCGCCGGCAGCGGGTGCAGCCGCCAGATGGTCTCGGCGACGGCGGCCAGGGTGCCGAACGAGCCGGTCATCAGCTTGGGCAGGTCGTAGCCGGCGACGTTCTTGACCACCTTGCTGCCACTGCGCGCGATGGTGCCGTCGGCCAGCACGACCGTAACGCCGAGCAGCAGGTCACGGACGGTGCCGAAGCGGTGGCGCCGCGGTCCGGAGGCGTTGGCGGCGATGACGCCGCCGAGCGTCGCCTCCGGTTCGGGTGGGTCGAGCGCGAGCCGCTGCCCCGCCTGCCCCACCAGCTGCTGCAGGTCGGCCAAGCGCACGCCGGCCTCGGCGCGGACGACGAGGTCCTGCGGGGAGTGCTCAAGGATGCTGCCGAGCCCGCGCATGTCGACCTCGACGGCGGACCGCGCGGCGGGTTGCGGCGGGGCCAGCCAGCCCAGCTTGGTGCCGCTGCCGCGCACCCGAACCGGCGCGACGACCGCCCGCATGATCTCGGCGAGCTCCTCGACGCTGGCCGGGCGCAGCGGGGGCGGCCGGACAGCGTAGGTCGCTGGCGTGACTCGTGGCCGCCCCGGGTCAATCGCCGCCGCACTGACCGGGCCGGTGACCGGCCCGGCAGCGTAGGTGCTCACAGCTGCTCCGCCAGGCCCGCCTCGACCAGCGGGTGCACGCCGCGGTGCCGCCCGGGACGCTCGCCGCACAGCCGCGGGGTGGGGAAGACCTTGCCGGGGTTGGCGAGCCCGTCGGGGTCGAAGGCGCAGCGCACCCGCTGCATGGTGTCGAGGTCGTCCTCGGTGAACTGGCGCCCCATGTAGGCGACCTTGTCGGTACCGACGCCGTGCTCGCCGGTGATCGATCCGCCGACCTCCAGGCAGATGTCGAGGATGCCGCCGGCGACAGCCGCGGCTCGCTCGGTCTCGCCCTCGACCCTGCCGTCGAACAGCACCAGCGGGTGCAGGTTGCCGTCGCCGGCGTGGAAGACGTTGGCCACCCGCACCCCGTGTTCGGCGCCCAGGTCGTGGATGCGGCCGAGCACCCGCGGCAGCTCGGTGCGCGGGATCACGCCGTCCTGGACGAAGAAGTCGGGGCTGATCCGCCCCACCGCGGCGAACGCCGACTTGCGGCCTCGCCAGAACAGGGTCCGCTCAGCGTCGTCGGCCGCGACCCGGATCTCGAACGCCTTCTCGCACAGCTGCTGCACCTGCGCGAACTCGACGTCGACCTCGACCTGCGGCCCGTCGAGCTCCACCACGAGCACGGCCGCGGCACCGACCGGGTAGCCGCAGGCGGTGGCGGCCTCCGCTGCCTCGATCGCCAGGGCGTCCATCATCTCGACGGCGGCCGGCACGACCCCCGCGGCGATCATCGCCGACACGGCCTCGGCGGCCTCCTCCACCGACCGGAAGCCGGCGAGCAGGGTGCGCACCGCCTCGGGCCGGGGCAGCAGCCGCACGGTCACGGTCGTGGCGATTCCGAGCGTCCCCTCGCTGCCGACGAAGGCGCCGAGCAGGTCGTAGCCGGGATGCTCGGCCGCCGGCCCGCCGAGCTCGACCACCTCGCCGGAGGCCAGCACCACCTCGGCGCCCATGACGTGGTTGGTCGTGAAGCCGTACTTCAGGCAGTGCGCGCCGCCCGAGTTCTCCGCGACGTTGCCGCCGATGGAGCAGATCTGCTGGCTGGAGGGGTCCGGCGCGTAGTACAGCGAGTCCCCCGCGACCGCCTTGGAGATGTCGAGGTTGATCACCCCCGGTTCGAGCGTCGCGCGCTGCCCCTCGACGTCGATGTCGAGGATCTGCCGCATCCGCGACAGCACGATCAGCACGCCGTCGACGCTGGGCAGTGCCCCACCGGACAGACCGGTCCCAGACCCGCGGGCGACGAACGGCACCCCGGCGGCCGAGCAGGCGGTGACGACGTCGACGACCTGGTCGGCCGTCTCCGGCAGCACGACGGCAGCGGGCACGACGCGGTAGTGCGCGAGCCCGTCGCACTCGTAGGTCCGCAGCTGCGCCGGCTCGGTCAGCAGCCCGCGGGCGGGGAGCACGGTGCGCAGCCGAGCGACGAGGCGCTGCATCCGCTCGGAAGTGGCGCCGTCAGGGTCAGCGACGGTGACGAGGGCATCCATGGCCGGCGCTGTCAGTCGAGCTTCGCGTAGGCGCCGAGGGTGAGGAAGTCGGCGAGGGAGTCGTCGAACACCAACGACTCGAACAGCTCGCGCGCCTCGTCCAGCCGCGCCCCTTCCGGAGCCTGCCCGCGCAGCGACGCCGCCTCGGACTCGATGACCTCACGCACCTCGGCCTCGTCAAACGCCCCCGCCTGCAGCCACTGCCACACCTGCGAGCGGGCGATCTCGGCGGTGGCCGCATCCTCCATGAGGTTGAAGATGCCGACGGCGCCGTTACCGCCGAGCCACGCCGCGATGTACTGCAGGCCGACACTGACGTCGTTGCGCAGGCCCTCCGAGGTCGGCTCGCCCGGCGCGGAGCGCGCGTCGAGCAGCTGCTCGGCCGTCACGTGCACGTCGTCGCGCAGCACGTCGAGCTGGTTCGGCCGGTCGCCGAGGGCCGCGGAGAACACCTCGGTGCAGATCGGGACGAGGTCGGGGTGTGCCACCCACGAGCCGTCGAAGCCGTCGCGGGCCTCGCGCTCCTTGTCCTCGCGGACCTTGGCCATCGCCTGGTCGTTGACCTCCTTGTCCTTGCGGCTCGGGATGAACGCCGCCATCCCGCCGATGGCGTGGGCGCCCCGGCGGTGGCAGGTGCTGACGAGCAGCTCGGTGTAGGCCCGCATGAACGGCACCGTCATGGTCACGGTGTTGCGGTCAGGCAGCAGGAAGTCCTTCGGGCGGCTGCGGAAAGTCTTGATCATCGAGAAGATGTAGTCCCAGCGGCCCGCGTTGCAGCCCGAGGCGTGCGGGCCGAGCGCGTGCAGGATCTCCTCGATCTCGAAGGCCGCGGGGAGCGTCTCGATCAGGACGGTCGCGCGGATAGTCCCGACCGCGAGGCCGAGCGAGTTCTCCGCGGAGGTGAAGACGTCGTTCCAGAGCGCCGCCTCGTGGTGGCTCTCCATCTTCGGCAGGTAGAAGTACGGGCCGGAGCCGCGGTCGAGCAGCCGCTGGGCGTTGTGGAAGACGTAGAGCCCGAAGTCGAACAGACTGCCGCTGACCGGCTGGCCGTCGACGGTGAGGTGCCGCTCCTCGAGGTGCCAGCCGCGAGGGCGGATGATCAACGTGGCCAGAGTGTCGGCCAGCCGGTACTCCTTCTCACCGCTAATGAACTGCAGCCGCCGCTCGATGGCGTCGGTCAGGTTGAGCTGGCCGCGGATCAGGTTGTCCCACGTCGGGGCGTTGGAATCCTCGAAGTCGGCCATGAAGGTCGTGGCGCCACTGTTGAGGGCGTTGATGAGCATCTTGGCCTCGGTGGGGCCGGTGATCTCGCACCGCCGGTCGGCGAGGTCGGCCGGCGCCGGTGGCACCCGCCAGGTGAGGTCGTCGCGCACCTGCTGGGTCTCGGCCAGGAAGCTCAACGTGCCACCGGCAGCGAGCTCGCGGGCCCGCTCACGCCGCTTGTCGAGCAGCTGGCGCCGGCGCGGGCCGAACTCGCGCTGCAGCCCGGCGACGAACGCCAGCGCGTCAGCGGACAGCACCTCCTCGTAGCGCTCCTGGCGAGGCCCCAGGACCTCGGTCCCACCGTCCGTTGTGGCGCGCGTCTCATCCATGCGGGCATCCTGCCTCACCGCAGGTCGTCATGGCGACCTCGGGGGTAAGACCGTGGCATGCAAGTAGCTCTCCTCGGGTTGGGTCGGATGGGTAGCGCGATGGCACAGCACGTGCTGGAGCGCGGCGATCAGCTGACGGTGTGGAACCGGTCGCCCGGCAAGGCCGGTGAGTTGACCGCGGCGGGTGCGACGGAGGCCGGGTCGGTGGCCGAGGCGGTGCGTGATGCCGAGGTCGTCGTCCTCATGCTGTTCGGGCCTGACTCCGACCGCGAGGTGCTCACCCAGGTCGCCGACGCCGCGGCTGAGGGCACGCTCGTCATCGACGCGACCACGATCGGCCCGGAGGCCGCGCGCGAACTGGGCGCGCTCGCTGCCAGCAAGGGTCTGCGCTACGTCGACGCGCCCGTCGTCGGGACCGTGGCGCCCGCCAAGCAGGGGACACTGGGAGTGCTCGCCGGCGGCAGCGAGGCTGATGTCGAGGCGGCCCGGCCGCTGCTCGAGGCGTGGGGCGACCCGGAGCGGGTGCGCCGCGTCGGTGAGGTCGGTGCCGGAAGCGCACTCAAGAGCGTCGTCAACCTGTGCCTGGGCGTGGCGATGGCCGGGGTCGGCGAGGCGATGCGGCTCGGCACCGACCTGGGTCTCGACGCCGAGGTGGTGCTGGGCGCCCTCGAGCAGGGCCCGTTCGGCTTCAGCGTCAAGCAGAAGCGGCAGATGCTCGAGTCGGGCGACTATTCCGACACCGCGTTCTCGCTCGAGCTGATGGCCAAGGACCTGGCTCTGGCGGTGTCGAGCGCCTCAGCCGACCTGCCGGTGACGACGGCCGCGCGCGACGAGGCGGCCGCTGCCACGGCGGCCGGCCGCGGCGGGGACGACTACGCAAGTCTGGCCGGCTACCTCGCGGGCCAAGGCGGCTGATACCTGGGTTCCGCGAGGGTCGTTACCGGCCAGTCAACCCTGTCAACCCAGGTCCCGTGCTCCCCCGTGTTGCAGGTGCACGCCCCCTCCCGTGACACGGGGTGATCGGCCGGCTTCGACCGGCGGTCAGGGGGTCACTTGACGGCAGGAAACGTGCTATCTGAGCGAAGCAACCACCGCTACTCCCGGATCTGGCCGTCGCCCGTCACGATCCAGGTGGTCGAGGTCAGTTCCCCGAGCCCCATCGGCCCGCGGGCATGCAGCTTCTGGGTCGAGATGCCGATCTCCGCGCCCATGCCGAGCTGTTCCCCGTCGGTGAACCGCGGCGAGGCGTTGACCATGACCGCGGCGCTGTCGCAGCCCGCGATGAACTGCCGCGAGGCGGCGAGCGAGCCGGTCACGATGGTCTCGGTGTGGCCGCTGCCCCACTGGCGGATGTGATCGACCGCGTCGTCGAGGGTCTCAACCGCGCGGACGGCGAGGTCGAGCGAGAGGTACTCAGCCGCCCAGTCGTCGTCGGTCGCGGCGACGACGGCAATGCCCGCCTCGCGGCCGGCTTCGGCGGTGGCGTCGTCACCGTGCACCGTCACGCCCTGCTGGTCGAGAGCGCCCAGCAGCTGCGGCAGCCAGCTGTCGACGAGGTCGCGATGGACGAGGACGGTCTCGGTGGAGTTGCAGACGCTCGGGCGCGACACCTTGCCGTTGAGGATGATGCGGGTGGCCATGTCGAGGTCAGCGGCGGCATCGACATAGACCGCGCAGTTGCCGACGCCCGTCTCGATGACGGGGACTGTCGACTCCTCGACCACGGCCCGAATCAGCCCCGCCCCGCCGCGGGGGATCAGCACGTCGACGACGCCTCGCAGCCGCATCAGGTGCTTGACGGACTCGTGATCGACGCCGGGCACGAGCTGCACCACGTCCGCCGGAAGGCCCGTGGCCTCTGCCGCGGCCCGCAGCACCTCGACGATCGCGGCGTTGGACCGTGCCGCCGACGCGCTGCCGCGCAGCAGGACGGCGTTGCCCGACTTCAGGCACAGGCCGGCTGCGTCTGCAGTGACGTTGGGCCGGGCCTCGTAGATGATGCCGACGACGCCGAGTGGTACGCGGACCTGGCGCACCTCGAGCCCGTTGGGCAACCGTGACCCACGGACGTCCTCACCGACCGGGTCGGGCAGGCCGGCCACCTGGCGCAGCCCCCCGGCCATCGCCTCGACCCGCGCGGGAGTCAGGGTGAGCCGGTCGACGATGGCCTCACTGGTGCCGGCCTCGCGAGCGGCCGCGACGTCGAGCTCGTTGGCGGCGAGCAGCTGATCCTGCTCGGCGACCAGGGCGCCAGCCATGGCGTGCAGCACCGCGTCCTTGGTACCGCGGGTGGCTGTGGCAAGCAGGCGAGCGGCGGCCTTCGCGCGCTGGGCGACCGCGAGGACGTCATCCGCGCCGGCGGCCGACTCGGGTGCGCGGGTGCTGGCCGGTGCTGCGGTGCTCATCACTCCAGGATAGGGCGGACCTCCCGACCTCGCAGCTTCATAGCAGGCTCAGGGGACGTAGGCACCCGCGCCGGACGGGTGGTTGATCGGCCCGAAGTGGACGATGTACCACTGCCCGCGCCACGAGATCAACGAGTAGATGCCGAACGAGCCTGCGGTGCCGGCGGCGGTGCGGTAGCGCACCCGCGTCCCGTAGACGCGCCAGTAGCCGATCTTGTTATATTCCTGCCCCGGCTGGACCCAGGTGGCCGCGCCGGCTGGAACGTCGACGCCCTCCAGCCTGGCGCCCGCGCCGACATGGCTGTGCGCGGCGCCGAGGTCGAGGTCGTACAGCGCCACCAACCGGCCCCGCCAGTCCGCAGCGGGGTCGGCCAGCGCCTTGACCTGCTGGTAGGCCGTGAGCGGGAAGAACGCCGGCAGCGCCTTCGCCGTCGTGCCCGAGGTGACACCGGCCCAGAACTCGCGCATGCGCGCGTCGAAGGCGGGCGTCGTGGCGCTGGGGCTGGCCTCGGTCTGCGGCAGCCGGCCGGGGTCCGGGGTGGCGGTGGGTGTCGGGCGCGGCGCCGCTGACGGTGATGCTGTCGGGGTCGAGACTGGCGCCGGCGGCAGGACGCTCGCAGGCGCGGAGGTAGGTGCGGCGGCGGGTGCGGCAGGCTTGCCCGCGCTGCCCCCGCATCCGCCCAGCACCGAGACGACGGCCAGCCCCGCCGCCAGTCCAGCCGAGCGCGCCCTCACAGCAGCACCAGGTCGTCGCGGTGCACGACCTCCCGCGAGTACGCCGGACCGAGCTCGCGCGTTGAGCGGCCGAGCATCGCCGGCAGCTCGTCCGCGTCGTAGCCGACCAGCCCCCGGGCGACGGTCCGGCCGGCGGGATCGACGAGCTCGACCGGGTCACCCGCACCGAAATCCCCCTGCACCCCGGTGACGCCGGCCGCCAGCAGCGACGAGCGCCGCCCGACGACGGCGGCGACCGCCCCGTCGTCCAGCTCGAGCCGCCCGCCGGGCAACGAAGCATGCGCCAGCCACAGCAGCCGAGACGGTGCGCGGCGGCCGGTGGGATGGAACAGCGTCCCGACCGGTTCCCCGCGCAGGATGGCGGCGACGTCGGAGGTCGCCCCGACGACAGCCGCGCAGCCGCCCGCCGCAGCCACTCGCGCCGCTTCGATCTTCGTTGCCATCCCCCCGGAGCCGATCCCAGCCGAGCCCGGACCCCGAGCCAGCACACCCGCGAGGTCGGCCTCGGTGCGCACCTCCCGCAGCGGCGTCACCGGGCCGCGCCGGGGGTCGGCGTCGTACACCGCGTCCACGTCGGAGAGCAGGACGACCGCGTCGGCCGCGACGACATGCGCGACCAGCGCGGCAAGCCTGTCATTGTCTCCGACCCGGATCTCCGCGGTGGCCACGGCGTCATTCTCGTTGACGACGGGGACGACGCCGAGGGCGAGCAGCCGGTCGAGCGTGCGGCGGGCGTTGCGGTAGTGGGCGCGGCGGGTCACGTCCTCGTGGGTGAGCAGGACCTGGCCGACCCGCCGGCCGGCGCGGGCGAAGGCCACCGCGTAGCGCTCGACGAGCAGCATCTGGCCAACGCTGGCGGCCGCCTGCAGCGTGGCGAGGTCGCGCGGCCGGCGGGCCAACCCCAGCGGGGCGAGCCCGGCGGCGATCGCACCGCTCGAGACCAGGACGATCTGCCGCCCGGGAACGGACAGCGCATCCGCGAGGGCGTCGACGAGCGCGTCGAGGCGGTCGGGATCCAGTCCTCCGGCCGCGCTGGTCAACGACGACGAGCCGACCTTGACGACGAGGCGCCGCGCGTCAGCGATCGCCGGGCGGGTCACGGGGTGTCGTCCGCGCCGGGCTCGACCGCCTCAAGCGCGGCGTCGGCCGCTTCCTCGACGTCGGCGGCGTCGATCAGGTCACCCTGCCCGTGCCGGCTCCGCCACAGCGCCTCCCGCTCCGGCCGGCTCATCCGCACCGAGTCATCGAGGCGCCGGTCGGTTCCGCGGGGACCGCCGCCATGGTCGTTTAGCCCGAGGGTGGGCTCCCAGTCGAAGCTGACGTCGCCGATGGTGACGGACACACCCGGCTCGGCTCCGACCTTCAGCAACTCCTTCTCGACCCCGAGCCGGGCGAGCCGGTCGGCAAGGTAGCCGACGGCCTCCTCGTTGTCGAGGGCCGTCTGCCTGACCCACCGCTCGGGCTTGGTGCCGCGAACCACGTAGCCGTCCTCATCGACCTCAACGGTGAACTCGGGTCCGGCCACCGCAGCCGGACGCAGCACGATGCGGGTCGAGCCGGTGTCGGCGAGCCCAGCCCGGTGCTCCTCGACCAGGACCGCCAGCGCCAGGATGAGCTCGCGCAGCCCCTCGCGGGTAGCCGCGCTGACCGAGAAGACGCGGTAACCGCGGGCCTCGATGTCGGTCCGGACAAGCTCGGCCAGCTCGCGAGCGTCTGGCACGTCAATCTTATTGAGGACGACCACTCGCGGGCGGTCCGCGAGCCCCCCATAGGCGGCAAGTTCGGCCTCGATCACGTCGAGGTCACTCAGCGGGTCGCGGCCCGGCTCCAGCGTCGCGCAGTCGAGGACGTGCGCGAGGACGCTGCAGCGCTCCACGTGGCGCAGGAACTCCAGGCCGAGACCGCGTCCGGTGCTGGCGCCGGGGATCAGCCCGGGGACGTCGGCCACCGTGTAGGGCGCGCGGTCCCCGGGCTTCACGACGCCGAGGTTCGGGACGAGGGTGGTGAAGGGGTAGTCGGCGATCTTGGGCCGGGCGGCTGACACCGCGGCAACAAGCGAGGACTTGCCGGCGCTGGGGAAGCCGACGAGCGCAACGTCGGCCACGCTCTTCAGCTCGAGGACGACGTCGAAGCTCTCGCCCGGCTCGCCGAGCAGCGCAAACCCGGGGGCCTTGCGGCGGGTCGAGGCCAGCGCGGCGTTGCCGAGCCCACCGTGCCCGCCGTGAGCGAGGACGTGCCGCGTCGCGACCCCGACGAGGTCGACGAGCGTCTCGCCGGTCGCGGCGTCGACAACGACGGTGCCGTCGGGCACCGACAGCACGACGTCGGCGCCGTTGCCCCCGTTGCGGTGCCCGCCCTGACCCGCCTTACCGCTGGTGGCCTTCTGGTGCGGGTGGAAGTGGAAGTCGAGCAGGGTCGTCACGCTGGGGTCGACCACGAGCACGACGTCGCCGCCACGGCCGCCGTTTCCGCCGTCGGGGCCCCCGAGGGGCCGGAACTTCTCGCGGAACACCGAGGCGCAGCCATGGCCGCCATCGCCGGCGGCGACGTGCAGCACCACCCGGTCGATGAAGGTGGTGGGCACGGTCAGCTCCGAACTGGAGTCGGTCGAGGGTTGCGGTCGGGTGGTGCGATCAGGCGCCCGGGCGGCTGTACCTGCCTGAAGCACGGACGGGCGAGCCGGCACGCAGCCGACCCGCCCGTAGACGTGCGGGGTCTACGCGCCGGCCGCCACCGGGGTCGGCTCGGGAGCCGGCGCGGGTGCCGCAGCGCTCGGCTCGGTCGACAAGGGCACGATGTTGACGACCTTGCGGCCCTTCTTCAGCCCGAACTGCACGTGGCCGGGCGCCAGGGCGAACAGCGTGTCGTCGCCACCGCGACCGACGAGCGCGCCCGGGTGGAAGTGGGTGCCGCGCTGCCGCACGATGATCTCGCCGCCGTTGACCAGCTGGCCCCCGAAGCGCTTCACGCCAAGACGCTGGCTGTTGGAGTCACGACCGTTGCGCGAGGAGCTCGCGCCCTTCTTGTGCGCCATGGCTCAGGCCTCCGTCTGGGTGGCGGTCTCGATGCCGGTCACGCGCAGGCGGGTGTAGCCCTGGCGATGCCCCATGCGGGTGTGCTGACCGGTCTTGTTCTTGAACTTGTGAATCCGGATCTTCGGGCCCTTCACCGGCCCGACGACCTCGGCGGTGACGGAGACGCCGGCAAGCTGCTGCACGTCGGTGGTGACCGTGTCACCGTCGACGACGAGCAGCGCGGGCAGGGTCAGCGACGCTCCGGCCGCGCCCGGAAGGCGCTCGACATCGAGCTCGTCCCCGACCGCGACCTTGTGCTGCTTGCCGCCACTGCGGACGACCGCGTACACGGCGACTCCCCTAATTCGATTGCCGAAGTGTCTCGACTGCTGATGGTGGACGGCGCGCGCGCACAACGAGCGGCTGCGCGCCAGGCTCAAGGGTACAGGCTGACCCTGAAGCCCCGTCCTCGCTCGTCAGCCGCCGATGGTTACCGCCTGGTCCTGCTCGGCCTCGGACTCGGCGGAGTCGGTCTCGGTCTCGGTCTCGGTCTCGGTCTCGGTGCCGGTGCCGGTGTCCGGCTGCACGGTCGCGAGGGCTGCCGCCGGCGCACCGGCCGGCGCGCTGGCCCGGCGGCGACCCGTGCGATGGGCTCGCAGTGCAGCCACCGGGTCCTGCGCCTCCTGCTCGGGTGCCTGGTCGGCCCGCTCTGGTGCCTCGTCGAGGGGCTGCCGGGCCGTCTCGTCGTCCGGTTCCGGACCGGCGCCGCCGGCCTCGACCTCGACCCGCTCGGCGTGCTCGGGCAGCACGGCGCCGCCCTCCATGACCGCGTCAGCGCTGCCCGGGTCGTTGGCCTCAGCGAAGGTCAGATCCGCCGGGTCGACCTCGTCACCAGTGTCCGGCTCAGTGGTCGGTCCGGCGTCGACGGTCTGTCCGGCATCGACCACGAGATCGCCGGCCGCAGCGCTCTCGGGTGCGTCAGATCCTGAGCCGGCCGCGATCTCGTCGGGGCGCCGTGGCGGCATGGCCGGCGGACGCGGGATGGGTCGCGCCTTGGGGGCCGGCAGCTCGATGGTCACTCCCTGACCACCGCAGGTGGGACACGGCTCGGCGTAGGCCTCGAACAGCCCCTGTCCGACCCGCTTGCGGGTCATCTGCACGAGCCCAAGGCTGGTCACCTCGGCGACCTGGTGCTTGGTGCGGTCGCGCCCGAGGCACTCGGTGAGGCGCCGGAGAACCAGCTCCCGGTTGCTCTCCAGCACCATGTCGATGAAGTCGACGACGATCATCCCGCCGACGTCGCGCAGCCGCAGCTGGCGCACCAGTTCCTCGGCCGCCTCGAGGTTGTTGCGAGTGACGGTCTCCTCGAGGTTGCTCGTCCCCTTGCCCGTGAAGCGGCCGGTGTTGACGTCGACGACCGTCATCGCCTCGGTGCGGTCGAACACCAGGGACCCACCGCTCGGCAGGTACACCTTGCGGTCGAGCGCCTTGAGCAGCTGCTCGTCGATCCGCAGCGCGGTGAAGACGTCCTCGACGGCGACGTGCTTGCGCACCCGCGGCATCAGGTCCGGAGCCACGGACGCGACGTACTGCTCGATCTGGGCCCACTCGTCCTCGCCCTGGACGACGAGCTCGGCGAAGTCCTCGTTGAACACGTCACGCACCACGCGGATGACCAGGTCGGGCTCGGCATACAGCAGCGCAGGGGCGGCCGCCTTCGCCGCCTTCTTCTGGATCGACTCCCACTGGGCGGCGAGGCGGGCGATGTCGTTGCCTAGCTCCTCCTCGGTCGCCCCCTCGGCGGCGGTGCGGACGATGACGCCGGCATCCTCGGGTGTGATCTGCTTGAGGATGCCCCGTAGCCGGGTGCGCTCAGTGTCCGGCAGCTTGCGGCTGATGCCGGCGCTGCCGCCCTCCGGGACGTAGACCATGTACCGGCCGGGCAGGCTGACCTGGCTGGTCAGCCGCGCCCCCTTCTGCCCGATCGGGTCCTTGGTCACCTGCACCGTGACGGCCTGCCCCGACTTCAGCGCCTGCTCGATTTTGCGGGGCTTGCCCTCAAGCCCGCTGGCGTCGTAGTTGACCTCGCCGGCGTAGAGCACGCCGTTGCGACCCTTGCCGATGTCGACGAACGCCGCTTCCATCCCCGGCAGGACGTTCTGCACCCGCCCCAGGTAGACGTTGCCGGCGTAGGCGGACGAGCTGGCGCGGGTGACGTAGTGCTCGACGAGAACGCCGTCCTCCAGCACCGCGATCTGGGTGCGCTCGCCGACGTTGCGGACGACCATCGTGCGCTCGACAGCCTCGCGGCGGGCGAGGAACTCGGCCTCGGTCGCGATCGGCACCCGGCGACGGCCCTGGTCGCGCCCCTCGCGGCGGCGCTGGCGCTTGGCCTCGAGCCGGGTCGACCCGGTGAGGCCGCGCACCGCCGAGTCCGCGGACCGGGGCTCGCGCACGTGGACGACGGTGTTCGGCGGGTCGTCCGGGGCCAGCTCGGTCGCTGCACCGTCTGCGTCACCGGCTCCGCCCCGGCGCCGGCGCCGCCGGCGGCGGCGGGTCGTGCCGGTGCCGTCCTCGGACTCGTCGGTCGGCTCGTCGTTCGTCTCGTCCGAGACGAGGTCCACCTGGCTGTCTGACTCAGCAGGCGCCTGTCGCCCACTGCCCGCCACGCTCTCGGTCTCGTCGGTGTCGTCAGCGGCGTCGGCGGCGTCGGCATCGCTCTCGTCGCGGATGCGGCCGCGGCCCCGCCGGCCACGCCGGCGGCGACGGGTCCCGCCCGCGGCATCGTCCTCGTCACCCGGCGCGGCTTCGCTGGCGGCCGCGTCCGGATCCGACTCCCCGGTGACGGCGTCGTCCAGGCTCTCGCCGAGGTCGGCCTCTGCGTCGTCGTCATCGGCGAGCTGCTGAGCGCGCGGGACGGCCACGATCTCGGGCTGCTGGAAGGTGACGACGGGCGGCGCACCACGCCGGCGTCGGGAGCGGATAGGCGTCGGCTCTGCTGCCTCTACCGCCTCGTCGGCGGCAGCGTCGTCTGGAGCGCCCGCGTCGGTGTCCTCGGACTGCACCGGCCCAGGCGAGGTCTCGCCGGCCAGCGCGGCGACACCGGCGAGGGCGTCGCGGCTGGTGGCGCGACGGCGCCGCCGGGCCGGGCGGGACTGCTCCACGCGCTCGACCTCAGACGTCTCGGCGTCGGCGGGCTCGACCGCGTCGGCTATCTCGACGGGCGGGGGAAGTGTCTCCGACGTTGGGGTGGGGCGGTCGGTGCCTGCGAGCTCGTCGGTGATCGTGGGAGACTGCCCAACGGTCTCGTCAGCCCGGTCAGCTACCGGCGCGGGCGCGTCCACCCCGTCCGCTGGCGCCGCCTGAGGGGAGGCATCAGCTGCCGCCGGACCGGGGTCTGGCGTACTGCTGCTCAGTGCGCCACCGCCGACAGCGCCGCCCTCGTCCGTCTCGTCGTCCTCAACCGCCTGCGTGTCGTCGAGGTCGGGCAGCCCCTCGTCGGGCGCCGCCTGCTCACCAGCGCCTGGCTCGGCAGCGTCCGGGTCACGGCGACGCGGTCCGCTGCTGATGACGGCTGCCGCTGCCAGCTCGGCCGCAGTCGGTACCGGCGGTGGCCCTGCCGGCCTGCTGGCTGCCCGCCGGCGGCGGCGAGGAGCCGCTTCGGTGCCCTGCTCCGGCTCTTGTGCCGGTGTGTTCTCGTCGTTCTCGCTCACGTCGTACGCCTCTCGGCCCCCGGGCGCGGTGGATAACCCGCGGCCGCACAGGGGCGGTATTGGCACCAGCGTTTCCACGCCGGTGGTCTCGGGACGCCAGGGCTCACCCGATGGAGACTGCGTGCTCCCGGTCGGTGCGCAGCGGGTCGTCTATCGACCCATCTGCTGCCAGCCGGCCCTGTGCAAGCCGGGTCACCTCTGCGGGGACCGGCGGCTCGAGACCGGCCACCGATCTGAGGGCAGCCAGTACATCGTCGGGTCGTACAGCGGGCGTCGTCTGCTGTACGACAACTTGAAGTATCGCACAGTCGGCGCTTCGTGCGTCCGAGCACGCTTCCGGCGTGGCTCGGGGCAACACAGCTACCGACAGCACAGCACCCCGGGCGTCGAGCAGCCGCACACCGTCCTTGGTCAGCCGCTCGACCTGCACCACCTGCTCGGCGAGGAACATCGAGACGGCCCGCCGGGCCTCGTCGAGGCTCACCCCGGGCAGCACGATCTGCCACTGCGAGGCCTCCACCCGCTCGGCGAGGCTGCCGCCGCCGGACACCACGCACTCGACGACGTCGAGCCCGGGAGCCAGGCTGGCATCGAGCGCCACCCGCACCGCTTCCGGGTCACAGACCTGCGCCAGCGCCAGCTCGACGTACTCCGCCTCGCTGGCCACGCCCGTTGGTGCGGCGCCCAGCCAGGAGATGCGCGGGTGCGCGGTGAAGCCCGAGGTGTAGGCCATCGGAACCTGCGCGCGGCGCAGCGCCCGCTCGAAGCAGCGCGCGACGTCACGGTGGGAGGTGAACCGCAGCCGTCCCCGCTTGGCGTAGCGCAGCCGAAGCCGCTGCACCACCTCGGTCGGCCGGCCGGTGAGGTCGGGCTGGCGCTTGGCCACCGCTCAGCTCGTCGCGGCGAGCGGGTTGCCGGCGACGGCGAGCGGCAGCAGCGTCCGGCCGGTCGGGCCGATCTCGATGTCTGTGCCCTGGGTGGGGCACACGCCGCAGTCGTAGCACGGCGTCCAGCGGCAGTCGTCGACCTCGCGCCCGCTGACCGCGTCCTGCCAGTCCGACCACAGCCACTGGGGGTCGAGCCCGGCGTCGAGATGGTCCCACGGCAGGACCTCGGTGAAGGTCCGCTCGCGGGTCGTGTACCAGTCGACGTCGATGCCACAAGCCTCGGCCGCCGCCATCCACCTGTCGTAGGAGAAGTACTCGCTCCACCCGTCGAAGCGGCCGCCCTGGCGCACCACCTCGGCGATGACGGCGCCGATGCGGCGGTCGCCGCGCGAGAGCAGCCCCTCGACGATGCCGGGGCGCCCGTCGTGGTAGCGGTAGCCGATGGAGCGGTCCCGGCCGATCGCGTCGCGCACCAGCTGCAGGCGCCGGTCGGTCTCCTCCCACGACAGCTGCGGTGCCCACTGAAAGGGGGTGTGCGGCTTGGGGACGAAGCCGCCGATGGAGACCGTGCAGCGAATGTCGCGGCGCCCCGTGGCCTCCCGACCGGCACGGATGACGTTCTTGGCCATCCGCGCGATCTGCAGCACGTCGTCGTCGTTCTCGGTCGGCAGGCCGCACATGAAGTAGAGCTTGACCTGCGACCAGCCGCCCTCGTAGGCCGTGGTGACGGTCCGGATCAGGTCGTCCTCGGTGACCATCTTGTTGATCACCTTGCGCAGCCGCTCCGAGCCGCCCTCTGGCGCGAAGGTCAGCCCCGAGCGGCGGCCGCCGCGGGCCAGCTCCTCGGCGAGCGTGATGTTGAAGGCGTCGACCCGGGTGGAGGGCAGCTGCAGCGAGGTCTGGGTGCCCTCATACCGGTCGGCCAGCCCTTTGGCGATCTCGCCGATCTCGCTGTGGTCGGCGCTCGACAGGCTGAGCAGCCCGACCTCCTCGTACCCGGTCGCGGCGAGCCCGGCCTGGACCATCTCGCCGATGCCGGTGATGCTGCGCTCCCGAACCGGCCGGGTGATCATGCCGGCCTGGCAGAAGCGGCAGCCACGCGTGCAGCCGCGGAAGATCTCGACGCTCATCCGCTCGTGCACCGTCTCGGCCACCGGGACGAGCGGCTGCTTCGGGTACGGCCAGGCGTCGAGGTCCATCACGGTGTGCTTGCTGACCCGCGCCGGGACGCCGGGCCGGTTCGGCACCACCCGGTGGATGCGGCCGTCGGGCAGGTAGCTGACGTCGTAGAACTGCGGCACATAGGCGACCCCGGAGCGGGCGAGGCGCAGCAGCAGCTCCACGCGGCCGCCCGGGCCTCCCTCATCCTTGTGCCGCCGGACGATGTCGGTGATCCGCAGGACTGCCTGCTCGCCGTCGCCGAGCACCGCGGCGTCGATGAAGTCGGCGACGGGCTCGGGGTTGAACGCGGCGTGGCCGCCGGCGACGACCACGGGGTGGGTCTCGTCGCGGTCGACGGCCAGCTGCGGGATGCCGGCGAGCTCGAGCGCGACCAGCATGTTGGTGTAGCCCAGCTCGGTGGAGAAGGAGATGCCGAATAGGTCGAACTCGCCGACCGGGTGGTGCACGTCGACGGTGAACTGCGGCACGGCGTGCTCGCGCATCAGCGCCTCGAGGTCGGGCCAGACGCTGTAGGTCCGCTCGGCCAGCACGCCCGGCTGCTCGTTGAGCACCTCGTACAGGATCATCAGGCCCTGGTTGGGCAGCCCGACCTCGTAGGCGTCGGGGTACATGAGCGCCCACCGCACCCGGGCGGCATCCCAGTCCTTGACCTGCGCGTTCAGCTCGCCGCCGACGTACTGCACCGGCTTGCGCACGCGAGGCAGCAGGGCCTCCAGGCGAGGGAAGACGGAATCGACAGGCATGGCCCGAGGGTACGGCGGCAGCGAGCGCCGCCGACGCTGCGCGTGTGGTCAAGGCCCCTACGGCCGGGTAGGCGAGCGCAGCCTGACGTTCTCGACCAGCCCGATGGCCAGCATGGCGGCGAACATCGACGAACCGCCGTAGGACAGGAACGGCAGCGGCAACCCGGTCACCGGCATGATGCCGATCGTCATCCCCACGTTGACGAAGGTCTGGAACGCAAACCACACCATCACCCCGACGCAGACGAGCATGCCGAAGGAGTCGCTCGCCCGCTGCGCTGCGGCGGCGGCCCGCCAGATCACCAGGGCGAGCAGGACGAGGATGGCAGCGGAGCCGACGAAGCCCAGCTCCTCACCCGCCACGGTGAAGACGAAGTCGGTCTTCTGCTCGGGCACGAACTGCCCCTGCGTCTGCGAGCCGTGCAGCAGCCCCCGGCCGAACAGGCCCCCGTGCGCGTTGGCGATCATCGCCTGGTTGACGTTGTAGCCGATGCCGGAGTTCGCGGTCTTGCTGTGCCGAGCGAACTCGGTGAGCCGGGTCACCTGGTAGGGCTTGAGCAGGTTCAGCCGGAAGACGGCGAAGCCGAAGCCGGCACCCGCGACGACCAGAGCGAGCACGTACCGGGCCGGCGCTCCCGACAGCGCGAGCATGCCGAGCAGCACCACGACGAAGACCATCGTGGTGCCGAAGTCAGGTTGCAGCATGATCAGGCCGAGGGGCAGGGCGGCCAGCACCAGCACGAGCAGTACCTCGCGCCACCCCGGCCTGGTGCCGAGACCAGTACGAGGGTCGGTCCGGCCGCCGCCCAGCACGATGGCCGACACGACGATGAGCGCCACCTTGGCCAGCTCTGAGGGCTGCAGCTGGAACCCCGCGGGCAGCACGATCCACGACCGGGCGCCGTTGATGGTCGACCCCGCGACGAGCACCGCTGCCAGCCCGAGCAGCGACAGGCCGTAGACCACCACCGCGTAGGTGCGCAGCAGCCGGTAGTCAACCGAGGCCGCCACCACCGCGAGGACCAGGCCGACCCCGGCGGTGAAGATGTGCTTCTGCAGGTAGGCGTACTGATTCAGGCCATGGTCGAGCTGGTACTGGCGGGTGGCCGACCAGACCAGCAGCGCGCCGATGCCAACCAGAGCGGCCACTGCGAGTGCCAGGATCCAGTCGGTGCGGCGCACGAGCGTGACCGGCCGCGGCTGCACCGCGCTCGGTGCGACGATCCGGAAGGTGCTCATGGCGCCTTCGCGGCGGCCGGGACCGGCGCGTTGGCCCCGGCAGGCGCGGCCGGCGCACCCGGTGCGGCCGGTGACGGGCCGACGCTGCCGTCGGCCCGGACGGTCGGCAGCGTCGTGGAAGTCTGCCCGCCCGGCAGGGCGGCCGGCCGATTGATGCCGTAGATCCCCTCCCACACCTCGCGGACGGCCGGCGCGGCGAAAAGGGCGCCCTGCCCGGTCTTCGGGACGGTGACGACCACGACGTACTTGGGGTTGTCGACCGGGCCGAACGAGGCAAACCAGGACGTGTCGTTCTGCCCCTCCACCTCCGCGGTGCCGGTCTTGCCGGCGACGTGGACCTGGTCGAGCGGGAAGCCGGCGAACGTGCCCGCCGCCGTGCCCCGAATCGTCACGTCGCCGAGCGCCGAGCGGATATAGGCAAGGATCGCCGGGTCGACGGGCAGATTCCTCGCGACCGAGGGGGCGATCACCTTCTCGACGGACCCGTCTGGCCGCAGGACGGCCTTGGCCAGCCGGGGGTGGTACACGGTGCCGCCGTTGGCGACAGCCGCGTAGGCGGTCGCCATCTGCAGCGGGCTCACCGACAGATACGCGCCCTGGCCGATCCCGAGCATCGTCGCGGCGCCGCCGTTGTAGAGGTAGCCGTCCTGGCAGGCCTCGATGGCGTAGCGCTGGAACGTCGCCCGCTTGGCCGGCTCGGGCTCCTCCGGGTAGCCGTTCTTGGCCCGGCGGCAGTACATCCCCTTGAGCTCGTTGTACTGCTTGACCAGCCGGGCGCGGTCGACCAGCGAGCCGGCGGTCTCGGCCGGCAGATCGACGCCCGTCTGGCTCCCGAAGCCGTACTCGCGGGCCGTCCTGGTGAAGACCTCCTGCGCGGGCGGCAGCCCCGGGGCCTGGCGCAGGCCGCCGTCGTTCAGCCACGCGGTGTAGGCGAACCGGTCGAAGATGGTGTCGCAGGAGATGACGAGCGCCTGGTGCAGGTCCATGCTCCCGGGGGCTTCGCCCTCGAAGTTGTGGAACACCTGGGCACCGACCTGCATGCTCGGCGAGCAGTCGTAGATGTCGCTCAAGGAGGCCAGGCCACCGGTGACGGCAGCGGTGAGCGAGACGGGCTTGAACGACGAGCCAGGCGCCGAGGACCCCTGGAAGGCGCGCGAGAGCAGCGGCGTGCCGGCGGCGGGGTCGGACAGCGCGGCGTAGTCCTTGGCTGAGATGCCGCCGACGAAGGCGGACGGGTCATAGGTGGGCAGCGACGCCATCGCCACCACCCGTCCGGTGCTCGCCTCCATGACGACGCCGCTGGCGGTGTCGGCGGGCTTGCCCTGCGCGTGCGCGTGGTCGAGCGCGTGCTGCAGCGCCTGCTCCAGGGTCTGCTGCACGCCCGCATCGAGCGAGAGCACGACGGTGTTGCCCGGCTTGGGGGCATCACGGCCCACCTCGCCCGCGACGCGGCCGAACCGGTCGACCGCAAGCCGGGTGACGCCGTCACGGCCCCGCAGGTCCTTGTCGTACGACAGTTCGAGCCCGGCCAGCCCGACCAGGTCGTTGCGCTGCAGCGTGCTGTCTTTCGCGAGCATCCCCTCCGTGACCGGCCCGGTGTACCCGAGCTCGTGAGCGGCGAGTGAGCCCATCGGATAGGTCGGCAGCGACTGGGCGTCGGCCGCGATGCCGGGGAAGCGGTCGGGGTGCTCGAGCACGGCCAGTGCCTGCTCGGGCTGCACGTCGGTCGAGACCGGGATGGGCTGGTAGGGCGAGCCGTTCCAGCACGGCGGCCTGACCTTCAGGCTGCAGAACCGGACCTCGGCCTTGAGGTCGGCCGGCCGCCGGCCGAGCACGCCGGCCAGCCGCCTCAGCACGGCCGCCCCGTGGTCGGGAAGCCGGTCGAGCGTGCTGCGGTCGACCGTCATCACGAGCGAGGTGCGGTTGGACACCAACGCGCGCCCCTGGTCGTCGACGATGCGGCCACGGGCAGCGGCGTCAACGACCTCGCGCACCCGGTTGCCCTCGGCGACGACCCCGTACCGACCCGCCTGCACGACCTGCAGCGACCACAGCCGCAGCCCCAGCACCGCGAACAGTGCGAGCACGACGAACAGCAGAATGCTGACCCGCAGCCGGGACTGCCTCACGGCTGCTCGCTCATGGCTGCTCGCTCGGTGGCCGACGGGGGAGCCGGCGCAGCACCCAGCTGATGCCCGGGAACACGAACGGCGTGAGCAGGACGGCGTAGAGCACCGAGGCGACGACGGCCTGCACGAGCGTCGCCCCGCCGGCCCGGGAGTCGTCGACGAGAGTGCCCGTCGCCGCGAACAGCAGCGCGGCCAGAGCACCTGCGCCGGCGACGGCGGCGAGGGGGACCACGATCGAGCGCTTGGCCTCGAGCCGCAGCATCCCGGCGAGGTAGCCGACCAGGCACAGCACCATGGCGAGGCGACCGATGACGTGGTCGGAGATCAGGTCGGCAGCGAGGCCCGCGGTGAACCCGAGCAGGCACCCCGCAGTGGGCCCGGTGCGCAGAGCGAGGCAGGCGAGCACGATGGTCGGCAGGGCAGGTCCGCCGAGCGGGAGGTGCAGCAGGCCGACCACTGTCGGCTGCAGCACCACTGCGAGCGCCAGCATCCCGACGGCAGAGACGGCCTGCAGGAGGGACACGCCCCCCATCCTTGCGGCGATCACCTGCAGCCCGCGTGGCGTGGGCCGCGGCTCCTTGGCGCTGGTGTGACTGCGCTGCTGGGGCAGCGCTGCCGGCCGAGCGTCTGGCTGCGGTGCCTGGGCCGGCGCCGGCAGCACGGAAGCGCTCACGTCGACTGCCGGGGAGTCAGCAGCCGGTCACCCGCATCGGCCTGCGCGTGCCGGACGACGACGCCGACGAGGTCGAACGTCCCCGGCTTGGCGAACGTTCGCACGGTGGCCCGGCGGGAAAGCCCGGCGCCGGCGTCGGTCGTCCCCGTGACGACGCCGACGGGAACGCCGCCGGCATAGTCCCTGCTGCCGAAGGTGACGACCCGCTCCCCCTTGCGGACGGGCACTGTGGGGTCGAAGACGGTGAAGGTCAGCACCCCCGGGGTCCCGGTGCCCGTCACCGTGCCGAGTGCTCGGGACGCCTCCAGGCGGGCACCGACTACCGACGTCGGGTCGCTCGCCAGCCGCACGGTCGAGGTGCTGGCCACCGCCCGGACCACCACGCCGACGAGCCCCTCCGGCACGACGACCAGCTGCCCGACGACCACGCCGTCGGCCGTGCCGGCACCGATGTCGACGACCTGCTCGCTGCCCGTCACGCCACCGGCGCCCACCACGCGGGCGGGGACGATGGTGTAAGCGGCGGCGTCAGCGGTGAGCCGCAGCCGGGCCAGCGCGGCTGCCGTTCGCTTGGCGTCAGCGTCAGCGGCGACCTGCCGGCGCAACGCTGCGACCTGCTGCTGAAGCGCATCCGCCCGAGCGCGCTGCTGGTCGGCCTCCCCCAGGTTGCCGACCGCCCGACGCACCGGGCGCGTCACGTCGTTCACACCCCGCTCGACCGGCCCGACGATACTGGCGACGCGGTCGCGCAGCCGGCTGTCGGCCCCGCGCACCCGGTAGTCGATCGTGAGCAGCACCAGGGCTGTGAGCAGAAGCAGGGCGAGCAGCAGGCGTCCGCGCCGCGAGTCACGCATCGTTCACCGCCGGCTCGGTCGGTTGGGCTGGGCCAGGCACCCCAGACCCCACTGCCTCAGGATTCGAGTCACGACCGCGGCTCCGGGCGCAGCACCTGCTGCAGTGCCTCGAACTCCTCGACGCAGCGGCCGGCACCCAGCGCTACGGCGTGCAGCGGGTTGTCGGCGAGCGAGACCGGCATGCCCGTCTCGTGGCGGAGCCGGTCGTCCAAGCCCCGCAGCAGTGCTCCCCCACCGGCCAGCATGATGCCGCGGTCCATGATGTCGCCTGCCAGCTCGGGCGGGCACTTGTCGAGCGTGCCCCTCACCGCGTCGATGATGTCCTTCACCGGTTCGTCGACCGCGTCGCGGACCTCCTCGGACGTGACCACGATCGTCTTGGGCAGCCCGCTGACGAGGTCGCGCCCGCGGATCTCGGCCGACGGCTCGTCCTCACGGGGCCAGGCGGACCCGATGGCCATCTTGATCTCCTCGGCCGTGCGCTCACCGAGCATCAGGCCGTACTGCTTCTTGACGTGCGTCATGATCGACTGGTCGAGCTCATCGCCGCCGATCCTGATCGACTGGCTGGTGACGACACCGCCCAGGGAGATGACGGCCACCTCGGTCGTGCCCCCGCCGATGTCGACGATCATGTTGCCCGTCGCCTCGTGCACCGGCATCCCCGCGCCGATCGCGGCCGCCATCGGCTCCTCGACGATGTATACCTTGCGTGCCCCGGCGGCGTAGGCGGTGTCCTTGACCGCCCGCTGCTCGACCCCGGTGATCCCGGAGGGCACGCAGACCACGATGCGCGGCTGGGAGAAGCGCCGTCGCCGCTGCACCGCGTGGATGAAGTAGCGCAGCATGCGCTCGGTCGTCTCGAAGTCGGCGATCACGCCGTCCTTGAGCGGCCGGATGGCCACGATATTGCTGGGCGTGCGGCCGATCATGCTCTTGGCCCGGGTGCCGACGGCGACGACCGTCGAGGTGGTGGTGTTGATCGCGACCACGCTCGGCTCGTTGAGCACGATGCCGCGGCCGCGGACGTAGACGAGGGTGTTGGCTGTGCCGAGGTCGATCGCCATGTCACGACCGACGAGCGAGAACCTTCTAGCCATGCAGCGGAGGCCCTTCAGCGGGAGAGGCCCCAAATGTAAGGCGATGAAGCCCGGCTATGGATGCGACGCGCAGACCCGCGTCGTAATCATGCGCAACCGACAGGTGACAGTAAGACATGGTGGGGCTATCGCCCGCCACCATCCGACCAAGAGGCCTACAGCTGCGGGAAAAACAAGCCGATCTCGCGCTTCCCCGACTCGGGCGAGTCGCTGCCGTGGACGATGTTCTCGCCGATCTCGAGCGCGTAGTCGCCGCGCACCGACCCCGGAGCGGCCTTGACCGGATCAGTGGCGCCCATCAGGGTGCGAACTGCCTCGACGGCCCGCGGCCCTTCGACGACGAGGGCCATGAGCGGGCCGCCGGTGATGAAGTCGACGAGCTCGCCGAAGAACGGCTTGTCGGTGTGCTCCTGGTAGTGCTGCTCGGCAGTGGCCCGCTCGAGCACGCGCAGCTCGGCGGCCACCAGCGTCAGCCCTTTGCGCTCCAGCCGGTTGATGACCTCGCCGACCAGACCACGGCGCACGCCGTCGGGCTTGACAAGGACGAGGGTGCGCTCGGCGGCCACCAGGGAACTCCTTCGTTGTGGGCCTGGTTTCAGCAGGCTCGGTTGCTGCCGCGTCGGCCACATGACCAGGCGGAGTGGCACGAGTCTATGGGCCGCTCATGGGCCGGGTGCACCAGCAGCCGCCGATGCACCCGGGCCCTGGTCCAGGAAGAGCCTTCCGGACTGCGGTTAGCTCTGCTCGATGTCGGAGAGCAGGAAGTCGACCCCGCCGGTCGCCAGCTCCATCGCGTCCTTGGCGGCGGCACCGCCTTCCGGGCTGCCGAGTGCAGCGACCGCGGTGTCATAGTCGGCGAAGTAGAGGTCGGCCGTGCGGTACTTCGGGGTCGGGCTGCCGTCCTCCTTCGGAAACACCTTGGCGAGCTCGGCACGCTGCAGGTTGGGGACCTTCTGGACCAGCGGCAGGTGCACCTCCTGGTAGTGCTGCTCGAACGCCTCGGGGTCGGTCGGGTTGCCGTAGATGACGGTGAGTTTGACGGTCATGCCGCGCTCGTACCCCCTGCGGGGGCTTCCTAGCGGGGCGGCGAGCCGCGTCGTCTGTTGCAACAGCACGCTCCCTCCCGCGCGGAGCGGCGTGCTACCACGACTCGCCGTTGCAGGTTCACTGCTGACGAGAGGGAGCGTGCATCTTGGGCAGGCTGTGCGGCGGCCCTAGCGCCACCAACGACGAAGGAAAAGTCGTGAACACGTCCGTCATGCTGCGATATGGGGGCGCGAGGCGCCTACCGCCGCAGCAGCGTCCGCGCCTCGCCGACCGTTACCAGGGAGCCGGTGACGACGACGCCCGACCCGCCGTACGTGGCGTCCTCCTCAGCCAGCCGGACGGCGGCGTCGATCGCGTCGTCGAGTCGCGGCTCGACCTCCACCCTGTCGGCCCCGAACACGTCGACCGCCAGCGCCGCCAGGTCATCTGCCCCCAGCGCGCGCGGTGAGGCGTTCTGCGTCAGCACCACGACGTCGAGCACCGGCTCGAGTGCCGCGAGCATCCCCGCGACGTCCTTGTCACCCAGCACACCGATGACGCCGACCAGCCGGTTGAAGGCGAACTCCTCGGCGATGGCAGCCGCCAGCGCTTGAGCTCCAGCCACGTTGTGGGCACCGTCGAGCAGCACGGTCGGCGAGGAGCGCACCGTCTCGAGCCGGCCCGGCGAGGTCACCGCGGCAAACCCGGCGCGCACCGCCTCGACGTCGATCCGCCGCTCGCTGCTGCCGCCGAGGAAGGCCTCGACCGCCGCGAGCGCGCACGCCGCGTTGTGCGCCTGGTGCGCGCCGTGCAGCGGCAGCAGCAGGTCGTCGTACTCGCCGCCGAGGCCCTTCAGTGTGACGAGCTGGCCGCCGACCGCCAGGAAGCGCGAGACGACGCCGAACTCGAGCCCCTCCCGCGCGACGGTCGTGCCCAGCTCGGCGGCGCGGCGCAGCACCACGGTGGCAGCCTCGACGTCCTGCTGGGCGATGACGGCGACCGCTCCTTCCCGCAGGACGCCGGCCTTCTCGCCCGCGACCTCCGCCACGGTCGAGCCCAGCTCCGGGTGGTCGAGGGTGATCGGGCCGATCAGCTGCACAGCGGAGTCGACCACGTTGGTCGCGTCCCACGTCCCGCCCATCCCGACCTCGATCACGCCCACGTCGACGGGGGCGTCGGCGAAGGCCGAGAACGCCATCGCGGTGACGAGCTCGAAGTACGTCACCCGCTGCTCGTTGCGGGCGTCGAGCAGCTCGGCGTAGGGGGCGACGTCGTCGTACGCCCGCACGAAGGCCTCCGCGCTCGCGGGTTTGCCGTCGATGCTGATCCGCTCGGTGACCGACTTCAGGTGCGGCGAGATGTAGCGCCCGGGGCGCAGCCCGAACGCGCCGAGCAGGGCGTCGACCATCCGCGCCATCGAGGTCTTGCCGTTCGTGCCCGTGATGTGAATGGTCGGGTAGGCGAGCTCGGGGTGCCCCAGCAGGTCGACGAGGGCCGTGATGCGGCTGAGGTCCGGCGCCATCTGGGTCGGCTGCCGGGCGGCGAGGGCGGTCTCCACCCGGGCGAGCTCTGCCGTCATGTCGCGGGCGGCAACCGCTGCGGCCGGCTTGGCGTCGCCCGCCTCCTCCGGGTCGAGGTCGCCAGGCTCGAGATCGTCAGCCAAGGGACACCAGCTGACGCTGGACCCGCTCGATCTCCAGCTCGGCCGCGCTGAGGCGCTCCCGCATCCGCTCGACCACCTCCGCCGGGGCCTTGGCGACGAAGGCGTCGTTGACGAGCTTGCGCCCCACCTGCTCATGCTCCTTCTGCGCGGCAGCGAGCTGCTTACCCAGCCGGGCGCGCTCGGCCTCGACGTCGACGGCGCCGCGCAGGTCGAGCGCGATGCGGGCACCGGCAGCCTGCAGCACCGGCCAACTCTCTGGCGCGGCATCGACCCGCTCAACGGTGAGGTCGGTCAGCGAACCCAGCTCGGTTGCCCAGCCCCCCCCGCCGGCGAAGCCCCGGTCGGCGACGAGCGCAGCCGGCACCTTGCGCCCCGGCGGGAGCCCCTGCTGCACCCGGAAGCGTCGCACCTCACCGACCAGCTCCTGAAAGCTTGCGACCGCTTGCTCTGACTGCTGGTCCGGACGCGCACCACCCTCGAGGCTGGGCCAAGGTGCCAGGGCCACGGTCTCGCCGCCCGTCAGCGCGCGCCACAACTCGTCCGTCGCGAACGGCATCACTGGATGCAGCAGCCGCAGCAGCGTGTCGAAGCAGTAGCCGAGGACGCGTCGGGTGCGCTCGGCACCTGCTCCCCCGGGGCGCATCGCCACCTTGGCCAGCTCGACGTACCAGTCGAACAGCTCGTCCCACGCGAAGTGGAACAGCGCGTCGCACACCTTCGCGAACTCAAAGTCCTCGTACAGCGCGTCGATCTGCGCGGTCACGGCATCGAGGCGCGACAGGATCCACCGGTCGGGCAGCGAGAGCCCGTCGGCGGGGGGCCGTCCGTCACTGACCGCGCCGTTGAGCAGCGCGAAGCGGGTGGCGTTCCACAGCTTGTTGACGAAGTTGCGGCTGCCCTGCACCCACTCCTCGCCGACCGGCACGTCGACCCCGGGGTTGGCCCCGCGGGCGAACGTCCAGCGCAGCGCGTCGGCGCCGTATCGGTCCATCCAGTCCAGCGGGTCGACGACGTTGCCCGCCGACTTCGACATCTTGCGGCCCCGCTGGTCGCGCACCAGGCCGTGCAGCAGCACCGACCGAAAGGGCGGGTCGGGCTGGATGTAGGTGCAGAACATCATCATCCGAGCGACCCAGAAGAAGATGATGTCGTAGCCCGTGACCAGAACGTTCGTCGGATAGAAGTGCTCGAGGTCGCTCGTCTGGTCCGGCCAGCCCAGTGTGGATGCCGGCCACAGCGCCGAGGAGAACCAGGTGTCGAGCACGTCCTCGTCCTGCACCCAGCCCTCGCCCGACGGCGGTGCCTCGTCCGGGCCGGGGGCCACCACCTCGCCGTTCGGGCCGTACCAGACCGGGATCCGGTGGCCCCACCACAGCTGCCGGCTGATGCACCAGTCGTGCATGTCGTCGACCCAGCCGAAGTACCGGGCGGCCATCGAATCGGGGACCATCGCCGTCTCGCCCTGCCGCACCGCGTCACCGGCCCGCTTGGCCAGCGGCGCAACGCGCACGAACCACTGCAGGGAGAGCCGCGGCTCCACCACCGTGCCGCAGCGCGAGCAGTGCCCGACGCTGTGCACGTACGGGCGCTTCTCGGCCGCGATCAAGCCCTGCTCGCGCAGCGCGGCGACGACCGCCGGGCGCGCCTCGAACCGGTCGAGCCCCTGGAACGGGCCGGGCGCGGTGATCACGCCCCTCTCGTCCATCACGGTGATCGCCGGCAGGTCGTGCCGCTGACCGATCTCGAAGTCGTTCGGGTCGTGCGCCGGGGTGACCTTGACCGCCCCGGTGCCGAAGGCGGGGTCGACGTGCTCGTCGGCCACCACCGGGATCTCGCGGCCGGTCAGCGGCAGCGGCACGGTGGTGCCGACGAGGTGGGCGTAGCGCTCGTCGTCCGGGTGCACCGCCACGGCGGTGTCGCCGAGCATGGTCTCGGCACGGGTGGTGGCGACGACCAGCGGCCCGTAGACGATCGACACGAGCTCGCCGTCGGTGTCGCGGTGCTCGACCTCGATGTCGGACAGCGCGGTGAGGCAGCGCGGGCACCAGTTGATGATCCGCTCGGCGCGGTAGATGAGGTCGTCGTCGTACAGCCGCTTGAAGATCGTCCGGACGGCACGCGAAAGGCCCTCGTCCATCGTGAAGCGCTCGCGCGACCAGTCGACGCTGTCGCCGAGGCGGCGCATCTGGCCGAGTATGCGGCCGCCGTACTCGGCCTTCCACTGCCACACCCGCTCGACGAACGCCTCGCGGCCAAGGTCGTGGCGTGACAGCCCCTCGCCGGCGAGCTCGCGCTCGACCACGTTCTGGGTCGCGATGCCGGCGTGGTCCATACCCGGCAGCCACAGGGCGTCGTAGCCCTGCATCCGCTTGCGGCGGACCAGCGCGTCCATCAGCGTGTGCCCGAAGGCGTGGCCGATGTGCAGGGAGCCGGTGACGTTGGGCGGCGGGATGACGATGGTGAACGCCGGGCGGCCGTCGCCGCGAGCGCGAAAGACGTCGGCGTCGACCCAGCGCTGGTAGGCCCGCGCCTCGACCGACGACGGGTCGTACGTCGTCGGCAGGTCGGGGCGGAGGGTCTCGCTGGGCATGGGGCCGAGTCTAGAGATTCGGCCGCGAATCGGGCCCTAGCGTTCCGGCGCCCCCGGCTACTGCTACGCCCCCGGCTACCGGCGCGGGGCGAGTGCGCGGATCGCCTCGCGCTGGTCGTACTGGCCGGGCAGCAGGGCGATGGCGGGGGTGGTGACGCCCGCGGCGACGTAGCGCTCGACGTGCTCGCGGCAGGCATCCGGCGAGCCGTGGACGATCAGTGCGTCGACGAGCTCATCGGGGATGGCGGCGACGGCGGCCTTGCGGTCGCCGGCCTCCCAGTGCTTCCACAGGCCCGCCAGCTGCTCGCCGCGGCCCAGCCACTCGTGGAACTTCGCGTACACGGGCACGGTCAGGTAGGCGGCGATGGCCATCCGCCCGATCGTCCGGGCCGCCTGGGCGTCACCGATGGGCAGCACGAAGATGCGCGCGGCGATCTCGCGGTCGGCTCCGTCAGCGGCCTCGTGCACGTACTTGGTGACGGTCGGGACGTCGTCGGCCGCAAGCCAGTTGAGGATGACCCCGTCGGCCTCACGTCCGGCCAGGCGCAGCATCCCCGGGCGCAGCGCGGCGATGAGGATGGGCGGCCGCTGTTCCTCGGGCAGCGGGCGGCCGAGGCGGAAGCCGTTGACGGCAAACGTCTCGTACTCCTCGACCACCTTGCCGCCGGCGAGGGCGGTGCGCAGGAAGCGGACGGTGTCGCGCACCCGCTGGAACGGCTGGTCGAAGCTCATACCGTTCCAGCGCTCGACGATCACGTTGCTGCTGGTGCCGACGCCCAGCACGAACTTGCCCTGCGACGCCTCGGCCAGCGCCGCCACCGACTGGGCCAGCAGCGCGGGCCCACGCAGGTACACCGGGGTGATCGCGGTGCCCAGGCGCAGCTCGGGCGCCCATGCGGCCGCGAGCGTAAGCGGGGTGAAACCGTCGGTGCCGCCGGCCTCGCTCGACCAGATGTCGGTGTACCCCAGCTCGACCAGCTCGCGGTAGAGCTCGCGATGCTCCACCAGGGGAAGCGAGTCGAGCGGAACCGTCATGCCCCAGCGCTGCGCAGCCACGTCGGCAGCCTCTCACAACCAGACCGGGGGCCGACCCGAAGATCCCCTCAGGGACGGGCAACGGCGTGCCGATGGCCCCAGTAACGACTGCCCGCCTGTCGCCTACTGCACGAGCAAGGACGACCCCAACTACCGGAGGTAGCACGTGTCGACCCAGGACACCCCGCTGGCCGCTCGCACGATCCTGCCCGGCGTGGCTTTCGACCCCCCGGGCACGGGTCCCGAGGTGGGCGGCGTGCCAGGGCAGCGCGGTGCTGAGCAGGCGCCGTCGTACGAGCAGCAGCAGTACCAGGGCCAGCAGCAATACCAGGGCCAGCCCCAGTACCAGCAGCAGTACCAGCAGTACGAGGGCCAGCAGCAGTACGCCGAGGCCCCTCAGCAGTACCAGCAGCCGCAGCAGTACGCCGAGGCCCCTCAGCAGTACCAGCAGCCTCAGCAGTACCAGCAGCCTCAGCAGTACCAGCAGCCCCAGCAGTACCAACAGCCGCAGCAATACCAGCAGCCACAGCAGTACGCCGAGGCCCCTCAGCAGTACGCGCAGCCACCGCAATACCAGCAGCCGCAGTACCAGCCACCCCAGCACCAGCAGCAGGTCGAGCCGCAGCAGCAGTATCAGCAGCCGCCGGAGGACCTGGCCCAGCAGTACCAGCCACCCGAGGCGCAGCATCAGGCCGAGGCGCTGCAGCAATACCAGCAGTACCAGCAGATCCCCCAGTACCAGCCGACCCAGCAGTACGAGCCGCAGACCTCGCCTTTCGAGCAGCAGTACCAGCAGCAGCCGGCAGCCCAGCAGCCGGCGTACCCGCCGTCCCCCTCGGACACCCAGCAGTACCAGCAGCCCCAGCAGCACCCAGCTGAGCAGCAACAGCCGCAGTACGCGCCGCAGCCGCCGGCTCAGCAGATGTACCAGCCCAGCGCTCCCCCAAGCTTCCCGCCGACGCCGCCGCCGTATGGCACGCAGACGTTCGCGAGCCCGCCACCCCCCACCGCCGAAGCACTGTGGGGGCCCCAGCCGCACAGCTCCGGCGCGGCCGCCGCCGCACCAGCGGCGGCGACGGGTGCTAAGCGGCGCTTCTCGGGCCGGGGAAGCAAGCGGCGGCACCAGGCGGAGTCCCCCGCGGAAGTCGCTGGCCGTAGCACCATCCCGGTACAGCCTGAGCAGCCCGACGCCCAGCAGAAAAGCGGGCTGCATCGCAAGCTGACGCCGGCGAACACCGGCCCCGCACCTGCGCGCTCCCCGCGCCGGGCCCTCATGGCCGGCGGCGCCGCCGTGCTGCTCGCCGGAGGCGGCCTTTTCGCCTACACCCAGCTCGGCGGGTCCAGCAGCTCCACGCCCGTGTCCACTCCCGTGATCGGTGCCGGCGCCCTACGGTTCGCCTCGCCCACGAACGTCGCTGGGCTGCCCGCCGAGAGCGCCGCGGCAGCCGCTGCTACCCGGACGTCAGTCACAGCCGCGCTCGCTCGCCGAGCACCGGGCACGCCCGCGCCGGCCAAGGTCCTAGCCTTCGGCACGGGTGCCAGCGCGGTCGACGTGGCCGTCTACCGAGGTGGTGCCAAGACATCCGGTACGGGGAGCAGCCTGATCCGGGGCCTGTCGCAGCCGCGCCCGGGTGACCGTGCCATCGCGGCCCGGGTCGTGCCCGCCGGGGCAGCAGGTGGGCAGATGACCTGCGGCGGCGAGTCGGGGAAGACGGCTGGCTCGTGGTGCGTGTGGACCGGCACGACGACTACCGGCGTGACCCAGGCTCCCGGCAGCACCGATGTCAGCGGTCTGGCAGCCAAGACCCGCGAGCTGCGGGCGTACGCCGAGCACTAGGCCGACGGGCACCTGGTGTGCCCGCCGGCGATGCATCCGTCGGTTGGAGAGGTCGAGCACTTCGAGCCGTGACCGAGGCGGCCTCGCTCGAGGCGCCCCTAGGGTGAGGCCATGAGTTCGAGCCTGGTGAGCGGTCCGACCGAGCTCGCGCTGGACCTGGACGCTGGTTGGTCGATCGGCGGCAAGCTGTTCGGCGGCTACCTGCTGCGCGAGATGGTGGCGGCGACACTGACCGAGTCGGAGCACCCGCATCCGCTGACCGTCAGTGCCCACTTCCTGGCTCCCCCGCAGGCTGGACCCGCGGTCCTCGAAGTGCTGCGCCTGCGCTCGGGCCGGCGGACGAGCGTGGTCCGGGGCTCGCTGTACTCGGGCGACCGCAACTGCGCCGAGGTTGTCGTCACCGCCGGCGAGCTCCCGCCTGCCGGGACCGGCCTGTGGACAGACCCCGACCGGGCGCTCGTCCTGCCACCGCTCGAGTCGTGCACGCCCGCGCCCTCGTCGAACCCGGCGGCCGCACAGGTCGGCCACCTGGGGCATGTCGAGCTGCGGATGGACCCGGCCACCTCCGGCTGGGCGTCCGGTGACGCCAGCGGCATCCCCGAGATGCGCGGGTGGATGCGGCCTCGCCACGGCGCGCTTGACCTGCTCTGGCTGCTTGTCGCGGTCGACGCGCTGCCGCCCGTGACTTTCGCGATGGGCATTGCCGGATGGGCTCCGACCGTGTCCTTTGACATCCAGCTACGCGCTCTGCCCACCACGGAGTGGGTGGGCGTCCGGCACCGTTCGGCCCTGGTGTCGGGCGGGTGGCTGGACGAGACGTGCGACATCTTCGACGACAACGGCCACCTGCTGGCGAGTGGCCGGCAGCTCGCCGCCTACCGAGAGCCCTGAGCGTTCCCGCTCCCAGCTAGGGCTGCGGCGTCAGGCGGACTTCTCGCGCCGTTCCCGCTTCGCCGGGGTGATCTCCCGCGGGACGATGGTGGGGTTGACGTGCTCGCTGACGACTTCGCCTGTGATGACGACCTGAGCGACATCCTTGCGCCCGGGGATGTCGTACATCACCGACAGCAGGACCTCTTCCATGATGGCGCGCAGCCCGCGGGCACCCGTGCCGCGCAGGATCGCCAGGTCGGCGATGGCCTCGAGCGCGTCCTCGGTGAAGTCGAGGTCGACGCCGTCGAGGTCGAACAGCCGCTTGTACTGCTTGACGAGAGCGTTGCGAGGCTCGGTGAGGATGCGGATCAGCGCTTCGCGGTCGAGGTGCGCCACGCTGGTCAGCACGGGCAGCCGGCCGATGAACTCCGGGATCATGCCGAACTTCAGCAGGTCCTCGGGCATGACCTCACCGAAAATGGCCGAGTTCTCCGGGTCGTCCTTGCTCTGCACGATGGCACGGAACCCCAGCGCCTTCGCGCCGTTGCGCCCCGCGATCAGCTTTTCAAGCCCGGCGAAGGCGCCGCCGCAGATGAACAACACGTTGGTGGTGTCGATCTGGATGAACTCCTGGTGCGGGTGCTTGCGGCCTCCCTGCGGCGGAACGCTCGCCGTCGTCCCCTCGAGGATCTTGAGCAGGGCCTGCTGGACACCCTCGCCGGAGACGTCACGGGTGATCGACGGGTTCTCCGACTTGCGGGCGATCTTGTCGACCTCGTCGATGTAGATGATCCCGGTCTCGGCCTTCTTGACGTCGTAGTCGGCCGCCTGAATCAGTTTCAGCAGAATGTTCTCGACGTCCTCGCCGACGTAGCCCGCCTCGGTGAGCGCGGTGGCGTCGGCGATGGCAAAGGGGACGTTGAGCATCCGCGCGAGCGTCTGCGCCAGGAGCGTCTTGCCGCAGCCGGTCGGACCGAGCAGCAAGATGTTGCTCTTGGCCAGCTCGACATCGCTCTTGCTGGGCTCGGTGCCGCCGGCCTGGACCCGCTTGTAATGGTTGTATACGGCGACTGACAGCGTCTTCTTCGCCGTCTCCTGGCCCACGACGTAGGAGTCAAGAAAGGCGAAGATCTCCTTGGGCTTGGGCAGCTCGTCCCACTTGAGCTCGGAGGACTCGCTGAGCTCCTCCTCGATGATCTCGTTGCACAAATCAATGCACTCGTCGCAGATGTAGACGCCTGGCCCTGCGATGAGCTTCTTGACCTGCTTCTGCGACTTGCCGCAGAACGAGCATTTCAGCAGGTCACCACCATCACCGATGCGCGCCACCCGCGTCATCTCCCTGCTGCTCGTGGGGTGCTGTCACCCCTGATGCACCTGCCGCCGGCGCCTGTGCCGGCGGGTCCGCTACTGCTGGCCCGACTGCCCTGCTCGTCCCCGCCTGCGGGGGGACGCTATAACGAGCACCGCCGCCCGCGGGGACATACGAGCGCGTTAGCTGACGTTGCGCAACGCTGACGTCTTGCGCGTCTTCAGCACCTCGTCGACCAGGCCGTACTCGACGGCCTCGGCAGCGGTGAGGATCTTGTCACGGTTGATGTCGATGCGCACCTGGTCCTCTGCACGGCCGGTGTGCTCCGAGAGCATGTGCTCGAGCAGGGCCCGCATCCGCATGATCTCGCGTGCCTGAATCTCAATGTCGCTCGACTGCCCCTCGCCCGAGCCACTTGGCTGGTGGATGAGGATACGTGCGTTGGGGACGGCGAACCGCTTGCCCTTGGCGCCCGCGCCGAGCAGCACCGCCGCGGCGCTCGCTGCCTGCCCGAGGCAGACGGTGGAGATGTCGGGGCGGATGAACTGCATCGTGTCGTAGATCGCGGTAAGAGCGGTGAACGAGCCGCCCGGCGAGTTGATGTAGATGTTGATGTCGCGGTCGGGGTCCTCGGACTCGAGGTAAAGCAGCTGCGCCATGACGTCGTTGGCGGAGACGTCGTCGATCTGCACGCCGAGGAAGACGATGCGCTCCTTGAGCAGCTTGGAGTACGGGTCCATGCCGTACTCGCCGCGGCTCGTGCGCTCGATGATGTTGGGCAGGACGTAGCGCCCTGTCGGGTTCGGGTAAGGCATCTGCTCGCTCCTCAACTGACCGGCCCAGCGCTGGGCACCTGCGCTGCGCGCTGGACGACGTGGTCGACGAACCCGTACTCCTTGGCCTCTTCCGCGGTAAACCAGCGGTCGCGGTCGGAGTCCTCCTCGATCTTCTCGTGCGTCTGGCCGGTGTGGTAAGCGATCCGCTCCTGCAGGGTGCGGCGAGTGTAGATCATCTGCTCGGCCTGGATGGCGATGTCAGCTGCCGTGCCGCCGATGCCGCCCGACGGCTGGTGCATCATGATCCGCGAGTGCGGGAGGGCGTAGCGCTTGCCCTTCGCGCCGGCGCAGAGCAGGAACTGCCCCATGCTGGCAGCGAGCCCAAGGGAGAAGGTCGCGACGTCGTTGGGGACGAACTCCATCGTGTCGTAGATGGCCATCCCTGCGGTGACCGAGCCGCCCGGCGAGTTGATGTAGAGGGCGATGTCGCGCTTCTCGTCCTCGGCCGCCAGGAGCAGCAGCTGGGCACAGATGAGGTTGGCAATGGTGTCTTCGACGACGCTGCCGAGGAAGATGATCCGCTCCCGCAGCAGCCGGTCGAAGACCCGCTCGTCGAGCGTCGGTGCGCCCGGACCAGGCCCCCTCAGGGTGGGGACTACAAGCTCGCTCATGAGCAGACTCCTTATCGGTACGGCCATCCGCGGGCTGTGTGACGCGACTGCGGCGCCCCGGCCTCGCCTGTCGCTGACACTAACCACCGGGTCCGACAGTCCCGTCCCCGAAAGGGCGTTGTTCGCCGTAGGCGTGAGTGGGGCGGTCGCCGTAGGCGTGAGTGGGGCGGTCGCCGTAGGCGTGAGTGGGGCGGTCGCCGTAGGCGTGAGTGGGGCGGTCGCCGTAGGCGTGAGTGGGGCGGTCGCCGTACCCGAGAGCCTCGCCGGTCCCGATTGCATGCGTCATCGCGCGAACAGCCGCCCGGCCCGGCGTGTTGACGCCGGACTCGCCGGGCCACAGGGCAAGACACCTGCAGTTTGGACACGCTGTGCCGCTTCCCGGCACCGGACAGACGTGGTCTGCACGGCGCAACGCCCTACCGCCCACGCGGGCCGCGCTGACCAGGCTGTGCGTCAGCCCTGGGCGGCCGGCTTGTCGTCCCCTTCGTGCGACGGACCTGCGGGGTCGCCGGCCTCGGCGCCGCCCGACACCTCGGCGATCTGCTCTGTCTCCGCAGCGAAGGCTTCGGCATCGCTGGGGCCGCTGGATGCGTCAGCCGGGGCTGCGGTGGCACCACCGGGCTCCGGGTTGACCACCTCGGCGTCAACGACCTCCGCAGCACCGACCACCTCGGCGTCGACCACCTCGGCGCCGACCACCTCGGCGTCGACCGGCTCGCTGTCGGCGGTCACGCGCTCGGTCGCGTCGTCATCCACGGTGTCGCCCGCGAGCTCGTCGTCGTCGAGATCGTCGTCCTCCAGGGCCTCGGCCTCCAGCTGGTCGGCGTCCGCGGACAGCGCGGCGAGGTCGACCGGGCGCCCCGAGGCGTCGGTGACCGTGGCCGACTCCAGCAGGGTCGCGAGGGCCTTGCCGCGCACGACCTCGGCCATCAGCATGCCGACCTGCCCCTGCTGCATCACCTGGTTGGCGAACTCCTGCGGAGCCATCTGCGACTGCTGGGCCCGCCGGATCAGATGGTCGGTGAGCTCCTCCTGGCTGACGTTCAGCTCCTCGCGGGAAGCCAGCGCGTCAAGCACGAACTGCGCCTTGACCGCCTTCTCGGAACCCTCACGGACCTCGGCGCCGAACTCCTCCGCGGTCTTGTTCTCGGCGGCCAGGTAGGCATCGCGGTCAAGGCCGACCTGCTCGAGCTGGTGACCCAAGGAGTGCTCGCGCGCCTCGACCTCGCTCTGCACCACTGACTCGGGCAGCGGGACGTCGGTCAGCTCCAGCACCCGCTCGAGCACGCGGTCACGCGCCTGCATCCCCTGCTCCAGGCGCTTGACGCGCTCGAGGCGGGTCCGCACGTCACCCACGAGCTCGTCGAGGGTGTCGAACTCGCTCGCGGTGGTGGCGAAGTCGTCGTCGAGGTCGGGGCGGACCTTCTCCTTGATCGAGCGCACCGTGACGCTGACGTCGGCGGTGCGGCCGGCGAACTCCCCGGCCTGCAGCTCGGTCTGGAAGGTCCGCTGGTCGCCCTCGACCGCACCGATGAGCGCCTCGTCCATCCCGGCGATGACGTTGTCACCGCCGACCTCGTACGACATGCCATTGGCCCCGGCGCCCTCGACCGTCTCGCCGTCGACGCTTGCGGCGAGGTCGATGGTGAGGTAGTCACCCTCCGCTACCGGCCGCTCGACAGGCTGGAGCGTGGAGAAGCGGTCGCGCATCGAGTCGAGCTGTTCCTCGACGTCGGCGTCGCTGACCGCGACGTCATCGACCGTGATCACGAGGCCCTCGGTCGAGGGCAGCTCGATCTCGGGGCGCACGTCGACCTCGGCGGTGAACACCAGGGGGGCGCCGTCGGCGAACTCCGCAACGTCGACCTCGGGCCGCGAGAGCACGTCGAGCGACTCGGACTCGACCGCCTCCGAGTAGAAGCGCGGGAGGGCCTCCTGCAAGGCCTCGTCGAGGATGTGCCCGCGGCCGACGCGCTGGTCGATGATCCGCGCGGGCACCTTGCCCGGCCGGAAGCCAGGGACCCGGACCTGCGAGGCGATCTTCTTGTAGGCGGCGTCGACGCTCGGGCGCAACTCGTCGAAGGGCACCTCGACCGTGAGCTTGATGCGGGTCGGGCTGAGTGCTTCTCGGGTGGCCTTCACGGCGGCGTCAGCTCTCCTGGTCGTGGGCGTGGGGCGGCTCGGGCGGCGCTGCGCCGGGCCGGACAGGCCCGTCGGAAGCGGGTCGGGGCGGGGAGATTCGAACTCCCGATCTCCTGCTCCCAAAGCAGGCGCGCTAGCCACTACGCTACGCCCCGGTGTGCGCCGCCGATCATACGGTCAACCGCTGCGCCGCCACCGTGCGTGACCCGCCGGAGCTGTTGCAGGCGAGGGTCCTCGGCCGCCGGTATCCTCATCATCTGCAGTCGCGCGGGTGTAGCTCAATGGCAGAGCCCCAGCCTTCCAAGCTGGCCATGCCGGTTCGATCCCGGTCACCCGCTCCGCACGAAGCGCAGGTCAAGTGCTTGTTGCACCGGCTTGCGGCTCTTGCCTAGTCGAAGCTAACGTTCGTGCCCGCGACGTGCCGCAGGTTGTGATAGTCCAGCTCGGGCGCGCCAACGGAGGCGACCGCCCGCTGCCACCTCTCGTGCTCCCGCACTTCACCGCGGTCCGGCCGCGGACCAGCTTCGACCTCTGCGTCCCGGGCTCGCCGCGCTGAGCGTCAGCTTGGGTCGGGCCGCAGGACGGGCATCCGCAGGTGAGTGACTCGCGCGCTCGGGATGCACACGTCCGTGTCGCCCAGCGGGACATCCTCGATCGGCGCCGCCGAGACGCCGGTGGTCACGAACTCGAAGGGCGCGTCCGGGTGGTTCCGCACCCACTCCGTCGGCAGGCGGTGGGTGACCACGACGACCGGCGCGTCCATCGTGTGGCGCCCGCCCCAGCCGTCGACGAGGTCGAAGAGCGTCCGGCCATAGACGATCGCGCCGAGACCCGCGGTCCACTCCCTCCAGTCGGCGGCACTGGCCGGCGTGAGATGGAAGGTCAGGCCGGACGTGCCGGTCGTGACCTCCACGTCACCGGCCTCGTACCAGTCGAACAGCCGTCCGATGCTGTTGTCCGCCTTGGCGACGTAGCCGTCCAGCGACAGCGACGCATTCGCGACCACTGTTCCCACGGTGTCCCTCCTCGGTCCGAGCCGGTCGGCTCACGAGTGGTCAGACGGCCGTCGGGCGCAGGACTCATCGGCTCAGTGAGAAGGGCGGTCGGCTCTCGGCGGCGACGCTGACCCGAGCGGCCGTCCGCCAGGCACGGGCGACGACGTCACGTCAACTTCTTTCTTTTTCTCAGAACGATCAGCGGGGCGACGACGCGCCGACGCGGCGTGCCGCGAATGGGATCGTTCGGGACGTGGTGTTCGACCCTGGACTGACTTGCAGGGCCGGCGCGAGGATGATCTGTCCGGTCTAGCCAAAGGAGTGACTCGATGCACGCAACTGGCGTCACAGCAAACCTCTCGGTCGATGACCTAGCTGAAGCTCGCGACTTCTACGGGGGTTTTCTTGGTCTCAGCGTCGAAGGCTTCAACCTGGGTTGGGTCGTCAACCTCCAGTCTCCCGACGGCCGCGCCGTCGTGCAGCTAGTGACTCGGGACGCAACCGCACCGGTCGACTCGGTGATCTCTGTTCATGTCGGCGATGAGGTGGAGGCCGCGTTCGAGGAGGCGCAGCGACGCGGCTTTGAGATCGTCCATCCGCTGACTGTGGAGCCGTGGGGGGTGCGCAGGTTCTTCGTCCGTGCGCCGGACGGCAACGTCGTCAACATTGTCAGCCACAAAGACCAAGCCGGCTAACAACCGCTGGCCGCGCCCCGCGGGTCATGCAGAGGTCGCCGGTGCACTCGCCGAGGAGGGGGTTGCCGGTGCGCGGCATTGCCGAGGTAGGCGGCGGCAAACTGAGCCTGCCGGTGGCTCGATTCCCGGTGACGAGCCAGTGAGACTCCGGTTGGCTCGGGGCCCCTGGCAGCCGACCTCCCGGCCTCGAGCTACTGCCGCAGCCCATCGGCGTGATCCACTCGTGAGCTCCCCCGGGCCGGGTCAGGCCCGGCTGTCCTGCTCGTCGCTCGCTGTTCGGGGCCCGATCACGCCGTGCTCCATCGCGAACAGGCTGACGCCCACCCGGCTCGTCGCCCTCGTCTTGGCATAGATGTGCTCGATGTGGTTGCGCACCGTCTTCTCCGTGATCCCGAGCCGGCGCGCGATATGCCGTGTCGACGTGGCACCGGCGAGCAGCCGAAGGACGTCGACCTCCCGGTTCGTCAGGCCGGCCGGCCAGACGCCCCGGATCGTCGGGCGTCCCGCCGCGGCGAGTACGGCCTCGACCGCTCCGGCATTGAGGCGACCGTCACGCGCTTCCGAGCGGAGGCGCTCCGCGGCAGCGGTCGGGCTGTACCCGGCGCGATGCGGACGGACCTCAAGCGAGCACTGCAGACGGTCGGCAGCCGCAAGGATCTGGTCCATGAGGCCCAGGTCCTTGCCGGTCAGCCGGTTCGGGTACCCCGACCCGTCCAGCCGCTCGTGGTGGTTGACCGCGAGCCGTGCCTCGTCCTCCATTCCCCGAACCTGGGACAGGATCCGACCGGTGAGATAGGGATGCAGATGGATGCGCTCCCGCTCGGCGACCGACAGGGGCTCCCGCTTCTCCCAGATCAGGTTGGAGACGCCGATCCGGCCGAGGTCGTGCAGGTGGCCGGCGCGTCGGAGCCGAGTCTGGCTCGGCGCGGGCAGGCCGGCGTGCCTGCCGGCAGCTGCCGCCAGGGCGGCCACCGCACGTGAGTGCCCCACCGTGTAGGGGCTCTTCAGGTCGACGAAGTCGCCGAGGGCGGTGACCAGGTCATCCAGGTCGGCATCGACGAGCTGCTGCGACCGCCCGGGGGTCTGCTCGATGGCCGCCTGCCACACGTCGGCCGGCAGGTCGAACAGCGCCTCGTGGTGCGCGACGAGGCAGCTGACCACCTGCGGGTCGAGCTGGCCGCCGCTTCGCTCCCGCAGCGTCTGCACTGCCGCGTCGACGCCGTGGCGGTCGCGCACGACGTCGGCGAGGTCAGCGGCGTGCGCGATCCGTATCGCGAGAGGCAGGCCCGTGCCGGCGATCCCTTCGGGCAGACCCTTGCCGTCCCACCGCTCGAAGCCGAAGGCCAGGGCGCGTCGCACGTCGTCGTCCAGCCCGATCCGACCCGCGAGCAGGGCTGCGGACGAGCAGTGCGCGCGCACCAGGGTGGATAGGTTGCCGCGGGGGTCACGCAGCAGCGCTCCCGCCACCTTGAGGCGCTTCGGGAGCGTGCGGCCGCGCCCGAGGTTCTGCAACAGGAAGATGGCGTACGGCACGCCGGACCAGTCGACGTTGTAGGAGTCGTGACGGACGGCGATGTCGTCGCCGAACCAGCGCGAGTACTCGTGCGAGTCGGCATGGCAGCCGACCCACATCACCATCGTCACGTAGAACGCCGACTCCTGCTCGCGCTGATCACAGCCCAGGTGCTCGGCGAGGCGCCGGGCCAACAAGGCGCTGCGCAGGACGTGTTCGACCGGCAACCCGAGTCCCAGGTCGATGGCCAGGGACAGGGCGGCGAGCAGCTCTGCCCGCGTCGTCTCGCCCGCCCCGCCCGTTGGCATGACCCGATCGTGGCACCGCTCCGCCGGGCTGATAAGGGGAGTCGGCTCAGTAACTGAAGGCGGTGGCTGCTTCAGGTCCGATCCACTCCCACATCTGGACTGTGCCGCCCAGGGACGCGCCGGCAATGAGCGCCGAGCCGCCCAGCGACTTGGCGTTGAAGCAGATCGGGCAGACGAGCAGCTCCCCACCTGCGGCGTGGTAGCGCTCCAGCAGGCCGGGGATGGTGGGGCACCCCTCGCACGCGGTGCCCACGGCCACGCCCGTCACGGCTAACCGCGCGGCCTCCTTGGCCAGGAAGACCAGCGTCGGGCGCCCCGATTCGGCCGCCCCGACCGCGACGAGGAGCGCGACGGTCACGCGCTCGGCATCCTCGAGCCCGGTGGCAAGCGAGACCACGGCCTTGTTGCTCATCGCTCGCCCTGTCGTTCCGGGAGATAGCCCGAGCAGACGAGGTCGATCTGCGTCAGGAGACCGGTCTGGCTGCAGTCGGCGTACGACTGTTGCTCGACCACGTGCCACCTGTTGTCGAGCCGCTCCGCGCGGAGCCGGATGCGCCAGCTCAGGTGGATCCGACCGATGAGTTCGCCGACGGTGGCATCAAGCAGCTCGAAGCCCTGGGTGTCGCCGAACCAGTACGCGAACTTGTCGGCGACCTCCTGCGGGCCGTCGAACTCCTGCAGCCCCTTGCCGACGAGGGCCCGCATGCGGATCTCCGGGGCGAGCGAGGCTCGAAGACGATCGAAGTCCTGGGCCGCGATGGACTCGAGCAGGAGGCCGGCGCTCGCATACGCGGAGGGGGCTGGGGTCATGGTCGCTGTTTCTGTCATGGTCTCTGCTTATGGCGTCCGCCACCGGACGGCATGGGGCAGATGACCCACGAACCCGTCGCAGCTATGGAGCGGCGCCTGGGCGCCGGGTAGGGAGGCCGTGATCCATGGCGTACGTGATCGCCGGACAGACCGTCTCGCTCGACGGCTACGTCGCCGACGCGAACGGCAGTGCCGGGCCGCTCTACCCGGATCTGGCCGAGCTGCAGGGCAGCGGTTATATGAATGCGCTGATGGAGGAGACCGGCGCCGTCGTCATGGGACGGCGTTCCTTCGAGATGCCGGGTGACCCGGACTCACTCGCAGACAGCTACGAGTTCCAGGTGCCGATCTTCGTGGTGACGCACCATCCGCCGCAGGTGAGGCCGAAGGAGAACGAGCGCCTCAGGTTCACGTTCGTGACCGACGGAGTCGAGCGCGCGGTGGCCGGAGCCGGAGCGGCTGCGGGGGACAAGGCCGTGACCGTGGTCGGCGGGATTGACGTCATCCGCCAGCTGCTGCACGCCGGCCTGGTCGACGAGCTGAGGGTTGACGTCATGCCGGTCCTGCTGGGCGCGGGGGTGCGGTTCCTCGACGGCGCATCCCTGTCCGGTATTCAGCTGGAGAAGATTGGCGTCGGAGAGGTCGGTGCCCGGACCACCCTGCGGTTCCGGGTCCGTCGCTAACGAGTTAGAGGCCCGCCTTGTCGATGGCCGACTGCAGCGAGGCGGCGTACCCGTCGCTGGTGTACGTGGCGCCGGAGACCGTGTCGATGTGCGCGCTCTGTGCCGCAACCGCCTCGGATGCGAGCATCGGGCCGGCTACGGAGGAGATCTGCACGGATCGGCCGTCGTCCTGCGGCAGCTGCAGCGCGGTGACGGCCGTGATCTTGGTACCGACAACGGTGATCTGCACCTGGACCGGCCCGTAGCGGGTGTCCTCGGCAGCGCCGGCCACCGTGCGGCTCGCCGTGCGCGTGCCGCTCGACGAACCGCTGCCGCTCGAAGGCAAGCCGGAGCCGCTTGTGGACCCGGTGCCGCTCGAGGCGGACCCTGACCCGGCCGTGGTCGAGCCGGACCCACCCGCCGCCGTGCCCGAGCTACCCGCCGCGGCTCCGGAACTCCCCGCCGATGCGGGAGCACCAGCCGCGACCGGAAGGACCGGAGCATGCCCCGCCTTGCTGCTCAGGAGCAGCACCAGCCCGGCGGTCGTGCCGCCCACGGCCGCGAGGATCTTCTTCACAGTTCGCTCCCGCTCAGAACGCGAAGGACTCGGTGTGCAGCCGGCGCCGCGGAACTCCCGCGCGGCGCAGGGCACGGACGGCCGCATCGGTCATCGGGTCGGGGCCGCACAGGTAGACGTCGTGCTCGGCGAGGTCGGGGACGAGGCGCTGGAGCCGCTCGGGCGTGAACGGGTCAGCCGCACTCCCCCGCGGGCCGACCAGGTAGTGAACGGTGGCCCCGCGCCGTTCGCTGAGGATGGCCAGCTCGTCCCTGAAGACGATGTCCTCGCGCCTGCTCGCCCGGTACAGCAACGTCAGCTGACCGGGGGCGGCGGGCAGCGCGGCGAGCAGTGCGCGCAGGGGCGTCACACCAATGCCTCCAGCGACGAGCAGCACCTTCTCGCGCGTCCGCTGGGCTGCGGTCAGCGCGCCGTACGGGCCTTCGGCCATCACCCGGGTGCCGGCGCGCACGTGCTGCAGCACCTTGCTGTAGTCCCCCAGGTCCTTGACTGTCACCCGCAGCAGGTCCTTCGTCGGAGCCGCCGAGAGCGAGAACGGGTGCGACTGGTACCAGCCGTCGCGCGTCAGCAGCCGAAGCCGCAGGAACTGGCCCGCCTCGATGCCGAGCTCGTCGAGGCGGGGGCCGGCGAGGTACAGCGAGACCACGCCCGGGCCTTCCTGACGGGTCTCGACGACCCGCAACCGGTGCCGGTAGACGGTGCGGATCGGCAGCGCGACGCGATACGTCAGCAGCAGCGCCGCCACCACCAGGTACATCCCGGTCCACAGGACGCGGTTGGGGAGGCTGTCGACGAAGTCGGCACCCGCCGAGAGCTGGTGCAGGAACGCGACGGCCACGGCGAGGTAGGTCGTCAGGTGAATGGCATACCACGTCTCGTAGGACAGCCGGCGCCGGGCCGCCCGCGCCGAGGCCACACCGACGGCGACGAGCAGCGCCCAGCCGATCGTCGCCAGCCACACGTCGGGGTAGCTGGACCACAGCGCCCCGGCCTGCCCCGTCAGGGAGGTGTGGGCGATGACGGCGGAGCCCCAGAGGATGAAGGCGGCGTGCAGGCTCAGCAGGCATACGGCGTACCGCCCGGCCGAGGAGTGCCAGCGAGCCAGCCGGTCGGCGCCCACACCGCGCTCGATTGCCGGGACCCGGGCCATCAGGGCGAGCAGCACGACGACCGTGTAACTGCCGACGAGCCCCGTGATGCGGCCCGCAGCCATCAGCGCCGCCCCGAGCGAGCTGATCGTCGACGGGGTGTCGAGGAACCAGATGCCGACCGTGGCGAGGCCGCCGGCGGCGATGACCGCCTGCAGCGCGGCCGGTCGCATCCGCGCAGGGGGCCGGCGCCGGACCGAGCCGTGCCGCGCCTCGGGTCGGAGCACTGGAAGCGCACCGATCGTCGCTCGGACTGGGCGCGCCGATGCAGCGCCGGTCAGCGGCACGCTGTCGGTCAGCACGGTGGCAGTCATCGTGGGGGCACGGGCAGCTCAGCTCCTTTGGGACAAGATGATTGTCGGTCTGCTACCTGGGAGCAGACTGGGAGCCTGCTGCAGATCTGGTCTGAACGCCGGGGTTGTTCAGCGCACGGATCGCGGCGCTGGACGCAGCTGACCTGAGCCTGGGGCAAGCCTTCGCCGTCGCCAGTCGCTCTGGTCCAAGACAGGGCTGCCGCTGACCGGCTGCCGTCACCGAGCAGCTGCAGGCCGCGTTCAACAGCCGGGTGGTGACCGAGCAGGCCAAGGGGCTCGGCCGAGCATTTGCCGTCGGGCGGTGCCCCTGCTGCTGAATAGTCGTGCCGCGCCTGCGGCGAAAAGGGCAGTAACGCGGCAAAAGCACAGAGAACACGCTGCCTTGCCATATGCTGACGCGTATCACGCCCGCCGGCGTGTCCCGTCCAGACTATGCGGGGCCTGTTTCGTGCTGAGCCGAAGTGTTGTCCGTGAACAGCGACTGTCGTCGGTGCTCAGCGAGTTCGCACGCACGATGGTCACGGACTTCCCGATTCAGCGGATCCTCGATTATCTGGTGGAGCGGATCGTCGAGGTGCTGCCAGTTACCGGTGCCGGGGTGACGCTGATCTCGCCGGGGGCGGCTCCGCATTATGTCGCCGCTTCGAATGCGGCCGCGTTGCGTTTCGAGCAGTTGCAGACCGAGTTGTGTGAGGGGCCGTGCGTCGCGGCGTATGAGTCGGGTGCGGCTGTAGCAGTTCCCGACCTTGCCGCCGACGGCAGCTTCCCCGCGTTCGGACCGGCGGCGCTGGCGGCGGGGATGGCTGCGGTGTTCACGTTCCCATTGCGGCACGGCAGCGGCCGACTGGGTGCTCTGGACCTCTACCGGGATACCCCAGGTGCCCTGGATGCCGGCGACCAGGCAGCGGCGCGGACACTGGCCGATGTCGCCGCGGCCTACGTGCTGAACGCCCAGGCACGCGAGCAGGCCTCCGAGGCCAGTGACCGTTTTCGGCACAGTGCTCTGCACGACGCGCTGACCGGCTTGCCGAACCGGTTCCTGTTGGGGCAGCGGCTCGAGCACGCCGCGAAGCGCGCCGAGCGTTCGCGCGGCACGTCGGCGGTACTGTTCGCCGACCTCGACCGCTTCAAGCGGGTCAATGACAGCTACGGGCACTCGGTCGGCGACGAGCTGCTGGTTGCCGTGGCCGGGCGGCTCTCGGGGTTGGTGCGCCCGGAGACACCCTGGCACGGGTCTCGGGGGATGAGTTCGTGTTCGTGTGCGAGGAACTGGCGCATCCCGGTGACGCGGAGCTGCTCGCCGCCAGGATCAAGCAGGCGTTCGCTACCCCTTTCGCCGTCGCCGACGTGCAGCTGCCTGTTACTGCCAGCGTCGGCATCGCGTACGCCGGCCCCGGTGAGGGCGTCTCCTCCCAGCTGGTCGCCGACGCGGACACCGCGATGTACCAGGCCAAGCGCAGCGGCGGCGCTGCGCACCGGCTGATCGACGTGGACGCTGCCAGCGCGGAGCACCGCCGCTTCGAGCTGGAAGGCGAGCTTCGTCGGGCACTGTCCCAGGCGGGCCTAGATCTCGCCTACCAGCCGATCGTGCGAGCTGGCGACGGGCTGGTTGTCGGCGTCGAGGCGCTCCTGCGCTGGACCCCTCCGGGCGGAAGTGCAGTCCCGGCCGTGGTCGCGGTCGGTATCGCTGAGCAGAACGGGTTGATCGTCGACCTCGGATCGTGGGTGCTGAAACGCAGTTGCCAAGACCGGGCCGGCTGGCTCGCCGCTCACCCTGACCAGGTGCTGGAGCTGTCGGTCAACGTCTCAGCTCGCCAGCTGATGGGCCAGGGGTTCTGTGCGGCCGTGGCGGCAGTCTTGGACGCCACCGGGATGGACCCGGCTGCTCTGGTGCTGGAGCTGACCGAGACCGTGTTCATCGACGACGGCGACCGGGCGATGAGCGTGCTCGCCGACCTCAAGTCGCTGGGCCTGCGCCTGGCCCTCGACGACTTCGGGACCGGCTACTGCTCTATGGACTACCTGCGGCGGTTCCCGGTCGATACCGTCAAGATCGACAGAGGCTTCGTCGCCGAGATCGGGCGTGACCCCGCCTCGACCGCGATCGTCACCGCGGTGACCAACCTGTCCCACGGTCTGGGGCTCGGCGTCATTGCCGAGGGCGTCGAAACCGAGCAGCAACGCGACGAGGTGGTCGCCATCGGGTGCCAGTTCGCCCAAGGCTTTCTCTACGCCCCGCCTCTGTCAGGCCCAGAGCTCTCCGTCCAGCTCGCCCTCGACCCAGGCCGCCCGATGTGTCTGCCACGTGCCGTGGGCCTTCCACCGGACGACCCAGGAATGGTCACCGGACCCGTCGCGGCTTCACCAGTTTCTGTCCCGGCGCAGCCGGCTGCCACCACCGCTGTGTCGTATCAGCACGGCGTGTCGTAGAAGCGGCAAGCGGTGAGCGCGATGGCGACCGAATCGGACCGAGCCAGAACACAGGCTGGGCAGCCGACACAAGTCGCACCCGACGGGTGACCCAATCTCCTGCGCAAAGGCCCGAGTACAGCGTAGAACTCGCCAGGGCCGATTCGGCGAGGTGATTAGTTCGGCCTGTCCGAATGGCTGCGCGAGGCGCTAATCAGCATCTGCAGCAAGCCGCGCCGGTCTGAGTGCCGGCTGGATGTGGAGCGGCGCACCTGAAGCTGGCCGGCGTCCCGCCGAAGCGCTCACTGCTTGCGACCAGAGATGGTTTTTGGCTGTCTTCGTCACAGTGAGTGCCGTGCTCCATGCCGGCAGGGCGCCCTCGCCCAAGGACCTGCAGGTCTAAGGCGCGCTCTCTTGGTGGCGCTCAGGGGCCAGTCCAGACGGGATTCCGGCGAGCCCGGTGGCCGCACATCTCACACTCCCACAAGCTTGAGCGGTCCCACGCGGCGTCACCCACAACGCTGATCGTGCCGCCGCACAAGTGCGTCTCGTGCCGGACCCGTTGGCCCACCTTGGCCCGGGGCGGCAGCTCCTGTGCGGGCAACCGCCAGTCGATCGTGCCAGAAGGGTCGCTCAAGATCGGGTCGGGAAGATCAACACCAGCGGTCATGGGTCCATTGTCTCTCACTACCGGCGGTAAACGGCTACAGGGGTGGACCCTGCGGCAGCGCCGCATGGTCTTTCCACTTTCTTGAGGTGAGATGGGGACCTGCAACACGTCTGCCGCCCGGCTGCTCCTCGCCCCGGACGCTGTCTGCCGTGTCGTCCACGAACGCGTCGGCCAGGACCTCCACCAGCTGGCGGCCGGTCCGCCGAGGTCGCAGGACGGGCGACCGATGCTTCGTCAGCCAGGCCCCCCAAGGGTGACCCAACGGGGCTCCTCCCGCCAACACGATCACCAGCGGTCCTTGCCGGATGGTGCAGGTGACCTCTCCGTCGCAGTTCGAGGACTTCGCTGCAGAGGTCGGCCGGCCCGCCACGTCGCCAACCCTGCGAGCCGTCCCCGCCGGACATGGCCGTCCTGCTCGCGGCGAGCGCCCGCTACGGGAACGAGATCCTCGGCCCACCGCTCCAGTCGTAGGGCGACCTACGAGCTGCTACCCCGCCAGGTCGAAGCCGGCTACGCTGAGCGGACGCGGCGCGTCAGCAACCGGGCGTAGCACGGCAGTGACGGTCGCGCGCTGCTCGGGCAACTCGCGCGACTCCGGGGCAGCGGCTTGCGCCGCCATCGGCGGCCTGCCCGGCTCGAGCACCATTCGCTCGTAGCGCTCGAGCACGAGGACGGCCCCGAGCAGGAGTACCGGTACGGCCATGGCGAGCACCAGGTAGAGCACGACGACCCCTTCACCCAGCACGCGCGGACCCGGTGCCCAATCCAGAGGGCATTCGCGTGACACACAGTCCATCGTCCTGGTCAGACAGCGCGTTAGCCACCCGCTCCCGCGGTCATGACAAGCGTCATCACCTGAGCTCGGGTGGCCCGAACTGGGCACTCGGGGCCGGGCCGGGCCGGGCACCATCTCAGGCAGGCTAGAAGCGTGTCCCTGCTGCGCCGCCGCCCGCTGCTGGCCGGCGGCGGCGCCCTGCTCGTCCTGGCGCTCGTCGCTGCCGTCGTCGCCGTGCTCGCCCTGCGCGGCGCCGGTGCGGCAGTGCAGGAGCAGGCGCGCACGCTCGACATCACCGACGGGCCACGGCACGACCAGCATGTGCGCATCCCCACCCGACTGTTCGTGCCGACATCGGCGACGACAGCCCGCCCCGCCCCGGCGGTGATCCTGGCCCACGGGTTCGGCGGCAGCCTCGACGAGTCGCGCCGCGACGCGCTGGACCTGGCCCGCCACGGCTACGTCGTGCTCACCTACTCGGCCCGCGGATTCGGCGGCGCCACCGGCAAGATCAGCCTCGACAGTCCTGACTACGACGTGGTCGACGTGCGTGCGCTCGTCGACCTGCTGGCTCGGCGGCCGGAGGTGCTGCGCGATGCGCCGGGCGACCCCCGCGTCGGAATGGCCGGCCCGTCCTACGGCGGCGGGATCTCGCTGCTGGCCGCCGCGTACGACCACCGGATCGACTCGGTGGCGGCGAGCATCACCTGGAACAGTCTGGTCTCGACGTTCAGCCCGCAGGCAGCGAACACCGCGGACGTCGGGGTGTTCAAGTCCGGGTGGGCAAGCCTGTTCTTCGGCCTCGGCAGCACGACCCTGACACCTGGGGGCAGCGCGACGGCGGGGGGGACCTCGGGTGCGGCCGCCCCGGTCTGCCCCGGCTTCGTCCCCGAGGTGTGCGCCGCGTACGCCGACGCGCAGGCGGCCGGCCGGCTGACCCCGAGCGGTGCCGCCACGCTCGCCCGCTCGTCGGTGGCGAGTGTGATCGGCCGGCTGAAGGCACCGACCCTGCTGATGCAGGGCCAGAACGACACGCTGTTCCCACTCGGACAGGCCCGGTCCACAGCCGATGCGCTGCGTCGTGCCGGAGTGCCCACCAAGGAGGTCTGGCTCGCCGGCGGCCACGATGGCGGGTTCAGCGACGAGACGAGCCGCGTCCGCTCCCTGACCCGCACCTGGTTTGACCGCTGGCTGGGGCGCGACGCCCGCGTCGCGACCGGCGCCGGCTTCGAGGCAGCCCGCACGGGCAGCAGCACGCTGGCCCTCGACCCGGCCCGGCGCATCCCGACGCAGACGATGGCGCTCGAAGGCACCAAGCCCGCCGTCAACCCGCCCGGTGGGCAGCCCGCGTCGCTGTCGGGCTTCCCCGGTCTCGGCGCGATCAGCAGCTTCGCCCCCCAGCTGTCGGCCGACCTGCCCGGCCAGGCCGCGACGTTCGACGGGCCGACGCTGACCAAGCCGATGGACCTGCTCGGCACCCCGACGGCGACGGTCCGCTTGACCTCGACGAGCGGCGAGGCGGTGCTGTTCGCCAAGCTCGTCGACGTTTCCGCCGACGGCAGCACCTCGCTGCCGTACTCCCAGATCGCTCCGCTGCGGGTGTCGCGCCTGCCGCTGGCCGGGGCCGGGCGAACCGTGCAGGTCACCCTGCCCGCGCTGACCCACCGCTTCGGCATCGGCCACCACGTGCGGCTGACCTTCGCCAGCACCGACCTCGCCTACGCCGGCTCCCGGACCCCCGCGCTGTACACGGTCGCCGGTGGAGCTGGGACGGGCCTGGTACTGCCCCTGTCCCCGGTGCCGCCCGGCGGGGGGTTGGCACCGCTCGCGCTCGCCGCGCTCGGGTTGCTCGCCGTGCTGCTGCTGGGCGCCGCCGTCGCTCTGCTCCGGGCCCGGCGCATGCGCCGCGATACCGCTACGGCCCGGGTCGCCGCCGACTCGGTGGCCGCCCGCTCCCGCCCGGTGGAGATCCGCGGGCTGACGAAGGCGTACGGGGGCCGGACCGTCGTCGACAAGCTCGACATCACCGTCGAGTCGGGGCAGGTCGTGGGGCTGCTGGGCCCGAACGGCGCCGGGAAGACGACTGCGCTGCGGATGCTGCTCGGGCTCGTGCTGCCCGACGCCGGCGGCTCGTCGCTATTCGGCACGCCCGTCCGGCCCGGGTCGCCCGCGCTCAGCCGCGTGGGCGCGTTCATCGAGGGCACCGGCTTCGTCCCGCAGGCCACGGGGCGGCAGAACCTGCGCGACTTCTGGGAGGCGGGCGGCCTTCCGTGGGCGCAGGCGCACTCCGAGGCGGCGCTGGCCGTCGCGGGGCTCGGTGACGCCGTCGACCGGCCTGTGCGGACCTACTCGCAGGGGATGCGGCAGCGCCTCGCGCTCGCCCAGGCGATGCTCGGTGAGCCGGACCTCGTCATCCTCGACGAGCCCACGAACGGCCTCGACCCGCCGCAGATCGTCGAGGTCCGCCGGGTGATCCGGGAGCTGTCCGCCCGGGGCACGACCGTTCTGCTGTCGAGCCACCTGCTGGCCGAGGTGGAGCAGGTATGCACCCACGTGGTCGTGATGGCCCGCGGGAAGCTGGTGACCACCGGCACCGTCGCGGAGGTCATCGGCGCCGACCGGGCCGTGCACGTCGAGCTTCCCACCGGTGATGCGCAGCGGGCGGCTGCCGTCGCCCGGGAGGTGCCCGGGGTGACCTCGGTCGAGCCGGACCCGACCGGCCTGGTGGTCGAGCTCGACGCCGATGCGGGTGCGGACCGGGCTGACCTCGTCGCCGCGCTCGTCGGCGCTGGAGTGCGGGTCAGCGCCGCGACGCCCCGGCGGGCGCTGGAACAGGCCTTCCTCGAGCTGGTGTCGGACGGCGGTGCTGGTGGTGTAGGCGGCGCGGCCGGGAGCGGGGCCGAGGCAGCCGACGCTGGCGACGGGGAGCCGGGCGCGACGCCGGCCGAGCCGGCCGTCGTCGGAGCCTCGCGGGCGGTCCGGTGAGCCTGCTCCGCGTCGAGGTGCGCCGCCAGGCCCGCCGCAAGCGCACGCTCGCCGTGGCGCTGGCGCTGGTCGGCATCCCGATCCTGCTCGCCGTCGTGCTGCTCGTCACCGGCGGCACCACCGCATCAGCCGGGCAGCAGCCGATGCTCGTCGACGTCGCGACCCTGTCCGGCGCCAACTTCGCCCTGTTCGCCGTCGCGACGATCGCCAACCTGCTGCTGATCATCGTGGTGGCGCTCGTGGCTGGTGACCCGGTCTCGTCCGAGGCGTCGTGGGGCACGCTGCGCTACCTGCTGGTCCGGCCCGTGCCCCGGGGACGCCTGCTGTCGACCAAGCTCAGCGTCGCCGTGCTGTCCGCACTGCTGGCGGTCCTGATCGTTCCGGTCGTCGCGCTGACCGCCGGCACCCTGTGCTTCGGTTGGCACGGCCTGACCACGCCGCTCGGCTCGTCCCTCTCGATCGGCGCCAGCCTGCGCGTGCTGGCACTGACGACGGGTTATGTCGCGACCCAGCTGTCGTTCGTCGCCGCCGTCGCGTTCTGGTTCTCGGTACGGACCGACGCTCCGCTGGGTGCGGTGGGGGGCGCCGTGCTCGTCGTCATACTGTCGAACGTGCTCGACGCGGTGACCTCGCTCGGGGTGGTCCGCGTCGCGTTCCCTACGCACTACGCCTTCTCCTGGTTCGGGCTGCTGCAGTCACCGCAGCAGACGGCCGACATGGTGCGCGGGATCGCCCTGCAGGTGCCGTGGACGGTGATCCCGCTCGTGCTGGCCTGGCGCCGGTTCGCGCGGACCGACATCCTCAGCTGACCCGTTCGTCGGGCGCAGGCCAGGGGTCAGCCTGCTCCGCTCGAGAAGGTTCCATCCGGGTGGGCGCGGGCATCAGCGCGAAGGAGCCGCGGCGCACCACGTGACGCGACCCGGACAGACCTCAGGTTCCATCACACCCACCTAGGAGGACGCCGATGTCGCTCGCCGACGACAACATGATCACCACCCGCACCGACGCTGGTCCGCGGAGCGCCGAGCGGTACGCCGCTCAGGCAAGCGCCGGCGATGCCGACTCCGGCGACAGCAGCTCCACCCAGGCCGATCCCCGCGGCAGCGACCCGGCAGGCGCCGACCCCGCCGGCAGCGGCGGCGCGGGTGGCGACGCCGACTCCGGCGACAGCAGCTCCAGCCAGGCCGACCCCCGCGGCAGCGACCCCGCGGGCTCCGACAGCAGTGCCGGCGGTGGTAGCGACTCCGACTCCTCCGACAGCGGCGGTGGCGGGGACTCCGACTCCAGCGACAGCGGCGGGGCGGCCTGAGCGCCGAGCTCGACCACCACGGCCTGCCCGGGGCGGGCGTCTCGGCTTCTGCCGGGGCGCCCGCCCTCGTGCGCTGCGTGGGGGTCGACCCTGACACCTTCCTGGCCGACTACTGGTCACAGCAGCCCCTGCTCGCGCGGGCGGGCGAACGCCCGCGTCACGTAGGCGGCGAGCCCAACGGCTTCACCGATCTGCTGAGCCCCGCCGACGTTGACGAGCTCGTCACCGATCGTGGCCTGCGGCAGCCGTTCTTCCGGATCGTGCGTGACGGCTCGACGCTGGGCGGCACGACGCGGTCGGGCGTCGCCGGCGGTCGGCGGATCACCGACCTCGCCGACCCCGACCGGCTGCGCGAGCACTACGCCGACGGCGCGACGCTCGCCCTGCAGGCGCTGCACCGGCTGCACCCGCCGCTGAAGCAGTTCTGCCGCGAGCTCGCCATCGAACTCGGGCACCCTACCCAGGCCAACGCTTACATCACCCCGCCCGGCTCACGTGGCTTCGCTCCGCACCACGACACGCACGACGTGTTCGTGCTGCAGGTCGACGGCACCAAGCACTGGCACGTCTACGCCCCGGTCATGCCGCTCCCGCTGCCCTCTCATCCCTCGTCCGACCTGGTCGGCCCGGACGGCCGGCTGCTGCCTGATGGCGCCGAGCCGGTGCTCTCGGTCGTCCTCGGCCCCGGCGACGCCCTCTATGTGCCCCGCGGATTCCCGCACGCCGCCGAGACCAATGACGACCGGTCCCTGCACTTGACGATCGGGGTGCTGGGGGTGACGCGCTACGACGTCGTCCAGGACACCCTGCGCCTCGCCGCCGACGAGGTCGAGCTGCGCCGGTCCCTGCCGGTGCATGGCAGCGCGACGGTCGAGCCGGCCGGCGACGAGGCCGCCGAGCTGCTTCTAGCCCTGCAGGACTGGGTGGGTCGGCTGAGTGTCGACGACATCCGGCCGTTGCTGCGCAGGCGCATGAGGTCGGCCGTCCCGGTCGAGCCGGTCGGGATGCTGGCAGCAGATGCCGCGGCGCGCGCGCTCAGTCCCGACTCCTGCGTGCGGCTGCGGCACGGGCTCGTAGCACACGTCGAGGACGGTGACCCGGGCCGCGTCGAGCTGCACCTGCCCGACCGCACCATCGACCTGCCGGCGTCCACCGCAGCCGCCCTCAAGCACCTGCTCTCCGGCCACGAGGTGCAGGTGGGCGAGCTCGCCGACGAGCCGCGGCTCGACGAGGTAAGCGGTGAGACGCCCGAGGGGCTCGACGCCGACGACTGCGTCGTGCTGGTCCGGCGCCTGCTGAGCGAAGGCGCCCTGGCACCGGTGCCTGCCAGCGCACGCCGCCGGTGACCGCGTTCCGCTGCAGCGTGGCATCCGCCCACCGGGGCGAGGCGATGCTCGGAACCGCGAGCGGCGTCGTTCGCTGGTTGCTCGTCGAGCAGCCCGGCCCGTGGCAGGCCCAGGCTCCGCCGCGGGGGCGGATGGCCGCTGACGTGCACGCCCGCGCCATGGCGTCCGCCGCGCAAGCCGGGGCCAGGCTGCTGGCGATCCGGCGCCCGGGCCGTGACACCCCGGCCGAGCACCGCACGGTGATGCTGGCCGACTCCCGCATCGGACTCGAGCGGCTGCTGGCACGTTCCGTCGACTGGGACGACGACCTCACCGGACTGCGGCTGCCCGGACCCACCGAAGCGCCCCCGCCGCCGTGGTCGCAGGTGCCAGAGCCGACCTTTCTAGCCTGCACCCACGGCCAGCACGACATCTGCTGCGCGCTGCAGGGACGGCCCATCGCGGCCGCGCTGGCGGCGCTGCTGCCCGAGCAGACCTGGGAGTGCAGCCACGTCGGTGGCGACCGCTTCGCGGGCAACCTCATCGTGCTGCCGGCCGGCCACTACTTCGGCCGGGTCGACGCGGCCGCGGCGGTGCAGGTCGCCGACGCCTACCTCGCGGGCCGGCTGACCAGCGAGCACCTGCGAGGGCGGTCGAGCCTCATGATGCCGGCGCAGGCGGCCCAACATTTCGCTCGTGCGGCGACCGGGCTCGACGGCGTCGACGACCTGCGCCCGCTCGGGGTCACCGTGCTCGACGCCCATACCTGGCAGGTCCGGCTCGCGGTGCCGGACGGCAGCGTCGAGGTCACCGTGCGGCGAGCGCTGAGCGACGAGCGGGTCCTGCTGACCTGTGGGGCCGACCTGCCGCAGCCCCCACCCGCGTTCGAGCTCGTCGACCTGCTGGCCAAGCACCGGCCATAACCGTTGGCCCGCGGCCGTCATCACCCGGTAGACAGGGCGGATGCCCGCGCCCCTGCAGCTGGACCTGCGACCGCTGGCGGCGGCCGATTTCGACCCCCTCTGGGCCCTGCTGTCCCTGGCGTTCGCCGAGGATGTCGACGGCGACCTGCTCGAGCACGAGCGGGCCCTGTTCGAGCCGGAGCGGGGCCTGGGCGTGTGGGACGGCGGGCAGCTCGTCGGCGGCACCTACCTGCTGTCGATGCACATGACCGCCCCGGGCGGCGCCGACCTGCCCGTCGCCGGCGTCACCGGGGTCGGGGTGAGCGCCACGCACCGCCGCCGCGGCATCCAGCGGGCCATGATGACCCGCCAGCTCGCCGACGTGCACGAGCTCGGCCAGGAGGCCCTGGCGGTCCTGTGGGCCAGCGAGGGCGGCATCTACGGCCGGTACGGCTACGGCGCCGCCGCGCCGCGGATGAGGTTCTCGGTCGCGCGGCCGGCCGCCGGGCTGCTCGACCCCCCATCGCCGGAGATCCAGCTCCGCTACAGCCCGGCCGATGCGGATGTGATCGGGCCGCTGTACGAGGCGTCGCGGCTGGCGCGGCCTGGGGGGCTCGGCCGGCCCGACGCCAAGTGGGCCCTGCTGCTGTCGGACGTTCCATCGCTGCGCCAGGGCACGAGCCGGCTGGTGGTCGTCGTCGCCGAGGCCGTCACGACCGGAGGTGTCGCCCACGAGGGGCCCGTGCTGGAGGGCTACGTCGCCTACCGCACCGGCCGCGCCGGCGCGGAAGGTGAGGTCCGGGTCCAGGAGCTGCACGCCACCAGCGCCCGGGCAGCGCACGCGCTGTGGGCGCACGTGCTCGACCTCGACCTCATGAGCACGACCAGCTGCTGGAACGTGCCGGTCGACCTGCCGCTGATGCACCGGTTGCGCGCCCCCCGCGAGCTGGGGCTGACCTGGCGCGACGGGCTCTGGGTCCGCATCGTCGACCTCCCGGCCGCCCTGGCGCAGCGGACGTATGCGGCGGACTGCGACCTCGTCCTCGACGTACGCGACGAGGTGTGCCCCTGGAACGCCGGCACGTGGCGCCTGGCCGTCTCTGGCGGCAGCCCTGAGGTCACGCGTACCAACCGGACGCCGGACCTTACGCTGTCGACGACCGACCTCGCCACCGCCTACCTCGGCGGCCCGACACTTGCCGCCCGAGCGGCGGCCGGGCTCGTCGTCGAGCTTCGACCGGGCGCCGTCCGGGAAGCGAGCCGCGCCTTCGCCGGCGACGTCGCACCGTGGCCGACCGACATGTTCTAGGCCGAGCAGCGGCACCCGCCGTGCGGAGCACCGCTCAGCGGAACTGGCACGACGGGCACCAGTAGAGCCGCCGGGCCACCATGTCGGCGGTCTGCACCTCGGTGCCGCAGACCCGGCACGGCAAGCCGGCCCGGCGGTAGACGTAGGTCCGGTCGTCCGCCCGGGCCGGTCCACTTCGCCGCTGGCGGTCATGGGGCTCGGTCGTGACGATCGCGCCGGAGCGGACGCCCTTGCGCATCAACCCGACGAGGTCGGTCCACATCCCGTCCCACTCGGCCTCAGCGATTGCCGTCCCCGGCCGGTACGGGTCGACAGCCGCCCGGAACAGCACCTCGGCCCGGTAGACGTTGCCCACGCCCGCGAGCACCGACTGGTCCATCAGCAGCGCGCCGACAGGGCGGCGGCTGCGCGACAGCCGGCTCCAGGCGGCCTGCGGGTCCGCCTTCGTGTCCAGCGGGTCGGGGCCGAGCCGGGCGAGGATGGCCGTGACCTCCGGCGGCGAGAGCAGCTCGCACGCTGTCGGACCTCGCAGGTCGGCGTAGGCGTCCGCGGTCTCGAACCGCAGCCGCAGCGCACCGCGAGGGGCAGGCGCGGGCTGGCCGCCGGCACGGAACTTCCCGTACAGACCCAGGTGCACGTGCAGCCGGTCGCCGACCCCGGAGAACGCGTAGAACAGGTGCTTGCCGTAGGGGCGGATGCGCGTCAGCGCGTGACCGGCGATGCGTGCCGCCCCGTCCTCGAACCGCCCCTGCGGGCTTGACGCGTGCACCGTGCGGCCGCCGAACAGCCGCGTCTGATCCCGGGCGAGCCGGTGGATGGTGTGACCCTCGGGCATGCCCTGCTCCTCCCCCGTGGCCGCATCCTCAGCCGCCGCCCGGCTGTTCGCCTGCCCCTCACCCGCGTGCGCCCGCCACGCCGGCCGGCGTCGGGCATCCTGGCGGCATGCGCGGAAGCGGGGGCACAGTCGGAAGCGGGGGCACAGTCGGAAGCGGGGGCACAGTCGGAAGCGGGATGCAGGGCCTGACCGGAAGCGGCAGCTCGCGAGTCGGCGTGCAGGGCGCGATGCGGGCGCGTGACGTGTCACGCCCGTCGGCCGAGGACCTCGCCGAGGCGGAGCGCACCGTGATCGTGCAGCACGGCCGGCCGGTCGACGACGAGCCACCGCCGAAGGCGAACCCTCGCCCGGGGCCGGGCGGGGCGGGACGCCAGCGCCGTGCCGGTCCGCATCAGCCCGGCAAGCGCCCCGAGGCCTCGTAGTCCTCGAGCATCCGCAGCCGCCGGATATGGCGCTCCTCGCCGCTGAACCTGGTGCCGATGAAGGTCTCAGCAAAGCTGATGGCGTCAGCTTCTGAGTACATGCGCGCCCCCAGGCTGACCACGTTGGCGTTGTTGTGCAGCCGGCCGAGGCTCGCGGTCTCAAGGCTGAACGCGAGCGCGCACCGCACGCCCGGGACCTTGTTCGCCGCGATCGCCTCGCCGTTGCCCGAGCCGCCGATGACCACCCCGAGGCTGCCCGGCTCGGCGACGGTCGCCGCGGCCGCCGCCATCACGCACGGCGGGTAGTCGTCCTCGGCGTCGTACACCTCGGGGCCGTGGTCGACGGGGTCGTGGCCCAGCTCGCGCAGCCGCGCGACGAGCGCCGCCTTCAGCTCGAAACCGGCGTGGTCTGACCCGAGGTGGACGCGCACATGCAGATGATGCCGCATGCCCGCACGCCAGCCACGGCCCCGCTCCCAGCGCCTGCCCGTGCTCGGCGCGGACGGCTGCCCCGACCGGTGGGTGGTAGCCGAGATCGACGCCGCCGCGCCGCGCGAGCAGCGGACGGTCCGTTGGCACCTGCTGCCGCTCGACCCCGCAGAGCTGCTGGCGCTACCGGCCGTGGCCATCGCCATCGACGTCCCCATCGGGCTGCCGCCCACCGGCAGCCGCCCGTGCGACGACGCGGCCCGCGAGCTGCTGGGCCCCGCTCGATCGAGCGTTTTCCTTACGCCGTCGCGGCCGGTGCTGGAAGCAGCCGACTACCGAGCCGCGTGCACCCTCGCCTGGTCCCGCGGCGAGCGGGCGCCCTCCAAGCAGCTGTGGGGCATCCAGCCGCGCATCAGGGCTGTCGACCGCGGCCTGCACGGCGCCACGCCAGCCGACCGGGACCGCGTCGTCGAGTGCCATCCGGAGCTGAGCTTCCGCGCGCTCGCCGGCACACCGCACCTTGCCGGCAAGCGCACCGCGCCCGGAGTCGGCCAGCGCATCGCGGCGCTCGCGCCCTTCGTCGACCCGGCTGCCGCGCTGGTGAACGCACCGGTGGAGGCTCGGGTCGACGACGCCCTCGACGCCCTCGCCTGCGCGTGGACGGCGGCTCGCTGGCACGCAGGCACTGCCCGGATGCTGGGCGGTGAGCAGGACGGTCGCGGCCTGCCGATGCGCATCGCGAGCTGACGCCGCTTGCTGACCCCCGAGGGCTCAGTCGAAGATCGGGCCCTCGGTGCGGGTGCGCTTGAGCTCGTAAAAGCCCGGGGTCGACGCGACGAGCACAGCGCCGTCGAACAGCCGGCCCGCGGCCTCGCCCTTGGGGGCCGGGGTGACGACCGGGCCGAAGAAGGCGGTGTCAGCGACGGATACGACGGGTGTCCCAACCTCCATCCCGACCCGGTCCATGCCGTCGTGGTGGGAGAGGCGCAGCGCCTCGTCGAAGTCGGTGCTTTCCATCGCGTCGGCAAGCGACGTCGGCAGCCCCGCCTCGGCCAGCGCCTCCTCGATGAGGGCGCGGTCGGGCTGGCGCTTGCCCAGGTGGATGCGCGTGCCGAGCGCGGTGTAGAGCGGCAGCAACACCTCGTCGCCGTGCTGCTGGGCGGCGGCGATGCATACCCGGACCGGTCGCCACGCGCGCGCCATCAGCTCCTGGTAGTTCTCGTCCAGGTCCCGGCCCTCGTTGAGCACCGCGAGGCTCATCACGTGCCACCGGACCTGGACGTCGCGGACCTGCTCGACCTCGCGCATCCAGCGCGACGTCATCCAGGCCCAGGGGCAGACGGGGTCGAACCAGAAGTCGACGTCCTGCTTGCCGGTAGGAGACGTCTGGTCACTGACAGTCGCGGTAGCGGTGCTCAAAGGGTCCTCCGTGGATAGGCGTCATGCGGCACAACCCCGCGCGGGGACGTCGCATGCCCGGCAGGCTCGCGCGTGGCCGCGCGTGGCACCATCGTCACCGATGACTGCCAATGTGACCGACAACCTGACCCGCGACGAGGCACGCATGCGCGCCGCCCTGCTCGCCGTCGAGTCCTACGACGTCGACCTCGACCTCGAGGGGGACGACCCGGCGACGTTCCGCTCCCGGACGACGATCCGGTTCGCCTGCCGCGAGCCCGGCGCGCAGACCTTCGTCGAGCTCGCCGCCGAGTCGGTGCAGCAGGTGACGCTCAACGGCACGGCGCTCGAGCCGCGCGAGATCACCGTGGGCAACCGGCTCGTTCTCTTGGGGCTCGGCGCTGAGAACGTGCTCGAGGTCGACGCCCGGTGCCGGTACTCGCGCACCGGTGAGGGGCTGCACCGCTTCGTCGACCCGGTCGACGGTGCGGTCTACCTGTACACGCAGTTCGAGACCTACGACGCCCACCGGATGTACGCCTGCTTCGACCAAGCCGACCTCAAGGCCGTGTTCCGGCTGGCCGTCGACGCGCCGGCGGAGTGGACGTGCATCAGCAACGGGGTGGCCGGCACCCCGCAGCCCGGGCGCACCGAGTTCGCGCCCACGCCGGTGATGTCGACGTACATCACCGCGCTGATCGCCGGGCCGTACCACGAGGTCCGCGACAGCCACGACGGCATCGACCTCGGGCTGTTCTGCCGCCGCTCGCTAGCGGAGTTCCTCGACGCCGACGAGCTGTTCACCGTCACCAAGCAGGGCTTCGACTTCTACCACCGCGCCTTCGACTACCGCTACCCGTTCGGCAAGTACGACCAGCTGTTCGTCCCCGAGTTCAACGCCGGGGCGATGGAGAACGCCGGCGCGGTGACCTTCCTCGAGGACTACGTCTTTCGCGCCAAGGTGACCGACGCCAGGCGCGAGCGCCGGGCCGAGACGATCCTGCACGAGATGGCGCACATGTGGTTCGGCGACCTCGTGACGATGCGCTGGTGGGACGACCTGTGGCTCAACGAGTCGTTCGCCACCTACGCCTCGGTACTCGCCCAGACCAGCGCCACCCGGTGGACCAATGCCTGGACGACGTTCTGCAACGCCGAGAAGACCTGGGCCTACCGCCAGGACCAGCTGCCCTCGACGCACCCGATCGTCGCCGACGCATCCGACATGGAGGCGGTCAAGACCAACTTCGACGGCATCACCTACGCCAAGGGTGCGAGCGTGCTCAAGCAGCTTGTCGCCTGGGTGGGCCAGGAGGAGTTCCTCGCCGGGCTGCGCACGTACTTCCGCCGCTACGAATACGGCAACACCAGCCTTGCCGACCTGCTGGCCGAGCTGGAGACCTCCAGCGGGCGGCAGCTCGACGCGTGGGCCGGCGAGTGGCTGGAGACGACTGGGGTGAACACGCTGCGGGCGCGCTTCGAGGTCGACGCCTCCGGCCGCTTCAGCAGTTTCGAGATCCTGCAGGAGGCCGTGCCCGACCATCCCACGCTGCGCTCGCACCGGGTGGCGGTCGGCCTGTACGACCGGGTGGACGGGTCTGGTGTGGCTGCCAGTGGGGTGGGCTCGATCGTGCGGCGCGAGCGCATCGAGCTCGACGTCGTCGGCGCCGTGACCGAGGTGCCCAAGCTGATCGGCGAGCGCCGCCCCGACCTGCTGCTGCTCAACGACGACGACCTCACCTACGCCAAGATCCGGCTCGACGCGGACTCGCTCGCGACGCTGGTCAGCTCGGTGGGCGAGATCGAGGAGTCGCTGCCACGGGCGCTGTGCTGGGGCGCGGCGTGGGACATGACCCGCGACGCCGAGCTGGCGGCGCGGGACTACCTCGCCCTGGTGCTGGCCGGCGTGGCTGCCGAGAGCGACATCGGCGTCGTCCAGTCCCTGTACGCCAAGGCCTCGCTGGCGCTGACCCAGTACGGCAGCCCGGCCGACCGGGTCGCCGCGAAAACGCGGCTCACCCGCGCCGCGGAGGAGCAGATGCGCGCCGCGGCACCCGGCAGCGACGTGCAGCTAGCCCTCGCGCACGTGTTCGCGACGACGGAGGACCCCGAGCAGCTCGACCGCGTTCGCGCGCTCTACGATGGCGCCGCCACTATCGAGGGACTCGTGCTTGACACCGAGCTGCGCTGGCACCTGCTGGTCGAGCTGGCCGCGCGGGGCCGGGTGAGCGAGGCCGACATCGCCGCCGAGCTCGAGCGCGACCCCACGGCGACGGGAGAGAAGCGGGCCGCCAGCGCCCGGGCCGCCCTGCCGACGGCAGAGGCCAAGCAGGCGGCCTGGGACGCCGTGGTCGCCTCCGACGAGCTGTCGAACCACATGCAGGTCGCGACGATGCGGACCTTTTGGCAGCCCGACCAGCTCGAGCTGTGCCGCCCCTACGCCGAGCGGTTCTTCGCCGAGATCCCCGAGGTGTGGCGCACGAGGAGCCGCGACTCGTCGCAGACCATCGTCGAGCTGCTGTACCCGTCGCTGCTGGTCGAGCAGGAGACGATCGAGCGCACCGACGCCTTCCTGCGGGAGCAGAACCCGCAGCCCGCCCTGCGCCGGCTGCTGCTCGAGGCTCGGGACGGAGTCGTGCGTGCCCTTCGGGCTCGGGAGCGCGACGCCGCGGGCGGGCTCACGGGCGGCCCCGCTCCGGGCTCGGTCCCGACAGTCGTCGCCACCTGACGACCTGGCACCCAGCCGCCGTCTGGCCCGCCGCGTGCCGCGCGCGCTGACCAGGCTGGCCGGGCTGACCGGCCGCTCCGGCGGGTTGCCGCGTGAGGTGCTCGTCCTCGGCGGCGTCGCGTTCGCGGTCGCGCTCGGGTTCGGGTTCGTCGCCCCGGCCATCCCGGTGTTCGCCCGGCACTTCGGGGTGGGACGCACGGCCGCCGGGGGGGTGATCTCGGTGTTCGCCGGCATGCGACTGGTCTGCGCTCTCGGCGCCGGACGGCTGGTGGAGCGGCTCGGCGAGCGGTTGGTGCTCGCGACCGGGATCGCCGTGGTGGCGGTGAGCAGCGCCCTTGCCGGGCTCGCCACCTCCTACCCGCAGCTGCTGGTGCTGCGGGGCATCGGCGGCGCCGGGTCGGCAATGTTCAGCGTCAGCGCTGCGACCCTGCTGCTGCGCTCGGTCGGTGCCGATCAGCGCGGGCGGGCGTCGGGGCTGTTCCAGGGCGGCTTCCTGCTCGGCGGCATCGCCGGGCCGGCGCTCGGCGGGTTCGTCACGGGTGTCTCGATCCGGCTGCCGTTCTTCCTCTACGCCGGGACGCTGGCGGCCGCCGGCACCATCGGGCTGCTGCTGCTCCCGCGTGCCGCCGGGGCGCGGGACGCCGCGACCGAGACGGCCACGATCAGCGTGCGGGAGGCGCTGCGCTCGCGGGCCTACCGGGCGGCGCTGGCGGCGCAGCTGGCGGACAGCTGGGCGGTGCTCGGCGTGCGGTCGGCACTGGTGCCGCTGTTCGTCGTCGAGGGGCTGCACGCGTCCCCCGTGTGGACCGGCGTGGGGTTCGTCGTCGTCGCCGCCCTCAACGCCGTCGTCCTGCTGCCGGCGGGTCGGCTCGCCGACAGCGCGGGGCGGCGGCCGGTGCTGGCCGGGGGGTGCTTCATCGGGGCCCTGTCGCTCGGGGTCCTGGCGCTGCCGCTCGGGCTCCCGGGCTACCTCGCGTCGATGGCGCTGCTGGGCCTGGGCAGCGGGATGCTCGACGTGGCGCCGGCAGCCGTGGTCGGTGACGTACTGCAGGGGCGGGGTGGCACGGTCGTCGCGGCCTACCAGATGGCGGGCGACGTGGGGTCGGTCAGTGGCCCGCTCGCCGCCGGCCGGCTGGCTGACATGGCAGGCTTCGGCGCCGCCTTCGGCCTGACCGCCGTCGTGATGGCGGGGGCCGGCGCGCTGGCGCTGGCCGCACCCGAGACGCGGGTCACCGCCAAGCGCTGAACGTGTGCTGGTGCGAGCAGCGCGATGCTCTGACCGGCTTGCTAACGGCGCGAAGCGCTGACCTCGCCCGGCGCCGCGTGCGAGCCGGGGATCTCCCGCGGCCCCTGACCCAGCTCCAGGCCCTGACCATCGGCCGGCTGCTCCCCGCGCTGGGGCGGCGAGGCCTCCGGGTCGTTGTCGTCGTGGTAGTCGGCGGCGTCGTCGGGGCTCTTCGAGCCCGGCCGGGTGCCGCCCTCGCTGCCCGGGTCCTCGGACAGGTCGGCCGTCTCATCCGCGTCTCCGCTGCCCTGCGGCAGGGGCGAGCGACCGGACAGCCGGGAGCCGCCAGTGGCGACCTGACCCTGGGTGCCGCTCGGGTCACGCCCAGCACTGTCGGCCAGCTGCCGCAGCCCGTTGATGATGCCGCCCACGAGGTCCCCGACCCGGAACGACGAGGTCATGGTGAGCGCCGCCAGGCCGGTCGCCTGGTCCGGGATGCGCCGCTTGGCGGCGGGGCTCATCATGATCTCGAGCTGCCGCTCCTCGGGCCCGACGAGCAGCAGCACGCCGCCCTCGTGCCCGGTCGGCAGCAGGTTGGCCAAGGTGGTCTCGGCATCGATCCGGGGGTCGGCCCCCAGGGCGCCCACCCGCACCCAGAAGCGAAACCCGGTCTGCGCCTCGGCCGCCGCTACCGCGCGCTCGATCCGCTCGCGCTGCTCGCGGCTGAACGCCTCACCAGCGGCCACTGACGCCTCCTGCGTGCGGGAGCGCCATGCGACGGCGCTCGTTGGAGTGCTCGGGAGGCTGCCCGAACCACTCGGTGTCGTGGTCCCACGGGCGGCCCGGCCGGTACCGAGCCCGATCGCGATGCGGGCGGAAGGCCAGCAACCCGGAGATGAGGAATCCCAGGAGCGGCAGGCCGACGAACAGCCCCAGGGCAATGGGCAAGCTCAGCGCCGAGGGGTCGTAGGCGTCGCCGATGTCCTTGGCGAGCACGGCCGCTGATGCGGGAGTGGCGACGGCCACCCAGAACACGGCGGCGGCGGCCGTCACACCTGCCAGCCGGGCAGCGCGGGCACCACGAGAACGTCCTGAGTCCACGCGCAGAGGCTAACTGACGACCAGCGGGCACTGAAGGCCGGTCCACACGTTATCGCGACTGGTCAGCGTGCCGTGACAGGAGCCCACCGGCTCAGCGCCGCGCGGCGTCGTCCTTCTCCTGGTCGGCGATGCAGCGCAGCACCTCGGGCCGGGCGTCGAGCCGCTCGTCGGGAATCTGCTGACCGCAGTCGATGCAGGTTCCGTACTTGCCCTCGTCAATCCGCGCCAGCGCTGTCTCGATGTCGGCCCGCTCGGCCTGGGAGCGCTCGATCAGGGCGTTCTCGCGGTCGAGCTCGGAGATGTCGCTGCCCTGGTCGCCGGCGTGCTGGTGGACCGCGCTGAGGTCCTGGCTCTCCCCAGCGTTCTCGTTCTCCAGCGCCGTCTCGTCCGAGCGCAGCTCGGCCAGGCGCTCCTGCAGGCGGGCACGGGCGGTCTCGGTATCCATGCCGCCATTCCTACCCTGTGCCGGACCGCTGCGCCGGGTACGGAACTGTGTCGGGCTCCATACTGGGGCGGGAGCCGGACGCACCGGCGTGAGATGGAGCTGCGCTTGAGTTCTCCGGCGGCCCGGCTGTCGCCCGGCGCGCCGTGGGCGGCTCCGGTCTCGGCCGGTCCGGTTCGGGCATCCCTGCGGGTGCCCGGGTCGAAGTCGGCCACGAACCGCGCGCTGCTCCTGGCAGCCCTGGCCGACGGGACGAGCCGCTTGGAACGGCCGCTGCGCTCGCGCGACACCATGCTGATGGCGCGGGCGCTGCGTGCCCTCGGGGTGGACGTGGTCGACGAGGGCACCGACGAGAGTCCCGATGCCGCCTGGGTCGTGACGGGCCAGCCCGTGCCGCACGAACTCACCCCCGCGGCCACGGTCGACGTCGGTAACGCGGGCACCGTTGCCCGCTTCCTGCCGCCGGCCGCTGCCGTGCTCACGCGGGGCGTCGTCCACGTCGACGGGGACCCCCGCATGCGGGAGCGGCCGCTCGGCCCGCTGCTTCAGGCGCTCGCCGCGGCGGGAGTGCGTCTCGACGACGCGGGGCGCGGTGCGGTGCCCTTCGACCTGCACGCGACGGGGCGGGTGGCCGGTGGCAGCGCCACGGTCGACGCGTCGTCCTCGAGCCAGCTCGTCTCCGGCCTGCTGCTGAGCGCCCCCCGGTTCGATGCGGGCATCGTCGTGCACCACGACGGGCCGCCCGTGCCGTCGGCACCGCACCTGCGGATGACGACCTCGATGCTGCGCGAGCACGGGGCGACGGTTGTCGACCCGGACGAGGATGCGGTGGGGAAGCTCACCTGGGTCGTCCAGCCCGGCCGCTTGCACCCGGTCGATCGGCTCATCGAGCCCGACCTGTCAAGCGCCTCGGCGTTCCTCGCCGCTGCCGCTGCCACGGGTGGGGAGGTCGTCCTCGAGGGCTGGCCCGCCGGCACCGAGCAGCCCGGGCGCCTGCTGCCGGGGCTGCTGGAGGCCTTCGGCTGCAGCTGCCTCGTCGCCGGCGGACACCTGACCGTGCGCGGTCCGGACCGGCTGAGCGGGGCCGACCTCGACCTGCACTCCTATGGGGAGGCCGCTCCGACGCTCTGTGCGCTCGCGGTGCTGGCCGAGGGCCCATCGAGGCTGCGCGGCATCGCGCACCTCCGGCTGCAGGAGACCGACCGGCTGGCCGCGCTCGCCCACGAGCTAGGGCTGCTCGGGGCGCGGGTCGAGGTCACGGAGGACGGGCTTGCCGTCACCCCGTCGCCGCTGCACGGCGGTGTGCTCGACCCGCACGCCGACCACCGGCTGGCGATGGCGTTTGCCGTCGTCGGGCTCGCTGTCCCCGGGGTCGAGGTGCGCGAAATCTCGACCGTCGCCAAGACGGTGCCGGACTTTCCGGAGCGGTGGGCGGGGCTGCTGCGGTGAGCGCGCAGGCGGGGCAGCCGGGCTGATGGGGCGCCAGCTCGACGAGGACGACGTCCGCGTCCGTCCGCCCAAGGGCACCCGACGGCGCACCCGCCAGCGGCCAACCTACAACGACGCCGTGCCGGCGGTGGTGGTCGCCGTCGACCGGGGCCGCTACACCTGCCAGTCTGATGCCCGGGAGCCTGGCGCTGGGTACGTCGTCGCCGTCCGCGGCGCCGACGCCCGCCGCTCGTCCGTCGTGGTCGGGGACCGGGTGCGGCTCGATGGCGACACCTCGGGCGAGCCCGACCGGCTGGCCCGCATCGTCGAGGTGCTGCCCCGTCGCAGCCTGCTGCGCCGCACGCCGGACGACACCGACCCGGTGGAGCGCCCGGTGGTGGCGAATGCCGAGCAGCTGGTCGTCGTGGTCGCGCTGGCCGACCCCACTCCCCGACCGCGCATGATCGACCGGTGCCTGGTCGCCGCCTACGACGGCGGCCTGCAGCCCGTGCTGTGCCTGACCAAGCGCGACCTGCACTCTCCTGATGCGCTCGTCGACGCGTACGGGCCGCTCGACGTCCCGCTGGTCATCCTGGGGCGCGACGACGACCTCGCGCCCCTCGCCTCGCTGCTGGAGGGCCGGACCAGCGTGCTGTTCGGCCACAGCGGCGTCGGAAAGTCGACCCTGGTCAACCAGCTGGTGCCGGGCGCCGACCGGGCGACCGGGATCGTCAACGACGTGACCGGGCGCGGCCGGCACACTTCCTCCTCCGCCGTGGCGCTGGCGCTGCCCGGTGGTGGCTGGGTCATCGACACACCAGGGGTGCGCTCGTTCGGGCTTGGGGGGGTGAGCGCGGAGCGCGTGCTGTCGGCGTTCGCCGACCTTGCCGCCGTCGCTGCCGACTGCCCGCGCGACTGCTCCCACCGCGCGGACGCGCCGGACTGCGCGCTCGACGCCGACCCGCTGCTGCCCCGGCCGCGGGTCGACTCCTTCCGTCGGCTGCTGGTCGCCCGTGAGGCGGACGACTCCCCGCCGGGCTAGCTGGGCCGCGACAAATTGCATGACGCTTCAGTCCCCTGCGCCTTCCGCAGCGGCGTGTCGGCTCCGACACGCCGCCTGGTGGAGCCGAGGCCCGGCAAGCGTCATGCAATTTGTCGGGGGACCGGGTCGTCAGGCGCCGGTCAGACCTCGAACGTGCCGCCGGTTCGCCAGTAGACGCCTGCTTCCCGGGCCATGAAGGCCTCGTCGATGAGGTAGCGGCGCAGCGCGGCGTAGTCGGGGTGAAATGCGCGCAGCAGCGTGTCGACCTCACGCTCGGGGTATCTGCGTCCCGGCTCGAAGACCCGGACAATGTGATCGAGCACGACCAAACGCTTGCTGCGGGAGACCGGCATCGTGGTCAGCCGGCCGTCGCGCACGAAGGTGCGCAGCACGCGGTTGGGCTCGTCGTCGTGACCGGCCGGTGCCGGCCGAGCCGCTCGCGCCGCCTCCTGAAAGCGCTCCTCGCGCACCGACCAGCCGCCGGCATCGGCCGCAACCAGCCCGCCTTGCTCGAGACGGGCGAGAGCTGCCAGAACCGCGCGGGCGTCGAGGCCAGCACGCTCCGCCACCTCGTCGGTGGTGCGCGCACCGAGGACGAGCGCGGCGAGCACCCGAAGCCGCTGCGGCTCGGCGAGCAGACCGAGCAGCTGTCCTGCTGACACGCCTGGTCAGGCTACGGCGAGCAGGCGCCAGGCGCCCCGGCGAGCCCGGTGCGGGTCAGACCGAGGCGCCCACGGCGATAGCGGTGTCGACCTCGGCGACCCGCAGGTCGGCAGCACGCTTCTCGGCGTCGATCTGCTCGGCGGTCTGCTCGTCGTTCGACATCAGCTGCTCGAGGTTGGCGCCCGCGTAGTCGAGCACTCCCATGTCGGCGTAGGCCTTCTGCACCTTCTCGCCCCACAGGCCGATGTCCTTGATGCAGGGCACGATGCGGGTGAACAGCAGCTGGCGGAACAGCTTGCCGCCCTCGGAATTGTCGACGGCGTCGAGGCAGTCGGCGACGTCGTAGCCAAGGGTCCGCCAGACCTCCTCCTGGCGGAAGCGGTCACGCATGCGGTAGCAGGCGTCGACGACGAACTCCTCGCGCTCGTCGCGCTCGGCCGTCGTCAAGTCGGCGTACGCGTCCTTGAGCGCGAGCCGCCCGAAGGCGACGTGGCGGGCCTCGTCCTGCATGACGTAGGCGAGGATCTGCTTGGGCAGCGGCGAGGTGGTGATGTCGCGCAGCAGGCCGAACGAGGCGAGGGCGAGGCCTTCGATCAGCACCTGCATGCCGAGGTAGGGCATGTCCCAGCGGCTGTCCGACAGCGTGTCCTGCAGCAGCGAGTCGAGGTTGTCGTTGATCGGGTAGACGAGGTCGATCTTGTCGTGCAGCAGCCGGGAGAACGTCTCGACGTGGCGCGCCTCGTCCATCGTCTGGGTGGCGGCGTAGAACTTGCTGTCGAGGTCGGGTGCCGACTCGACGATGCGGGCAGTGGTGATCATGGCGCCCTGCTCGCCGTGCAGGAACTGGCTGATCTGCCACGAGGCGAGGTGCCGGCGCAGGCGTGCCACCTCGGCGGGGTCACCCTTGATGCGCTCCCAGGTCTGCGACCCGAAGATCGGCAGCATCTCGTCGACGTAAATGCCCATCGGGTTGGCGGGGTCGAGCTCGAGCGACCAGTCGATGCGCGAAGCGGCGTCCCACTGCTTGTCCTTGCCCTTCTGGTACAGCCCCAGCAGGCGCGCACGGCCCTCGTCGTACTCCCAGGTGAAGCGGGCGTCTCCCGACATCGGCACCGTGCGCTCGGCGCCCTTGGGTTCGATCACGTAGCGGTCGCGCGTTGACATCGTCGCCTCCATCAGCAGTGCCTTCTGGTCACCGTAGGACGATTAATGACACCGTGTCAACGACATCCATACCATGAGGGGATGACCGGCCTGCTCCCGTCGTCGGCACCCGTCGCTGCGCGGACCCGGCGCCGGCCGCAGGACGCCGAGCGCGAGATCCTCGACGCGGCGGAGCGCCTGCTGCGCCAGGCCTCCGTTGCGGATCTGTCCGTCGCCTCGGTGATGGCCCGCACCGGCCTCGGCCGCTCGTCGTTCTACGTCTACTTCAACGACGTCACCGAACTGCTGCGGCGGCTGACCGAGCGGCTGGAGGGCGAGTTCTTCGAGGTCTCGAGCGTGTGGCTGGCCGACGACTCGGGCCTCGACACGCTCGATGCGGCCCGCCGCTCGACCGAGGGCATCGTCGACGTCTACGTGCGGCACGGGCCGGTGCTGCGGGCGCTGGCCGATGCCGCCGCCACCCGTCCGGAGGTCGCCGACATCTTCCGGTACGGCGTCATCGACCACTTCATCGACGCCGTCGAGCGCCGCTGCGCCCAGCAGCACGCGCGGGGACACATCCCGCACCCGATCCCCCGCGGCGTGTGCCGGGCGCTGGTGCTGATGACCGAGCGCTTCCTTGCCGAGACCCTCGGCGGCCATGAGAGCGAGGACGTGCGTACGACCGCCGACACTTTGCACACGATCTGGGCGCGGGTGCTCTACGGGCGCGAGGCGCTGCCGCTGCCGGTCGACGGGTAGCCGAAACTAGACAGCGCACACCGCAGACAGGAACCTTCATGAGTCGCTCGGTTATTCGCATGCTCGCCGTCGGTGCTGCTGCCGGCGCGGCCGGGACGACGGCGCTCAACGCCGTCACCTACCTCGACATGGCCGTGCGCGGCCGGCCGACCAGTGACACCCCCGAGCAGACGGTCGAACGGCTGTCGGCGCTGATGCACGTGCCGATCCCGGGCGATGGCCAGACGCGCGACAACCGGGTAGCCGGGCTCGGTCCGCTCACCGGTCTCCTCACGGGGATCAGTTTCGGAGTGGTGCTCGCGGTGGCCGGCAGCGCGGGATGGCGGCCGGGGCCGGCTGGCGAGGCGGCCGCAGCGACCGGGCTGGCGCTTCTCGGCTCCAACGGCCCGATGACGCTGCTCGGGATCACCGACCCACGGACCTGGTCGGCGGCGTCGTGGGTGAGCGACATCGTCCCGCACCTGGCATACGGCGCGGTGACCGCAGCCGTGCTGCGCGGCCTGACCGCTCCCTAGCGCCTAGCGGGACAGCGGGCCCAGCCGAAGGATGGCTGCCCGGTCAGGCTTGCCCTGCTCGGTGAGCGGGATGGCGTCGACCGGCACGACGACCATCGACTCGGCCGCAGCATCGCCGTGCTCGACCGCTACCGCTGCCCGACAGGCCACGGGGTCGGCCGTGGCACCCGGCCAGCCGACGACGGCTGCGATCCAAGAACCGACCTCGCGGTCCACCACGATCACGGCGTAGCAGACGGTGGCCAGGCGGCACAAGGTGTTCTCGACAGCAGTCGGCGTGACCATGGCCTCGTCGGCCACGGAGACGTCGCAGGCGCGGCCAAGGATCTGCAGGTAGCCCTCGGCGTCGAGGAGGCCGAGGTCACCGGAGCGGTACCAGCCGGCCTGGAAGGCGGCAGCCTGCTCGACCGGGCGGTTGCGGTAGCCGCAGGCCATCGCGGGCGAGCGCACCTTGATGCTGCCGGGCTCGGCTGGCCCGGCGAAGGTGCCGTCGGGCCGGCGGAAGCGCACCTCGACTCCGGAATGGATACGACCCGCGCTCGTGAACAGCTGCGGGTGGCTCGGGTCGTGCTCGGCGGGAGCCAGACCGCTGACGATGCCCATCTCGCTGGCCCCGTAGGTGTGCGCGATCACCGGTCCGAGCCGCTGCCGCGCACGAAGGCGCAGCGCGGCAGGCGCTGAGGCACCGATGTGCATGACGGCGTGTAGCGAAGACAGGTCGCGGGGGGTGACGTCGGGGTGGTCCATCAGCTCGATCAGCTGCGGCTCGACCACGAACAGGTGGGTGATGCGTTCCGGCCTCGATGGTCGCGAGCGTCTCGGCGGCGGCGAAACCGTCCTGCAGCACCACCGAGCCCCCTCCGAGCAGAGTCGTGTCGACCAGGACCTGAGTCAGGTAGGCAAGCCGGCGTTGGCCGCGTGGCGGCGCTCAGCGGGACTCGGTCCACCTACGAGCGCGCTGTAGGCGGCGAACGCAGGACGAACCGCCCCTCCTCCGATCGCAGGAGGCGGCGCACCGGTAGGAGACCGTCGCGACGATCGCAGCCGCTCGCTCAGCTGTCAGCGGGGCATGAGGTCCGGCGTTGCGTCGTGGGCGTGGCCGGGCAGCGACGTGACGGCCGCGACGGTTCGGCTCCACGACACCTGAAGCGCAGAGCGCAGCGCCGCTGGGGTCGCGGGATCGTTGAGGTCCGCCGCCACCGGATGGACGACGTAGGGGCCGACCTCGACCCAGGTGGGGGTGTAGCGGATGGTGGTGTTCCATCGTCCACCGGCAGCGGCGGTCAGCGTGGCGGTGGCGATGATCCCGTCCTGCGACTTGGCCGGGCAGCAGGCCGCGGTCTGGTTCGACAAGAAGTTGCCCAACCCGTAGATCACGTATTTCGATCCGATGCGCTCGATGGGCTGCACGACGTGGACGTGGTCGCCGATGATCAGGTCGACATCGGGAGAGGCCAGCAAGGCAGCGGCCTGCGAGCGCTGCAGCGCCGTGGGTGCCGTCTGGTTCTCCTGGCCCCAGTGCATGCTCACGGCGACGAACTGAGCGCCGGCCTTCCGGGCGGCGTGGGCGTCAGCCAGGATCTTCGGGACGTTGACGACGTTGACCAGCCACGGTTTGGCTGCGGGTACCGGAACGCCGTTCGTCCCGTAGGTGTACGCGAGCAGCCCCACCCGCACGCCGTTGACGGTGTGCATCTCGACGCGCTGGGCCTCCTGCGCGCTGCGCGCCGTGCCCGCGTGAGCGACGCCCACCTTGTCGAGCCAGTCCAAGGTCGCCCGCACGCCGGTCTCACCATGGTCGATGGAATGGTTCGACGCGGTCGAGCAGCTCTCCCAGCCGGTCGCCTTGATCGCGTCGACCAGCTCGTGCGGGGTGTTGAAGACCGGGTAGCCGGAGATGTGGGTGTCATCCGCCGACAGCGGCGTCTCGACGTGGCAGACCGCGAGGTCCGCCCTGGACAGCTGGCCCCTCACCCGCGCCAGCATGGGGCTGAAGTCGTAGCTCTTGCCGCTCGCCTGCCCGTCGATCTTCGCGCGGTTCGCCACCGGCATATGGATGAGCAGGTCACCCGTGGCGGCGATGGTGAACGACTGCGGTGTGGGCTGCGGTTGCGGTGCCGGCGTCGACGCTGGGGCAGCACCAGTGCGCGGCTGGGCAAGCGGGGCGACCGCGGCCGGCCGCGGTGTGACCGCGGCCGGCTGGGTCGTCGTGGCGTGCCCGGACGAACACCCGGCGGTGACCAGCAACCAGCTGACCAAGGCGGCTCGCCGGAAGGCCGTTGCGCGCCGGCGAGGCTGGGGTCGCACATCCGCTCCTTGGTCGGCGTCGTCCCCGCAAGATACAGAGGCGGTGGTTCTAGGAAGGGCGTTTCCGATACGTCAGGGCCGCAGCTCGTAGATGACGTTGAAGGGCGCGCGCACCGCCTCCCGGGCCCGGCTGAACCCGGCCTGCTGGGCGAGCGCGAGCGTCCTGGCGGGGCCGGCTTGGTTGCCGAGCCCGACTGCGGGGTCGGCGGACAGCCCACTAGGCAGGCAGATGAACACCGACGCCCCCGCGAACAGCCGGCCGACTGGATTCAACGTGTCCTCGATGGCATCACCGCTGACTGGCTCGACCAGCATCACCCAGCCGTCGTCGCGTAGCGAGGCACGCACGGCTTGCAGTGCAGCAAGCGGGTCCGGCATGTCATGCAGGCAGTCGAAGAGCGTGACGAAGTCGTAGTCACCGGTCAGGTTCTGTGCCCCGGCCACCTCGAACGTGACCCGATGGGACAGTCCGGTGGCGGCGGCCTTCTCGCGGGCGAGCAGGATCGACGCCTCGTGGTAGTCGATGCCCACGAGCGTCGTCGACGGGTAGCGCTCAGCCATGATCCTGGTCGAGGCGCCCAGACCGCAGCCGACATCCGCCACGCGCGCGCCGTGCTCCAGCCGCTCCTCCAGGCCGGTCAACGCGGGTATCCACAAGCTGGTCAGGTTGGCGAGGTAGCCCGGCCGGAAAAATCGCTCGGTCCCCTCGAACATGTCCGGATGGTGCTCGTGCCACCCCATCCCCGCCCCCGTGCGGAACGCCTGCGTCAAGCGGTCCAGGGAGCGGACCGCGGCGCTCATGTTCTGAAAACCACCGACCACGTACGCCGGGCTGTCCTCGTCGACCAGCAGCGCTGCCTGCTCGGGCGACAGCTCGTACCTGCCGTCGCCGACGTAGTCGACGTAGCTCGATGCCGCCATGGCCAGGAGCCACTCCTGCAGGTACCGCTCGGACAGGCCGGTGAGTTCCGCCAGCTCCCCCGCCGTCACCGCTCCTGCCGTGGACAGCGTGGTAAACAGCCCCAGGCGGTCCCCCAGCAGTACGAGCGGGACGCTGACAGCGCCCCCGAGGTCACCCACCACCTGGCCGAGGAGGGCTCCGAGCCGTTCCTCGTCGACCTGCCGAGCTGGTGCCTCGCCCTCGGCCGACACCGACAATCCGCCAACCGCCGCCGTCGTGCTGTTCTGGGTCACCGTGCCGTTCTGCGTCATCGTGCTGTTCTCGGTCATCGTGCCTCCCTGTTGGTGGATCTCGCCGCACCCGCGGCCTGTCTGGAACTCCCTGCACGTGGTGTGGTCGCGTCACAGCAGCTCGGCGAGCAGGTCGGCGACGCGCGTCGCGCCGTCGGTCTCCACCGGCCGGTACCGCACCTCGCGGCCGATCTCCTCGACCATCGCGGCGGCAATGTCCTCCGGAGTCGAGGTTGCGTACTCCATGCACCGCCCGGCCCGGTAGTTGGCCAGGCGGTGCCGGACGTGCACCTGCTGCTCGAAGTGGTGCTGTAGCGGAAAGAACAGGAAGGGACGTGCGCTGGCGGTGAGCTCCATCGACGTCGTCAACCCGCCCTGCACGACAGCGAGGTCGCACGCCGCGAGGTGCCGGTAGAGCCCCTGGACGTAGGGACGCACTTCCAACCCCTGGTAAACGGGCAGCGCGCTCGGCTCGATGCGCGGTCCAGTCACGACAACCATCCGCAGGTCCGGGAGCGTTGCCTTGGCTGCTGGGTACGCCGCCATGACCCGCCGCAGCAGGTGGCCACCGACTCCCGAGCCGCCCACGGTGACCAGGCACACCTGTTCGTCCGGGTGGTAGCCCAGTTCCGCACGCAGCTGGTCGCGGCCCCCGAGCTCGGCGGGATCGAAGCCCGTCACGTAGCCGCCGTAGTCGTAGTGCGCATCGACCCACGACCTGATCTGCGGCAGGCCACTGCCGAAGCTGCCCGGCACGACGTCGTCGGGGTTGCCGACGAAGACCGACCGGTCGCGCAGCCGCGGGAAGCGGGCGACGTGGCGTTGTAGTCCGCGGTGAGACGCGCCTCGTCCGAGCCGGCCCCGGGCACGGGCAGGAAGCCCACGAAGTCGGTGAGCCAGGCATAGGGGCTGCGCTTGAGCTCGGGGTTCTCGTGCAGGAAGTGGTCGAGCTCCCACGCCTCGTCGCCGATCAGCAGGTCGTAGTCCTCGTCCCGGACGACGTCGTCGAGGACGTGGAAGTTGGCGAGCAGGATCTCGTCCATGCGCCGGAAGGCCTGGAAGCAGTGCAGGTCGTGCTCGGCGGACTCGCCCTCGAGGTGCCGGCTCTCGTTGGCGAGCAGGCGCGACGCCGGGTGCACGTGCTCCCCCGCATCGTCGAGGACCCGGGTGACGGGATGCTGGGCCAGCCAGTCGACCTGCAGGCCGGGGTGCCGCTCCCGCAACCCCCGTGCAATGGCGACGTCGCGCTGAGCGTGCCCGAGCCCGATCGGAGAGGAGACGTACAGGGCGCGGCGGGGACGGCTGCGGCCACGCGTCCAGGTCCTGCGCCGTCCGCCCGCCGGCCGCAGCCGTTCGAGGAACTCGGCGATGGCCAGGTTGACGGGGATGGGGTCGCGGGCGTGCGGGAGGTGACCGGACCCCTGCATGGTGAGGAGGTCACCCCCGGTGAGCTCCGCGAGGGCGAGCCCCGCTGCGTAGGGCGCGATCTCGTCCTGGTCCCCGTGGATGACGAGCACCGGGCAGTGCACGCGCGCGATGAGGTCGAGAACCTCGGCGCGCGGCAGTCGGGGTGCGAGCACGGTGGCGGCCAAGGTGTCCGGGTCGGTAGCCAGGCCGTAGTCGACACCGTCCTCCTTGAGTTTGGTTGAGTGCGGCTCGGGCAGGCAGCGGTCGCCGAAGAACTCCAGGAACCCGCGGTAGTCCTGCTGCCAGTACGCGGCGTTGAACTTCGCCCAGCCCTCCGTCGTGTCCAGCGGGAGGTCGAACCGGTGCTCGGCCCGCTCGGGCAGGGGCGGCGCCGTCGGCAGCGAAGGGGCGATGAACACGGCACCGGCGATCCGCTCGGGGTGCTCGGCGGCGAGCAGCAGCGCGCGCTGCGAGCCCCGGGACAGCGACACCAGCACAGCAGAGGCAACGCTCACGGCGTCCATGACCGCGAGTGCGTCGGCGGCGTACTCGTGCTCGTCGTATGCCGCCGGGTCCTGCGGGCGCCCGGAGCGACCGTTGCCGCGCCCCTCCACCACGACCACGCGTGCCCGGCGCGCCAGATAGGGCACCTGACCCTTCCAGATGCCCGCGTGCGCCACCGCCCACGTCGGCAGCAGGACGACGGTCAGTGGGCCATCCCCGTGCACCTCGTAGTGGACCGGGACACCGTCGCGGTCGACGAAGCCCTCCGTGTCAGGCGTCCGTGCCCTCATGGCTGCCTCCCATTCCTCGCCCCGAGGGTCGCGTCGACCGCGGCCAGCAGGGCGTCGTGCCCGTCACGCACCCCGATGAGCCGCTCGAGAGCCACCCCTTGGTTGGCCGTCATCACCAGCGACACGAACGCCTCCATGGGCCAGCCGTGCACGTCGAGCTCGCCGGCGTCGACCGCCTCGGTGTAGGCGTGCATGAGCACCTGCCGCCAGCTCGCGTTGACCGCCGCCAGCCGCTCGCGCAGCTCGGGACGGTTCCACGCCAGTGCCTGCAGCTCCATGCGGACCTTGTGGTACCCGGAGCTGGCGTCCTCCTCGAGGTAGCGCATCGCCTGCCGCCACTTCTCGACGAACGGCACCTGCTGGGCGTACATCGCCCGCTGCCGGGCGAGCAGCTGCGCGCTGAAGCCCTCCAGCACCTGCAGGACGAGCTCGTCCATCGACCCGAAGTAGTAGTGGACCAGGCCGTGGTGGACGCCCGCAGCGGCCGCGATGCGCCGAGTCGACAGGCCCGCCTGGCCTTGCTCGACGAGCAGCTGCTCGGCTGCACGGAGCAGCGCGGTGCGCGCATCCGACGAGACCGCAGCGGGATTGGTCACTCGACCAAACTGGCCCGGGCGGGTGGAGCTGTCAACCCTCGACCCGGACCGGCGATACCAACCTTGCGGAGAGGGGAGACGCTGCGTGAGCCGCACCGAACGGACCACAATCCAGACCGCCGCGGTGTGATGGGCGCATGAGGGCGCCGGACGCATCGACCCCGCCGGTGTCGCAGGCACCGAGCGACACCGCTGAGCGTGACCTGACCCTGCCGCGGCTGCGCGGCTGGCAGCACGTTGTAGCGGCCCCGCTCAGCCTCGTCGCGGGCATCGTGCTGGTGTCGGTCGCCGACGGCTACCGCACCCCACTTGCGATCTACACGGCCACTCTCGTCGGGATGTTCAGCACCAGCGCGCTGTACCACCGCGGGCGCTGGTCAGCGGCCGGGTGCAGGCTGTGGAAGCAGCTCGACCATTCGATGATCTTCCTTGCCATTGCGGGCGGCTACACCGCGTACTGCGCGATCGCCCTACCGCCCTCGCTGGCCACGCTGATCCTGGTGATCGTCTGGACCGGGGCCGTCGCCGGCGTAAGCATGCACCTGCTGTGGGCGGCGGCGCCCCGGTGGCTCAGTGCGCCGTCGTACGCCGCCCTCGGTCTGGTGGCGGTCTTCGTGCTGCCCGACCTGCTGCGCCGCGGTGGGGTGGTGCCCCTGGTGCTGCTGTGCGCCGGCGGCGTGGTGTACCTGCTCGGCGCAGTCGCGTACGCCACCCGTTGGCCCAACCCCTTCCCCTCGACCTTCGGCTATCACGAGGTCTTCCACGCCTGCACGCTCGTTGCCGCCGTCTGCCACTACATCGGTCTGTGGGTGCTGTACTCGTAACAGTGCGCGATCTCGCTGCGACGCAGAGCAAGATGGCGGGCGGGGTTGACTCCGGACGCCCAGCTGCTTCAGGAGCCACGTCTGAGACGCCTCCCACCGGGCACTACCCTCCCTCGAAAGCCAGGGCGACACGAGGAGAGGTCACACGATGGGTCTGGTCGGTACAGCAACCAAGATCGGTATCGGTTACGTGCTCGGCACCCGCGCCGGCCGCCAGCGCTACGAGCAGCTAGCCGCCGCCGGAAAGAAGCTCGTGCAGCACCCGCAGGTGCAGCGCCTCGCCGAGCACCCGCAGGTGCAGCAGCTCAACGCTCAGCTGCCGCAGGCCCTGCGGTCGAAGCTGGGCACCGGCAACAGCGCACCCGACGCAGGGGCGCCCCCGAGGGCGATGGTGGGGTCGCCGACCTCGCCCCCGGTCGTGCTGCCCGACACCGGCGGCACCAGCGCCGTCGGCACGCCGCTGCCGACGGACCCACCGAGCCCGTCGGTCCCCCGCTTCGACGCCTAGCGGCGCGCTGCCGGCCGCGTCAGGCGCGTCCGGCCTACCCCTGCACTGACCCCGACGCCTTCGAGGAGGCAGCTGTGAATTCGCGCATCTTGGCCGCTCGCATCGTGCATGACGTGTCGCTGTCCAGCTGGTTCGGCGGTGAGTTGATGGGCGCTGTGGGGCTCAACGGTGCTGCCGCGCAGTTGTCCGACCCGCGGCAGCGCTCCCGGGCTGCCAACGCCGGGTGGAGCAGGTTCAGCCCGGTGCTGCTGAGCAGCGTGGCGGCGCACCTGGCCAGCGGGGCGGTGCTGGTGCGTGAGGACAAGGGACGGTTGACGTCCCAGCAGGGCTTCGCCCGCGGCTCGGCGATCAAGACGGGGCTGACGGGGGCGGCGCTGGCGGGCACGGTGTACCAGCAGGTGCTGGGCCAGCGGATGGCGCGTGGTGGTGACCAGCCGGTGGTGGGCGCGACGCAG